>Ga0172370_10000129_pt1 | contig 104136 bp, 98 predicted proteins | sample LakKiv5m_FD_114538 | JGI IMG/M metagenome (GOLD analysis project Ga0172370, IMG submission 114538) | Freshwater microbial communities from Kabuno Bay, South-Kivu, Congo - kab_022012_11.5m | ecosystem: Environmental > Aquatic > Freshwater > Lake | place: Democratic Republic of the Congo...
CAACATGGCAAAAAAAGTTCTGGTCCCCCTGGACTTAAACAAAAACGAATTGCAGAATGCTGTGATTCAGAACCTGGCCACAGCGCCGGCGAGTCCGGTCAAAGGCCAGAAGTATTTCGATACTACCGACAACATCGAGAAGTACTGGAACGGTACTGCCTGGGTGAAGTCGGTCGATCCGTCAGCGATTGATCATAATTCGCTGCTCAACCGTGGCACAAATACCCATGCCGCGATTGATACGCACCTGGCATCGACCTCCAACCCGCACTCGACGACCAAGTCCCAGGTAGGGCTGGGGAATGTCGATAACATCCAGCAGATGCCGCTTTCTTACCTGGACACCGATGGCACGCTGAGCGCAAATTCGGATGTCAAGGTCGCCAGCCAGAAGGCAACCAAGACCTATGTTGACGGTCAGATCGCCAACATTCAGGGCCAGATCACCTCCGGAATGGTTTACAAGGGGACCTTTGACGGTAGCCAGACCATCGCTGCCCAGGGAATCACAACCATTCAGAAAGGCTGGTTCTGGAAGGTGATTGTCGCCGGAACCACTTCCGGGGTCAGTACACCATCGAACACAGGGGTGAACATCGGCGACATGGTCATTGCCAATGTTACCAAAGCTTCCGGCATCACTGCTGCCGATTTCGACGGGGTGGACAATACCGAATCCGCCGACCTGGTGAAACTGGCCGCTGTTCAGACCCTGACCAACAAATCCATCGATGCCGATCAGAATACCATCACAAACATCGAGACCACCGATTTCAAAGCCGGTGTTATCGACACTGACGGAACCCTTTCTGGTAACAGCGATACGAAGCTGGCTACTCAGAAGGCAACCAAGACCTATGTTGACGGTAAAACTGCCGGCAGAACCAAGAAATATGTCGGCACGATTGCAGCCGCCACAACCGGTACGGTTACTGCCGCGACCCATGGATGCGGGACGGATGTCGTCGTTATGGTTTACGAAACCATCTCAACGATTCGTTATGCGGTTGAAGCGGATATCTCCGTAAACGCATCCGGCGACGTTACCTGGACTTCGGCAACCTCGCTGACCGGCCAGATCGTGATTGTCGGTTAATCCCTGAATCACCATTATGCCTGTATTCAAAACTGATCTTGACATTCAGCAAAATCAGCTGCTCAATGCTGTCCTTCACCGGTGCCCGGATATTCCGGTAAATCCGGTTGAAGGGCAGCTTTATTATAATGAAGGCAAACGTCTGGCTTATCTGTGGGACGGACAATACTGGGTTCCCTGGGGATCACTTACCGGCGGGGGAAGCGGGAGCGGAGAGGTCCGGCAATTTGTTACGACCATTCTCAATCCGAATCTGAGGTCTGGGGCCATCATTATCAGGTTGTATGAGGACCTTGTCGCTGTCAGAGTCGATGCCCATTTCAGCACCGTCAACACGGTATATTTCAACATTGATTACCGTTCAAATGTCAACCAGACAGGCACCTATATTACGGATAGGGCTATGACCGCCAGCTATGACAGCAATGAATACACAAGCATAGATCATGCCTGGCTTAAGAAGGACGACTGGCTTTACCTGAGCATTGCGTCAGGATCAGGTGATACGGGGACGGTGGTTGAAGGAGACCCTGCCGGAGCAGCTGGTGAAACTGGCACGGGAACTGGAACTGAACCACCGGCAGGGGATGGTGAGGTTTTAGGCGTCCTGACTGTGATACTCACCTGCATTACGAATTGAAAAACGGATGATCCTTCAGTTTTGTAGCATTCTCTAGTTTGGTCACCCGGATGTATTTGAGAAATGATTCGGTAGTACGGTGCCCGGTGATCTGCATTACTGATAACATCGGAACGCCACTCATATAAGCATTTGTCGCAAATGACCTTCTAACAGTGTGCGTGCGTATCTGATTCCATTTATCAAGATTTTCTTTGGTAATCTTTTTCAAGACAGCATATTCACCAATCCAACGCAACACCCGATTCGCTTCCTGGTTGGTGGGAATGTGCATCTCAGGTCCATACCGGTGCAAGATTTCCAGGATGATTGGATGGACTGGGATGATCACTGCTTCTTTTGTTTTTTGGGTTCGGACATAGAGCTTTCCATCTTCAATATTGTTCAGCGTCACTTTGGGCCAATCCGAATGCCTAAGGCCGGTGTGACAATGCAGGACAAACAAATCCCGGATTCTTCTCATCCTCGGATCCACAAGGTTCAGTTTGTACAACTTTTGAATATCATCACTGGAAAGGTAAATTTTATCAGTTTCTTCGTTGAGCACCTTGAATGATTTCGCCCGGTGCTCTTCGTTTTGAGTGAGTTTATCATCCAGCGCTTCATTCATGAGTCTTTTTAACCTTCGAATATGCGAGCCGATGGTATTCGTCTTGCGTCCAAGTTCTTTAAGATAGTCTGTGAACCCAAGGTAAAACTCCTTGTTAATGGTTTCAAATTCAATCGTTTTTCCAATTTTCTTCTGGTAATTCTCAAGATGGTTTTTTATGCCGTCAAAATGTTTGATATGGTTCGGGGTCATTTTACTTTTATACCGAGCCTGGAATATCGGAATGAACTCGATCAAGGTAGGTCGTCGTTGTTCCTCTTCTGATTTCCTTTTTCCGACAAATACCTGGTAGGCCTCCTTGATCAATCGGGCCTTGTCAAGAGTTTCCTCCTTCGTCGGTTTTAGCCCCTTTGAAAAATATTTGTCATAGGTGTCAAGAAGGAAGTTGTTTATTTCCCGAAGTCTCTTGTTTGTTTCGGCATGATCCTTCAGCGGATAGGCGCGCTGCTCTTCATCATTCCAGACTTTCTTGGCAATATTCAATCCGGTAGAGAGCCTCAGTCTCTGATGGTTAAAGGTAAAAGTAGCCAGGATTAAACATCCGTTTTTCCTCTCTTTGTCTAAGTAAAATATAACCGTTGCCATAATTTTGATTTTTGCCTAAAAGGATATGAAAACTTGCCTAAACAAAGATACGAACTGGCAATAATTTAGGCAAAGTTGCCTGTAAAAGTTATAAACATGGGTTATTTTGCTGTAACATACTGTAACAAAAAAGCCGCTGTAATCAGCGGCCTGTCTTGTTTTTCAGTATTTTAAGGGGGGAATTTGGTGGGAGCAACAGGATTCGAACCTGTGACCCTCTGCTTGTAAGGCAGATGCTCTGAACCGGCTGAGCTATGCTCCCTCAAATGAGGGTGCAAAGGTAAAAACAATTTCCATACTTCCAAGCTCAGGGCAAGGTAAAAGTAAGTTTCGAGTGGTCGATTGACGAATTACGACTAATTTTACGATCTCAGATTTCAGATTTATGAACGACCGTCTCTGGAACAGGGATTTTACCTTACTGACCCTCTCCAATTTTTTAATGTGCTGCGCCTATTATTCCCTCATATCAACGCTTCCCGTTTATATCTCCCATGAACTGCGGGCGACGGAAAGCCAGGTAGGGCTGGTGATGGCATGCTATGTGATCGCCGCCATCCTCATCCGCCCCTTTTGCGGGTTCAGCCTCGACAGGTTTGGCCGCAAAGAGATATTCCTGGCATCCCTGCTGATCTATGCTCTGATATTCAATGGTTACCTCATTGCAAATACCATCCTGGTCATGCTGATCATCCGTTTCATACATGGAATGACCTGGGGACTGACCACCACCTCCAATGCCACCGTGGCCGGGGATATCATTCCGGAGAGCAGGCGCGGACAGGGTTTTGGGTATTTTGGCGTGACCACCACCGCGGGAATGGCATTAGGTCCGTTAACCGGAACGCTCATTTTTGAGTATGGCGGGTATACGCCTATGTTCCTGGCCGGTTTCGCGATCGGATTGTTGAGCATGGCCCTCGCGGCCACCATCCGGTATCCGGATTATTACACCCCGAAATCCTACCTGGAATTCAGGTGGGAGAACCTGATAGAAACTAAAACGGTCATACCCTCCGTCAACCTGCTGATCATCATGCTTACCTATGGCGGCCTGATCTCGTTCGTTGCGTTGTATGGCCATGAGATCGGGATCACCAACCCATCCGGTTTTTTCCTGATCTATGCCATCGGTATCATCAGTTCGAGGTTTACCACCGCGAAATCGCTCGACCGCAACGGTCCGAGGAGTATCATCATCATCTGCCTCTCCCTGATGATCATCGGATTCCCGTTATTAGCGCTGTGGCAAAACCAGACCGGGTTTTTTATAGCCGCGTTGATCCTGGGATTCGGCAACGGGGTCGTATTTCCCACCTTTCAGACCATGGCCAACAACATGGTACCGGCCTCGCGCAGGGGAGTCGCGAGCTCAACGCTGTTTATCGCGGTGGATATCGGCATGGGACTGGGAATGATACTAGTGGGGGTGATCGCGCAATATTTTTCCATTTCAACAGCCTTCATCGTCTGTTCTGTCATCGGAACCATCGGACTGTCAATGTTTCTCGGAAAAACGCTGAAGCATTATATGTTGCACAAAAGCCTTTGATCTACATTGGACGATTTACGAGCTACGATTAAATTTACGATTTATGATTTACGATTAGCCGCCGAACAATCGTCAATCGTCAATCAACAATTTCAATCTGCAATCGTAAATCGTCCAATCGTAAATCCGTTTTACCTTGGGTAAAGCCCAAAAAACTTCCTTATGTTTCTATGAAACTTATGTATCCCCGTCACCGGATCCGTGTGCATCAATATGCACTCCCTGGTGATCAGGTTCACCGGGTGGTCTTTTGTCAGTTCAATGGCCTCTTTTGTTTCCGACATTTGCTGTATCCAGATGTTGTCGATTCCTTTGGCCATGGCTTCGGCCACAACATCCCTGGTTATTTTTTTCGGGGTGAGGATCACGAGGCTGTGTACATTCAGAGGCAAGGCGCTTACACTCCGGAAACAGGGTACTCCTGCAATATGATCTGTTCCCGGATTGATGGGATATACTTCGAATCCCTTCTCCCGGAGCTGATTGAAAACAATGTGCCCGAATTTCTTCGGATTCCTGGAAACACCGGCGATAGCTACTTTACGTATTGAAAGAAAGGAATCGATGGACGCTTTTGTTGCCTTCATGAGTAATTTTTTGAAAAAAAATAAACCGCTAAAATTAAAAAGAAAAATCCGATAAAATGGTTTGCCTGTGTCAATATTCAATCTCCAGATCCAATTCCTCCCTGAGCTTGCGAAGCGCCGGATTCTTTTCAGCCATCAAATCAAATTTCTCTTTATCGGTGTATGGTTTCTGATTTTTCGCTGTTTCTGAAATGCTGGTCCTGAATTGGATCTTAAAGTTGTTCAAGTGGACCCGTAAAAAATCCAGCATCTCCGTTTTTCGCAGGGAGAGCTCATCTTCCAAAACTTTGTTATCGAGGGAAAAACCAATATTCCAGTTTTCCATGATCACCGGATGTGAATTTTTAAGGGCAGAATACAAATGCGGGGAATCATTTTTCAATGTATCGGTATATTCGTCCCAGCAAATGATCAATTCTGTTTGTGTAAACGGGGTTTCAATCTCATTCCGCGATTGGTCGTCATCACCCACTATGCCGGAAGCTCCGGTTTTTGGAACAGGTTTTTTGATGGATGTCGTACTGGCAAAATCACTTTTAATGTCTCTCATCTTCACCGTTTCGGCTGGCTTTTTCTCCTGTGTACCTGAAGAAGATTCCGGGGGAGCCTGACGATGGGGTGTAGCCGGAGGTGCCGGGCGCGACGGAGGAGGGATAACTGCTGATGGGGGCCTGGCTGGAGGAGCATCCTGCTTTATCATGGGGACGCACATTTGCATCAGTGCAAGCTCAAGATGTAAGCGCTTATTGTTGCTGGCTTTATAATTCAGGTCGCAACGGTTGTTGATGTCCAGCAGCGTTAACAGAAAACCCACCGGGCACCGGCCTGATTGTTCCACATAACGATTCCGGATGGAAGGCGCTGTTTCCAGTAAACCGGCTGTAGCAGCATCCTTGCATACCAAAAGGTTGCGCAGATGTTCGCCAAAGCCGATGATGAAATGCTGCCCTTCAAAGCCTTTTCCTATGATTTCGTTAATGGTGATCAGAGGCCCTGTAATATCTCCCTCCAGGATCTGGTCGGTGATCTTAAAGAAATAATCATAATCGAGCACGTTCAGGTTTTCCAGCACGGTATTATACGTCAGTCTGGTTCCGGCAAAACTGACAAGCTGGTCAAAAATTGACAGGGCATCCCGCATGGCGCCATCTGCTTTTTGTGCGATAATGTGTAATGCATCTTCTTCAGTCTCAATATTTTCCTTGTCGGCAACAAATTGAAGGTGGCCTGCAATATCCTCGACCGTGATCCGCTTGAAATCAAAGATCTGGCACCTCGAAAGGATGGTTGGAAGGATCTTGTGTTTCTCGGTGGTTGCCAGGATGAATTTTGCATAAGCAGGTGGTTCCTCCAGGGTTTTAAGGAATGCATTGAACGCCGAGGCGGAAAGCATGTGGACTTCATCGATGATATAGACCTTGTATATGCCCATCTGTGGCGGTATGCGCACCTGGTCAACCAGGGTACGGATGTCATCGACAGAATTGTTGGAAGCCCCGTCAAGCTCATAAATATTGAAAGATGCATTTTCATTGAAGGAAACACATGAATCACATTCGTCGCATGCTTCCATATTGGGCGACAGATGGGCGCAATTGATTGTTTTGGCTAAAATCCGGGCACAGGTCGTTTTCCCCACACCCCTTGGCCCACAAAACAGAAAGGCCTGCGCCAACTGGTTGTTTTTTATGGCATTTTTCAGGGTGTTGGTAATGGACTTCTGTCCAACAACGGTGTCAAATGTCTGTGGACGGTATTTCCTCGCCGATACAATAAAGTTCTCCATATCCGTGTCCGTTTCAATTCCAAAATATCAGTCAAAAGTACGAAAGTTTTTGTTTTTTGTGTAATTTGGCGGCTACTAACCATCCTGTCATGATGCTTCTGATCCTTTCGGCTTCCATAACAAACCGCCTTACATACATCACCGGTCTGATGATGAGGGAGATGCTTGGCACCGGGGTACGTCTGACCACTTCCCGGGAGGAATTTACCGGATACGACGGTCCAAAAATTTCCTATACACCGGAACCCATGGATGATGGACTGTTCATCGAGGCCTCGGGTCTGCTTTTTGAGACTTCCATAACCATTCACGATGTGGGATCTGCTGCCATGAATGGGGTCCCTGTCCTTTTCCCGACTGAAAATCAGTTATCAGCTCTGCCGTTCGATCCCTTCGCGGCCGCATTCTATATGGTTAGCAGGTATGAAGAATACCATCCGCACAAGAAGGACGAATTCGGCCGTTTTCCGGCCCACGAAAGTATTGCCTGGAAAGGAAAGTTCCTGGATATTCCCATCGTTCATTTATGGGCGGGCATGCTTGAAGAATTGCTTAAAAAACACTACCCCGTCATCGGTTTTAAGCATCCGCAATACCGTTTTGTCCCAACGATTGATATCGATCACGCGTGGTGTTACCGCGGAAGGACGTTTCCCCGTACCATGGGCGGTTTTGCAAGATCATTGATTTACGGGAACTTCCGCGAGATCCGTTTGAGGTCGGAAGTTCTGGCAGGGATTGCACGCGACCCGTACGATAACTATGACTATATCAACCGGGTACATGAACCTTATCCGATTGACCCGCTTTACTTCATTCTTTTTGCCGACTATGGCCGGAATGATAACAATGTCACCGTGTCGTCCAAATCTTTTCACCGGTTGCTCAGGGAACTGGATCAGCAAGGGAAGGTCGGAATTCATCCTTCTCTTTCATCCAACAAGCACCCGTTCAGGCTTGAAGATGAATATGACGGGTTATGCGATGTGCTGGGCCGGGATGTGACCATCAGCCGGCAACATTTTCTGAAAACAGCCATGCCTAAAACTTATCGTTCCTTGATTAAACTGGGCATTACCGACGACTATTCCATGGGTTATGCATCCCACACGGGATTCAGGGCCGGGATCGCCATCCCATTTCCATTTTTTGACCTTACCGGGGATGAAGCCACAACACTGATGATCCACCCTGTTACCCTGATGGATGTAACGATGAAGGACTACCTTCGTCTAACCCGGGTCGAAAGCCTGGAAAAAATAACGAACATGATCCATACGATGAGGTCGGTAAATGGTGAATTTGTCAGTCTCTGGCACAATGAAAGCCTGGGCGACACCGGCCATTGGAAAGGTTGGCGGGCCGTGTATGAGGAGATGGTTAAAATGGCGTCCATCTGAAATTTGATATGATACAGTATCTGAAACATTCCCGGATTGATAAGGAACGGTGGGACGGCTGCATCAGCAGATCGGTCAACCGCAGGGTTTATGCTTTTTCCTGGTATCTTGACCTGGTAAGTCCACATTGGGATGCATTGGTGGAGGATGATTACACCAGCGTTTTTCCCCTGACCTGCTATCATAAATGGTCGGTCAGTTATCTGGCTCAGCCCTGGTTCACACAACAACTCGGATTGTTTTCGACGAGCAATATTTCTGAAAGCCAGGTTGCCGGCTTCATCCGGGCCATTCCCCGGTCGTTCAGCTTCATTGAGATCCACCTGAATGCCATGAACAGGTATCCGGGAGGTGAAGGAGTTGCTAACCTGCGTTCCAACTATGAAATGAACCTGGCGCCGGCTTACGGTGAGTTGAATCGCAATTATTCACAAAATACACGGAGGAATATCCGGAAGGCCTTGGATTCTGAGATCAGCATCAGTCGCGGCACGGGAGCAGAAGAACTCATTGATTTATTCCGCCGGAACTTTGGTGAAAAAGAGGGGAAGCTCAGGGATCGTCATTACGATGTGTTACGACGATTGATCATGTGTTGCATTGACCATGACCAGGGCTACATCCTTGGTTCAAAGACAAAAGAGGGCAGTCTGGCGGCGGGAGCATTTTTTTTGTTTGACCGGGCGCATATCTATTTCCTGTTTGCCGCCTCTTCTCCAGAAGCGCGTCAGAATGGCGCGATGTTCCTGCTGATCGACCGCTTCATTGCTGAACATGCCGGAAAGGAGCTTATCCTTGACTTTGAGGGAGGCCATGATAAAGACCTTGGAAGATTTTACAAGAGTTTTGGCGCCGTGGATGTTCCCTATCCCGTACTTCAGATCAACCGGCTTTCAAAACCGGCTGAAAAAGCGCTTTATTTCCTGCGTAAACTCAGAAAATAGGGAAAATTAGCTATTTTTGTGAGTGTATAATATTAAAATTCAAAACCATGGTCAACATTTTATCATCGGGCAATTCAATCCTGAATCAATATATATCGGAATTAAGGGATGCGGATGTTCAGAAGGACAGCTTGAGGTTCCGTTTTAACCTTGAACGCCTGGGCGGTATATTTGCCTATGAGATCAGCAGGAAATTGGCCTATGAAACGAAGGAAGTGGTAACGCCGCTTGGCATTGCCAGTGTTCCTGTGTTGATTGAATACCCGGTACTGGCCACGATCCTTCGTGCCGGGCTTCCCTTTCACCAGGGATTTTTAAACATCTTTGACCAGTCGGAAAATGCCTTTATCTCCGCGTTTCGCCGTCATCACAAGGATGGAACATTCTCCATCAATATTGAGTATTCGTCGGTGACTGAAATCGATAACAAAATAGTGATCCTGTGCGACACGATGCTTGCTTCCGGATCATCGATGGTATTGGCTTACAAGGAACTGATAACCCACGGCAAACCGCTTCACACCCACATTGTGACCATAGTTGCCAATGTGGAGGGACTCGAATATGTCAAAAAGAATATTTCCAAGGATGAAATCACGCTTTGGGTCGGGGCAATCGATGATGAATTGACTGCCCAGTCATACATCGTTCCGGGACTTGGGGACGCGGGTGACCTTGCTTACGGAAAAAAAACACATGGCTGATTATGAAATATCCATAAGCACAACGTTCATGCAAACCGTGAATGTTAATCATGGATATTCCATGTGACCATTAAAAAACAAATTATTATCACATGAAAAACACGCTGGTTATTGAAAATATAAATATTTCGCTGATTTCCATCAAAAGTCACCTTCTGCGGACGATCCTCACCATCCTGATCATCTCTTTCGGGATCATGGCGCTGGTAGGTATTCTTACAGCGACCGACTCGATCAAGTACTACCTGACGCAAAACTTTTCGATGATGGGATCAAACACGCTGACCATCCGCAACCGTTCGATGAACATTCATATGGGTGGCGGCGACCACAAGGAAAAAAGGTATGAACCCATTACTTTCAACCAGGCCCGTGAATTCAAGGACCGTTTTTCTTTCCCCGCCTATACCTCCGTTTTTACGCGTGCCACCGGGATTGCAACCTTGAAATATGAGGGCAATAAAACCAACCCGAACGTGGGGGTCATGGGCACCGATGAAAATTATTTGATCACTTCAGGGGACGAAGTTGAATTCGGAAGGAATTTTACGGCGAATGAAGTTGAATACGGTTTCAGCTCAGTAATTCTGGGCTCCTCCCTGATAAAAGATCTTTTTAAGAACAAGGAAGACCCCCTTGGGAAAATTATTTCAATCGGACCGGCGAAATATAAAATAATCGGTGTCCTGAAATCCAAAGGATCAAGCATGGGATTCAGTGGCGACCGGTCATGTTTCATTCCGGTCACCAATGTGCGGACGAACTTTTCCCGGCCCAACATGTCGTTCAATATCAATGTGATGGCAAAAAGGCCCGAATTGCTTGAAGCCGCCACAGGGGAGGCGACAGCGATCCTGAGGAACATCCGGAAAGTGCCGGTAGGAACGGAAGATACCTTTGAGATAACCAAAAGCGACAACATTGCAAAAATGTTGATCGAGAACATTAAATACGTCACGATGGCAGCCACGGTTATCGGTTTCATTACTTTATTAGGGGCAGCCATCGGATTAATGAATATCATGCTGGTTTCGGCAACCGAACGCACCCGCGAGATCGGTATCCGCAAAGCCATTGGCGCCACCAAACGCGTGATACGCAATCAGTTCCTGGTCGAGTCCATCGTCATTGGCCAGTTGGGAGGCTTGCTTGGGATCGTGCTTGGGATCCTGGTCGGGAACGTGATCTCCCTGTTGATCGGCAGTGCCTTTATCGTCCCGTGGATCTGGATCGTCACAGGGGTTATCCTCTGTTTTGCGGTCGCCCTGATCAGCGGGATCATCCCTGCGAGGAAAGCAGCCAACCTCGATCCGATCGAATCACTCCGTTACGAATAGCGGCTTCAATGGATCTTTCCCGGGTCATTGCCATGTTGTGTCAGGAGTTCCCTTATGAACCCACTGAAGGCCAGGATAAATTATTGGGGGAACTCGCGGTTTTTCTGACAATCTCGTGGAGACATCCGAATGCACTTTTCATACTGCGCGGATATGCCGGAACCGGCAAGACCACGATCGTTAAGGCGCTGGTGGATGTTCTTCCGAAGATTGGAAAAAAAACCGCATTATTAGCCCCAACCGGTCGGGCGGCAAAAGTACTGACCAGCTATACCAGGAAGGAAGCCAATACGATCCACCGGAAAATTTATTTTGCACGCACCAACAAGGATGGGCTCATCGACCTCAAACTCCAGGTCAATTACCACAAGCATACGCTGTTCATTGTTGATGAAGCATCGATGATCCAGCACACCATGTCGGCCGAAGGGGCATTGTTTTCATCGCGCAATCTCCTGGATGATCTGTTTCAATTTGTCTTCAGCGGGGAGAACTGCCGCATGCTTTTTATCGGTGATTCCGCCCAGCTACCCCCGGTGGGCCTGGATCACAGTCCGGCACTAGATCATGAGTTTTTACAGAATGCATATAGTCTTGGCATCGACAGTTTTGAACTGACAGAAGTCGTCAGGCAGGCAAAAGAATCTGGGATATTGGTCAATGCCACCAAGGTAAGGCAGCAGATCCAGCTTCAGGAATTCAACTTGCCCGTATTTTCCATCGGCGCCTTCAGGGATATTGTCAGGCTTAACGGCCAGGACCTGGAAGAGGAGCTGAATCATGCCTGGTCGGGATCCCGGAAAGAGAACAGCGTTGTCATCTGCCGGTCAAACAAAAGGGCCAACATCTTCAACCGGGAGATCCGCCGGAGGATACTGTTTCTGGAAGACGAGATATCCACGGGCGATTACCTGATGGTGGTCAAGAATAATTATTACTGGCTGCCCCAGGAGTCAACTGCCGGGTTTGTGGCCAATGGCGACATCGTTGAACTGATGCGGATACGGAATATCGAAGAAATTTTTGGTTTCCGGTTCGCGGATGTGACCATCCGATTTCTCGATTACCCGGATGAAAAGGACCTTGACGTAAAGATCATCCTCGATACCCTGATGGCGGAATCGGCCGCTTTGACACAACCGGATAACAACCGGCTGTTCCAGGCGGTAATGGCCGATTTTCAGGATATTCCATCACGCCGCAAAAGGATGGAAAAGGTAAAGGCCAGTCCTTATTTCAATGCACTGCAGGTTAAGTTCGCCTATGCGCTGACCTGTCACAAAACACAGGGCGGGCAATGGGATACCGTATTTATTGACCAGGGATACATTAACGATAAGATGCTGAACGTTGAATTCGCCCGCTGGCTCTATACCGCTGTAACCCGTGCCACAAAAAAATTATTCCTGATAAACTTTGAAGAGAGGTTTTTTAAATGATGATTGACAATTACTTTTCACTATTCGTTTTTCATTTTTCACTAAGCTCTTTTCATTTTTCTCTATTCTTTCAACCCATTGAAAAGTTAACCAACGCTCAGAGGACAGTGAAAAACCTTTAGTGAAAAGAGAAGAGAGAATAATGAAAAGTTAATCCAACGCTCCTTATGTTACCAACCCGCGAGGGTGATGCCCACCGTAAACGGGTACAATTCCGGCCCCTGAGCCTCCTGGAACATCTTGGTCAGCGAGTACGTACCGAAAAGGTTGAGATGAGACCAACCTATCCGGAAAGCAGCGTCAACTTTGAACGGGCTTAAATGATAAGCGCCCCGGTCATGAACCGTATAGTGTTCCACGTCAAAAGCAGCTACCTGATTACCCTTTTCGTCTACAAGAAAATAACTCTCCCCTTTGTTGCTGTAAAACTGCTTTGTATAGGATCCGATTCGTACGCCTGCAATTACACCAAGAGTAACATGAAAACTGCTCATCCGCCGGTAATGATTGGTCTGATACTCAAAAAACAGGGGAAGATTCAGGTAAGAAACAACCATTTTATTCACCTTCATATCCACATAGTTCCCCTCTGTATCCTGTACTTTATATGCAACCAGAGCCGTAGAATCTTTCAACATGACATAGTTCCCGGTGAAATAGTAGTTGCTGATCTGAAAACCAAGTCCGGTTGTAAATCCGAATTTGTTCTTAACCAGGTTGACATTGAGTTCAAACGGGTTCAGATTGACAAACAATGAACGCGCCGTATTCATGTTCATGTATGGATAACCAGGATTGAAATTCATGTCGAAATCGGGGGTGACATACCCGTTGATGCCAATTTCCACACCGGCCCAGTGTCCGTTGAATTTGTTTTTATTCGGACAGAAAGGAAACTCATCCATGTCAAAGTTTTCCATGGCGCATGTAAAATCATTCATTCTGGTGCTATCATCCATGTGCCATCCGTGTTTATGCCAGGGACCTTTTTTCCCGTCCTGGGCAACAGAATTTCCGGATACGATGACTAAGAGAGTAAATAGAAGTGTCAGGTTCAAAATGGTTTTCATAAGCACATTATTTTTTGGTTAGACAATATGCGTTATAGGACGAAGGGATATAATAAATGTTACAACCCCGTAACAATTATTACGAATCAAGTTTAAGTACGGCAAGGAATGCTTTCTGGGGAACTTCAACATTGCCGATCTGGCGCATACGCTTTTTACCTTTTTTCTGCTTCTCTAACAGTTTACGTTTCCGGGTGATGTCTCCGCCATAACATTTTGCAGTAACATCTTTTCTGAGTGCTTTCACGGTTTCCCGTGCAATTACTTTAGCGCCGATAGCCGCCTGTATGGCAACATCATATTGTTGCCGTGGAATGAATTCCTTGAGTTTTTCACAGAAACGACGTCCAAAATCATAGGCATTATTCCGGGTGATCAGGGCTGAAAGTGCATCTACGATTTCACCATTGAGGAGGATATCAAGCTTCACCAGATCGGCTATTTGCCATCCGGATGGATGGTAATCGAAGGAGGCGTAACCTTTGGAGATGCTTTTCAGCTTGTCATAAAAATCAAACACGATTTCACCAAGCGGAAGGTCAACGGTCAGCTCGATCCGGTCGGTGGTGAGATAGACCTGGTTTTTCAGTATGCCGCGTTTGCCGACGCACAGGGTCATGATCGGGCCGATGTATTCTGATTTCGTGATGATGTTGGCCGTGATGGTCGGTTCCTCGATTTTGCTGATATGGTTTGGTTCAGGCAAGCCGGATGGATTGTAAACGTCCAGCGTTTCGCCTTTGCTGGTATATACTTTATAAGAAACGTTCGGCACCGTGGTGATGACATCCATATCGAATTCGCGGTCCAGCCGCTCCTGGACGATCTCCATGTGTAAAAGCCCGAGAAATCCGCACCGGAAACCAAAGCCAAGCGCGGCGGAAGATTCCGGCTCAAAAGAAAGGGCGGCATCGTTCAGCCTGAGTTTTTCAAGGGAATCGCGCAGGACTTCATAATCATCGGCATCGGTCGGGTAAATACCTGCGAAAACCATTGGTTTTACTCCGAGAAATCCTTCGATGATCTCTGTACATGGGTTCTCGACATGGGTAATGGTATCACCGACCTGAATCTCCTTGCTGTTCTTTATCCCTGATATAATATATCCGACATCGCCGGCATATACTGTGTTGCGCACCTCCTGCTTCATACGCAGGATACCAACTTCATCCGCATGGTATTCCATGCCGGTGGCAACGAATTTTACATGGTCCCCTTTTTTTATTAAACCGTTGAAAATCCTGAAATAGGCAACAACTCCCCGGAATGGATTGAACAATGAGTCAAAGATCAGTGCCTGCAGGGGAGCATTTGGGTCACCTTTGGGGCAGGGGATCCTGTTCACGATGGCCTCGAGAACCTGGTCGATCCCTTCCCCGGTCTTGGCGCTTACGGCAAGAATTTCATCATGGTCGCAACCTAACAGATCAACGATCTGATCTTTGACTTCTTCAATCATGGCCGCATCCATGTCAATTTTGTTGAGAACAGGGATGATCGTCAGGTTATGGTCTATGGCCAGGTAAAGATTTGAAATGGTCTGTGCCTGAATTCCCTGCGTTGCATCCACGACCAGGAGCGCCCCTTCGCATGCAGCGATGGCCCTGGAAACTTCATACGAAAAATCAACATGTCCTGGGGTATCAATCAGGTTCAGGACATAATCCTCGCCCTGAAGCGGAAAATTCATCTGGATGGCATGGCTCTTGATCGTTATGCCCCGCTCACGTTCCAGGTCCATGTCATCGAGTACCTGCTCCCTGGAATCCCTTTCAGAAACTGTATCGGTCCATTGCAGGAGACGGTCAGCCAAAGTTGACTTGCCATGATCAATATGGGCAATAATACAAAAATTACGCAGGTTTTTCACGGATGCAAAGATATCAAATCTACCTCAGGATTGTCAATGAACCTCGAAGATTTCGCTTTACCGTTCCGTTCAGTGAGATTTCAAATACATCGCAAATATAAAAATAGGTTCCATCGCTGCAAGGCTGGTTGGTGGTCTTCTCCTTACCATCCCATTGAATAGCAGGATTATGTGTTTCGAATACCAATTTGCCCCAACGGTCAAAAATTTTCAGGTCGATTTCACGCACCGAAGTATAGCCAGGAAAGGGAATGAAATAGTCATTCTTACCGTCCCCATTGGGTGTGAAGATGTTCGGCAAAGTATATTCCGGACAATCCGTATAATCAATGCAGATGATATTGCCCGTGTCGCTTCGGTTTCCAAGCGTATCAACGGCCAGAACACCATAACAGCCCGATATGGTTCCGGTTGGCCGGTGCGTATAGCTGGTGTCGTGAGGATCGTTGATGGAATCGATGAGAACCGGGTTCCCGTTCACCGGTGTATAATAAATATAATACCGGGCGATGTCATCCGGACAACTATCCGCGGGTTTTGTCCATGACAGAACATTGGCTGCCTGGTCGCAAACCGTATGGATCGTCAGCAGGGGAGGGCAAGGCGGAACGTTATCGACAGGGATGGCACAGACTTCCTGTGAGAAATTGATGATCGGATCGATGAATCCAGGGGCCGAATAGTTGCCTGAACTCTTTATCTTGTAACAATAGTTTAAACCATTTACAAGGTCCTTGTCATTGAATCTGGGAATAGTGGATGTCCCGATCGAATCATACGAAAGTTCGCCGGGATCCTTGCGGTAAACAACAAACAGGTGATTGGTCCAGGGAACCTGGTTTGTCCAGCTCAACCGGATCATTTTATCTGTCGGGTCAGCATTCAGGAACATGGTAGAGGCGACCTGGGAAGAGCCGATCAGGAACCTGTTCCCGGGGGTCACATTATAAAGGTCGATCCGGTACAAATAGTGATATTGCCGCGTGTTCAACTGAACGTCATTCAGAATAGTATCATTAAGATTGGTAAGTGAATCAACCGGTACGAACTGTTCCGGGGCATCCGATCTGGCGCGCACGACGATATATTTATAAGGCCCGGGTATCTGTATCGTGTCGATCTCGGTTGGTTTTGACCAGGCAACATATATGGTTCCGGTTGTAGCATCCGTCGTGTTGATACTTGCATTCGTGATCACTGCCAAATCTTTTTTCAGGGTAGCACATGCTTCATTTGAGGCATAACTCTCAGCCTTGTCGGGATAATAGGCTACCACCATGTAACAATATTTCAACCCGCGCATCAGTCCGGTGCCATGGTTGTCGTCAAGATAAGATGTCGTTGCAACACTCGCTATTGCATCAATTTTCTCATATCCGAGATAGGGCGGTACCCCGGTCTGGCAGTAACCGGGCACATAACCGGTGGAATCTGCCTTGCGAAAAATATAGTAACCAATTGCATTTGTACATGCGTAATTATCCCATGACAGCAAGATTGTGTTGCCCGTGGGTGACGTAGTCAGATTTTTCGGCGCCGGTCCGATAACGAGGATGCTGACTGATTTGATAGCTACCAGGTTCACAGGTTCTGAATTGTCCCTGGCTTTGAAAAAAACCTGGTAGGAACGGTTCTGTACATGATTACATACTGTATTCCAACGGAACAGCGCCTGTACATGACCACTTCCGGTAGCAGTATCAGGGTCAAGGAATGCAGGACTTTCAGGCAGGATGAACGGACCGCCTGCGGCGGTCAGGGTTACCACATTGCTGTCAGGGTCATAAGCCGTTACCGGGAACCGAAGGTTCTTGCCCGCTTCAACACAGGTGTCAAGGATCGTCTCGATAACCGGCGGATGGTTATTGCAAGCGACAATGATGATCTGCATATCGCGTAACACACTTCCGATCTTAAAACCATTCCGCCATTCTTCTATCAGGATGGCAATATTGTACTCTCCCTGTTGCTGCGGACTGTCCCAGATAAGATCGCCGGTCACTGCATTAAGGGTCAGGCTGTTCGATGCCTGAGGATAAGTGTATCCCGGGATAATCTGACCGAGTGCCCCACGGCATTGTACCAACCGGTATGATAAACTGTCGCCGTCGGCATCATAGGCCCCGGGATTGTGGTAGAATACCTGGTCCACGCAACCATTGTCAATGGGTGGCATCAGCAGTACCGGTGAATTATCGTAGCCCCCGATAAACGGGCTGATCGTAAGCTCTGAATAAATGAACAAGGGCGTGTTGATGGAGTTCGGAATATTAAGAATACCCCCGTTCCTGTTCGGATCTTCGCACGAAATCGTGTACGTGGATGGACCCGGAAAATCGTGTTGCCCGACATACCTGTTGTAGGTGATATCATCGGGAAGATTGTTGATCTCAACTCTTGGGATCTCCTTGGAGGTGCCGTCGCCCCAGTTGATCAACAGGAAGTCGCGATAGGCATTGGCCGGACTCGGGGTAAATGTATAAGAAATGAGGGTGATCTCATATAAATTTTTTGACAAATGCCTGAAAGTGATCTCTGCTGCACGCTGATGGGTGGCATAAACCAACAGAGGTCCGCAAAAAGGGGACATCAGGATCAGCATCAGCAAATGCAATATCAATCGTCTGGACATACCGGGAGAGCAGCTTCAGAATATATTGCCAAAAGTAACAATTTTCTATCCCGCCATAGGAGATATCGACACATTATTTCAATTCATTCTACTTTTTAATTATTTTTGCATTGTGTTAAGAAATCAGCCGGCAGTAATGTATCAACAGGATTCAGAAGTCGAAAAACGTGAAATTTTAAAACATTACCGCAATCTACTTCGCCTCTGGAAACCCCGTAATCCGGTCGATCGGAAAGTCGTGAGGAAGGCTTTCAAAATGGCCCTGGAAGCGCACAAGGATATGCGCAGGAAAACCGGTGAACCCTATATTTACCATCCTTTGAGCGTGGCGACAATCGCCGCCGGTGAAATCGGGCTGGGCGCTACTTCCATTATTTGTGCATTGCTGCATGATGTAGTGGAAGATACCGAGTACACCATCGAAGATATCAGGGGATTGTTTGGCGATAAAGTCGCTGCCATCATCGACGGACTTACCAAGATCAAAGGGATTTTTAACCAGCAGACAGCTTCCATCCATGCTGAGAATTTTAAAAAGATCCTATTGACGCTCTCAGACGATGTGCGGGTGATCCTGATCAAACTGGCCGACAGACTGCACAACATGCGTACACTGGATGCGCTCACCCAGGAAAAACAGCTGAAGATATCATCTGAAACCATTTACCTGTACGCGCCCCTGGCACACCGGCTTGGATTGCATGCCATCAAGAGTGAACTGGAAGATCTTGCACTGAAATATACCGAGCCTGCCGTATATGAGGCTATCTCGCGAAAACTAAAGGAATCTGCCAAAAGCCGGTCCCGTTTCGTCAAACAGTTTATCTATCCAATTAAAAATGCGCTCACCGAAAAAGGCTTTCATTTTGAAATCCATGACCGCGAAAAATCGATCGCCGCCATATGGCTGAAGATGCAGAAGAAGGAGGTCACTTTCGAAGAGATCTATGACATTTTCGCAGTGAGGATCGTTATTGATTCACCGGTGGAAACTGAAAAATCAGATTGCTGGAAGGTCTATTCAGCCATTACGGACTTTTATCGACCCAACATGGACCGGTTGCGCGACTGGATCTCCATTCCTAAATCCAACGGATATGAGGCACTGCATACAACCGTCATGAGCCATACGGGCCGTTGGGTCGAAATTCAGATACGCTCGCGCCGTATGGATGAAATTGCCGAAAAAGGATATGCCGCCCATTGGAAATATAAAGAATCGATGAACATCAACAGCAGGCTCGACAATTGGCTTGACCGTATCAAGGAGATGATCGAAAGTCCGGATGCAGATGCCTTGTCATTTATCGATGATGTCAAAGGTTTCTTTTTTCTTGACGAGATATCCGTATTCACGCCCCAGGGTGAATTACGGTCGCTACCGGCCAGCTCGACCGTGCTTGATTTTGCCTATGCGATTCACAGTGAACTGGGACATACCTGTATTGGCGCAAAAGTCGATAAAAAACTAATGCCCATCACCCATGTGCTAAAAAACGGTCAGCAGGTAGAAATCATTACTTCTATGAAACAGAAGCCCAAGGAAGAATGGCTGAACTATGTGGTGACGACCCGGGCAAAAACCAGCATCAAACTGGCCGTGCGTGCGGAAAAAAAGAAATATGCCAGGCCGGGAAAGGAGAAACTTGGGAAATGGTTTGCACAATTAGGCCTCGAGTTCTCCAACGATAATGTTAAAAAATTCCTGGCGGTAAATAATTTCAACAGCATCGTCGATCTGTACTATTCGGTTTCTCTCGGAACGATCGGCTTAAAGGATGTGAAACTCTTTTCCGCTTCGAATGTCCTGAACGGGTGGCGTAATTCCTGGGTAAAAATTCCGTCAGGAAATGGTCAGAAGGATTCTGAATCTTCCGGCCGGAAAAAATTAAAACCCAGAGCTGACAGTGAGCCATTAGACATCAAACCATCGGCACCCGATTATGTGGTAGCTACCTGCTGTAATCCGATCCCTGGTGATGAGGTCATCGGGCTATTGTCACCAGAAAATCAGACCATGCAGATTCACAGGACAAAATGTGTGAAGGCCCAGGAACTGATTACCGTGTATGGAAATACCATGGTCAGGGTGAATTGGGCCAATCATGAATCAATTTCATTCCTGGCCGAGATCAAGGTAATTGGAATTGACCGGCAGGGACTTACCAATGAAATTACACGCATCATTTCGAATGATCTTAATCTCAACATCAAATCATTTCACATCGATGCGTTCGATGGACTGACAGAAGGTTCTATTACGCTGTATGTTAAAAACACGGCAAATCTGAACGACGCTTTGAACAAATTGAACCTGGTTGAAGGGATCACCCATGTTACACGTGTTAATTAATTTTTTAAAAAAATCTATTTTTATTCGTTCTAAATACCGATAAATGTTTATCTTTATGCCAAATTTCCAAATATGATTAAAAAACCGACTGAAGACATTTTCGAAACTGCTCGAAATCTGTTCACAGAGTACCTGGAACGGCATGGACACCGGAAAACTCCGGAACGTTATACCATCCTGAAGGAGATTTTTGCAACTGACGGGCATTTTGATATTGAAACGCTCTATATCCGGATGAAAAACCACAAATACCGGGTGAGCAGGGCGACTCTTTACAATACCATCGAGTTGCTCCTCGATTGTGGACTGGTTACCAAGCATCAGTTTGGCACCAACTATGCACAATTTGAAAAATCAACTTTGTTAAAGCAACACGACCATTTCATATTTGAAGATTCCGGAGATGTTCTTGAATTTTATGATCCACGCATCGAGGAGGTGAAAAACCACATTGAATCGATGTTTAATGTCGATGTTTCGCACTATGCGCTAACGTTTTACGGACATGCAAAACCCAGGAAGTAAACTCCGGTCATGATGGTTGATGTTATTCTTGGACTACAATGGGGCGATGAAGGTAAAGGAAAAATTGTCGATGTATTTACTCCGGATTATGATATAATTGCCCGGTTTCAGGGCGGACCCAACGCGGGTCATACAATTATTTTCGGTGGCAGAAAGTTTGTTCTGCACACAATTCCATCCGGGATATTTCACCGGAAAACATTAAATGTGATTGGAAATGGTGTGATCATTGACCCTTTTATACTTTTCGGGGAAATAGATAAACTCAGGGAAGCGGGAATGGAACCTGAGCAAAACCTGCTGGTTTCGCGAAGGGCCCATCTGATCACTCCTTCGCACCGGATGATGGACGCAGCGCTGGAATCATATAAAGGAGCCTCCAGGATCGGTTCGACCCTGAAGGGGATCGGGCCGGCTTACACTGATAAATATGGCCGTAACGGATTGAGGGTAGGAAATATTTCAGACCCTTCGTTCAATTCGCGTTACGAACTACTTAAGTCGGCGCATATTGATATGGTCCGTCACCTGGGTTTTGATTATTCAACGCATCTCCTTGATGGACTCAGCTTTGACGCATATGAAGCGAAGTGGTTCGAATCGATCGGGAGAATGAAAGGATTGAAGATCATTGACAGCGAGATATTCCTTAATGAAAGTCTGGATCAGGGTTTGAGGGTCCTTGCAGAAGGTGCCCAGGGAACCATGCTCGATGTCGATTTTGGATCTTACCCTTTTGTGACTTCTTCCAATACGATCACTGCCGGCGTTTGTTCCGGCCTTGGCATATCACCTCACCGGATCGGCAAGATCCATGGTGTTTTCAAAGCCTATTGTACACGGGTCGGAAGCGGTCCATTCCCAACCGAATTACAAGATCAGGATGGAGAGATGTTACGTGTTGGCGGCAATGAATTCGGCTCCACGACCGGACGGCCGCGCAGGTGCGGTTGGCTCGACCTCCCCGCGCTGAAATATTCCATCATGCTTAATGGCGTCGACAGCCTGATCATGATGAAGGCCGATGTGTTGAACCCGTTCCCGGAAATTAAAATCTGTACCGGTTATAGAAGGGAAGGGGAGCAATTACCAGGATTTCCGTTCGACCTTTGCGATGAGAAAATTCAACCAGGATATAGGAATATGAAAGGCTGGGCCTCACCCCTCGATGGCTGCACGGCCGCAGATGACATGCCTGATGCCCTGGAAGAATACATAAGATTTGTTGAGAATGAAGTCGGGTTACCGGTTGGTATTGTTTCCATCGGCCCTGACAGGCTGCAAACCCTGCAGCGATGACCGATGTTAAAGTTTCCTCTTGACCTCGGTCAGTTCATAACCTTCAACAATATCACCCACTTTTATATCATTGAAATTTTCGATATTTAAACCGCACTCATAACCTGTTTGTACTTCCTTGACGTCATCCTTGAAACGTTTCAGAGACCCGAGTACACCCGTATAGACAACAATACCATCACGGATGACCCTGACTTTTGTATTCCGGGTCACCTTTCCGTCAAGAACCATGCATCCGGCGACTGAACCCACCTTGGTGATCTTGAATACATCCCGGACTTCAATGTTACACAGGATCTTTTCCTCAATTTCAGGTGACAACATTCCTTCAATGGCGGCCTTTATCTCTTCGATTGCCTGGTAAATAATGGAGTATAAACGGATGTCGATCTGCTCGGCCTCTGCAAGTTTGCGTGCATTCACCGAGGGACGGACCTGGAATCCGACAATAACTGCATTGGATGCGGAAGCAAGCAATACATCAGATTCTGTAATGGCGCCGACTGATTTATGGATCACATTGACCATAACTTCTTCGTTGGACAACTTCAGCAGGGAATCCGAAAGTGCCTCAACCGAACCGTCCACGTCGCATTTAACAATAATGTTGAGTTCCTTAAAGTCGCCGATCGCGATCCGTCGTCCGATCTCATCCAGTGTGATGTGTTTTTGTGTCCTTAGTCCTTGTTCACGCTGCAATTGTAACCGTTTGGTCGCGATGAGTTTTGATTCTTTTTCATCTGCCATCACATTGAATCCGTCGCCGGCCTGGGGTGCTCCATTCAACCCCAGCATCAGCATTGGTTGCGAGGGGCCTGCTTCTTTAATGGGCGTATTCCGTTCATTATACATTGCCTTGACTTTACCGTAGGTTGCCCCGGCTAATACTATATCCCCGACACGCAAGGTGCCGTTTTGCACGAGAAGTTTTGCAACATAACCACGTCCTTTGTCCAGGGATGATTCGATAACGGTACCAGTTGCCAGCCTTGACGTATTGGCTTTCAGGTTCAACATTTCGGCTTCTAATAAAACCTTCTCCAATAATAATTCTACATTGGTTCCGATTTTCGCGGATATCTCCTGTGTCTGGTACTTACCACCCCATTCTTCCACCAGGATGTTCATTTTTGATAATTCTTCGCGGATTTTTTCCGGATTGGAATTGGGTTTATCAATTTTATTGAAAGCAAAAACAATGGGAACCCCTGCAGCAAGCGCATGATTGATGGCTTCGCGGGTTTGGGGCATCACGGTTTCATCGGTGGCGATCACAATGATCGCAACATCGGTGACACTCGCGCCACGTGCACGCATCGCGGTGAATGCTTCATGACCCGGCGTGTCAAGAAAAGTGATCTTTTTGCCATTCTCACGCTGGACTTCATAAGCCCCGATGTGCTGCGTAATTCCACCCGCTTCACCCGCTACCACATTGGTGCTGCGGATAAAGTCAAGGAGTTTGGTTTTCCCGTGGTCAACATGTCCCATAACGGTTACGATGGGTGGCCTTTCAGCCATATCTTCCGGTTTGTCGGGTTCATTCTGTTTGATCGCTTCCTGGACCTCAACACTTACAAATTCAACCTTGTGGCCGAACTCCTCGGCAACTAAAGTAAGTGTTTCTGCATCAAGACGTTGGTTGATTGAAACAAACATACCCAGGGCCATGCAGGTTGAAATAACGTCGGTAACCGGTACGTTCAGCATGGATGCAAGTTCGTTGGCAGTCACAAATTCGGTGACTTTGATCACCTGTTTACCTTCCTCCATGCGTTCCTGTTCCTGGTGCATCTGGTGACTCACGGCATCACGCTTTGCCTTACGGTATTTCGATGCCTTTGATTTCCCGGCAGGACTCAGTCGTGCCAGGGTTTCTTTGATCTGCTTTTCGATATCTTCAGAAGTAACCTCCGGTTTCAGGATTTCCTTATGATATTTCTTATCTTTTGCGAGGGTAGGTTTGTGAATGGCGGTGCGTGGTGCATCCGTGCTGGCCGTGGTGGATACTGTACCTGCTTCTCCCTGGCGTTTAATCCGTTTGCGTTTCTTCTTCTTTGATTTCAGCGTTTCGTCCGAAGATGAGGCAACGGGCTGGGGCTTTTTCTTTTCGAATTTCTTCGGTTCGGGCAACAACATGGAACCCAGGATGGTCGGACCTTCCAGTTTGATACGCTCGGTCGGAAGAAAGTTGGATTCCTGAACAGGTTCGTCCCCGAAGTCTGCCTCCTCCTCAAAAGATTGACTTTCAGCAACCGGCAAAACAGTCTGGATCTCCCCGGCCAATTTATCTTCGGTAACGCTCTCCGGGCCAGGTTCGGGCGGAATAACCGCTTCTTCTTCTTTCGCCTTTTTTGGTTTACCCTTCCCTTTTTTTGTTAATTTCTTTTCAAAGACACCCAGATCCATCTTCCCAACGATCTTCAGATCGCCCGAAGGTTTATGATCATCATCGGTACCCGTTACGGGTCCCGGTTCTGCAACGGGTTTAGCAGGAGCATGGTCGACCGGGATTTCAACTCCCTTGGCACGTTCTTTTTGCAGATCACCTGCTACAGCAATCTCAGCGGGTGGAATAATTTCGGCAGGAACAGCATCCTTAGCCTTAACAACCGGCGGTTCTTCAGTAACAACCGGTTTTGGTTGTTTCTCTTCTGCTTTTTTGGCTGGTGGTTTCGGAGGTTCAGCCTGGGGGACAACTTCAGTTTTCTTCTCTTCCTTTACAACTTCTTTGGCAACAACTTCCTTTGGTTTTCTGGCAACATCATGCTGCTTTTTTTCGAATTCCATCGAGACGTTCTTGATAAACAGGTCATCAAGTTCTTTTTCACGATCCTTGGATGCGGTTTTCTTATCTTCGATGGTTATTGTTTCATGCGCCGTAAATTGCAGCCCAATCTTCTTCGCTTCTTCCTTGACATGTTTTTCCGATGCGAATTCTTTCATCAGAAGGTTATACATCTCCGGTGATAATTTCGCATTGGGATCCATATCCAGAGGGAATCCCTTTTTAATAAGGAAATCCACTACGGTCTTCACCCCAATGTTAAATTCTCTTGCGGCTTTGCTTAACCTGGTAGTTGTTACACCTTCGCTCATTCAGCAAAATTATGGTTTTTATTCAAATTCTGACCTTAAAATCCGCACTACCTCATTGATCGTCTCTTCTTCAAGGTCAGTACGTTTCACCAATTCCGCAACATCCATGTCCAAAACACTCTTTGCCGTGTCGCAGCCAATGGTTTTCAGTTCATCGATGATCCACTGATCGATTTCATCCGAAAACTCCTGGATATCAACATCTTCATTGTCAACATCGGTATCCCGGTAAACATCAATTTCATATCCGGTCAATTTGCCGGCCAGCTTGATGTTGAAACCTCCTTTACCGATGGCCAGTGAAACCTGGTCAGGTTTCATGTATACATCCGCTCTTTTCTCTTCTTCAATGATCACGATCGAAGATACTTTCGCTGGGCTCAGCGCCCGTTGAATGAACAGGGAGGGATTTACCGTATAGTTGATTACATCGATGTTTTCGTTTTTAAGTTCCCGAACGATCCCATGGATCCGGCTTCCTTTCATCCCTACGCAGGCGCCAACAGGATCGATGCGGTCATCGTAGGATTCCACGGCAATTTTCGCACGTTCACCCGGCACCCGTACAATTTTTTTGATATTGATCAGGCCATCATATACTTCGGGCACCTCCGATTCAAACAAACGCTCCAGGAATGTTTCAGAGGTACGGGAGAGAATGATGACCGGGTTGTTGTTTTTCATTTCCACTTTTGAAACGACGGCCCGGATGGTATCTCCTTTCCGGTAAAAGTCAGATGGTATCTGCTCCGATTTCGGCAGTATCAGTTCGATGCTTTCATCATCCAGGACAAGGATCTCCTTTTTCCAGACCTGGTAAACCTCCCCGGAGATAATTTCTCCGATCTTCTCCCGGTATTTGGCATAGACATTATTTTTCTCGTACTCCTGGATCTTGGATATCAGGTTCTGGCGAATGGCAAGTATTTCGCGTCGTCCGAAACTGCCGAGTTTGACCTCCTCCGATAATTCTTCCCCGACTTCAAAATCGGGTTCCACCTTGATGGCTTCTGAAAGCGGAACCTGCGTGTATTCGTCCTCCACGGCCCCGTCTTCGACGATGGTGCGCGAACGGAAGATTTCAAGGTCTCCCTTATCAATGTTCACAATGATGTCGAAATTATCTGCCGACCCAAACCTTTTTGTCAGCATATGCTTGAAGACATCTTCCAGGATGCGCATCATGGTTTCCCTGTCGATGTTTTTGAATTCCTTGAATTCCGAAAAGGTTTCGACTAAATTCAGATGTTCCATTGTTTAATGATTCTACGGTTTAAAGGTGATTACTTCTTTTGCTGATTTAATGCCGCAATACTGCAATGAAACCATGTTGTGTTCCGGGTCTTTCCCGGATTTTTTCATTGGAGTTACCTCCAGTTCAAACCCGGTTTCATCTGCTTTTATTACTACCCCTGATATTTTTTCACCGGTTTTGGTTACAACTTCAAGGGCTTTACTGATGTTCTTTTTATATTGCCTCGGCAGTTTTAACGGACGATCAGCGCCGGCTGAAGAAACCGTCAATGCAAAATCTTCGGTATCCCGGTCAAGACTTTCATTCAGGAAATTGTTCAATTCCCTGCAGGTCTCAATACTTATGCCATGATCGCCGTCAATGTACACCGAAACAAGGTTTCCCGGTTTTACCGACGCATCCACCAGGAATGTTTCACTTCCGGCAAGGTGTGACTCGATGAGTTTAATTACTTTCGTTTCGGTGATCATGGGTCGACAATAAAAGAGGGGACTTTTTGTCCCCCCGGCACTTGCACAAATAAATCGGTTGCAAAGATATGGATTATTTAACAAACTGCAAATCTTTTTTCCACGCGGGCGACAACCGATGAATAAGTAAGGATTTGCTATTACACCCGGACCTTGAATGGAAATCACATAAAACCAACCAGGTTACTTTCGTAAGGCATATTTTGACCTGATTTCACCTTCCTTGCTTTTATCAGAGGTATAAATGATCGTTTTCCCATCATCGAGGATAACCGGGTATAAACCTATCACAGAACCGGATGCGGGTTTCGGTTTGGGAACCCTGGAATGGTGACTTGATACCTTGAACTTTTTTTCTAGTGCATCTGTTGCCGATCTATGCTGAGTGTTTTTCATTGTACTTAATTAACGTTGGTTGTTTTAACATATGGTTAAACTTCCATATGGTTATTTAAACTGTATCCTGATCGAAATATTTCCCGGATTTCGAAGTATTAACATTTATTTAACAAATAAAATTTTGTTAAATTGCATTAATGTATTCTATCCGTCCAATTCAGAAATATGGCAAACTATTATTCTGAAAGTTTAAACGCTAATAAATTACGGCAGTGTTACGAGATTGCACCTCCTGAGGTTCAAAAGTTTCTTGAAGCTGAAATTAACGTTGTATTGAATAAAATTAAAGAAAATGATAAAGTTCTGGATCTAGGTTGCGGATATGGCCGGGTTTCGGTAAGGTTACTTGAAAAAGCAAAACAAGTGACAGGCATAGATATTTCACCGGATAATATTCAACTGGCAAAGGAAATTTTCAAAAATGAAGGTCTTCAATTTTATGAAATGGATGCTGGTGATTTATCCCTTAAGGACAATCAGTTTGATCTGACCATATGTATCCAAAATGGAATTTCCGCGTTTAAAGTTGATCCTGACAGATTGCTTAAAGAGGCAATCAGAGTGACAAAGAGATCAGGAATAATTCTTTTCTCGAGTTATTCCGAAAAATTTTGGAATGAAAGGCTTAAATGGTTTCAAATTCAGGCAGAGAATGGATTAATTGGCGAGATAGATTATGATCTTACCAAAAACGGAACAATAATTTGTAAAGATGGCTTTACAGCAATTACATATTCATGTCCGGAATTCCAGAGGCTAACCTCAAAGTATCAGGTTGAGGCGAAATGCTATGAGGTTGATAACTCATGTATAATATGTGAAATGAAAAAAAAATGAACCTCCCCGGATCTCTGTCAGTAGACACGAATCCAGTGACCCGGGTTATCATTCGATATCACTCAATATACCTGTACAAATCCTGCACAAAGGCTGGGCAAAATACCCGCATGAATGTTGACCCTGGATCGTGGGGAACATTTTTATCATTTTAATAAGTCGAGAAATCATGTATTTTTGTATGACAGCATAACAGGATATCAGTGAGAGGAAAAGAATAGCAAGGCAAACAAATGAAAATTTATTGCATTGGGGTATTACTATTGTTGGCATCACTTCAGACGGATGCCCAAGACTGGCATTGGATGAATCCGCTGCCTACGGCCAATAACCTGGAATCCTTGTGCTTTCCTGATACTGCCACCGGCTATGCCGTCGGCGTCTGGGGAACTATAATAAAGACAGATGATGGAGGGGCCACATGGACAAACCAGGTGTCAGGAACGTTACACCAGCTCTCCTCAGTTCATTTTCCGGAAGTGAATATTGGTTTCGCAGTCGGTGACCCTGGTACCATATTAAAGACCAGCAATGGCGGAATCGATTGGGCTCATCAAAGTTCCGGTACCTGTGCAGCATTGCATAGCGTTTATTTCGTGACTATTGATCAAGGCTGCGCCATCGGGGATTCAGGCACCATTCTGACCACAACAAACGGTGGAATGCTGTGGAATGAACAGCGTGTTGACTCCACTTTAAATTTGTATTCACTCTCTTTCACGGGCAGTGATACCGGTTACGTTGTGGGTCATGATAACACAGGAAGAGGCAGTATCTTTAAAACGATTGATTGCGGAATTACCTGGATCAAGATTTATTCCGCGAACTACAGCCGCTTTTTATCAGTGTATTTTCCGGTTCCCGATACAGGGTATGCAGCTGGTGCAAATGGGCTTCTCTTGAAAACATCTGATGGTGGTGCAACCTGGACCAATCAGAATCCGTTTGGATGGGATTTTTTTAAGATTTACTTTATTGATTCCGATAAGGGCTTCGGTCTTACCTCTATTTCCCTGCTAAAAACTACAGCCGGGGGCCCAACCTGGACAACCGTGCTTACCGGGGAACCACACCTATTACAGGCTATGTACTTCCTCAACCATCACACCGGTTTTACGGTGGGTGATGTCGGAAGCATACTAAAAACGACTGACGAGGGGGTCACATGGACTGCAATGTCAAGCGGATCTACCGGGGACCTGTATTCTGTTGTCTTTATTACTCCTCAGAAAGGTTTCGTTGCCGGATTTGCACAGATATTAAGGACAATTGATGGTGGAACAAACTGGTCACCTGCATATATCACGACGAATGTTCCCGTTCGATCCGTATGCTTTACAGATACCCTGACCGGCTATGCAGTGGGTGGGTACCCCGGTTCTGGAGGCACCATTTTTAAGACAACCGATGGGGGTGCAAACTGGGCGGCCTTATCAGGTGGGACAATTTACGGGTTAACGTCGGTGTTCTTTACCGATAGTAATACAGGAATTGCTGTCGGGGACCATACGACTGTTTTATAAACCACCGATGCCGGAGCAACCTGGAATCCAATACAGGTCCCTACAACCTATGGATTCACATCCGTTTACTTTCCAGAACCAGATATAGGTTACGCGACGACCAGCGCACCATTGGTCAATAGCGGTGCATTGCTTAAAACCATCAATGGAGGCGAAACCTGGTTCAGACCCCCATACATGAATCTGGGTGGATTCTATAATTCGGTTTATTTTGTTAACAGGGATACCGGGTATGTTGCCGGGGGAATTCTTTCTAATCACGGGGTCATCATGAAGACCGTGAACGGCGGACCTACCCTGGTCTATTCATGGTATCCTTTATCCAACCAACCCAATGCATACCTGAATTCAATCTTTTTCCCTGATGAGAATATCGGATATGCTGCAGGTGATTATGGATCCGTTTTAAAAACGATGGATGCTGGTACAACCTGGTCTTTGGGACTATCCATGACAAATAATTCCTTGCAAGCTGTTCATTTTACCGATGTCAACACCGGATTTGTGGTAGGTGTTAACGGAACAATCCTGAAAACAACGAATGGTGGAGGGATTAATGTTGGAAAGAAGGAGGTGAGTGCTTACACCAATCGCTTGAAAATTTACCCTAACCCCTCTGAAAACTTTATTATCATTGAGTATGCCGAAGTATTGCATAAGGTTCAACTCGTCATTCTGGATATGCATGGGAGAGAGGTGCTTCGACAAAGAATTTATGGATCTAAAACCTGTATGGACATCAAGTCACTGCGGAAAGGACTTTATTTTGTATAGGTGATCGGTATAAGGGCGATAAAGGTGGATAGATTTTTCAAAGAATAAATCATCCCCTGCAACAAAAAAATGCACGATGTGTTTAATGTTTATCAGGAAATCTCACCTTTATAAAGGTCTTCAACCGGAAATATCAGATCATAACCATTCCAGTTCAGGTTTCCATCGATAATGTCAAAATTCATGAACTTTTCTTCGGTTAGGTATTTTTTAATGGATGGATGGAGTGAATTTTCGAGAAAGCGACGGAAATTCACAACTTTACAATTTCCATCATTGAAGGTAATTCTGATTGCAAAATCACTAATATACTCTGCAGTTTTGATCTCAATTACTTCAGCCGGTTCATTACCGTACTCTTCTGTTATTTTCATTTTACTCTCGTATTGATACGTTCGAATTCAACATCTTTGTGATAGACAAAATAATCGATCCATTTTTCGACAATTCTGTCTCCGTAGTTTTCCAAAAAATCTTCAAAATCTTTCAGTTTAGCCCCGGTAAGCGGAAGTCTTCCCCTGATTGATCTAATTTTAATTTCTGTAATCTTACCGTCGATAATGTAAAATTCAGCTTTGCTTTCAAACTGTTCGTATTTTCCATGGATATGTATCGGCTCGTGTTCATTTGAATAGAAAAAGATCAATATTCCAAGGTATTCGAAGATTTTTGGCATGGTATTGTTTTTTCAAAGTTACGAAAAAAGAATAACACATTGAATGTAAGTCAGGTTCATAAGTCAAAGCATTGACAATGAGCAAGAAATCCCGTTCAAAGGCTGCTCAACCCCAATAAAAAACCCCTCAACCGTTGTACCTGCCAAGGGGGGAGTGTTTTTAATATCTGCAAACTCAGATCACAATTCTGAAATCTGAAATGTGAAATGTGAGATAAAAAGGACGCACCACGGCTCACATTTCGCATCTCACATTTCGCATTTGGCTTTGTTGACCCACCAGGATTCGAACCTGGGCCGAGAGAACCAAAATCTCTTGTGCTGCCGTTACACCATGGGTCAGTTTGATTTACAATTGAATGATTTACGATTTACGAATGCGCCTGCAAAGGTAAAAATAAATTATTACCGGCCACTGTTTACGGGTAAATTTGTACTTTCGCAGCATCATACCGATAAACAATATTTTATGAAGAATTTCCAGAGACTGAACAACATTTTCGGTTGGGTGACTTTTATCATTGCATCAACGGTTTACCTTCTCACCATCGAACCGACGGCCAGTTGGTGGGATTGCGGGGAGTACATCGCCACCGCGTTCAAACTCCAGGTGGGCCATCCTCCCGGAGCTCCCTTTTTCCAGATGATAGGCCGGTTTTTCTCTCTTTTTGCATTCGGCGACGTTTCCCGGGTCGCGATGATGGTCAATGTGATGTCGGGCCTCTCAAGCGGCTTTACTATTTTGTTCCTTTTCTGGAGTATTGTTTTATTTGCTAAAAAAATCGTGGCTCCAAAAGGGGAATTGACAGTCGGTGGAATGTACACGGTATTTGCATCCGCATTCATCGGGGCCATGGCCTATACTTTCAGCGATACATTCTGGTTTTCGGCGGTCGAAGGGGAAGTATACGCGATGTCATCAGCTTTTACGGCCATATCATTCTGGGCCATTCTAAAATGGGAGGATGTGGCCGATGAAAAGCATTCCTACCGCTGGCTCGTACTGATCGCTTTCCTTATGGGACTTGCTATCGGCGTTCATTTACTCAACCTGCTTGTGATCCCGGCAACCTGCATGGTCTATTATTATAAAAAATACCAGAAACCCACCAGGGTGGGAATGTTGCTCACCTTCATCCTGTCGATCCTGATCCTGGCCTTTGTGATGTTTCTCATCATCCCCGGGATGGTTCAACTATCCGGAAAATTCGAACTGCTCTTTGTCAATGGATTCGGACTCCCGTTCAATACCGGAACCATTATTTATTTCCTCCTTCTGATCGGGTTAATTGTTTGGGGATTGTACCTGACACGGAAAAAGGGGAAGATCGTTTTAAATACTATCATTCTGGCTTTTGCTTTCCTTCTCATCGGGTATTCATCGTTTATCATGCTGGTGGTCCGCGCCAATGCCGATCCTCCGATCAATGAAAATGCCCCCCAGGATGCGGTCAGCCTGCTTTCGTACCTGAATCGTGAGCAATACGGGGACTTTCCGATTGCATACGGACAATATTACAATGCCCCGATCGTGGATTATGCCGATGGGAAACCTGTTTATCAGAAGGATGAAAAATCGGGTAAATACATCATCATCGATGACCGTAAAGGCACAGTTCCCGTATGGGACCCTAATTTTACGACAATTTTTCCGCGTATGTGGAGCAACCAGCGAAGAGGTTCGGCCGAATTTTATAAAAAATGGGGTGGCGATGGAATTCCCATCGAAGTAACCTCGCAGGATGGGAAATCGTCAACCGTAAATCGTCCAACTTTCGGAGAAAACCTGAAATATTTTTTCTCGTACCAGATCGGCCATATGTACATCCGGTATTTTATGTGGAATTTCGCCGGAAGACAGAACGATGTTCAGGGTTTTGGAGGCCTTGAAGAAGGTAACTGGATCAGCGGGATCCCTTTTCTTGACAAGGCGAGGCTCGGCCATGACCAAACCAATCTGCCCGATAGCAAGAAAAGCAGGGCAACGAACAAATACTATTTATTACCGCTGATACTGGGCCTGATCGGGTTCTTTTTCCATATGGGCAGGGATCATAAAGGTACCATGATCATCCTGTTGCTCTTTATCATGACCGGGCTTGCCATCCTGGTTTACCTGAATCAGCAGCCATACGAGCCGCGTGAAAGGGATTATGCTTATGCGGCCTCCTTTTATGCCTTTTCGATCTGGATCGGGTTGGGCATTATTCCATTGATAAACTACCTGAAACGAAAGCTGTCAGAAAATATCTCCATAGCCATTGTATTCGGGCTCTGCCTGTTACTCGTTCCGGGGATCATGGCCAAAGAAAACTGGGACGATCATGACCGTTCGGGCAAATACGCCTGCCGCGACTTTGCAGCAAACTACCTTAAATCGTGCGATAAGCAGGGGATCTTATTTACCAATGGCGACAACGATACCTTCCCTTTATGGTATGACCAGGAAGTAGAAGGAATCGGCACAGATGTACGGGTGGTGAACCTCATGCTGGCTTCAGGTCCCTGGTACATCAACCAGTTATATAAAAAAGCCTATGACTCCGATCCCATACCGCTTACCCTGAGCAAGGAACAATACAGGCAGGGAACCAATGATATTCTTCCGTTCTATGACATTGGGATCAAAGGGTATGTTGAATTGAAAGATATGATCGACTTCATCAGGAGCGACAATCCGCAATCGTTCCTGACCCTGCAGAATGGCGATAGAATGAAATTCTTCCCGTCGAAAAAGGTGAAAATTACCGTTGATTCCGCGGCCTGTGTAAAGTACGGGATCGTACCCAAACACCTTCGCGGCAGGATGGTCGATTCCATTTACTGGACCATCCGTTCGAATCAGCTATATAAAAACGACCTGATGTTGCTTGACCTGCTTGCGTCGAATAAATGGGAACGTCCGATCTATTTTGCAGCGCCTTCAAGCGTGAATCATTGTGTCGCCATTGATTCTTTTTGTATGGTCACTGGCTGGGTCTATAAATTTATGCCGGTCAAAGCCGATCCTGCCGATTATATCCAAAGTATGGGTGGCGTGGATGCAATTACTTCGTACGACATTCTTAAGAACAAATGTGCATGGGGGAACCTGAATGATCCGCATGTATATGTTGATCCTGAAAGCCTGAACAATTCCGTGCGGCCCAAGACCAATTTCATGCGTGTTGCACAATCATTGCAAATCCAGGGAAAGAACAGGGAGGCCGCTGAAATGCTGGATCTCTATATCAAATACTTTCCCGATTCGAAGGTACCGTTTGATATGTACATGCTTCCGTATGCAGAAATTTATTATAAGGCAGGCGCACCGGAGAAGGCGAATAAACTTATTGAACGCGTTGCAGAGATATGCAGCCAGAACCTTGATTACTACTACTCCTTCTCACCGGCCAACGCACAATATTTTGAAGAAGATGTTCAGACCGCGCTGGGCATCATCAAGCGGTTGTCGATGGTGGCTTCGGAGAACAGGCAACCTGAAGTTGCGGCGAAATTGGATACGTTGTTTAATATGAAGATCAGGGGGTTTAAGTGACAATGAACAACGAACAACGAACAATGAACAGCCAATGTACGGTATTTGTCATGCGTAAATCGTAAATTATGAATATGATCGCATTATCAATTGTTTGGGATCCAACTCCGGAAATTTTTGAAATCGGTGGTTTCGCTGTCAGGTGGTACGGGTTGTTCTTTGCCTTGTCGTTCTTTTTCGGCTACCTGATCCTGCTGAAATTCTTTAACAGGGAGGGTGTTCCGGTCAAGTTGCTGGATGAACTCACCACATACATGATCATCGGGACTATTGTCGGGGCACGTCTTGGACATGTTTTTTTTTACGAACCAGAATGGTACCTGGCACATCCGGTTAAGATCCTAAAGGTCTGGGAAGGAGGACTTGCAAGTCATGGAGCAGGGATCGGGATCATACTGTCAATCCTCATTTTCTCTTATGTGCGGAAGAAACCATTTCTCTGGGTCATGGACCGGATCGTGATTGTAGTTGCTTTGGCAGGGCTCCTGATCCGGATGGGAAACCTGATGAATTCCGAGATATACGGGTTGCCGACCTCATTGCCATGGGGATTCAAGTTCCTGAAGTCTACAACACCGTCTGATGGATTGCTGCCCCGGCATCCGACGCAGATCTATGAAGGATTATCGTACCTGGCAATCTTTTTCTTATTGTGGTGGTATTACTATAAAAAGGAAGGTAAGCCGGCGCCGGGATTCCTGTTCGGGCTTTTTATGATCCTTGTTTTCGGTATGCGTTTCCTGATCGAATTTATCAAAGAACCCCAGGTGGGTTTCGAAAAGGGCCTTTCACTGAACATGGGCCAGATGTTGTCGATCCCTTTTGTCATTGCAGGGATCATCCTTGTTTTCCTCTCCATGAGGAAGCAGGGCAGGAAAGTCACATAAAGTTTCTGATCTGCTCCTCCAGCACCTTGAAATCATTCCGGATGACCATCCCGGGAAAATTTTTAGACATTTCCAGGGCATAAAGAAGGTCAAAATCTTTTTGATCCACAGAAAAATATATCTTTTTTTCCATTAAATAGCGGGAGAGGTACTCCTGTTCGGTTTGTCCGGGGGTCGGGATGAAAATAGCCCTTTTGCCCAGGGTCACCATATCCATGATGCTGGAGTACCCCGACCGGCAGATTACCAGGGCTGACCTGGTGATCAGATCACTCAACTTCGCCGAATCCAGATGCGAAAAAATATGGATCCGGTTATCGAGAACGTATGCTTCATCCGATTCCGGCATACCACGGACCATGGCCACCTGCATGTTGATGCTGGTAAGCTGCCTAAGAATTTTTTCTTCCAGGATACTCCTTTGAGGTTCCGGCCCCGACAGCATGACCAAAAGGTCAAAATCAGGGGGAACGTTACCGGTGAAGGGATTGTCTGGAATGAAGAAACGGGACAAAATACCGACATAATGTGCATTTTGAGGCAGTTTGCGGGGATGTGACAGGTCTCCTGCAAGACCGCGGTGGAGTTCGAAATCAGGGATCCAGGATGCTTTATATTTGCTGATGAAGCGGTAATTGAGTTTGTTCAGCAAAGGCTGAATGAACTTCAGTAGACCGGGAACCTGGATATTGAGCTGATGGGTTATAAATACAGAAGGAATTGAAGCATGCCAGCATCCGTATCTGTTATCGGAAATGATCAGGGTTGCATCCAGTTGTGCGGCGATCTTTTTCAAAGTCTGGTGCTCTCTCCGGATCCCGTGCAGCAATGCGGGCAAAAGTCTGAATAATTTTAATGAAATCCGGTCATTTTCAGGATAGAGGATGCTAACCCCCGGAAAATTAATGAATTTTATTTCAGGATATTCCTTCCTGATGAAATCAAGCGGTCGTCCACTGGCTGCCACCACCACTTCGAAACCGAGTTCTGTAAGTTTTGAAATGACCGGAACACAACGGGTTGCATGGCCGATCCCCCAATCCAGGGGACAAATGAGCGCTTTTAATTTCCCGGTCATACCAGATGCATCAATTCAGATCAAATTTATGTTTAATCTCATTGGTGTTGAAGAAAAGTTATTCACACTGTATTACCTTTTATGAACGAAAACGATTAAGCATTAAAAATGTCGGAGGATCCATTGTTATACCAGATCGGGTTGACACTCATTCCCGGAGTGGGGAGTGTACTTGGGAGAAAACTTGTCGCCCTTTGCGGAAGCGCCGAAGCCGTGTTCAGTGAACCGCGGCGTCACCTGAAGAAAATGCCGAGAATAGGCGATTTGCTTGCACAGACAGTCAACAACAGCGAAATATTGTCAAGGGCTGAACAGGAGCTCCTGTTTATCGAAAGATACCGGATCACGCCGCTTTTTTTTCAGGACAATGGATACCCGCACCGGCTGAAACATTGTGTTGACAGCCCGCTGCTGTTATTTTACAAAGGCACCGCCGATCTGAATTCATACCGGGTGATTGGGATCGTTGGCACCCGCAGGGCAACCGACTACGGAAAAAACACTACCCGTGAGCTTGTTTCCGGTCTTGTACAACAACAGGTACTTGTTATCAGCGGACTTGCATATGGCATCGACAGTTGTGCGCATCGTTTTGCACTCGATGTCGGGTTGAATACGATCGGGGTGCTTGGGCATGGTCTTGATACCGTTTATCCATGGCTTCACAGGCCGTTGGCTGAAAAAATGCTTACACAGGGGGGATTGGTTACCGAGTTCCTGAGCAGGACAAAACCTGACCGTACCAATTTTCCCAAAAGAAACAGGATCATAGCGGGATTGTGCGATGCCATTGTTGTGGTCGAGGCAGGACGCAAAGGAGGAGCGCTCATCACCGCCGATATTGCCAATTCGTACAACCGGGATGTTTTTGCAGTGCCGGGCAGAATAACCGATCCATTTTCTGACGGTACGAACTACCTTATCAGGACAAACCGTGCGGCCCTGGTGCAAAAAACAGATGACATTGAATACCTCATGGGGTGGAAGGAAACAACCGGGTTTGAGCCGGTTCCGCAGCGTAAAATTTTCCTGGAAATGACCCCGGATGAGGAAAAGATTGTAAACCACCTGCAGGTAAACGGGCAGACGGGCATCGATGAAATCTGTATCCTCACGGAGACGCCGATGAGTAAAGTTTCTGCATCATTGTTAAACCTTGAATTTGAAGGGATCGTAAAATGTCTGCCGGGAAAGGTCTATTCTATGGTCTGATGGTCCGGATTGGGATTGAATTTAAATTTATACTTTTACAGCCATTATCAAAATCAATCTCTTAACGGATCAATTGGAAGGTATCGTAGTAAAATCGACAGGAAGCTGGAACATCGTTCGTTTGCATGACGGAACGAGAATTGAATGCAAACTGAAGGGGCAGTTCCGGATGCATAATATAAAACATACCAATCCTGTGGCTATTGGCGACAGGGTGTTTGTGGAACTGGTGCAGGGAGACAGTCACGGGATGATTACACAGATAAAGTCACGTGAAAATTACATCATCCGGAAAGCGACAAAACTGTCGAAGGTTTCGCATATCATCGCCGCAAACCTCGATCATGCTTATCTTATTGCAACGATGGCCCTTCCCCGCACCTCCAATGGATTCATCGACCGATTTTTAGTTACCGCAGCAGCCTATTTTATTCCCGCAAGCATAATTTTTAATAAAATAGATATTTATGATGAGGAATTGATGAAGGCGCTTGAAGATCTCATCAATGTTTACGAGAATGCAGGGTATCGTTGCTACCGGACCTCAGCGCTTAATGGTGAAGGGGTCGAGAAGATCCGTGAACTTCTGCGTGGGAAAGTGAGCCTTTTCGCGGGCCATTCCGGTGCCGGAAAATCCGCACTGATCAAGACGATCGACCCGGCACTGAATCCCCGCACCGGAGTTTTATCGGATATGCATCAAAAAGGGATGCACACCACCACCTTTGCTGAAATGTACGAACTGGCAGGTCATGGATTCATTGTAGATACCCCGGGAATCAAGGAATTTGGCCTAATTGACTTTGAAAAAACTGAAATTCACCGGTGCTTTCCCGAAATGGACCGCCTGTTACCTTACTGCCAATATAAGAACTGTACTCATACACACGAACCCGGGTGTGCGGTAAAATCGGGGGTTGAAACCGGTTCGGTCAGCATGTTACGTTATAATTCATATCTCAGCATTATCCATGATAGCTAAACAACTTATTACCAGTCATGTCATTCCGTTAAAACCCACCGATACGGGTGCATTCGCCCTGACACAGATGGAAGAAGTGCGACTTTCACATCTTCCCATTGTTGATGGAAAGGATTTTATCGGTGTGATTTCAGATAAGGAGATTCTGGTTGATGAACCGGACCAGCAATTAGCGCAGTATAAAATAGTACCTACGATGGCTTTTGTCAACGCGGACCAGCATGTTTATGAAGTTCTTAAAAAGTTTTCCTCCTTAAACCTGACTATGATACCGGTCGTCACTGAGACAAACGATTACCTGGGTGCCATCGTACTCCCGACATTGGTCCATTCAATAGCAAAGATTGTCGGCGTAGATAATCCCGGAGGCGTAATTGTTCTGGAGATCAATGATAAGGATTATAATCTGACGGATATAGTGCAAATCGTTGAATCGAATGATGCGAAAATTCTCAGTTGTTATGTTACGTCGGTACCTGATTCAACCATTCTTGAAGTGACCATCAAAGTCAACCGGATTGAAATCGGCCCGTTGCTCCAGACTTTTTACAGGTTAAACTATCTCGTAACCACATCATGGTCAAAGGAAGATTCCTATAATGCCGGACTACATGACCGTTTCGATGCATTGATGAATTACCTGAATATCTGAAGAATGAACCGGAAACGTACCCGCAGGTTCATTGCAAACTTGATAATCAGCTTGATCATGTTCACATTCACGGTGAACCCCAAAAGTTCCTCAGCCGGGGGCCACCCAGACAAACCCGGTATTTCGCTGGATTCCATCATTATACACCAGATCTGGATTTCAGGAAATGCAATCACCAACAAAAGGATCATACTCCGTGAATTGAGCTTCAAAGAAAATGACACGCTGTCGTTGGTTCAATTTTCGAATATGCTTACCACCAGTAAGCAGAATATTTTCAATACCCGTTTGTTTAATTTTGTAACGATCGACACTTCCTTTACGGTCAACGCACGTTCACTGGATGTCCACATTTCATTGGTTGAACGGTGGTATATCTGGCCCATCCCTTATTTTGAAATTTCCGACCGCAATTTCAATGTCTGGTGGGAAACCAGGGATTTTAAGCGTCTGACCTATGGCATTGATTTTACTTTTTTCAATGCAAGGGGAAAGAATGAGACCCTGAGCATATTAACACACTTCGGATTCAACCAGAAGTTTGGCTTTACCTATAAAATACCTTATATCAATAAGGTGCAGACATTGGGTATGGGTGCAGGCGGTACAGTTGAACTGAATCATGAGTTGCCGGTGTTCACCCAAAATAACAAACCTGTTTACCTCAGGAGTGATTCGACCTATCTTAAAAAATTAATCCATGCATTTGCTGAGTTGAACTTCAGGCCTGATTTCTTCACTATCCATACCTTCCGGCTGGCATTTGTCCAATATAATTTTGATCCTTCCGTCAGTTCAATCCCGGGATTTGTAATTTCGGAGCAAAATTTGCAACAATTTTTCAATTTCAGTTACCTGTATAAAAACGATCACCGCGATGTTCAATACTATCCGTTGACCGGTTATTGCCTCGATTTCGAAGTGAACCATGCGGTTCCCTATAAAATCGCTCACAACAGTTTTTTCAGGACAAACCTGCGTAAATACTGGCAGGTTTACAACAGGTGGTATTTTGCCTCAGGATTCACAGGGAAAATAAGCTTTGAAAAAACACAACCCTATTACCTTCAGCGTGGCCTGGGCTATGACCGGGATTTTGTACGTGGTTACGAATATTACGTGGTGGACGGTCAACATTTTTCATTATTAAAAAATGATCTGAAATTTGCTTTGATGCCACAACGTGTCGGGAAACTCGGTTTTATTCCTTCTACAAAATTCAATACAATTCCTTTAGCACTTTATGTGAATGCTTTTATCGATCTGGGATATGTGTATCAATATCCGGAGTCATCGCCGGCCAGCAATGAAACCGGTAATACGCTTGAAAACAGTTTTCTGATCGGGTATGGCCTGGGGCTTGATTTCGCGACTTATTATGATATTGTCATCCGTGTCGAAGGAGCCATGAATCGTATGGGTCAGCCTGGAGTTTATTTACATTTTGTCGCACCTATTTAGGTGGATAACGATCTCTCAATAAAAATTTGCAGTACCTTTGCACGCTGATTTAAAAAATCACGAAAAAATATGAACATTGCCCTGTTTGGTAAAACGGTAACAGATTCAGTCCTCCCTTTTATCCAGGAATTGGTTGATGCCATGTACAATTTGAATGGGATCATTTTGATCTATCATCCATTTTATGAGAACCTCTCCAATCAGATAAAGTTTCAGCGTGAGCCGGTTTTATTTGAGAAACAGACTGAGATTGAAAGCAGGGTGGACTTTTTATTTTCGATCGGGGGCGACGGTACGATCCTGGATGCTGTCGGTCTTGTTGGTGATTCCGGAATTCCTGTGACAGGGATAAACCTGGGCAGGCTGGGTTTTTTATCCGGGATCCCGAAAGAACGGATCATCCCGGCCCTGAACGCGATTCAGGATGGTGATTACCAGATTGAAAAGCGGACTTTATTGCGACTGGATTTCCCGGAGACATTGTTCGGTCCGACAAATTTTGCTTTGAATGAGGTCACAGTTTACAAAACGGATGTCATGTCAATTCTCACCATCAAGGCCTGGATCAATGGCGAATTCCTTAATTCTTACTGGGCCGATGGACTAATTGTTGCCACACCTACAGGGTCTACAGCCTATTCGCTGAGTTGCAGCGGCCCGATCATTACACCGGACTCCGAAAATTTCGTCATAACCCCGATCGCCAGTCACAACCTGACCGTCAGGCCGATCATTGTCAGGGACGATTGTGAGATCAGGATCCGTGTTGAGGGAAAGAATTCCGAGTTTCTGGTCAGTATGGATTCACGCAGCGAGAAAGTTCATCATGAGGTTGAATTGATTATCCGGAAAGCATCGTTCAAAATCAACCTGCTCCGGTTAACGGATAAAAACTTTTTTCACACCATTCGTGAAAAACTAAACTGGGGGTTGGACAACCGGAATTGACAAAATATTTAAGCCAGGCAACCTGTTCATCAAATAAATAAGCGATTTAAACGTTAATCATAGGTATCGAAACAACCGATCCGAACCGAATAACCAACCCGTATGCACATCAGATTCAGGAAACCAGTTTTCCTGGTAGCCCTTTTTCTTTTACATTTTTATCAGGCGGAAAGCCAGGATATGGAGGTTGGTTTAACGGTTGGAGGTAGTTATTATCTCGGAGATCTGAATCCCGGGAAGCATTTTCTTTACACACAGGTTGCATTTGGCGTGGTTGCCCGGTATAATCTTGATACCCGTTGGGCGGTAAAATTAGCCGGCATCAGGGGAAATATTAGGGGTGATGCGTCTGCTACCGCTTTTCTCCCCGACCGTGGATTGGCATTCACCAGTACGTTGACCGATATTTCCGGCGTGGTTGAATTTAATTTCCTGCCATACTTTACGGGGAGCCGGATGAATGCAATATCACCGTATATTTACTGCGGTATTTCTGTATTCTTTTTTGACCCCGTGAATAATGGGATTTCATTGCGTTCAATGGGAACGGAAGGGCAGAATATCGGTTATGACGGGCGTTCCCCGTATGGTCAGGTGAGTCTTTCCGTACCATTCGGGCTGGGTGTAAAAGCGAGCCTTTCAAACCGGATAGGTATATATGCCTATTGGGAAATGCACAAGACTTTTAATGATTATCTGGATGATGTAAGTACAACCTATTACCTCGACGGTACTACCCTTTCGCCTGATGATCAGGCAGGCGTGACATCGGATCCGACACTCAACCATCTACCGGGAATGCAGCGGGGAAACTCGTCAAATAAGGATTGGTTTGCTTTTTTTGGCCTTGCCATCACATATAAATTTAACCTGTTTTCATCAAAAAAATGCCGGGAATTGGACAAATGATTTTCGGATTTTCGATATGAAAGAAATCAAGGATCAGATTGATAAGTTGAAATTGCCAGTTCATGTTGCTGTGATCATGGATGGGAACGGTCGTTGGGCAAAAAAACGCGGTTTTATCCGGACACTCGGGCATGAAAAAGGAGTTGACGCGGTGCGTAACACGGTGGAAGCTGCTGCCGAACTGGGCATCCGGTACCTGACCATGTATGCTTTTTCAACTGAAAACTGGAAACGCCCGAAGTATGAAATTGATGCATTGATGCGCATCCTGGTCAATTCACTCCACAAGGAGATGAAAACACTGATGGATAACAACGTAAGACTTAAAGCCATTGGCGATTTGAAAAGCCTGCCGCCAAAAAGCTTCCGGGAGTTAAAAAAAGCCATCGGGGAGACTGAAAAGAACACAGGGTTGACCTTGATTCTCGCACTGAGTTACAGCTCACGCTGGGAACTTGTTGAAGTAGCACGGTCAATCGCGCGAAAGGTAGAATTAAAGGAGTTATCACCGGATCAGATCAACCTTTCGATATTTACCTCTTTTCTTGCTACGTCGACCTTTCCGGATCCTGAACTCCTGATCCGTACCAGCGGGGAGTACCGCATCAGTAACTTCCTGCTTTGGCAAATTGCATATGCCGAATTTTATTTCACCGGTACCTTATGGCCGGATTTTGGTAAAGACGATTTTTACAAAGCCATACTTGATTTTCAGGGAAGGGAGCGGAGATTTGGGCTTACCAGTGAACAGATCAATGAATTTGAAGGTAAACTACGTAAATAATTCTGAATGAGACTCCGCGACTTGCTAATTGTATTGTTTTTACTTATTGTTTCAGTACCCCTTTCAGCCCAGATCAGTCTCGGTGAAGGTCTTACTACAGATTATAACAGTCCGAAAGATTATTATATCGGTGGCATCACGGTCAGTGGTGTGAAATATCTCGATGGCAATGTACTGATCATGCTTTCGGGTTTGACGGTTGGTGATAAGGTCAGGATCCCCGGGGATAAGATTTCACAGTCCATACGCAAATTGTGGGACCAGGGACTTTTTGAGGACATTAAGATTTCTGTATCCCAGGTTGTTGACAATCAAATATTTCTTAACATTCACCTCAAAGAACGTCCGAGACTTTCGAAATTTCAGTTCAATGGGATCAAAAAGTCTGATGCCGATGATATACGCCAGAAGATCCGCCTGGTCAAAGGAGATTACGTGACCGATAACCTCATGATAAAAACCACAAATATCATCCGTAAATATTACAATGATAAAGGATTCTTAAATGCAGAGGTTGATATTAAACTTAAAAAGGACAGCGCTACAGCCAACGAGGTGACGATGTACATCAACATCGACAAAAACGAGAAAGTGAAAGTTTATTCCATTGTCATCCATGGAAATAAGAACATCGGTTCAGATATGATCAAGGCCTCGTTAAAAAAGACCAAAGAGAAAAGTCTTTTCAATCCGATGAATGATTTTGACCAGGTTGTTTACAATTCTGCCAAACAGGCGGCAACCCTTGATTTTGTAGAGATCGGAAATGTCATGGGTCAGCATGCCAATGATAACATCCGCCTACGGATTTTCAAATCGTCGAAATTCATCGATGATGACTACCAGGCAGACAAACTGTTGCTGATCGGGAAATATAATTCACTTGGTTACCGGGATGCACGCATATTAAGGGACTCAATTTCTAAGAATGAAGATAACACAATAAACATTGATCTTTGGATTGAGGAAGGTCCCAAATATTATATCCGGAGCATCACATGGGTGGGCAATACCAAATATCCATCAAAATATCTCGACCGGATATTGAAAATAGGGAAAGGGGACGTATATGATCAGGCTGCACTTGAGGAAGCGCTGACTTATAATCCGAGTGGTGCCGACATCAGGTCGCTCTACATGGACGATGGTTATCTTTTTTTTGATGTTGTACCCGTGGAGACGAGGGTCATGAACGATTCCATTGACCTGGAGATCCGTATGCATGAAGGTAAACAGGCAACCGTAAATAAGGTTACCATCAAGGGAAATACGAAAACGAATGATCATGTTGCCTTGCGTGAAATACAAACCCGTCCAGGTCAGTTGTTTAGCCGTGACCGTCTTATCCGGTCGCAGCGACAATTGGCTCAATTGAAATATTTTGATGCTGAGAAGCTGACACCCAGCGTCAATCCAAATCCCGAAGACGGAACCGTCGATATCGGTTACGAAGTGACTGAGACGTCGGCTGATCAGATTGAACTTTCGGGTGGTTGGGGTTATGGCCGGATTGTCGGCACAGTGGGATTGTCGTTCAATAATTTTTCGTTGAAGAATATCGCGAATCTGAAAGCCTGGAAACCGATCCCTGCCGGCGACGGGCAAAAGTTAAGTCTGAGGTTTCAGACATATGGCAAAGGATATTTCAGCTACAGCTTCTCCTTTACCGAACCCTGGCTGGGAGGAAGAAAACCGTTGGCGCTGAGCCTGTCTTATTTTCACTCTAAATATACCAATCAACTGTCGGCGAATGATTTAAGTTATGCTTACTTTAAAATCGATGGTATTTCGGTCGGACTTGGAACCCAGTTACGCTGGCCGGATGATTATTTTTCGCTTTACCAGAGCCTGAATTACACCCGGTACAACACTTACAATTACGCGTCTATTTTCACATTTGGAGGGGGTAATGGAGTTTATACTGCTTTCAGTTACTCAATCGCACTGTCGCGTAATTCGGTAGATGCGCCTATTTTTGCAAGGACAGGATCGGAATTTTCGATCAGTACCGAACTGACGCCACCATATTCCTTGTTCCGCGGAAAGGTCAATTATTCCGACATGCCTCCCAACGAACGTTACAAATGGGTGGAATATTACAAGATCAAATTCAAAGGAGCCTGGTACATTAATCTTATCGATAAGCTTGTGATGACTCCCAGGCTTCAGTTAGGATTTCTTGGCGCTTATAAGGAGGATCTGGGTGTAACGCCCTTTGAACGTTTTTATCTCGGGGGAGATGGTCTGTCAGGGACTAACAACATGGATGGCCGTGAATTGATCGGTATGCGTGGATATGCAAATAATTCACTCACGCCGGGCTATCCGAATACTATTGGCGGAACAGTTTATACCCGATACACCCTGGAATTACGTTACCCGATCTCATTGAATCCGAGCGCGACTATTTTTGGACTTGGATTTGTTGAAGCGGGTAATGATTGGTTGTACTGGAGTAATTTCAACCCGTTCAATGTTTACCGTTCAGTTGGTGTCGGGATCCGGGTGTTTTTACCGATGTTCGGTCTTCTTGGACTTGACTGGGGCTATGGACTCGATGAAGTTCCCGGGGTTCCCGGGGCCAACCGGGGGCAGTTCCATTTCTCGATAAACTCATCAATAGATTAACGGCCATGTTAACCTGTTACCCTGTTACCCTGTCCCCTGGTCCCCTTGTCACCAATATTTAAACAACCAAATTAAAACCCATAACATATGAAAAAGACATTCCTGATTTTTGCGATGATCATGGTCACTTCGTTGATGGTCAGAGCACAGAAGTTTGCCTATGTAGACACGCAATACATCCTTGACAACATTCCTGAATTTGCCGAAGCCCAGTCACAACTTGATGAGATATCCCAGCAATGGCAAAAAGAAATTGAGGCTAAATTGGCGGAGGTTGATAAAATGTACAAAGATTACCAGACTCAGGCAGTCCTTCTTCCTGATGATATGAAAAAGAAAAAGGAACAGGAAATTGTGGACAAGGAAAAGGATGCCAAGAATTTGCAGCGAACCCGTTTTGGGAAGGATGGTGATTTGTTCAAAAAGCGCCAGGAACTTGTAAAACCGATCCAGGAAAAAATTTATAACGCGATCCAGGAAATTTCAACCTCCAACAATTATGCAGTTGTGTTTGATAAGGGTGGCAGTTTGACGATGATGTATGCCAATCCTAAATATGATATCAGCGATGAGGTGCTTGATAATCTCGGCGCGAGCCTGAGCAACAGGAAAGCTAAAGGCAAAACAGGGGGAACTCCTCCTGCTGGTACGAAGACTGAAGAACCAAAAGAGGTCCCTGACGGCGGTACCGAATCCAGAGAACCAAAAAAGTAAAAAAAAATGTTTACTTTTGCACACCAAATCATAGTATAAACACTTTAATTATTGAAAATGAAAAAATTAGCTAAGTTCTTGGCCGTAGTTGCTATCATCATGGGTTGTTCTTTCGCATCACAGGCTCAAAATCCGGTCAAAATCGGATATATTGATTTCAACACACTTTTGGCCGCCATGCCAGGAATTGACTCGGTAAAGATCAAACTTCAAACGTATCAAAAAATGCTCACGGATCAGATGGATGCGATGAAGGCTGAGTTCGAAAACAAGTATCTGGATTATCAATCACAATCGGCTAGTATGTCGGATCTGATCAAGCAAACAAAAGAAAAGGAATTGTCGGACCTTCAGGGTCGGATTGATGCATTTCAACAGAAAGCAAGCCAGGATCTACAGGCTAAACAGCAGGAATTGGTTGCCCCGTTCATCGAGAAGGCAAAAGTGGCGATTAAGGAAGTTGCCAGGGAAAATAAATATACCTATATTCTGAATGCCATCGAAGATGTTGTAATTTATAAAGATGAAACGGACGATGTGATGGCTTTGGTGAAGAAGAAACTCGGGATACAGTAAAGATCTGACCATAAACGAAAAAGCCGGTACTTGAAAGATCACCGGCTTTTTTATTGTGTACGCTCGATGAGTTGTTTACCAACGTAATCACCTTTTTCCTTATCGGTATCAAATCTGGATTTTAGAAAATTTGGAAAAAAGAAAAGACGAAGGATAAAGAATAAAACGAACAATTTAATCAGGATGATTGCCCAGAGTCGTTTCCCAACCGTCATGGCGCGAAACCCCTCATAATAGAAATTCCAAACCGTTCTGAATAATTTCAAATGCTCAAGATTTTACTGTTTCGCTACCTCGCTACCTCGCTGCCTCACAACTTTCACTACCAGCTTCCTCCGGCACCGCCACCCCCAAAGCTTCCGCCGCCAAATCCACCGAAGCCGCCACCACCTCCGCCAAATCCGCCGCTGCCGGAACTGAAATCGTTCCATGTCCCGCTATGACCCCGACCCATCGAGCCCAGCAACCAGAAAGCGGTCCAGAACGGGATGCTCTTGCCTACAGACATCCCCTGTGCCCGGCTGCTTCTCATCAGCATGAACACAACGCCAATGATGATAAGCGGGATTAAAAGTCCGAAAGGACTGTTTTTTTTCTTATTTTTTTTGGAGTATTGGTCTCCCGTAAACTCACCTTTGGCCAATGATATCATGGTGGATGTTGCCGATTCAATACCCGCGTAATAATTTCCGTTTTTGAAATTCGGGATCATTTCATTTTCGACAATTCTTTTGGCCAGAGCATCCGGGATGGCCCCTTCAAGTCCATATCCTGTTTGTATGGCAGCCTCACCCTTTTCGTTCCGGTATTTGGGTTTCACAATCACGACCGCCCCGTTGTTCTTTCCCTTTTGCCCCACTCCCCATTGTTCCCCTATCAGCCGGGCAAATTCATTCTTATCGTATCCGTTCAAAGATTTTACAAGCACCACTACGATTTGCGTGGACGTTGAATCATTGAACTCTACAAGTTTCTGTTCAAGACGCTGGACCTCTGCACCGCTCAGCACCCCGGCAAAATCATTCACCAACCGGGGAGGAACCGGCCTGGCAGGAATATCCTGACTTTTGATGGTCGATGAAACTGCAAACACCAGAGACAGAACTAATAATACCCTTCTATAATTTATCATCAATAAATTGTTAATGCCTTTTGGCAACCTAACGGTAAGAGTTGTTTTATCCGGCCTCAACCTTAACACTTAACACTTAACACTTAACACTTAACACTTAACAATTAACACTTAACACTGCAGTATTAATCCTTCCCAAACGAAATATCATCCGGCAATTCATTTACATCATCCCTGTGATATGGGAAATGTGCTTTAAGCTGAAGGCCGGCTGATGTGATCGCTTCAATGAGGCCCTCTGAAAAACGGCTTTCCCTGAAGTGATTCAGCATCCGGGCTTTAATATCATGCCAGTAGTTTTCAGGAACGACCTTGTGAATACCGCTGTCGCCAATTATTGCAAAACGCCTGTTTTTCACTGCAAGATAGATCAGTACGCCATTCCGAAGTTCAGTTTTATTCATGCCAAGTTGCTTGAAGATGTAAGCAGCACGGTCCATCACCTCCCCGGTAAATGTATTCTCAATGTGAACACGGATCTCACCTGAAGTATCCAGTTCGGCATTCATGATTGCCTGTTTGATGTCCTCTTTTTCCTGGTGGGAAAAAAAATCGTTTACAGAGGTACTCATGGTTATCGTCTGTTTGACTAAAACTGGACTTCGGGAGCTTTTTCAGCCCCGGTCGTAGCCTGGAAATACGCTTTCTTCTGGAATCCTAGCATCCCTGCAAATAAACTATTGGGAAAACGGCGTAAATATGTGTTGTAGGCCTGGGCCGACTCATTGAATTTCATTCGCTCTACCGTTATCCGGTTCTCTGTCCCTTCCAGTTGTGCCTGGAGTTCAGAAAAATTCTGTGTGGCTTTGAGTTCAGGATATCTTTCGACAACCACCATAAGCCTTCCAAGCGCTGAACTCACGCCATTCTGAGCCTCCTGAAACTTTTGCAAGGATCCTTCATCAAGATTCTTGGGATTGATCTGAACGCTTGTAGCTTTTGCACGAGCTTCGATAACAGCAGTAAGAGTTTGCTGTTCAAAATTAGCGACTCCTTTCACCGTGTTGACCAGGTTCGGGATCAGATCGAGCCTCCGCTGATATACATTTTCAACATTGGCCCATGCCTGGTTGACACCCTCCTCCTTTGTGACCATGTTATTGTTGATTCCGGTTGTCCATACGGTGATCAGCAGAATTACACCGATAATTATGATCAGAACAATCCAACCTTTACTTAATTTCATAATTCAATAGATTTATGGTTAATATTTGCTAAATTACTAATTCTTAATTATTATTACGCCATCTGCTCCGTGCTCCTTTTAATAAAATCAGCCAATTCCTTGCCTTTCAGCATGTTCTGTGCAAGAAGCGCAAGATCGAACAACTGTTTAATGGTTCCGGACTGTTTGTCACCGTCAGTTTCGTTGAGCAGCTTGCCCACGATCGGGTTATTGGAGTTGATCACCATGTTGTAATTTTCAGGCATTTCACCCATAAATCCGTAACCACCGCCACCTCCAAGGGCCGACATATCTTTCATCCGTCGCATAAACTCATTCTGGGTGATGAGCAGGGGTGATTCCTTTTCGCTCAGACTTTCAAAAACAATGGTGAATTTTTTACCATCGATCTGCTTTTCGAACATTTCTTTGATCAGACGTTGCTGGTCATCGTTTAGCTTGGAAGGTAGCGCATCCTCCTTTTTAATCAGTTTATCAACCGTATCGGCATCAACCCGCGTGAACCGGGTTTTCTCCATTTTTTGCTCTAACGCGTTAATGAAGTGAGCTTCAAGGACGCCATCCATCAAAAGCACATCATATCCCCTGGCTTTGACCGACTCGATGAAACTGTACTGTTCATGCTGGTTTGTTGCGTAGAGATATATCAGTTGTCCTTCTTTATCTTGTTGGGCAGGCTTTACCAGCTTTTCGTACTCTTCAAAGGTGAAATATTTCCCGTCAACATTTTTCAAAAGACAGAATTTTTTAGCACGATCGTAAAATTCAGGCTGGGAGATAATGCCATATTCGATGAACACTTTGATATCATCCCATTTTGATTCAAAATCGGGACGCGAATCTTTGAAAAGGGATTCCAGTTTATCCGCAACTTTCTTGGTGATGTGGTTGGAAATCTTTTTCACGTTCGGATCGCTCTGCAGATAACTGCGTGATACATTCAACGGGATATCCGGTGAATCGAGCACACCATGTAACAGTGTCAGAAAGTCGGGAACGATCCCCTCCACCGAATCAGTCACAAAAACCTGATTACAGTACAACTGGATCTTGTCCTTTTGAACTTCAAGGTTCCGTTTGACCTTCGGGAAATAAAGGATCCCCGTCAGGTTAAACGGATAATCAACGTTGAGATGGATCCAGAACAGCGGTTCTTCGAAGGTATAGGGATAGATTTCCCGGTAGAATTTTTTATAATCCTCATCTGTAAGATCGACTGGTTTCTTTTTCCAGAGAGGGTCCGTATTATTGATAATCCTGGGTTTCTCAACCTCTACCTGTTTGTCATGGCCACCCTTGTCCTTTTCCCCTTCAACTTTCTCCCAGGTCTTTTCAGTTCCGAACTGAATGGGTACGGGAAGGAACCTGCAATATTTTTTCAGGATACCGAGGAGGGTGTGTTCTTCGAGGTAATCCTTTGAATCATCGGCAATATGAAGGATTACTTCGGTCCCGCGGTCGGTCTTGTCGCATTCATCCATGGTATAATCAGGACTTCCGTCACATTCCCAGTGAACAGCTGCTGTTTCACCTTTTTTCTGATACGTTTTGGTAAGAATTTCCACTTTTTTGGAAACCATGAAGCTGGAGTAAAAACCTAATCCGAAATGGCCGATTATAGCATTCATTTCAGATTCTGACTTGGTTTTGAATTTTTTAATGAATTCTTCGGCGCTGGAAAAAGCGATCTGATTGATGTATTTATCCACCTCGGCGGAAGTCATCCCAATGCCTTTATCCTTGACAGAAATGGTCTTTTTCTTTTTATTCAGGATCACTTCAATGGTCAGGTCACTGATGTCGCCACTGTATTTTCCAAGTGTGGCCAGCGTTTTAAGTTTTTGTGTGGCATCAACGGCATTGGAGATCAATTCGCGCAGGAATATTTCATGCTCCGAATAGAGGAATTTTTTGATGATCGGGAAAATGTTTTCGGTCTGAACATTAATTTTACCTTGTTGCATAAAGTAGTCGTTTTTGGGTGATGTGACCCAACCAGTCAAAGGTAATGCCATGACAATATGGCTGACAAAATGACAAAGGTCAGGGAACATATGAATTATTTTAATTTTGGTTATCGGATCAGGAAAATTCCTAATTTTACAGGGTCTTTCACACTTAAACACAAACTAAAAACACACTGATATGAACTCGATAGATTGGAAGAGCCTGCCATTCGGTTATTTTAAAACGGACTATAATGTACGCTGTTATTTCAAAGACGGGAAATGGGGGGAGCCGGAAGTTTCCGACTCCGAGACCATCAGCATGCACATGGCTGCAACCTGCCTGCACTATGGGCAGGAAGCCTTTGAAGGCATGAAAGCTTTTACCGGAAAGGATGGGAAGATCAGGATTTTCAGGATGGAGGAAAATGCCAAACGAATGATCCGGTCGGCCCGTGGTGTGATGATGGCTGAGGTTCCGGTTGATTTATTCTCGGAAGTTGTATTGAAAGCTGTCAGACTTAATTTGAAATATGTCCCGCCTTATGGAGAGGGAGCGTCATTGTATATCAGGCCTTTGCTGATCGGGACCGGCGCCCAGGTAGGTGTTGCCCCGGCAAAGGAATTTATGTTCATGGTGTTTGTTGGCCCGGTCGGACCCTATTTCAAGGAAGGCTTCAATCCGGTTAAGATGCAGATCGTGCGCGACTTTGACCGTGCGGCTCCGTTGGGGACCGGCCACATCAAGGTCGGTGGTAACTATGCTGCCAGCCTGTTAGCAGGTGAACGCGCCCATCGGGATGGATACTCCTCCTGCATTTTCCTGGATGCCCGGGAAAAAAAATATATTGACGAAGCCGGCCCCGCCAATTTCTTTGGAATTAAAGGAAATACCTATGTAACCCCCGATTCCTCTTCCATTCTCCCGTCCATAACCAATATGTCGCTTCGTGTACTGGCGGAGGAAATGGGAATGAAAGTTGAAAAACGCCATGTGCCGGTCGAGGAACTGGAAGAGTTTGATGAAGTAGGCGCCTGTGGTACTGCTGCAGTCATTTCACCAATCTGCCTGATCCATGACCGGGATACCGGGAAAGAATATAAATATTGCAGGAATGGCCAGCCCGGAACTATTTCCCGGCAACTCTACGATAAACTCAAAGGGATACAGGAAGGACTTGAACCAGATACCCATGGCTGGATCACGATCGTGAATTAAAGGATTTTTTTCGCTACTTTGCCTATTTTCGGTGATTGGTGCTAAATATAATACCCTTTATGAATCAGTTGGCGACTACTGTTTTCAAATTTCTATTTTTCCTTCTAGTAGCTGGAGTCTTACATTTCGCATCATCCTCCCAAAATCCTTTCAAACCTCCTCCATTTCCGGGAAGACCTGATTCTCCCCGCAGGATCATCCTGTTTGAGCGCCTTGAGCGTCCTGTTTTAATTAAGCTAACTGAAGAGTACATGATGCATGGCTGGATTGGCAGAGATTCGGCAACCACGGCAGTTCATGACATTGTAAGCCGTATCAGAAAAGATTCGATCTACCTTGACTCCATCGGGTACCGCTTGGGTGATTTTGAATCTTTTAATCTTCCCGGTTTCATTCAATACCGGAGATCGGATTCATTGAAATGGAAGGTGTTTTATCCTCCCGAAGTTGTTTATCATGACCGGAGAGTCTATTCATCCTATATGCGGGATCTGGCAAAACAAGTTAAAAGGGACAAGGTATCCAGTCGTTCAGCACGTCTTTTTGATAACATGCTGAAATTAAACCTGATCAAGCTGGCTAATCTCGAAATTGCTTTGGATTATGAACGACACATCTATGGCAATTGGTCTGTCGAAACAGAAACAGGGTACCAGTTTGCTGCGGGAGATCCCATGGTTGATGATTTCTTCATGGGAACGATCCCTTTGTATAAATATCATGGAGTAAATTTCGTCGTCGGTCCTAAATATTACCTTGGCAAGATCCCATACTTGCAAATTGCTCTCATTTACAGGTATCTCGATATGGATTTGGCACGGACTAAACTTATCATGACCTCGGGGAAATATGGTCTGCAATACCAATACAGGAATGACATTGGGGGTGCTATAAGGTTCGGGATCGTGACCAGGCTCGGTAATTCAGGTGTGATTGATGCTTACATTGGTGGTGGACTGAAAGTCAGTTATATCAACCAGTTCATCTATGGGAATTATCTCTATAATGACTCGAGTAACAATTTCCATTGGAATAACACAGACCATAGTGCGGACAATAATCATCTCAGTCTGCTGTTGCCGGTCATCAACGCAGGGATCAAGATCGGGGTAGGGTTTTAGGAATAATTGCCTCCAATTCCTGTTGCATCGTCAAAGCGAGGAAGTGCCAAATTCGTGCAGAAAGGGGGCAGAAATACCTGAGTTAGAGGCAGGGGTAAGAGAATGATAATTTTTATCAATTGTTGAAAACTTTCCAGGTTTTCTGTATTACCTTTGCACCATTATCCGGATTAAGCATGAAACTTAATCTGTCAAGAAAATGAAAACATTTCAGAGAATTATCGTTTTTTTTATACTGGTCATGCCGGTGATCGGTGTTGCAGAGGTAAAGGAGATTCCATTTACGTTGGATGACCGTGACCGGATTATCCGGACGGAGCAGAAGGTTGAATCAGTAAAAACTGAAATAAATATCCGGTTCGAAGGAGTTGATAGACGGTTTGATGGAATAGACAAGCGCTTTGATCAGTTGTTCAACTTTCTTTGGGCTTTTATCGGAATTTTCACTGCCATGATGGTGAGCGTTTTTGGCTTTGCATTCTGGGACCGCAAACTATCTTTGGCCCCACTGAAAAAGGAAAACGAGAAGACGCTCGATGCCCTTCGCGACTATGCGGAACACCAGCCAAAATTGCGTGAAATTCTTAAAAACGCCGGATTAATGTAAATGGAGTATTTCCTCCATTTCGTATTGCATCTTCATCGCCTCTTCCCTGGCTTTTTCAGCGAAATCATTGCCATTCGAGGCATAAATGATATTCCTGGAAGAATTTACAATGAGTCCGCATTCTTGGGTAAGCCCATACTTTGCCACCTCCTGCAGACTTCCTCCCTGGGCGCCGACACCGGGTACGAGCAGGAAATGATCCGGTACGATCTTCCTGATATCCCCTAACATTTCAGCCTGGGTGGCGCCAACCACGTACATCATGTTTTCATTGGTGCCCCATTGCAGTGACTTTGAAAGGACTTGTTCGAAAAGTCTGACATTATTGGCGGTGAAAAACTGGAAATCTCCGGCTCCCTTGTTTGACGTCAACACAAGGACAATAATCCATTTTTCAGGGTAGGAGAGGAATGGCTTCACGGAATCTTCACCCATGTATGGTGCAACCGTGACCGCGTTAAAATCCATCCCCGAGGATGAGGGATCAAACATGGCCCGGGCATATTGCTGCGACGTATTACCGATATCGCCTCTTTTGGCATCGGCAATGGTGAAAAGCTGATTCGGATAGGCGGTGTTGATATACCGGATGGTCTTTGTCAGACTGTTCCAGCCTTTGACCCCGGAGCTTTCATAAAAAGCAAAATTAGGCTTATAGGCGATAACCAGGTCATGGGTGGCATCAACGATCGCCTTGTTGAACTCAAAAACCGGATCCTCGAATTCTAAGAGATGTCCCGGGATTTTCGTCAAATCCGTGTCAAGCCCGATACAGAGAAACGATTTTTTAGAATAAATAAGTTTGATGAGTTCAGTACGGTTCATGTAATTTACGATTGGACGATTTACGATTTACGATTAAATTGATCGATTTACGATTTTCGAGACAACACGGGCTTTACAAATCCTCAAATCTTCAAATTCTCAAATCATCAGTTAGTTCCCGCTTCTTTTAACCTTTCCGCATTTTCTGCTAACTGCAGCGCTTCAATCAGTGATTCCACGGCGCCGTCCATGATCACGGGCAGATTGTAGACCGTCATGTTGATGCGGTGGTCAGTTACCCTGCTCTGTGCGTAATTGTAAGTTCTGATCTTGGCTGAACGGTCGCCGGTGGAGACCATGGTCTTTCGCTTTTTGGAAATTTCATCCAGGTATTTCTTGTGTTCCAGTTCGTAAAGCCGGGCACGCAATACTTTCATGGCCTTTTCAAAATTCTTGATCTGTGACTTTTCATCCTGGCAGGAGACCACGATATTGGAAGGAATGTGGGTAAGGCGGATGGCTGAATAAGTTGTATTGACAGATTGGCCTCCTGGTCCTGACGAACAAAAGGTATCCTTTCGCACATCCGATTGCTTGATCTCCACATCAAACTCATCCGCTTCCGGTAAAACGGCTACCGTGGCGGCAGAGGTATGTACCCGCCCCTGGGTTTCCGTTTGCGGAACACGCTGCACCCGGTGAACACCCGATTCATATTTCATCAAACCATAAACATTCTCTCCCATGATGTTGAAGATGATTTCCTTAAAACCACCCATGGTACCTTCGGTAAAATCGACCAACTCTACTTTCCAGTGTTTGGCTTCCGAGAATTTGGAATACATCCGGTAGAGGTCACCGGCAAAAATACTGGCTTCATCGCCACCGGTACCTGCCCGGATCTCGATAACGGCGTTCTTGCTGTCTTCAGGATCAACCGGGATAAGCATCATCCGGATATCTTCTTCAATTTTATCTTTCTGCGCAGTGAGGGCATTCAACTCCTCCTTAGCCATGGTGCGGAATTCTTCGTCCTTTTCATTGTGGATGATATCTTTTGCATGGTCAATATTCGACAGCACCGATTTATATACTTCAAATGCCTCCATGATGGGCTGCAACTCCTTGTAGTCCTTGTTGAGCCGGATATAATTCTTCATATCGCTCATCACCGAAGGATCATTCATCTGTACCTGAATGTCTTCAAAACGTATTTTTATTGCCTCTAATTTTTCTAACATTGTGTAATACTGAATTGGGAGTGCAAAGGTAACCAATTCCCCCAAAATATTTACGATTGGACGATTTAGGATTTACGAATGAATTTTGAGATTGACGATTGCCGATTTGCACTGAACAATCGTACATCGTAAATCATACATTTCAATCTGCAATCGTAAATCGTCCAATCATAATTCACTAAGTTTAGTTATCAGTAAATGAATTCGCCGAATTCCGTTGAAATAGTCAGCTTTTTGGAGGTCGAGGGTTCACAATGCCCGATGACCTGTGCATCGATGTTAAATGACTTGGCGATACCGGCAATTGCTCCTGCGATGGTTTCAGGTACATAAAACTCAAGGCGGTGCCCCATGTTAAAAACCTTGTACATCTCCTCCCACGTGGTCCCTGATTCCGATTGAATGAGCCTGAAAAGGGGCGGGGCGGGAAGCAGATTATTTTTAACAACATGAAGGTGATCAATAAAATTCAGGACTTTTGTCTGGCTCCCGCCGCTGCAATGGACCATTCCATGGATGTCCTTGCGGTACTGGCCGAAAATTTTCCTGACCACCGGAGCATAGGTACGGGTGGGTGACAGGATCAGATGTCCGACATCAATGCCAGAAACACCTGACGGATCAGTGAGATGTTTATTCCCGGTATAAACCAGGTTATCAGCCAGAGCACCATCGTAACTTTCGGGAAATCCGGTCGCGTAGGATTTGTTCAGAACATCATGCCGTGCCGAGGTAAGACCGTTGCTGCCCATCCCGCCGTTGTATTCGTGTTCATAACTTGCCTGTCCCGACGATGAAAGCCCGACAATTACATCGCCGGCAGCGATCCTGCCGTTGTCAATGACCTCACTTCGTTTCATCCTGCAAGTGACGGTCGAATCCACTATGATGGTCCTTACCAGGTCTCCAATATCGGCGGTTTCTCCTCCGGTCGGCCAGATGCCAATTCCAGCATCCCGCATTTTTGCAAGAAAATCCTCTGTCCCCCGAATGATCTCTGAAATGACCTCGCCCGGTATCAGGTTTTTATTGCGGCCAATGGTTGAAGAGATCAGTATGTTATCAATAGCGCCTACGCAAAGCAGGTCATCCAGGTTCATCACGATGGCATCCTGGGCAATGCCCCTCCAAACGGAGATATCTCCGGTCTCTTTCCAATACAGATAGGCCAGGGATGATTTTGTTCCGGCACCGTCGGCATGCATGATGTTGCACCAGGCATTATCGTTGCCCAACAAATCCGGTATTATTTTGCAGAATGCTTTTGGGAACAACCCTTTGTCGATGTCCCTGATGGCTGCATGAACATCATCTTTTGACGGGGAAACACCGCGTTGTTCGTATCGGGAGGGAATGGTCATTCGAATACAATCTCTCCGGCTGCATCGTCGATGCTGTAAGAACCAAATTTTTTAAGCACGTTGTCGCCGAATTGCAACGACTGGATTTTTTTATTCACGGTGACTTTGATGTCCTTCGCGACATTTTTTCCGATCCTCACCTCCCGGAGGGTAAGAACCGCTTTGTCTGTAACAGTCCCTTCTCCAAGAATTTTGGTGGGATCCCCGTCAAAACTTGTTTTATCGATCACACCATCGTTCAGTAACTTCATGGTCACAACCGGGGAAATAAAGGCCTCCTTCTCCTTCGGATCGAAGGCAAACTCAGTTGTAATGCCACTGATGTAACAGGTTGCCAGGCGCATTCCTTGTTTATCCTTCGTAAATGGAACGTTGTTTTCCTCAGGTTTTACCACCATTTCGATTTTCGTCGGCTGGATTTTTTTGGTGACTTTTGTTTTTGGAACAAAATCATTCCTGAGAATTGAAAATTCACTGCGCCTGTTGAGTTGATGGGCAGCCTCTTTTGCAGTAACACTTGTCATGAGGTTTATAACAGAGTCATTGAGTACGGTTCCGGCCTTAATGGTGAACCCGTCTTTAGTTACATCCTTGCTCACCGTTCTGGGTACCCGCTCCCCATATCCTTTTGCCACGAGCCGGTCAGGATCGATACCGCGGGAAATGAGGTAGTCAACAACGCTCTGCGCCCGTTTCTGCGACAGGATGTCATTTCGTTCATCACTGTCGCGGGAGTCAGTGTGAGAGGCTAATTCGATCACAATGTTTTCATTGGCATCCAGTGTTTCGATCAGGCCTTGCAGCGAATCACGGTACTGAGGCTTGAGATCCCATTTTGCCAGGTCATAAAGAATATCCGGAAGAACGACAGGTTTTTTTGGTATGGGCTGCAGAACGAAGTCTCTGATGAAGTCCTTGCTTCGTTCAATCCCCACCGTGGTTTCCCGTCCCTTTTCATTGAAGTAGTCTTTTCGGGTCACAAACATATCATACGTTGTATTGGCCAGGATCTGCATTTTGTTAAATGAGTAGTGACCTTTATCATCGGATGTATACTCGAAGGCCTTTCCGTCGGTGCCTGTAATTCTGACTTTTGCGCCTGCAATCGGCTGCAGGGTCCGGTCGTCGGTGATGGTTCCTTCAAGCGTATAATAAACAGGCGGGATGATGAAGGAGTAAATATCGTCTCTTCCTTTACCCCCGGGGCGGTTTGAAGAAAATAGGCCTTGTTCCAGTTCATCACCGTTGAATACGATCCCAAAATCATCGGCGGGTGAATTGATGGGCGATCTCATGTTGATTGGTAGGCTCCACCTGTCGGTGGTCATGGCACCCCCCGGCTTATAAGCGCTTGTGGTAGCTCCGCTTACATTCGCGAACGTTTTATTGTCCAGTGAACTTTGCCATTGATAATTGGTGGCTCCATCAACGTTGGTGAAGGTATTATTGTCAAGGGAACTTTGCCATTGATAGGTATTTGCAGTCCCTCCTTTGGCCCGTGTCGTAACAAAGATATCCAGTCCGCCCATACCCGGGTGGCCATTGGATGAGAAGTACAGAATGCTGTCGTTGCGGATAAACGGGAAAAGCTCGTCCCCGGATGTGTTAACCTGAGGACCCAGATTCACTTTCACATATTTTGACCCCTTTTTATCCCGTTTGGCCATCCAGATATCCTTTCCGCCGAAACCGCCAGGCAAATCAGCCGAGAAAAAGATGGTTTCATCCGAGGTTACAGAAGGATGACCCATGATAGTGGATGAATCGCCTCCCAGTTCGATTTTTTCAGGTTCTGACCAGTTTGTCCCTCCCTGACGACTGGATTTCATGATCGCGCAACCATTCTTGCGTTTCGGTTCAGTCCAGCAGCGGGTAAAATAATAGGAGGAGAAGCGTGGATTAAATTGTCCAACCCCATCGTTGGCTTTGGAATTGATCATACCCCCTGCATCGGCCGGAACCGGTTTGCTCCAGGCGCCCTTGCGGTCGATGCGCGAAAGAAAAATATCCGAAAACCCGAGCCCTGTCCAGTTATCAACGTCTTTTCCCTTGGCGCCGCTGCGATCGGAGGTGAAAACAATGGAGATGAATTTCCTGTCGGCATAAGCCGCGGCAAAATCATCCTCTTTGGAATTCAGTAATTTTTCCCATTTCACGCCATATTTAGTTGGGTTCTCCATCCATTCCTTGGCCTGCGTACATGTGGCAATGCCCATGTCGGCACGTGGATCAGCCGGTCCTGCCTCTTTATATGCTTTATATTGTTTTATTGCCTCTTCATAATTGCCATTCGCTTTCAGCATATCGGCATAAAGGAGCAGAATTTTAGGATTGCTTTTTATGTAATTTGCATTGTTAACTAGTCTTTTATAGGACGATTCAGCCTTTTTTGTATTATTCATCATCCGGTAACATTCAGCGATCCTGAGCGAAATCCGGTCACGTTCTCCTTTATTTTTTTTAATCTTTGAATAGGCTTTCTGATATTTCTGTAAAGCAAGCAAATACATTTGGTCAGCATATGCTGCATCAGCAGCCCGTGAAAATTTATTCTGTGCAAATGAGCCGGGTGCAGAGGCCAGAAATACCAGGATCAGAAGAGAAAGAATCGTATAACGCATGTAAACGCAATTTGGAATCCCTAATAAACGCACAAATATATATAAAAGTCTGATGAAGGGGGAAAAAAAAAAGGCTATTCCGGTTTCCCGGAACAGCCTTTTTTAGTTTGAATAATAAAATTACCTGGCTTTGCTTTTTAATGCTGCCAGCTCCTTCTTTTCGTTACGGCGTTTCTGCCACATTAAAATGTCAAATGCGACAGGTGTGGCGTTAAATACGGAGGAGTAAGTACCGATAATAACACCTATGATCAGTGCGAATGTGAATCCGCGAAGTACTTCGCCTCCAAAAATAAAGATAATGATCAATGTAACGAGTGTTACACCTGATGTATTGATGGTTCGTCCCAGGGTGCTGTTGATAGCCGAATTGATGTTGAGGCTGAGTTCTCGTTTTGGATATAACGCCCTGTGCTCACGGATCCTGTCAAAGATGATGACCGTGTCCATGATTGAATAACCGATGATCGTCAGCAAGGCGGCGATGAAAGATTGATCCACCTCCATACCGAATGGCAGTACCCCGTAAAACAATGAAAATACGCCGATAATGATCAGGGAATCATGGAAAAGAGCAGTAACGCCGCCAATTCCAAACTGCCAGTTTTTAAAACGGATGGCAATATAAACAAAGATAATGATGAGGGAGAACAACACCGCCATGACCGCTTTCCAGATCAGCGAGTAGGAGATGGTAGGATCGACACGCTGGGAACTCAGTTCCCCGACAATTTTTCCGGGTGTATTCGCTTTAAAGTCAGCATAAGTCAGAGGCGTTTTATAAAAACCACTGACACCTTCAAACAACTTGTTGCTAACGATTGAATCCGATTGTTGTCCCCGCTCATTGATCATGAATTTTGTTGTAATTTTCACCTGGTTCTTCGGTCCGAAGGTTTTTACTTCAGGTGATTCTCCGAATGTTTTACGCAGGGATTCCCTAACATCATTGGTAGAAACGTTTTGATCAAAACGTACAATGTAGCTTCGCCCGCCTGTAAAATCCAGACCCGGATCCAATCCGCGGATTGCAAGACTGATCATTCCCGGAACAATGATGGCAAGAGAAACAATATACATTTTTTTCCGCATGCCAATGAAGTCGATCTTCGTGTTCTGGAACAGGTTAAAGGTAATTTTGTTCCCTGTTGTAATGTTCATATTCCTGTCGAGCATGAATTCGAATACAAGTCTTGCAATAAAGATCGATGAGAATAATGACAAGAGTAAACCAAGCACCAGGGTGGTTGCAAACCCTTGCACCGGGCCTGATCCAAAGATATACAGTACGATACCGGTTAGGATGGTGGTCACGTGACCATCGATGATAGCAGATAATGCATGGTGGAAACCGTCCTTGACCACCAGGCGCATCCCTTTTCCCGCCCGGATCTCTTCCCGCATTCGTTCATAAATGATAACATTCGAGTCGACCGCCATTGCTAAAGTCAGCACGATACCGGCGATACCGGGCAGGGTGAGAACCGCACCGATGGAAGCCAAAACGCCAAAAAGGAAGAACACGTTGGCGAACAGGGCAATATCTGCAACGTGGCCGGCGCCATTGTAATACAGTGACATGTACAGCAGTACGCCGATAAAAGCGATGATAAAGGAGAGGAGCCCGGCATTGATTGATTCCTGTCCGAGGGATGGTCCGACAACTTCTTCTGCCACGATACGGGCAGGTGCAGGAAGTTTTCCGGCTTTGAGGATGTTGGCAAGGTCAAGCGCTTCTTCAACCGTCATATCGCCACCGGTTATGGATGACATCCCGTTGGGAATTTCTCCATTTACATTGGGGTAACTGTAGATATAGCCATCAAGAACGATGGCGATCTGTTTGCCGACATTTTCTCCGGTCAGTCTTTTCCAGATGCGTGCGCCCTCACCGTTCATCGACATGGAGACCTCCACGCGGCCGTTCTGGTCATAATCCTGACGTGCGGCAACAATAACATCGCCACCCAGTGCCGGGGATCCGTCACGGGAGGTGACTTTCAGGGCAACGAGTTCAAGAACATCCTTGGCTTCTGATCTCGGTTTAACTGTCCAGGCAAGCTTCATATCGCGCGGGAACATGCTCCTGGTCATACGAAGCATCTGGTCGATGCGGGCAGTATCTTTGATAAACGCACGTCCGACCATGGCTGTTTGTCCTGCCACATACTGGCCTTCCTTATTCTGGTAAATTGCAGGATTCAGGTAGGCGAACAGAGGATTATTCTTTGCATAGTCTTCAAATGATTCTTTCTGCTTGCTTGCAGCAGATGTTTTAGAGGTGTCCTTATCAAGTTGTTTCAGCAGAGCGTTCCCTTTTGAAGTATCGGTTTTGGCTGTATCAACCTTCTTCAATGTTTCCTTTGCAGTTTCTTTTTTCTCCGATACAGTTTGTCTTGAAGCAATAGCCTGCGCTGTGGCTGCAGTATCCGATTTAAGTGTACTGTCGGCCCTGATGGAATCCTGGTTGGCAGAAAGGATCGATTTCAGTTTCGTATTGGCTTCTGTAAAGAAAGGTTGCAGATCCGGGAACTGGTATGTTTCCCAGAATTCAAGTTGTGCGGTTCCCTGAAGGAGTTTCCTGACACGCTCAGGGTCTTTGATGCCGGGGAGTTCGATCAGGATACGTCCGGCAGTCTGTAACCGCTGAATGTTCGGTTGAACAACACCGAACCTGTCGATACGCGTTGTAAGGATATTATAGGTACGGTCAATGGCCGCGTTGCTTTCTTCACGGATGACCTTGATCACTTCTTCATTTGTGGAATTGTAGTTTATTTTATCTTTAAGTTCCACCGTGTTGAAAATGGCAGCGAGTTTGGCGTTCGGATCCGTTTCCTTGAATGATTCTGCAAAAAGGTCGACGAAATCGCGCGTACTGGTCTTTTCTTTTTCAATCGACTTGTTCAGCGCTTTTAAAAAAGTGGGATCCTGGTTGTTGCCCGATAGTGCCCGGATCACGTCAGGTACTGAAACGGACATTGTGACATTCATCCCGCCTTTGAGGTCAAGTCCGAGATTGATCTCACGCTCACGAACATCCTTCAGCGTATATTTCTTAAGGAGGATGTTAAAAACATCGACGGATGCCATGGAATCATTATAATATTCCAGTCTTGATTTCGAAATGGAGTCGTAATAATATTCTTCTTTTAAGGAGTTACCTTGCGCCATTTTTTTGGCCATCGCTGTCACCTGGGGGGAATTGGCGTAATCTTCGGATTTGCCTGAATAATAGTAACTGATGAATGTGAACGATAGCTGGAACAAACACACCAATATGAAGATGATCGCAAAAAATTTAACAACGCCTTTGTGCTGCATGAGTCTTGAATTTAAATGGGTGGTATTTCTTATGCCTTTTTTTGAGGGTGCAAATTTATAAAATTCCTTGGAAATAATCAATAGAATTTAAAATCAGGTTGGAAAAGCGGTTAAAACATCCGGTTGATCAGCGTTTTATATGGCCATAGATCTCCATGTAGAGTTTCTTAAGCATTTTTTCCCCCCTGTTCTTAAAACCCGGGGTCTCCTCATTCAGCCGCCATTCAATTGAATCTGCAAGTTCTTTCCTCAGATCAGGTTCAACCTGGGATACCCTGTAGAGAATTTCCATGCAGTAAACTTTCGCTGCAACTGCCTCATTGGGCGACAACAGCCAGTCAAAGCATATCTTGATCAATTTGCCCAGGTATCGTTCCGATGGGAATGGAGAACGAGCCAGCATCCGGAGTGAATGGCGCTTCAAACCGTCATGATCGAATGTTGAAAGTAATTCAATGATGTCGTCAAGATGAGGTTCGATCAATTCAGGGTGTTTTTCCGAAACGCTGTCGATCACCCATGCTGCTCTCCGGCTCACCGGTTCCTTATTGCTTGCAAATATCCGGAACAATTCGTCGAATAATGCAGGTTTCTGTATGATCAAACCAGCCACAAGGTCGGTGTTGCGCTTCGACATTTCGAGAAGCAGAAATTCATCAAGGGAACTGCCGGTATTCATGGTTGGTTTTGGGGCAAAATTACAAACTCTTCGGTAATAATCACTGATGTCTCAAAATCTTCGTTTTAGTGCGAATATGCCAAAATACAAAGAAAATTATTGATTTTCAATGCTTTGCGTGTTAGCATCTTTGCAGTGGATAACGAATGTTTACTGAAATTGATTTTTATCTTCATTAATGAATTAAATTTGCCGTTTTAAATGCATCCGGATGAATTACTTTGGATGAAAATTAATGATCCGGGTAAGATACATTGTAATTTTTTAGTATGAAAAATAAATACATTGATCTGATCGAACAAACGTTTGACTTCCCTCAACCTGAATTTTCGGTGGTTGACAATGAGCTTTATTTTCATAAAGTTCCTCTGATGGATATCATCAAGCAATATGGCACTCCACTCAAAATAAATTACCTGCCCAAGATCACATCGCAGATCCAACGTGCAAAAAGATTATTCAATGTTGCCATGGCCAAAGTAGATTACCAGGGCGACTACCATTATTGTTATTGTACAAAAAGTTCACATTTTAACTTTGTCCTTGAGGAGGTGCTTAAGAATGAGGTGCATATTGAGACTTCCTCGGCTTTTGATATCAATATCATCGAAGACCTGGCTGAAAAGGGATTGTTCAGCAAGGACCGGTACATTATCTGCAACGGGTTCAAACGACCAATGTATATTGAGAACATTGTACATCTTGTCAATAATGGATTCACCAACGTGATCCCGGTATTGGATAATATTTTTGAACTGGAGAAAATTGAAGCGGAGATCCAGCATAAGGTAAAACTTGGAATACGTATTGCATCTGAAGAGGAGCCCAAGTTTGATTTCTATACATCCCGGCTTGGTATCCGCTATAATGATATAGTACCGTACTTCCTGGAAAAAATCAAGGACAACCCGAAGTTTGAATTGACCATGCTTCACTTCTTTATCAACACCGGGATCAGAGACAAAGCATACTATTGGAATGAGTTATCCAAGAGTGTTCAGGTCTATTGCGACCTGAAAAAAATCTGTCCCGAACTTACTTCCCTGAACATTGGAGGGGGGCTTCCAATTAAGAACTCACTTGAGTTTGTTTTTGATTATGAATATATGGTTGAGGAGATCATTGCCCAGGTCCAAAACATATGCGAGCGGAATGAAATTCCGGAGCCTGACATCTTTACCGAATTTGGATCCTTTACTGTTGGTGAAAGCGGAGCAGTTCTTTTTTCCATTATTGATCAGAAACGTCAGAATGACCGGGAAATCTGGAATATGATCGACAGCTCCTTTATGAATACCCTTCCGGATACCTGGGCGATCCACCAGAAATTTATACTTTTGGCCATCAATAACTGGGATGTTGAGTATGAACGGGTATTTCTCGGGGGCCTCACCTGCGACAGTGAAGATTTCTACAACGCCGAAGAACACAGTAACGCGGTCTATTTGCCGAAGTTCAACCAGAGTGAAACACAATATATTGGCATGTTCCACACCGGGGCATACCAGGAAGCGATCGGCGGTTATGGAGGGATCCAGCACTGCCTGATCCCTGCACCCAAACATGTATTGATTGACATTGATGAGGAAACAGATGAAATAACAACAAAACTCTGGTCAAAGGAGCAGAGTTTTAAATCAATGCTGAAGATCCTCGGGTACTGAGAGGGGGGAATGCAAAATTGAATTTGATTCGTTTTTTTAAAAAAAAACAGTGATGAAAAAAAATAAGAGAACTATTCTAAAAGAACAGGTAAAGCATATTGATATCAAGGTGATCAATCCGACCGGGATCATCGATGCGATGCGTGAAATGTCTTTCACCTCGCGTGATACTGCCATCGCGGCAGATATCCTGAACCTGATGATCAGAGATAAAGGATGTACCGTGTTCCTTACCATTGCCGGGAGTACCAGTGCGGCCGGATGTATGCAGGTGTATGTCGACATGGTTAAGAGCAACATGATCGATGCCATCATTGCAACCGGCGCTTCCATCGTTGATATGGATTTTTTTGAAGCGCTGGGTTACAAGCATTACAAAGGTACGCCCTATGCAGATGATAAAGAACTCCGCGATCACTACATCGACCGGATCTATGATACTTACATTGATGAGGTGGAACTTCAGCAATGTGATGCAACCATCAACTTAATTGCAGATATGCTTGAACCCCGGGCATATTCATCGCGTGAGTTTATCCGTGAAATGGGCAAATGGCTCGTAAAGAATTCAAAGAAGAAAGAATCCCTGGTTCAGACTTGTTACGAGCACAACGTGCCAATTTTCTGCCCAGCATTCAGCGACAGCAGTGCCGGGTTCGGTTTGGTCAAACATCAGTGGGATCATCCCAAAAAACATGTTTCCATTGATTCAGTAAAGGATTTTCTCGAGCTTACCAAAATCAAGATGGCCGCGAAAACCTCCGGACTGTTCATGATCGGAGGGGGTGTTCCGAAAAATTTTGTCCAGGACACCGTCATTTGTGCAGAGGTATTGGGTAAGGATGTTCCGATGCACAAGTACGCCATACAGATCACCGTTGCTGATCCGCGCGATGGCGCTTGTTCAAGTTCGACCTTGAAAGAAGCCTCCAGTTGGGGTAAGGTTGAAACAGTGTACGAAAAAATGGTGTACGCGGAAGCCACAAGTGTGCTGCCACTCATCGCGAGCTACGTATATCATAAGGGTGACTGGAAAAAGCGCAAAAAATATGAATGGACCAAGATGTTGGATAAATGATTGTAAGAGGGAATTGCAATTCGTCCTAACAATCATTTATACCTGATCCACTTCCACAATTCCTTATAACTTACCTTTTTCCCGTACATCAGGATACCGGTTCGATAGATTTTCCCGGCAAGCCATGTAGTGCCGAGGAATCCAAGCAGAAGCAAAACCATTGATAATATCACCTGGATATAGGGAACACCGAACGGGATACGGATCATCATGGTCACCGGTGAAGTCAGCGGGAATATGGAAAACCAAAAAGCGACTGGTCCATCCGGATCCTGGATGATGTACTGGGCCATGACGATAGAAAGGATCAACGGGATAGTGATCGGGAACATGAACTGCTGTGTGTCTGCCTCGCTGTCGACGGCTCCTCCTATAGCGGCGAAAAGGGCGGCATAAAGAAGGTAACCCACCAGGAAGAAAAAGATAAAAGCCCCGATCATCACTGGGAAGTTAACTGAATTGATTGCTTCCATTATACCTTCCATTCCTTCCGGAGACTCCTTTTGCGATGCAATGGCCCCGGCAACCGCAGCGTTCATGCTCTCTTTCTGATGCATCATTTGTTCGGTTGCCGACTTACCGATATCTTTCGAGGACATGACCGAAGTAACAACGGTTACGATCCCAAAGGTAAGAATGACCCAAAGCAGGAACTGCGTGAGCCCTACCAATCCTACCCCGATGATCTTTCCCATCATTAATTGAAAAGGCCTTACCGATGAAATGATCACCTCCACGATCCGGCTGGTTTTTTCTTCGATCACGCCACGCATGACCTGGGCGCCGAAAAGGAAAATGAAAAAATAGATCAGGATGCCTGAAAACATGCCCAGGATCATGTTGATCTCGGTATAACTTTTCGATTCCTTTCCATCTTCGCCAATTTTCATGGTGTTGATGTCAACCGAAGTTTTTATGGAACGGAGGATATCATCAACCGAAACGGGTTCTTTCTTATCGGTTTGCAGCTCGCTGAGCCGTGCCTGGAGCTTTAACTCCTCGATTTGCTTGCTCATCACATTTTTAATGTAGGATGAGACGTTTATGTTCACACTTTTTTCAGAATAAAGGATTGCATTGGTTGGCAGTGTTACTTCAGTTTTGGGGATAAATAACAACGCGTGGTCGTCACTTTTCGAAAAATCAGACTTGGCTGTACTTATATCACTGACGAGATAATGGAACCTGATGTTATCGGTATCCTTGAATTTTTCGAAAAAGATACCAGTTTCGTCCAGCACGGCAACAGTTTTTAGTTCATTGGTCCGGGTAGCCAGGTAGATGGGAACCACGATGGTAGCTGCCATTAGCAGTGGCCCGAGTATGGTCATCACGATGAACGAACGCTTTTTGACACGTGTGAGGTACTCTCGACGGATGATGAGGAAGATTTTTTTCATGTCAGTCTCGCGTTGCCGGTTGTGTTGTTTGTTGTGTAACTGCCTGGATAAAAATATCATTCATGCTGGGGATCTTTTCATTCACCGAATAAATGATAACATGCGGAAGCATTGATTTGATGAGGTCGTTGGGTGTCGCTTCGGCAGGGAGTTTAACCTGGGCATGACGGTGATCCATGTCATGGCTCTCCGAAAGTACCTGGAATTCAGGAGGAAGAATGGTCTGAAGCGGTTCCTCAAAAGAGTTGTAGCTGATCCCGAAAGTGTTGGTACTGAAGGTTTTTTTGATACTTCTGACAGCTCCGCTCAGGATCACCTTTGAACGGTCGATCAATGCGATATCGTCGCAGAGTTCTTCCACGGATGACATGTTATGTGTTGAGAAGATGATCGTTGCCCCTTTTTCCTTTTGTGCCAGTATCTCTTCCTTCATGAGATTGGCGTTGATCGGGTCAAATCCGCTGAAGGGTTCGTCAAAGATCAGTAGTTTCGGTTCATGAATGATCGTTACCAGGAACTGTATTTTTTGTTGCATCCCCTTCGAGAGTTCCTCGACCTTCTTGTTCCACCAACCCCTGATCCCGAACTTTTCAAACCAGTATTTGAGCCGCTGTTGCGCTTCGTGGTGGCTGAGACCTTTAAGCTGTGCCAGATACATGGCTTGTTCGCCGACGGTCATTTTTTTATATAGACCGCGTTCTTCAGGAAGGTAACCGATAAAGGCGATGTCGTTCGGCTGGAGTTCGCGGCCCATGAAGATGAGTTCACCTTCATCGGGGGCAATGATCTGGTTAATTATCCGGATAAGTGTCGTTTTCCCCGCGCCATTGGGGCCAAGTAGTCCGAAAATGTGGCTGTCGGGGACATGGATGCTTACCTTGTCCAGTGCTTTGTGATTTGAATATTGCTTGGAGACGGAATGGGCTGAAAATAGATCCATGAAGTGATTGGTTATTGTTCAAAAAGATCCTTCATCCGGGAAAAGATGTTCTTATCACGTTCGCCGGGTGAAGGTTTGAAATTGTCAGAATTACCTAATTTTTCCAGGATAGCTTTTTCCTCCTTCGACAATATTTTGGGTGTCCAGACGATGATGCTGATCAGGAGGTCGCCTTTTCCTTCGTAACCATTGATGCTGTTAAGTCCTTTGCCACGCAAACGCAGCACTTTACCGCTTTGTGTTCCCGGTTCTATTTTTATTTTTACCTTTCCGTCGATGGTTGGGATCTCGGCATTGCTGCCGAGTGCGGCTTCTGAAAAGGCGATATAATGTTCGTATAGCAGGTTGTTCCCGTCGCGTACAAACCTGTCGTGTGCAATTTCTTCGATCTGGATCAAAAGATCGCCTGCAACCCCTCCACGTGCGGCTGCATTCCCTTTACCTCCCATTGAAAGCTGCATACCTTCAGAAACACCCGCGGGGATCCGGATGGAGATGACCTCTTCACCCTTTACCACACCGTTACCGGCACAATCGGTACATTTATCGGTTATGATCTGACCTTCGCCGCCGCAGTTGGGGCAGGTCTGAGTGGTTTGCATCTGTCCGAGAAAAGTAGAGGTCACACGTGATACATGACCTGTTCCACGGCAGGTTGAACAGGTTGAATAGGAACTGCCGCCTCTGGCTCCGGTACCTTGACAGGTATTGCAGGAAAGATATTTATTGACCTTGATCTTCTTCTCAACACCATGTGCGATCTCTTCGAGCGTAAGTTTGACCTTTACCCGCAGGTTCGATCCGCGGTTCACAGTTTTTCCCCTTCTGCCCCCACCACCGCCGAAAAATGAACTGAAGGGATCGTTTCCGCCACCGCCTCCGAAAATGTCACCGAAGTGGCTGAAGATATCCTCCATGCTCATGCCTCCGCCGCCAAATCCGCTATGACCGCCACCATTGCTCACACCTGCATGACCAAACTGATCATACCGCTTACGTTTATTGGGATCGCTCAAAACCTCATAGGCTTCCGCGGCCTCCTTGAATTTTTCCTCGGTATCTTTCTTGCCCGGATTCTTATCAGGGTGGAATTTAATGGCTTGTTTCCGGTAAGCCTTTTTCAGTTCTTCCGGCGTTGCGTCCCGGCCGACCTCCAGTATCTCGTAATAATCTCTTCTCGTCATATTTTAACGTTAACTGCCGACCACGACTTTAGCATACCGGATCACTTTTCCGTTGAGGAGGTACCCTTTTTCAACTTCATCGAGGATCTTTCCTTTTTGTTCAGGAACAGGTGCAGGAATATTGGTTATGGCTTCGTGAAAATCCGTATCGAAGGATTCGCCTGCCGTTCTCATTTGCTCAAGACCCTGTTGATTCAGTATGGAGAGAAACTTATTGAAAATCAACGTCATCCCATCCTTTATGGCCAGCACGGCATCGGAATCAGCATTCATCGCTTTGAGTGCACGTTCAAAATCATCGAGCACGGGTAACAGTTTAACAATAATATCCGCAGATGCATATTTGCTTAGTTCCACCTTTTCCTTCAGGGTGCGCTTCCGGAAATTGTCGAAATCTGAATAAAGCCGCAGGTATTTATCGTTAAGTTCAGCATAGGTATTGTCGGGCCCCTTATCAGACGATTCACCGGGATCAGGTGTTAATTTTTCTGCATGTTCTTTGGTTTCAGGTATTTCCTGCGTTGAGACCTCTTCGTGGGCGTGCTTTTTTGCATTGTGACTATTCATCTTTTCCTTTTCTTCCTTTTGGCTTTTGCGCATCATAATAAAATCACTGTTCGAATAATAATCCGGTTAAACAATATCAAAAAACCTGCCAGTTGATGATTAACGACAAATTGTCAGCCGTTGATCCGGCGGATCCGTGCCCCAAGATTCTGAAGTCTCACATCGATCTCCTGGTACCCGCGGTCAATCTGCTCGATGTTGTCGATGATGCTGAAACCGTCGGCTGATAATGCAGAGATCAAAAGTGCAACCCCTGCACGGATATCGGGCGACGACATGCGGATACCCCTCAGCTGGTACTGATGGTCGAGGCCGATCACCGTTGCCCGGTGCGGGTCACACAGGATGATCCTGGCACCCATGTCAATCAGCTTGTCAACAAAAAAGAGGCGACTTTCAAACATTTTCTGATGGATCAAGACACTTCCTTTTGCCTGCGTTGCGATGACCAGCACGATGCTGATCAGGTCGGGAGTAAAACCGGGCCAGGGTGCATCGGCAACGGTCATGATCGAACCATCCATGAATGTTTCCACTTCGTAATGTTCCTGGGAAGGCACATAAATGTCATCGTTCCTTTTTTCGATTTTTATCCCCATGCGTTTGAAGATATCGGGGATCATCCCGAGTTGCTGGTAATTGACATTTTTGATCGTGATCTCCGAGCGAGTCATGGCGGCAAGTCCGATAAAACTGCCAACTTCGATCATATCCGACAGCAGGGTATGTTCACAACCATAAAGTATTTCAACCCCTGTGACGGTGAGCAGATTAGATCCGATCCCCTCTATTTTCGCGCCCATTCTTACCAGCATGGTGCACAACTGGGAAATATATGGTTCGCAGGCCGCGTTGAATATCGTGGTTTTCCCTTCTGCCATCACGGCTGCCATCAAAATATTGGCTGTTCCTGTAACGGAGGCTTCGTCAAGCAACATGTATGCGCCCCGCATATTTTGGGCTGAAACAGTGAACAGTTGTTCCGAAGGTTGATATTCAAATGTGGCGCCCAGTTTCTGGAGGCCAAGGAAATGTGTGTCAAGCCGGCGCCGGCCAATTTTGTCCCCGCCCGGTATATAAACGAATCCTTTGCCAAACCTGCCAAGCATTGGTCCCAGGATCATGATCGATCCGCGGAGACTACCGGCTTTATCACGAAAATCACTGGTACGCAAATAACTGAAATTCAGTTCCGATGCTTCAAAAGTATAGGAAGTCGGCCCGTTTTTTGAAACGCCAACACCAACGGATACAAGCAATTCAATCAGCTTGTTTACATCACGGATGTCGGGAATATTATGAATGGTGACTTTTTCGGAGGTCAGCAGGCAGGCGCAGATTACCTGTAAAGCTTCGTTTTTGGCGCCCTGGGGAGTGATTTCACCGTTTAATTTTTTACCCCCGATGATCTCAAAGGAACTCATTGGGATTTATTACGGCCGCGCGGGTTATTGAAATTCTGTTTAGGATGGCCTTGTTGTTTGTTGAAGTTACGGTCAGGTCCCTGTCTGAATGGTTTCCTCTTCTGATTTTGGGCCAGAATATCGTTTGTATGGGTAAATTTGAAATCCTGGTTCAGTTTGAGCTGGTTCTTTGAGAGCATGGTCAGGTGCTTTTCGATCAATTCGTCATTGACGGACTCTCGGTTCCAGTTCAGATATGATTTTTTCATGTGGTTGGCGATAGCCTGGACAAGTGCATCCTTCTCAGGTCCTTCCTCATATTCAGTTGCTTTTTCAATCATCAGGGCAATGTTTTTGCCATAATGCTTGAATTCGATTTCCTTATCGTGATAGGAGAGGTGTTCGGGTTTGGTACTGAGCGACAGTGGCGGCGGCGGCGTGTAAGGGGCATCCACATCGAGCTTGAAATCGGCAATGATGAACAGGTGATCCCAGAGTTTATGCTTGAAATCGCCGGATTCTTTCACGGTCGGATGTAATTCCGCCATGACATTGATGATAAATTTTGCTGTCTTGTTCCGCTTCTCGCGGTCTTCAATTGTACAGCAGTACTGGATCATCCGCTGGATGTTCCGGCCATATTCCGGGATCACCATCAATTCGCGGGTGGTGTTGTATTCCATGTGTTCGTTCACGGGTAATTTTTTGCAAAGATAGACATTTATTTACGATTGGAGGTTTTACGATTTACGAATGAATTTTGAGATTGACGATTGGTGATTAGCGCTGAACAATCGTACATCGTAAATCATACAATTCAATCTGCAATTGTAAATCGTCCAATCGTAAATTCAATTCACAATCCTTAGTTTAGCGAACCGAAGCAAAAGTTGTTTCTGGCCGATGGCAGGGAAGAACACCGTCGCTTTTTTATTGGGGCCGACTCCTTCAAGATTCACTACCTTGCCTTTGCCAAAGCGTTCATGAATCACCTCCATCCCGGTTTGAATGTCACCGACTTCTGACGGAGGACCTTCTGATTTTGGATGCACATTACTGTTTTCAGCGCTCGATACCTTGTGAAAATTTTTAGGGATGACTGGTTTTTTCAGCGGGAGATTTACGCCAGGCATGGATGCTGACCAATTGTATTCCTTTGAAAAACCGGTTTTCACTACTGAAATCTTTCTTGGGAAATCGATATATGCTTCCGGAATTTCACTGATGAACCGGCTTGGTTCGCAAGTTGTCGGTGTTCCCCAACGGTACCTGTTTTCGGCGTAGGAGAGGGTCAGTTTTTGTCGGGCACGAGTTACGGCGACGTAAAACAGCCGTCGTTCCTCTTCCAAGTCGGTACGCGAATTCAATGACTGGATGCTTGGAAAGAGGTTTTCTTCCAACCCGACAACGTAAACATATTGAAATTCAAGACCTTTTGCCGAATGGATCGACATCAGGGTGACACGGTCAACATCATCGGGGTCTCCTTTGTCGGCATCGGTGAGGAGGGCAATATCCTGCATGAATTCATCGAGGGTACGAACCACATTCAGTTCGATCTCACCGGTTTCAATATTTGTCCTTGGAGATTCTGAAAATTCCCTGATTGCATTAAGCAGTTCTTCCAGGTTTTCGAAACGGCTCAGTCCTTCCGGGGTTTTATCATCGTACAGCTCTTTCATCAATCCCGAGGATCCTGCAATGTGTTTGGCCAGTTCATAGGCATTTTTCGAATTCAGCAGGGCTGTGAAACTTTTGATCATGGTGATGAACCCGGTTACTTTGTGAGAAGTTCCTTCCGGCAGGCGGATGTTGTTTTCAACCTGATGCTCAATAAGTTCAAAGATGGATTTCTTATGTTCATCAGCCAGGACAATAAGTTTTTCGAGTGTTGTCTTGCCAATCCCGCGGGCGGGGAAATTGATCACCCGGAGCAATGCGTCTTCATCGCGGTTATTGATGGTAAGGCGGAAATAGGAGAGCAGGTCCTTCACCTCTTTACGCTGGTAAAAGGATACGCCTCCGTAAATCCGGCAGGGGATGTTGAGCCGGCGCAGCGCCTCTTCATGTGCCCGTGACTGGGCATTGGTACGGTAAAGAATGGCAAAGGCCGTATTCTGCAACTGGTTGTTCATCTTATTCTCAAAAATGGACTGTGCCACCAGGTTCGCCTCTTCATTGTCGGTGGAGGCTTTGATCAGTTGTATGCGCTGGCCTTCTTCATTATCGGTCCATATCTCTTTGAAAATCTGGTTTTTGTTGTTTTCAATGATCTTGTTGGCCGCGTTGACAATGGTTTTGGTCGAACGGTAATTTTGTTCCAGTTTAAAGACCTTGTGATCGGGGTAATCGCTTTTAAAATTCAGGATGTTCTGGATATTAGCGCCCCTGAATGCATAGATACTTTGTGCGTCGTCGCCAACCACGCAGATATTTTCATTGTTGGCAGCCAGTTTCTGGATGATCAGGTACTGGGCAAAGTTGGTATCCTGGTATTCATCCACCAGGATATAATGGAATTTTTGCTGGTACTTATATAGTATTTCCGGAAAGTCACGCAGCAGTATGTTCATGTTGAACAGCAGGTCATCGAAATCCATGGCTGATGCCCGCCGGAGCCTTGCCTGGTATTGTGTGTAGAGGAGTCCTGTCCGGGGTTTCCCGGCAGCGTTGTCATATTCCTTTAATTCCCGGCTATCATTATATTCTTCGGCGGAAAGCAGGCTTGTTTTGGCGGAGGAGATCCGGTGAAGGATGTATCCCGCCTGGTAAACCTTATCGTCAAGCTCATTCTCTTTGATCAGGTTTTTTATAACCCTCTTTGTATCATCCGTATCATAGATGGTATAATTGGAAGGATATCCAAGAAGATGTCCTTCAATGCGCAGTACTCTTGCGAAAACTGAGTGAAAAGTACCCATCCAGACATTTTTAGCTTCGGCTCCGACCAGATGGACGATACGATCCTTCATCTCCCTGGCGGCTTTGTTGGTAAAGGTGAGGGCAAGAATGTGGAAGGGATCGACCCCTTTTTCCACGAGATAGGCAACACGGTAAGTGAGTGCGCGGGTTTTGCCTGAACCGGCGCCCGCGATGATCATTACCGGCCCCTCCGTGGCTATCACGGCGTCGCGCTGGGCTTCGTTAAGTTGGCTGAGGATATCTTTGGACATAGTGAAATCGATTGCAAAAATAAACAAAATACGGTTAGGCGGGATCGGATTTCATGGAAGAAATTCGCCAGTTAATGGAGCTGATCACCAGGTGATTCCTGTATCATCTGACCACCATACAGATTGAAACTGCTACCCGGTCAGAATAGAAAAATTTGGGTGAATGTACACTACCTGCAAGTATTCAGTGCTTAATAAATTTACCAGTTAAAACCCTTTTTTCAACGGCAATCCTTACAAAATACACACCACCAGTTAGATTGCTTATATCCAGAGTTGTTTTGTTTTCTGTGATTTCCCGGATAAAAATATTTTTTCCGTTCAGGTTAATCATGGATAAATGGCATTTTACTTGTTGTCCGGATGTTTCAATTGTAATAATATTGGATGAGGGGTCGGGATAAATTTTCAATGAAGAAAAGTCAGAAGAAAAATCCTTATTCCCTGTAATCGTGCAATTTTCATATGCCCCGATATCCACATGGCTGTTACAAATTCTTGGGCCGCCTGTTAAATCTGTCTCTGGCAATCCAAGCCCCGTAGTATCTAAAGTGCCTGCATCGATACATTGCGATGTTGACTGTAAAGAATAATCGTAATTAGAAGGATTGGAGAATAGTGGATCAACGTTTATATTATTGATATATGTTCCTGTAAATGTGCCGGGAGCTTCAAAATAATAGAACATTGCCGATCCTCCCTGAACGTCGCAATTATAAAAGCTGGGATGACTAGTCTGGTCAAGTGCAAGTTGATTTCCGCCGCCGGTTGCGATGTTTCCCCAAAGTATATTATTTTTAACAACAGGAGAAGAGGATTGGCTGCAGTATAAGGCTCCTCCATAAGTTGTAGCCGTATTATATGCAAATGTATTATTTGTGATCAGTGGGCTGGAGTTGAATACGCAACGGATTCCAGCACCATACGGGGCGGTATTATGATGAATCACATTACCAGTGACAAATGGTGCAGACAGATTAGCATAAATCCCCATACCATTGTAGGAGATTATATTGTTAATGATTGACGGTGAACAACTTTCACAATCTATACCACTAGACAAACCATTATTTTTAATAATATTTCCTGCAATCAATGGTGCCGAATTTTTACAGTAAATACCCTGACCATTGTAAGATATTGTATTATCAGTGATTTTTGGAGCAGAATAGCTGCAATAAATTCCCCCGCCTTCATTATTTGCAACATTATTGGAAATAATGTTTCCGCTGATCACCGGCGAGGAATGGTTGAAATAGATCCCACCGCCATTATTGTGAGCAGTGTTATTTGTAATAATACAACTTGCAATCCTTAACTTCGAATAGTAACTGATATAGAATGCACCGCCGTTTGCGTATTCGTTAGTGCCGCCAGCGTTGCCCTTCTCTACTTTGCAATTGATAAAATAAGATGAGTCCTGAGAGGGTGAAATACCTGCAATTCTGATTCCCCACCAACTTCCGTTTGCGGTGAAAATAATATTTTGTGTAGAGGTACCAAGCGCTGTAATTCGCCCCCGCACCTGAAAGTCAAAGTGACCTTGAAAGATTACGACCACACCGGAATCAATTTCCAGTGAAGAATTGAATGGTAGTAAAATATTCCCATAAATTTTATACGGAGAATTCGCCAGTACCCAATGACCTGATACATTTCCTGCCGGTATCGAATCAGAACCAAAAAGGCATTGAAATAACCATAGATTGATAAAAAGAGTAAATACAAGTTTTGTTATCATTTGATTATGAGGTTAATAATTCACTTATTTTGAATTGAGTTTTTACTGTCTGCACGAAGTGCTCGCTTGTTATTATTCTTTCAATATCTTCCTTACCTGTACCATCCTCTCATCGGCGACCCTCACAAAATAAACTCCGGCCGGTAGGATATCAACATGAATCTTGGTTTTAATTTCAGTCAGTTCACGATCAAGTACATTTTGGCCATGGATGTTTATAATGCTCAATTTTGAGTTATGCAATATATCCGGAACTTCAACAGTTATTTCTTCGCAGTACGGAATGGGATAAATTTTTAACGAGCCTGAAATTTCGGAATTGCCTGTGATGCCCACAGTACATCCTCCGCCATTAATGGTTTTAAGTATTGTACCGCCAGCGCCCACAATGTAACCGGTATCCTGATCCGGAAAATATACTGAGCGTAAATCATATGATGCAACGGAGGGTTGAATGGACCAATTCGTTCCCCCGTCTGAGGTTTTAACCATTATGCCGTCATCACCAACCGCAAAACCTGTGTTTGAGTTTGTAAAATAAATGGAAGATAGAAGTCTGTATATCCCGGATGACTGAAGTGTCCAGTGATTACCTCCATCCGTAGTTTTAAGGATAATACCGATGGGGTCATATTCGCTGCCACCGGCAACGTACCCGGTATCAGAATCTATAAAGAAAGCTGAATATAAGCCATAGAATGTTCCTGAAGCCAGTTTAATCCAGTTTGTTCCGCCATCATAAGTCTTAAGTATTGTCCCGCTGGTTCCGATAGCATATCCTGTATTAATATCCGGGAAGGTAATGGAGTGCAGATATGCATATGTTCCCGAAGTCTGGGTTGTCCAATGAGTACCTCCGTCTGTTGTCTTTAATATTCTTCCATTGGTGCCGGTACAATACCCTGTATTTGTGTCAGAAAAATAAACCGCCCGCAAGTCAGAAGTAGTTCCAGAAACCTGGCTGGTCCATGAAATTCCTCCATTTGTTGTTTTCATTATAACACCAGAAGAAGTGGCTGTATTATATCCGGCAATATAACCCGTTAATGAGTCAATAAAAAATATTGAGTTTAATATGTTTGAACTTTCAAAAAATAGAACTGACCAGTTTAATCCACCATCTGTTGTTTTAACAAAGGAGTTCCATCCTACTGAATATCCGGTATGTCCGTTGATAAAAAAAACGGATTTAAGAAAGGCCGACGTTACGTAGTTAGTGGACGATATCCAGTTTAATCCGCCATCGGTTGTTGTAAAAATCTTGCCTCCGTGCCCCGCAATACATCCAGTATCAGCGGCACTAAAATAAACTGAAGTAAGCGAGGTAATGGTACCTGTATTCTGAAGCGTCCAGTTTAATCCCCCGTTTGTAGTTTTAATGGCTCCATCATAACCGACGGCATAACCTGAATTTGTATCAATGAAATGCACAGACCTTAGCGAATTCGTACTTGGCGAAGCCTGAGGCGTCCAGTTTGAACCTCCATCTGATGTTTTAAGGATGATGCCATTATATCCAACAATATATCCTGTAAGTATATCTGGAAAAAAAACCGAGTACAAACCATTCGTGGTTCCTGAAATTTGAGTTGTCCATGCAGCACCACCATTAATCGTTTTCAGTATCGTGCCAGATAATCCCACTGCATACCCGGTAGTGGGGCTGCTAAAGTAAACGGAAAATAATGATTCAAAAGAGCCGGATGTCATGGATATCCATGTATGCCCGCCATTTGTTGTTTTAAATATTTGCCCAACAACGCCAACAAAGTATCCAATGTTCTGATTTGCAAAAAAAATGGAACGAATCGTTAAATTTAAGCTAAAATTTTGATTTATCCAATGTGTTCCGCCATCAGTGGTCCTTAATATTGTACCATGATCCCCAACTGCAAAACCAATATTTTTATCAATAAAAGCAACCGAATGTAAAGTGTATGAGGTTCCAGAGGTTTGGGAAGTCCAGCTTTGCCCTCCATTGATCGTTTTTACAATTGTACCACAATCACCAACAGCATAACCTATATCCGGGTTTACAAATTTCACACAGTTTAAAGCATTCCCCTGAGGTAAAGGATTCATCCATTGCCAATCCTGGGCATTTGAAATATATACTACAACAATAAAGAGAAAGAAAAGATTGAACCTTCTCATTTACATCCTTTTATAATCAAAGCAGATTCTGTTTTCCCCCAACCTGGTCTAACCGCAAAAATCAATTATTTCTCTATTGGCTAGAAGATTTTTACCACCTCCGTAAAGTTAACTCAAAATCCCAACATCTCCCAAAAAATAAATTTAAATTTGCTATTCAAACAGGCCCATGCACTTCACCGTCTTTCAGATCGTCAATTACACTCTCATCCTGGTGCTGCTTATATTATTTATAAGGTACCTGTGGATTGTATTTGTAATTCATGACGATGAACCGTGGCAGTGGCGGCATGCGGTGAAGACGGGGCAGGTTACGGCGGAAATAAAGAGGATGAAGCGTCGATACCAGGATAAAAGCCGCTTTTTCAACTTCTGGTTCCAGGTGGAGCGGCTTAGAAGGGAACGGGTACCCGGTGTTTTTGTTGAGCTTGGCGTTTATAAGGGCGAAAGCGCCCGGATACTACATCACCTGGATCCAAACCGCCCTTTTCACCTCTTTGATACCTTCTCGGGATTTACTTCCGGCGATCTGCGGTCGGAGACCGGTGAGGCCGCAACCTACACCCCCGATAATTTTGCCGATACGAACATTCAGGCTGTACTGGCAACAATCAAAGGCAATCATAATATTATTATACACGAGGGTCATTTTCCTGCAAGTGCCCGCGATTTCCACGAACGGGTGGCCCTTGTCAATATGGATGCTGATCTTTACATTCCTACCAAAGCCGGCCTTGAGTTCTTTTATCCGCTGTTGTCCCCTGGCGGGGTTTTGATGATACACGATTATAATCATAAGTGGCCGGGGATTATCAAGGCTGTAGATGAATTTATGCGAACCATACCGGAGAACCTTGTCATTCTTTCAGATATCGACGGAACAGTGGTCGTGGTTAAAAGTGATCCCATCCCCACTGACCCCCTTCCCAAATAAGGGTAGGGGGAGGAAGTCTCTCCCTTTTTGGGGCGGGATTTTGGGTGAGGTGTTTTTTTTAACATTTTTTCACAATTTCCTTGTTCGGTTCAAATTAAGTTGTACCTTTGCACCCTCGAAAACCCTGTTATGTTTTCGATTGAATTAAAAGCCGGAAACGGCAAGGAAACCTGATAAAGTGAGACAACTATAGGTTTCAATCGCAGTCAAACCGATGGTTGCGGTAGAAAGTCTCGCGAAACTCATACCCTTCCTTATTTTTTCCGACCTCTTAATTCAGGAATTAAGGCCAGTGTCAGCGGCAGGTTCAAAACCGGCTAATGACTGTCTGGTTTTAAAACCGCCAAAGACATAGGATTTAATCTTAAAATGTTAAACGTGTAAAATTAATTTGTACTTTTGCACTCCCGTTTTAGGAAATATTGATCATAAAGTTTTATAAAACCATTGATATGCCTACGATTTCGCAACTGGTTCGTAAAGGAAGAAAAAAATTAGTAGATAAAAGCAAGTCACCTGCATTGGATTCCTGTCCGCAGCGCCGTGGCGTTTGTGTTCGTGTTTATACCACGACGCCTAAAAAGCCTAATTCGGCCATGCGAAAGGTAGCCAGGGTTCGATTGACAAACGGGAAAGAGGTGAATGCCTACATCCCGGGTGAAGGCCATAATCTCCAGGAACACTCCATTGTTATGATCCGCGGCGGCCGTGTGAAAGATCTTCCCGGTGTTCGTTATCATATCATCCGCGGTGCCCTTGATACTTCCGGTGTGGAAGGACGCAAGCAACGCAGAAGCAAATACGGAGCCAAACGCCCAAAAGAAAAGAAATCATAAGTACCGATAAGGACGACCTGACAGGGCGTCCATATAAAAAAAGACCATGAGAAAGTCAAAACCAAAAAAAAGGCCTATTCTTCCCGATCCAAGGTTCAGTGATACCCTGGTCACAAAATTTGTGAATAATGTCATGTTGGCCGGAAAGAAGAACATCGCGTATGAAGTCTTTTACGAAGCCATCGATACCGTCTCAGAAAAAACAAAGGAAGATGGCCTTGAGGTATTTAAAAAAGCATTGGCCAATGTTACTCCTTCGGTTGAGGTCAGGAGCCGCCGTATCGGTGGAGCTACCTTTCAGATCCCTTCTGAGATCCGTCCCGGCCGGAAAAGTTCCATCGGCATGAAGTCGCTTGTGAACTATGCCCGCAAGCGTCATGAGAAGAGTTTCGGTCAGAAACTTGCAGCCGAAATCATGGCAGCCTACAAGGAAGAAGGCGCCGCATTCAAACGTAAAGAAGATACACACAGAATGGCAGAAGCCAATAAAGCTTTCTCCCATTTCCGATTTTAACAAAAGGGGCGACCCACCGGGTAGCCCAAACGATATGACCGGTAAATTAGAAAATACAAGAAACATTGGCATCATGGCGCACATCGACGCGGGTAAAACCACGACGACTGAGCGTATCTTGTATTATACCGGAAGTAATTATAAATTAGGTGAAGTTCATGACGGTACCGCTACCATGGATTGGATGGTTCAGGAGCAGGAACGCGGGATCACCATCACTTCTGCCGCAACAACCGTTTACTGGGATTACCTGAATGAGAATTATCGTATCAACCTCATCGATACCCCAGGCCATGTCGATTTCACCGTTGAAGTGGAACGTTCCCTCCGGGTTCTCGATGGGGCTGTTGCCATTTTTTGCGCGGTCGGCGGTGTTGAACCTCAGTCGGAAACAGTCTGGAGACAGGCTAATAAATATAACGTTCCACGTATCAGTTACATCAATAAAATGGACCGCACCGGTGCCGATTTCTCGCGTGTAGTCGATCAGATCCGCGAAAAACTGGCCGCCAACCCGGTGATCATCCAATTACCAATAGGTGCGGAAGAAGAATTTTCAGGGATTGTTGACCTGATCACGAATAAGGCATACGGATGGGATGAAGCATCCCTGGGCAGGGAGTATTTTGAGATCCCGATCCCGTACGACATGAAAGAACTGGTACATGAATGCCGCTTGAAATTGATTGAAGGCACTGCCGAAGAGAGCGATGAACTTCTTCAAAAATTCATGAAGGATCCCCATTCCATTACGGAAAATGAGATCATTGCCGAGATCCGTAAAGCCACTATTCTGGGAAAAATCACCCCTGTGATCTGCGGTGCCTCGTTTAAAAATAAAGGTGTGCAGTTATTGATCGACGCCATTATCAAATTCCTGCCATCGCCTTATGATATGCCAGCCGTATTGGGAGTGAATCCATTCACTGAAAAAGAAGAGGTACGTCACCCTGATCCGAACGAGCCTTTTACGGCTTATGCTTTTAAAATTGCTACCGATCCCTTTGTCGGTCGGATTGCCTTTTTCCGGGTTTATTCCGGACAGCTCGAAGCAGGTGATGTTGTACTGAATACACGTACCGATAAAAAGGAACGGTTACTGCGCATCATGCTGATGCATGCCAACAAACAGAATCCGCTGAAGCATATCGAAGCAGGCGAGATCGCTGCTGCAGTCGGTTTCAAGGATATCCGCACGGGCGACACCCTTTGTGACATCAAGCATCCGCTCGTTCTCGAAACCATGGTATTTCCGGAGCCTGTGATCAACATGGCCGTGGAACCCAAGACCCAGGACGATATTGAAAAATTGTCAACAGCCCTGCACAAACTTGCCGAGGAGGATCCCACTTTCCAGGTAAGAGTTGATAACGAAACCGGACAGACCCTTATCAGCGGTATGGGAGAACTGCACCTGGATATCATCGCCGACCGGATGCGCCGCGAATTCAATATTGAGGTAAACCGTGGCAATCCGCAGGTAGCCTATAAAGAAGCCATTATCAACACGGTGATGCACCATGAAGTTTACAAAAAACAGACCGGTGGCAAGGGCCGTTTTGCCGATCTCGTGATCGAAATAGGTCCTGCCGACCCGGGATTCAAAGGATTGCAGTTCATTAATGATATTAAGGGGGGGAACATTCCCAGGGAATTCATTCCTGCCATTGAAAAGGGACTGAAAGCTGCCATGACCAACGGGCCTATCGTTGGATTCCCGATGGAAAGTGTAAAGGTACGGCTTATTGATGGCTCGTACCATAGTGTTGATTCTGATGCCCTTTCGTTCCAGGTTGCTGCAGGCATTGCTTTTAAGGAAGCATGTAAAAAAGCCAGGGTCGTGATCATGGAACCGATTATGAAATTCGAAATCATTACACCCAGCGACTATATGGGTGAAGTGACGGGTGATATTACCAAACGCCGGGGACAGGTTGAAGAGGTTGAATCGCGTATCGGAAACCAGGTGATTCGTGGCAGGGTGCCATTGGCTGAAATGTTTGGCTATGTTACGACATTACGAAGTCTTACTTCCGGCAGAGCTACGGAAATGCTGGAATTTTATAAATATGATATTACTCCGAAAGAGATACAGGACGAAGTATTGTATAAAATCCGGGGATATGTTCCCGCCTATTAAATTTTTATATGAGCCAGAGAATTAGAATTAAATTGAAGTCTTACGATTATAACCTGGTTGACAAATCAGCTGAAAAGATCGTAAAAACCGTCAAGGCTACAGGCGCTGTTGTCAGCGGACCGATTCCTTTGCCCACGGACAAAAAGATCTTCACGGTACTGCGTTCAACCTTCGTGAATAAGAAGTCGCGGGAACAGTTCCAGCTATGCACCTACAAGAGGTTACTCGATATTTACAGTACCACGTCGAAGACCATTGATGCATTGATGAAACTTGAACTGCCGAGCGGTGTTGAAGTTGAAATCAAAGTTTGATCGTAATTTGACAAGTAAAGTTAAAAACATAAGAAATGTCTGGATTAATTGGTAAAAAAATTGGAATGACCAGTATTTACGATGTAAACGGGAAAAACATCCCGTGCACCGTGATCGAAGCTGGTCCTTGTGTTGTTACTCAGGTCAGGGTAATGGAAAAAGACGGATACGAAGCCATTCAGCTTGCTTTTGATGAAAAAAAAGAAAAGCATACAACTAAGGCAGAACTCGGCCATTTTGCCAAAGCCGGAATCACTCCTAAAAAGGTCGTGGCTGAATTTACCCGTTTTGAGGCGGGCCACCAGAAACAGTTTGGTGACGTACTGCAGGTTGATATTTTCCTTGAAGGTGAATATATCGATGTAGTTGGCATATCCAAAGGGAAGGGTTTTCAGGGAGTCGTAAAGCGTCATCATTTTGCAGGTGTCGGAGAGGCAACACATGGACAGCATAACCGCCTCCGGGCTCCCGGTTCAGTGGGTGCTTCATCGTGGCCCTCAAGGGTTATGAAAGGACTTCGCATGGCAGGGCGCATGGGTGGCGACCGGGTAAAGGTGATCAACCTTCAGGTATTAAAGATAATCCTCGAGAAGAACCTGATCTTAGTAAAGGGTGCAGTACCGGGACACAATGGTTCATATGTAAAGATAGAGCGATGGAAGTAGCAGTATATAACATAAAAGGAACAGAAACAGCCAATAAGGTTGTACTGGACGATTCGGTCTTCGCGATCGAACCCAATGACCATGCCATCTATTTGGACGTGAAGCAATACATGGCAAATCAGCGTCAGGGAACACATGATACCTTGGAAAAATCTACGATTTCCGGAAGTACCCGTAAACTTCACAAGCAAAAAGGAACGGGTGGTTCTCGGAAGGGAAGCATCAAAAGCCCTCTTTTCAGGGGAGGTGCACGTGTTTTCGGACCACATCCGCGGGATTACAGTTTTAAACTGAATAAAAAGCTGAAGCGATTGGCCCGTAAGTCGGCATTAAGTTATAAACTGAAAGATAATCATTTAACTATCCTGGAGGATTTTACATTTGACACACCGAAGACGAAAAACTTCACAGAACTTCTGAAAAATCTCCAGCTCACGGGTAAAAAGACATTACTTGTGATCGCCAAATCCGAGGAAAATGTGCTGCTGTCATCACGGAACCTGAAACGAGTGAAGGTGGTGAATGCTTCAGATCTGAATACCTATGAAATACTTGATGCGACACAATTGGTGATTACCGCTGGTTCCATCAAAGAAATTGAAAAAATCCATCAGAATTAAACCGATTAATTCGATACGAACATGACAGTTATTATAAAGCCGATCATAACCGAGAAGATGACGCATTTGGGCGAAAAGCTCAACCGTTATGGGTTCATGGTTGACCGGAAGGCAAACAAACTTCAGATTATGAAGGCCATTAAAGACCTTTATGGAGTGGATGTAACTTCTGTCAACACCATGGTGTTCTCCGGTAAGAACAAATCCCGATTTACGAAGAGCGGTGTTATTTCAGGCCGGACAAGTACATATAAGAAAGCCATCATTACTTTGGCTAAAGGTGAAACTATTGATTTTTACAGCAATATTTAAATAAATGGCGCTAAAAAAATATAAACCGACAACACCCGGTCAGCGGTTCAAAGTAATCAGTACTTATGATGAAGTTACTGCAGACGTTCCCGAAAAGAGCCTGTTGGCTCCGTCTAAAAGATCCGGTGGAAGAAACAACGAAGGGAAAATGACCATGCGGTATCTTGGTGGTGGTCATAAACAGATGTACAGGATTATTGACTTCAAGCGGGACAAAGAGAACATCCCGGCTGTGGTCAGGACCATCGAATATGATCCGAACCGGACATCGCGGATTGCGCTGGTCGTGTATCATGATGGTGAAAAACGATACATCGTTGCCCCTCATGGCTTGAAAGTTGGCCAAACGATCCTGGCAGGTAAAGGCGTAGCACCCGAAATAGGGAATGCGTTGTACCTGAGCGAAATACCTTTCGGAACCGTGATTCATAATGTTGAATTGAGGCCCGGACAGGGAGCAAAAATGGTTCGCAGTGCGGGAGCTCATGCTCAATTGATGTCGCGTGATGGAAAGTTTGCCATCCTGAAGATGCCTTCCGGGGAGACCCGGATGATCCTTCAGACGTGTAAAGCGACTATTGGTATGGTTTCAAACATCGACCATAACCTTGAATCATATGGCAAGGCGGGCCGTACCCGATGGCTGGGACGTCGCCCAAGAAATCGTGGCGTGTCCATGAATCCGGTTGACCATCCCATGGGTGGTGGTGAAGGCAGGGCGACAGGAGGACATCCGCGTTCACGTAAGGGAACTCCTGCAAAGGGTTACAAGACACGTGCGCGTAAAAATCAATCGAATAAGTACATTATTGAACACAGGAAGAAGTAATCGAAAATAAATCAAACTATGAGCAGATCGCTTAAAAAAGGTCCGTATATCCACCACAAGCTGGAGAAAAAAGTAACGGATCTGTTGGAGTCCAAGAAAAAGACCGTCCTGAAGACCTGGTCGCGCGGTTCCATGATCTCTCCCGATTTTGTGGGACAGACCATTGCCGTGCATAATGGTAATAAGTTTATCCCGGTATATATTACCGAGAATATGGTTGGCCACAAATTGGGTGAATTTGCACCGACCCGGATTTTCCGTGGTCATGCCGGCAATAAAGATAAAGGAAAGAAATAATCTCTTAACCAGGATACATTATGGGAGTCAGAACCCGCACCAGAGCTGAAAATCGTAAAGAGGCCAAGAAAAATGTGGCTTTTGCCAAGCTGAATAACTGCCCTACATCACCGCGTAAAATGAGGTTGATTGCAGACCTGATCAGGGGTAAACGGGTAGAGCTGGCCTTGCATATTTTGAAGAATAATGCAAAACAGCCTTCCGAACGGTTACGCAAATTGTTGTTGTCGGCGATCGCAAACTGGCAGATCAAAAATGAAGGATCGCGGATCGAAGACAGCGATTTGATCGTTAAAGAGGTTTTTGTTGACAGCGGACGGCAGCTCAAGCGCCTGCTCACCGCCCCTCAGGGACGCGCACACCGGATTCGCAAACGTTCAAATCATGTGACTATTCTTTTGGATAGCCTGAATAAGCCGGTGGTTGAAGCAGAGGAAACAGAAGAAGTTGAAGATATTAATAAATAAAAAGCAATAATTAAAAGTAAGTTTTAATGGGACAAAAGACCAATCCGATTGCTAACAGGTTAGGCATTATCCGCGGCTGGGATTCAAACTGGTTCGGCGGGAAGAATTTTGAGCCCAAGCTGGTCGAGGATGATAAAATTCGTAAGTATTTGAATGCCCGTCTGGCCAAAGCCGGGATTGCAAAAATCGTCATCGAACGGACCTTGAAGCTTGTAACCGTTACCATTCACACTGCACGACCGGGTATTATTATCGGGAAGGGTGGCCAGGAAGTTGACAAATTGAAGGAGGAGTTGAAAAAGATCACCAAAAAGGAGATCCAGATCAATATTTCAGAGATCAAGCGACCGGAAATAGATGCTGTTATCGTTGGCAATACGGTTGCAAGTCAGATAGAAGGCCGTATCTCATACCGTCGCGCCATCAAAACCTCTATCGCTTCGGCCATGAGGATCGGTGCAGAAGGTATTAAGATCATGATCTCAGGGCGCGTTGGCGGGGCTGAAATGGCCCGTCGCGAACAATATAAGGAAGGCAGGATCCCACTGCATACCTTCCGCGCTGATATTGATTATGCAACGGCCGAAGCCCATACAACTTATGGAATTATCGGTATCAAGGTATGGATCTGTAAAGGTGATATCTACGGCCGGCCAGATCTGGTTCCAGATGTTGCCGCTGCCAAGGTAAAGCCTTCGCAGCATCGTGGCGGCGATCGTCCGGGCGACCGTGACCGTGGTCGTGGTGACCGGGGTGGAGATCGTGGCGGGGATCGTGGCGGGGGCCGTGGACAAGATCGCCGGGGTGACCGTGGACCGGCAAGAGATGGTGGCAATTCCCGCGGAAGAAGATAACAGAAAGCAAGGTAATTCATAATAAAGTCGAATAATGTTACAGCCAAAGAAAACCAAGTACAGGAAACAGCAGAAAGGAAAGATGAAAGGCAACGCACAGCGTGGCCATCAACTCGCTTTTGGCTCATTCGGTATAAAGACATTGGAAGAAGCATGGATCACGGGACGTCAGATCGAAGCTGCCCGTCAGGCAATTACCCGTCACATGAAACGTGAAGGCCAGCTTTGGATCCGTATATTCCCTGATAAACCTGTCACCAAGAAACCTGCCGAAGTCAGGATGGGTAAAGGAAAAGGTGCACCAGAATATTTTGTTGCCCGTATCAATCCGGGCCGGATACTCTTCGAAATTGAAGGAGTGCCTATGATCATGGCGAAGGAAGCACTTCGTTTGGGAGCCCAGAAATTACCGGTTCAAACTAAAACAGTGATGCGTAAAGATTACGTTGAAGAAGCAGTATAAAAAATAGTAAGGGGTGATACTCGTATCGCCCCAAAAGGTATGGCGATGCCTTGTATCGCCCCAACAAAAGAAAAATGGAACAGAAAGTTATAAGAGAATTAACGTCAGCCGAAATCCTGGAACGGATGGATGAAGAAAAACGGCAGCTTACCAAGCTTAAGCTCAACCATGCTGTTTCTCCATTGGAAAATCCCAATAAGATCAAGGCTTACCGCCAAACGATCGCACGACTTAAAACAGAGATGCGACACCGGGTGCTGAGTGGTAAAAATGTCACTAACACTGATAAATCATAGTAAAGACGCACTGCTGTGCATCTTAAAACGCACTGGAGTACGCCTCATAACGAGACAATATGGAAACGAGAAACCTCAGAAAAGAAAAAACCGGCATCGTTGTCAGCAATAAAATGGAGAAATCCGTTGTCGTTGAAGTGGAACGTAAGGTAAAGCATCCTAAATACGGGAAGTTTGTTAAGAAATCTTCCCGGTTCATGGCCCACGATGATAAGAACGAATGCAGCGAGGGTGATAAAGTGCGGATCGCAGAAACCAGGCCGCTCAGTAAAAATAAGTGTTGGAGACTTGTCGAAATCATTGAAAAGGTTAAATAGCCATGATACAACAAGAGTCAAGATTAACAGTCGCAGATAACAGCGGAGCCAAAGAAGTCCTGTGTATTAAGGTACTGGGCGGAACCCGCAAACGGTATGCCCGGGTGGGCGACCGCATCATCGTAACCGTCAAACACGCGCTGCCTTCAGGAAATATCAAGAAAGGGACCGTGTCAAAAGCTGTTGTGGTGAGAACCAAAAAAGAGACCCGTCGCGCCGATGGTTCATATATCCGCTTTGACGACAATGCCGTGGTGTTGCTCAACAATGCCGGTGAAATGATCGGTACACGCATCTTTGGACCCGTAGCCAGGGAGTTACGCGAAAAACAATTCATGAAAATCGTTTCTTTAGCACCAGAGGTGCTTTAAGCATATACATACATAACATGCAGAAAAAGTTAAACATACGTAAAGGCGACACAGTGATGGTGATTGCCGGTGATTCGAGAGGTCAGCAAGGTAAAGTGCTGCGGATCGATACCGAGAAATACAAAGCCATCGTGGAAGGGGTCAATATGGTATCAAAGCATACCAAACCCAACGCCAAAAGCCCACAGGGCGGCATCGTGAAAAAGGAAGCCCCCGTTCATATTTCCAACCTGAAGATCGTCGACAACTCGGGCAAACCGACGCGTATCGGTAGAAGGCTGGATCCGAAGACGGAGAAATTGGTACGCTATTCAAAAACATCAGGGGAGGTTATAAAATAATGGATTATACACCAAGATTAAAAGACAAGTACCTGAAGGAGGTTGTTCCTGCGCTGATCAAGCAGTTCAACTATAAAAGCCCTATGCAGGTTCCACGGATCAACAAGATTTGTCTCAACCAGGGATTGGGCATAGCCAACACCGACAAGAAATTCATCGACAGCGGAATCAATGAAATGACGATGATTACCGGTCAAAAGGCAGTATCGACCAAATCCAAGAAGGACATTTCGAATTTCAAACTCAGGAAAGGGAATCCAATCGGAGTGCGTGTGACGTTACGCGGTGAACGGATGTATGACTTCCTTGATCGTTTGATCTCTGTTGCCCTTCCTCGGGTACGTGACTTCCGCGGGATCAGTGATAAAGGATTCGACGGACGCGGAAATTATACCCTTGGTGTTACTGAGCAAATTATTTTTCCGGAAATCGATATTGACAAGGTGACCCGGATAAACGGAGTTGACATCACTTTTGTGACATCTGCACGAAATGACCGGGAGGCACATGCCTTGTTAAAAGAATTTGGAATTCCTTTTAAAACAAAGTAAAAATATGGCAAAAGAATCCATCAAAGCCAGAGAACACAAACGTGAACAACTGGTTGCTAAATTCGCCGAAAAGCGGAAGGCCTTAAAGGAAGCCGGCGATTATATCGCACTTCAGAAACTTCCGAAGAATGCCTCACCCATTCGTTTGCATAATCGCTGCAAACTCACAGGCCGCCCAAAGGGATATATGCGCCTGTTTGGTGTTTCGCGTATTAATTTCAGGGACATGGCCAACAAAGGACTGATCCCCGGGGTAAGAAAAGCCAGTTGGTAAAAAAAGAAAGGACGATCTGTCAGATCGTCCCAACAATTAAAAACAAATAAAAACAAAAATAAATGGTTACGGATCCCATTGCAGATTATTTGACAAGAATCAGGAATGCCGTTTTGGCCAACCACAGGGTTGTCGAAATTCCCAAATCAAAGATCAAGGAAGAAATTACCCGGATTCTTTTCGAAAAAGGATATATTCTCAATTTTAAAGTTGAGAATGAACCACGCCCTGGCATTATAAAAATTGCGTTGAAATATCACCCGGTTTCCAAGCTTTCAGCCATCAACAGCCTGGTAAGAATCTCGAAACCAGGACTTCGAAAGTATGTTGACAACGAACATCTGCCCCGGGTACTGAACGGGTTGGGTATCGCGATCCTGTCGACTTCGCACGGTATTATGACCGATAAGGAGGCCCGCACACAGAATGTTGGCGGTGAGGTATTATGTCACATCAGTTAATTAGGAGAATATAAACATGTCAAGAATAGGAAAACTACCAATTGCAATACCCGCTGGCGTGCAGATTTCTGTCTCCGAGTCCAACCTGGTAACTGTCAAGGGAAAATTGGGACAGTTGCAGCAACAAGTGGACCCGAAGATCACATTGAAAATTGATGCTACTACGATTACCATGGAGCGGCATACTGAAGAACAGGACGACCGGTCGAAGCACGGACTTTACCGTTCATTGATTTTCAACATGGTCAAAGGAGTATCTGAAGGTTTTACTACCGTTCAGGAATTGGTTGGTGTGGGATACAAAGCCACGGGCAACGGGCAGCTTCTTGAACTTTCACTTGGATTTTCTCATAATATCCTGTTGGAACTTCCTGAAGCCATTCATGTTGAGACTACGGCGGTTAAAGGAAAGAACAATTCAATCATTTTAAAATCAGTTGACAAACAACTTTTGGGACAGGTTGCCGCGAAAATCCGTTCGTTCCGCAAACCGGAACCTTATAAGGGTAAGGGTATCCGCTTCCAGGGTGAGGAGATCAAGAAGAAGGCTGGTAAATCTGCAGCAGGACAATAATAGGTGGGGCGGTCAAACAATCGTACCTATAAAAAACAAGGGCGATCCAACGGATCACCCCAACAAAAATCAAAAAAATGGCAATAAAGAGTAGAAAAGAATTTCGGAGGTTCAGGATCAAAAAAAGGATACGTAAAATCGTACAAGGGACTCCTGACAGGCCTCGCATGACCGTTTTTCGCAGTTGTAAGGCTATTTACGTGCAACTGATCGATGATCAGGCAGGGAAAACGCTGGTTGCTGCTTCATCCATGGAAAAAGGAATGAAGGACCAGAAAGTAACCAAAATAAATATGGCGAAGATGGTTGGAAAGAATGTGGCTGAAAAAGCGATCCAGGCTGGTATTGAAAAGGTTGTTTTTGATCGTAATGGTTATTTGTATCATGGCAGGGTAAAATCTCTGGCAGACGCTGCCCGGGAAGGTGGCCTAAAATTCTAACGAAAATATGACGAACGTTAACGTAAAAAGAGTAAAGTCGAGTGAGATCGAGTTCAAAGATCGTCTGGTCAGCATTCAGCGTGTGACCAAAGTGACCAAAGGGGGACGCACATTTAGTTTTTCTGCCATTGTCGTTGTTGGAAATGAAAACGGAGTGGTTGGTTACGGTCTTGGTAAAGCCAAGGAAGTTACAGCTGCTATTGCCAAAGGGGTGGATGATGCTAAAAAGAACCTGATCAAGGTACCGATCCTTAAAGGCACGATACCTCATGACCAGTTGGGCAAATACAGTGGCGCACTTGTTTACCTTAAACCTGCTGCACCCGGAACAGGCGTAATTGCAGGCGGTGCCATGCGTGCAGTACTGGAAAGTGTAGGAGTGAAGGATGTTCTTGCAAAATCCAAAGGTTCTTCCAACCCGCACAGCGTGGTGAAAGCAACGATCAATGCCCTGATCAAGCTGAGGGATCCTTATACGATCGCCCAGTTAAGAGGGATAGAATTGAATCAAGTATTTAATGGCTAATTTTATATTATTTAAGGCTGTTCAAAACAATGGAAAAAATAAAAATAACACAGGTTCGCAGTGGCATCGGTAGGCCTTTGCGTCAGAAACGCACCCTGGAAGCATTAGGGTTGAAACGGATCCGGCATACAGTGGAACATGACGCAACTCCCCAGATCCTGGGAATGGTCAATAAGGTTCAGCACCTGGTAACATTTGAAAAAGTATAACAAAAGATAAACGATACTGAAATGGATTTAAGCAATCTTAAACCGGCAAAAGGTTCGACAAAAAAGGAAAAACGCATTGGCAGGGGCCAGGGTTCCGGTCATGGTGGTACATCTACACGTGGTCATAAAGGAGCAAAGTCCCGTTCGGGATACTCCAAGAAACTGGGGTACGAAGGCGGACAAATGTCCCTGGTAAGACGTGTTCCGAAATTCGGATTCAAGAACTTCAATCGCGTTGAATATAAAGGGATCAACCTGGATGTTTTGCAGCAAATTGCCGACAAGAAGGAGATCACAGTGATAAACCGGGAAGTACTTATTCAAAGCGGATATGTATCGAAAAATGACCGGATTAAAATTTTGGGCCGGGGTGAATTAAAGGCCAAACTTGAAATCACTGTACATGCGTTCTCGGCTACTGCCAGGAAAGCAATTGAAGAATTAGGTGGAGTCGCTAACACACTTTAAACTTGTTTGAATGAAAAAACTGATTCAAACCATACGAAACATCTGGAAGATTGAGGACCTTCGCAAGAGGATCTTGTATGCATTCGGTATCATCCTGATCTATCGTCTGGGATCTTATGTGGTTCTTCCCGGGGTAGACCCGAGTATGCTTGCCAATCTTCAGAATCAGACCGAATCAGGTCTGCTGGGATTGTTGAATATGTTTTCCGGTGGAGCCTTTTCCAATGCTTCGATCTTTGCATTAGGGATCATGCCATATATTTCCGCATCAATCGTAATGCAGTTGCTGGGTATGGCAATTCCATATTTCCAGAAACTTCAGAAGGAGGGGGAAAGCGGCAGAAAAAAAATCAACCAGATGACCCGTTACCTGACTGTCATCATTTTGATTTTCCAATCACCCGCATACATCGCGAACCTGGCATCTCAATTGCCTCCTGAAGCCATTTCACCGTTCAATCCCAATATTACACACCATTCGGTATTCTCCTTCTTTGGAATATCCTCAATTATTATTCTTACCGCAGGATCAATGCTGGTGATGTGGCTCGGTGAACGGATCACGGATAAAGGGATCGGCAACGGGATCTCGCTGATCATCATGATCGGGATCATTGCACGTCTGCCGTTTTCGTTGTTTTCGGAACTCGTATCGAGAATGGAACAGAAGGGTGGCGGTCTTGTATTTTTTGTAGTTGAAATTGCTTTCCTTGTTCTTGTTGTCCTGGTAACCATTTTATTGGTGCAGGGCACACGAAAAATCCCTGTTCAATATGCAAAACGAATTGTCGGAAACAAGCAGTATGGAGGCGTTCGGCAGTATATACCGCTAAAAGTCAATGCAGCAGGTGTAATGCCAATTATTTTTGCCCAGGCCATCATGTTCCTGCCATTGACCATTGCCGGTTTTGCCAGCAACGAAACCTTGACCGGGTTTGCCAGGGTATTTACCGATATCAACGGGCTTGTTTATAACCTGACATTTTTTATTCTGATCATTCTTTTTACCTATTTCTATACTGCCATCACGGTCAATCCGAATCAAATGGCAGAGGATATGAAAAAGAACGGAGGGTTTATCCCAGGGGTCAAACCGGGTAAAAAAACAGCAGAATTCATCGATGATGTCATGTCGCGTATTACACTCCCGGGTTCAATTTTTCTTGGTTTTGTCGCGGTAATGCCTGCACTGGTCCGGTTAGTCGGGATTACATCCCAGTTTGCCCAATTTTACGGGGGGACTTCCCTGCTGATCCTGGTAGGGGTGGTTCTTGATACCTTGCAACAAATTGAAAGCCATTTGTTGATGAGGCATTATGATGGGTTGACAAAATCGGGCAGGATCAAAGGACGTTCATCATATGCCGTTACCGGTCAGTGATCTATGTTTAAAAAACAAATGACGGTAAAATCGACGGAAGAGATAGAATTACTGAGAGAAAATGCCATCATTGTTAGCAAAACACTCGCGGAAGTCGCGAAATATATAAAACCTGGTGTTAGCACGATAACACTTGACAAAATAGCTGAAGATTTTATCCGGGCTGAAGGAGCAATACCCGGGTTTAAAGGATACAGGGGATTTCCGGGAACCCTTTGTATTTCCATCAATGAGGAGGTGGTACATGGAATTCCGGGTAACAGAGTTCTTAAAAATGGTGATATAGTTTCGATCGACTGCGGATGTCAGAAGGATGGATTTTATGGTGATTCAGCATACACTTTCCCGGTTGGAGAGATTTCAGGCGAGGTTATGATGCTGCTGAAGCGAACCAAGGAGTCCCTTTTCAGGGCAATCGATGTAGCAGTCGCAGGAAGAAGGATTGGCGATATAAGTGCCGTTGTTCAGGAGTATGTGGAGGGATTTGGCTATTCGGTTGTGAGAGAGCTTGTGGGTCATGGGATTGGGAGGCAGTTGCACGAAAAACCAGATATTCCGAATTATGGACGGAGGGGGGCAGGAATTAAAATACCTGCCGGACTTACAATCTGCATTGAACCCATGATCAATATGGGAGTCAAAACGGTTGTTCAGGACCCGGATGGATGGACGATACGCACTGCGGACCGGATGCCTTCGGCACATTTTGAGCTGACGGTTGCCGTGAGAAAGGATAAAGCAGATGTTCTCTCTATCTTCCGTTATATTGAAGAAGTTTTAGGATCAAGTAGTATATAGTATGGCAAAACAATCGTCAATCCAACAAGATGGCACGGTCATTGAATCCCTCGGCAATGCAATGTTTCGTGTTGAATTAGAGAACGGGCATGTGATTACGGCTCATATCTCCGGTAAAATGAGGATGCACTATATAAAAATCCTGCCGGGCGACCGGGTACGCATTGAAATGTCACCATATGATTTATCGAAAGGAAGAATTACGTTCAGATATCAATAGACATAAAGTAAACGTAAAATGAAAGTAAGAACATCGATCAAGAAAAGATCTGCAGATTGCAAGATCGTCCGCAGGAATGGCAAATTATATGTCATTAACAAGAAAAACCCGAAGTTTAAACAAAGACAAGGTTAAGATTTTACAAATATAAAATTGAGTTTATATGGCCAGAATTGCAGGTATTGACTTACCAAAAAATAAACGGGGTGAAATTGGGCTGACGTATATCTTCGGTATTGGAAGAAGTAATGCCCAAAAGATCCTGGATGTAGCAGGTGTTGACAGAAATAAAAAAGTCCAGGACTGGAATGACGAAGAGCAGAATAAAATCAGGGCGATCATCAATGATAATTTTAAAATTGAAGGTGCCTTACGCTCGGAGGTCCAGATGAATATCAAACGATTGATGGATATTGGTTGTTATCGTGGGATCCGTCACCGTCTGGGATTGCCTGTCCGCGGGCAAAGTACCAAAAACAATGCACGTACCCGGAAGGGCAGGAAAAAAACCGTTGCCAACAAGAAAAAGGCTACCAAGGGTTAATCGTTCATGAATATAGTATTATAATATATGGCAAAGACTGAAAAAAGTTCAAAGAAAAGGGTTGTAAAAGTTGATACGATAGGGAAGGCCTATGTCAACGCTTCTTTCAACAACCTCATCATCACGCTGACCAACAATGGAGGACAGGTGATCAGCTGGTCATCTGCTGGGAAGATGGGTTTCAAAGGATCAAAAAAGAATACTCCGTATGCTGCACAGATGGCAGCGCAGGATGCTTCCAAAGTTGCTTTCGACCTTGGTCTTCGCAAAGTAAAGGTATTCATAAAAGGACCCGGAGCAGGCCGTGAATCAGCAATCCGTACCCTTCATACTGCAGGGATCGAAGTAATGGAGATCATTGACATCACTCCGTTACCGCATAACGGATGCCGTCCACCGAAAAGAAGAAGAGTTTAAAACTAAATTATATTTATCATCATGGCAAGATACATTGGCCCAAAGTCCAGAATTGCAAGAAGGTTCAGGGATCCTATTTTCGGTCCTGACAAGAGTTATGAAAAAAAGAATTATCCACCGGGGATGCACGGCCAGACCAAGCGCAGGGCAAAGGTTTCGGAGTACGGCACCCAGCTTATGGAGAAACAAAAAGCCAAATATACTTATGGTATCCTTGAGCGCCAGTTCAGAAATATTTTTTTGAAAGCTGCCCGTAAGGGAGGTATCACAGGTGAAGTATTGTTACAACTTATTGAATCGCGTCTTGATAATGTGGTTTATCGCATGGGTATTTCTCCAACACGCGATGGTGCGCGTCAGCTGATCGGCCATCGTCATATTTTGGTAAATGGTAAAATCGTGAATATCCCATCGATGGAACTCCGACCTGGCGATCTCGTTTCAGTCCGCGAACGGTCCAAATCACTGGAAGTGATAACAAATTCACTGTCGGGTCGCGGTAATCAATATCCCTGGCTCGAATGGGATGGTGGCATGATGACCGGTAAGTTTATGAATTATCCTGAGCGGGAGCAGATCCCTGAAAATATCAAGGAGCAACTTATCGTCGAACTTTACTCGAAATAGAAAACTTTTTGTAAAGACGCATTGCTATGCATCTTTACAAACATTACATAACTTAAAAAAATATAACATGGCAATATTACCGTTCCAGAAACCTGACAAGGTAATCATGGTGGAAGCCGATGAATGCCGCGGAGTTTTTGAATTTCGTCCGCTTGAGCCTGGTTTTGGTGTGACCATCGGAAACTCGCTCAGGAGGATCCTGCTATCCTCTTTAGAAGGCTTTGCAATCACTTCGGTGAAAATTGAAGGGGTGGACCAGGAATTTTCTACCATAAAAGGAGTTATTGAAGATGTGACGGAGATTATCCTGAACCTGAAGCAAATCCGTTTCAAACGGTTAATAGAAACCGAGAGTTCCGAAAAAGTCAGTGTTATTATCGCCCAGCAAAAGGATTTTAAAGCGGGCGACATCAATAAATTCCTCTCTGTTTTCCAGGTGCTGAACCCGGAAATTGTGATCTGCCATATGGAATCGAATGTCAAATTGACTGTAGAATTGTCAGTGGACAAAGGTCGTGGTTATATCCCTGCTGAGGAGAATAAGTCACTGAATTCATCCCTTGGAAGAATTGCCATTGATTCGGTGCATACACCCATCAAGAATGTTACATTCAATATCGAAAATTTCCGGGTTGAACAAAAGACCGACTATGAAAAGTTAGTCATCGAGGTTGTGACTGATGGTTCAATTCAGCCTAAAAATGCGTTGAAAGAGGCTGCGAAAATTCTCATTCACCATTTTATGCTTTTTTCTGATGAGAGGATCACCCTCGATTCATCAGAAAAGGCCGTTGCTGAAGAATTTGATGAAACGTCGTTGCATATCCGACAATTGCTGAAGACCAAGCTGGTTGATATGGATCTTTCGGTAAGGGCCCTGAATTGCCTGAAAGCCGCGGATGTGGAATATCTCGGAGACCTCGTAGCCTTCAATAAGAATGATTTGCTGAAGTTTCGCAATTTTGGCAAAAAATCACTTACCGAACTCGAAGAATTGGTTAAATCAAAAGGACTTGAATTTGGTATGAATACGACGAAATATAAATTAGATAAGGATTAATTGCGATGAGACACCAGAAGAAATTTAATCATTTAGGAAGAAAAAGTGCGCACCGAAAAGCCATGCTTTCAAATATGGCTGCATCGCTGATCATTCATAAAAGGATCCATACTACCGTTGCCAAAGCCAAAGCACTTCGCATATTTGTTGAACCTCTGATCACAAAGTCAAAAGAGGATACGACACATGCTCGGCGCACAGTTTTCAGCTACCTGCAGAGCAAAGAGGCTGTAACGGAATTATTCCGTGAGATTTCCAAAAAAATCATGGATCGCCCCGGAGGTTATACCCGCATCTTGAAAACCGGGAACCGGTTTGGTGACAATGCCGAAATGTGCCTGATCGAACTGGTAGACTACAATGAGTCCATGTTATCTGTGAAGGAAGACGGCAAAGTAAAAGCTACGCGCAGAAGAAGGGCAGGAACCAAGAAAAAGGCAGGGGATGATGCTGTCGTGAAAACTGCAGAAAAACCTGAATCTGAGGTTAAACCAAAAAAGGAACCGAAGAAAGTTTCAGAACCTAAACCGGAACCGGAAAAAGTCGATGAACCTAAGACGAAACGAGAGTCTGAACCAGAGTCGGAACCGGATATTGAAACAGTGGAAGCTGAAGAAAAACCTGAACCATAATTTTTGTAATCAGTTTTTTAATGTAAATATATAAAGGATGACATAAGAAATTAAGTTGTCCTTTTTTGTTTCCAAATATCAACAAACCAGTAAACTTTGAATCATGAGTACAATTATATCAATCCATGCAAGGCAGATCCTTGATTCCAGAGGAAACCCAACCATCGAAGTCGATGTAGTGACCGAAAGCGGGATCTTGGGAAGGGCAGCCGTTCCGTCGGGCGCATCAACAGGTGTGCACGAAGCGGTTGAATTACGCGACGGAGATAAAAAATTCTATCTCGGAAAAGGCGTGCTGCAGGCCGTGCAGAATGTCAATACCCTGATCGCATCCGAAGTTCAGGGAATGTTTGTAACCGACCAGATCGAGATTGACAGGAAACTGGTCGAACTCGACGGGACTCCCAATAAAGCAAAACTTGGTGCAAACGCGATACTTGGCGTTTCCCTCGCTGCGGCACGTGCGGCAGCCCAGGTTACCGGGCAGGAATTGTACCGGTACATTGGAGGTATAGCTGCGCAAACCCTGCCGATCCCAATGATGAACATACTGAACGGAGGATCACATGCAGACAACTCCATTGATTTTCAAGAATTTATGATCATGCCGATAGGAGCAACATCATTCAGTGACGCCCTTCGAATGGGAGCAGAAGTGTTCCATAACCTTAAAGCAGTTTTAAAAAAGGGAAAGTATTCAACGAATGTTGGTGATGAAGGTGGTTTCGCCCCAAACCTGAAATCCAATGAAGATGCCCTGAAGGTGATCCTGAAAGCGATTGAAACAGCGGGATATGAGCCTGGCAGGGATGTCTGCATTGCACTTGATCCGGCAGCATCCGAATTTTATCTGCCGGATGAAAATGTGTACCATTTGAAGAAATCAACCGGGGATAAACTGAAACCTGCTGAAATGGTAGCTTTCTGGAAGGATTGGGCAAAGCGTTATCCCATCATTTCGATTGAAGACGGTATGGCCGAAGATGACTGGGATGGTTGGAAACTCATGACCAAAGAGATGGGGCATAAGATCCAGCTTGTCGGTGATGATATCTTTGTGACCAATGTTGACCGCCTGACAATGGGAATAAAGAAAGGAGTGGCCAACTCTATCCTGATCAAGGTGAACCAGATCGGAACGCTTAGCGAAACCATTAATGCCGTGAATATGGCCTACCGGAACAGTTACACGGCGGTAATCAGCCATCGTTCGGGTGAAACGGAAGATGTAATCATTGCCGATCTTGCGGTAGCTCTGAACACTGGACTGATCAAAACCGGATCGGCCTGTCGCACCGACAGGATCGCCAAATACAACCAATTGCTGCGGATCGAAGAACAACTTGGAGATTCTGCGAAATACTTGGGGAAGGAGTACAAGTACGTACGGTAGAAAATTGGGAAAAGGTAACAAGGCGACAAAGTGACCCTGTGACCCTATGACCATGTGACCCTGTTACCCTGTTACCGGATCTTCTTTGAACGTGGTAAGTACGTGCACCAGCAGTCCGGTGACATGTTTCACATTCTCATTAAAAACTTTCAGAACATCATCCCAGGTCACTGGTTCTTCATCATGTTTCCATGAGTCATAGTCAGTTGAAAGTGCAATGACAGCGTACGGGATCCCGGCTTCCATGGCCAGACTTGCCTCTGGTGCAATGCTCATGTTAATCACATCGGCACCGAGCATACGGAACATTTTCGATTCGGCCCGGGTAGAAAAACGGGGACCTTCGATCGTAACGATCGTTCCCGCCGGATGGTAACGGATCCCCAATTCTTTACACCCTTCAACCAGCAATGACCTTAATTTTTCTGAAAACGGATCAGCCATGGCAGTATGACCCATTTGCCCCGGTTCGAATTTGTCATAAAACGTGTTGGACCTGAGCCTGGTAAAATCAATAAATTGATCGGCAATGACCATGTCACCCCGTCCGATCTCTTCCCGGAGACTTCCACAGGCGGTGGTCGCAAAAACGTACTGGCAGTCCAACTGTTTCAACGCCATGATGTTGGCCCTGTTGTTTACATGGGTTGGGGTGATGGTATGATCCCGGCCGTGCCTCGAAAGTATAAATACCTCACAGGAACCAATGGTTCCGGTAAAAAAAGTAGAGCTGGGTGAACCATATTGGGTAGAGATATTGATTTCTCTGGGATTTGCGAAAATGTTCAGCTTCTCAAGGCCTGAACCACCGATGAGACCGATTTTGACCATGGTACAAAATTTTTACGAAGTTAGAATAAAGTCTGTCATAACAATCCGCAGAATTTCAGCAGTTGCGGATGTCACCCTGTACCTGTGATCGATCCGATGACCGATGATCCATACGATATCATGGCCTGAACAGAGCAGACACGTTTGTTCCTTTTCTTTCAGGGAGAATTTCTGATCGATGAAAAAATCACTAAGCTTCTTTTTTTTTCGCTTCATTCCCAGGGGGTAAAATGCGTCTCCAGGTTGCCATCTTCTAATCGTCAACGGAAATTGAAGTTTATCAAAATCCAGGCTGGCGATACTATCTGATGCAGGTATTTCATATGGTTGAATACTTCCAATACGCTTAAAAGTCAACTGTAAGGGTGATTTGATTGTCTTGAAATTTTTAAAAAGGGAAATTTTGACTATCCTTTCAGCAATTTTACCCTCCAATTTGCTGATGACTATCCTCTGACGGTCCTTAACAAGCCTGTGACTGGCTGAATTGAAAACTTTCCCGGATTCTTTGTCCAGGCACCCGAGAATATTCATGACCTGGGTCTCATTAAAACCAAACGGCGAGAATAATGCCCATGCGAAAGGTTCAACCGGGCAGGTGTTCAGAAGAAGTTTGATGTCGACGGTTTGGTCAGTCCCGCTGGTTTTCAGTGCATGGCAACACCAATCTTCCAGCGTTTTGTTACCGATTTGTTCAAATTCACTTAATTTCCTTACTGTTTCCGTTAATCCCCTTGAAAACTCAGGATTAATACTACCAAGCAGCGGAATCAACTGGTGCCGGATCTTGTTTCGAAGGTATTTGGTTTCATTGTTCGATTGATCCGTGCGATAACTGATCTTGTTGAATTTTGCGTATTGTTCGATATCCTGCCGGCAGGTAAACATCATCGGCCGAATGATCGTCTGGTGTTTGACCGGGATCCCATGCAGGCCTGAAATACCGGTTCCTCGGATGAGATTGATCAGGAACGTTTCAACCTGGTCATCGAGGTGGTGTGCCGTTGCAACGTACAGAAAACCATTGTTTTGCCTGATTTTTTCAAACCAATCGTAACGAAGGTCCCTTGCTGCCATCTGGATTGAGATCTTTCGCCGGGCGGCCACGTTTTCGGTATCAAATTTTTCTGAAAAGAAAGGAACATGCATTTTGTGAGCAAGTATCCGGACGAAAGCGTCATCCTCTTGACTTTCTACACCCCGTAAACCGAAGTTGCAATGGGCGACCGCAAAATGGAATCCTGCCTTGTGAAACATATAAGCCATAACAACGGAGTCAATACCGCCGCTAACCGCCAGAAGAATGTTGTCAGTGCGGGAAAAAAGATTCCGTGATTCGATGAAGCGTAAAAGATCACTGATATTCATACGACAAAAATACCACGGATATTAACAGGAATACAACAGGTTCTGAAAAAATCCACGTAAATTCTAATTATTGCAGAATTGAAGATGGCATAGTTTTGTAATTAGTATGTGTTATTGAGTTCACAAAGTCCATGTACTTTTTGAGCTGTTTTTTCGTTTTATCAATTCCAATCAGGTTTACCGCTGTGAGATACCATGAATTTCTGCCCACTGGTCCCTTAATCGAATTCATGGATAGCATGTATTATGTCAAGGGGAACATGGGCAATTCCGGGAAAATTATTTTCACTGGGTTTCTTCGATGAACTTTGCATCCTGATTTTTAATTTAACCAGGGATTTTCATAAGCTAAATTACCTATAATTTTTCAAAGAGTGGTAGCACCGTAGAACCGGAGCTGTTTATTGTTGAGCCAGGGGTATTCCAGGTGGTCATATTGTTGCAATAAGGTTAAC
>Ga0172370_10000130_pt1 | contig 104052 bp, 88 predicted proteins | sample LakKiv5m_FD_114538 | JGI IMG/M metagenome (GOLD analysis project Ga0172370, IMG submission 114538) | Freshwater microbial communities from Kabuno Bay, South-Kivu, Congo - kab_022012_11.5m | ecosystem: Environmental > Aquatic > Freshwater > Lake | place: Democratic Republic of the Congo...
AGCTCAGGGGGAGAGCACTGCCTTCACACGGCAGGGGTCGGAGGTTCAAATCCTCTCCCGCCTACCACAAAACATCTTCTGAAATCAGGATGTTGTGTCAACAGACCTCATCCTGGTTTTTTTGTTGGTGGAAGTATTTGTTGCTACTTCGTTACCTTTTTTGAAGACCATAGGAAACTCCAGCAACGTAGATTTCTGTTTCACCGTAGTCAAAAGTCATGAGGTCCACTGCGTCCAATAGTTCCTAGTCCGAAATTCTACCATACCTTTCATTAACCGTCTTACCTCTAAAACAGTGTCCCATGATACTCTCGGCTATAAAACGGTCCACCCCGGACCGACGTGCATTTGCTCTCCAGGTGTGTCTAAGGTCATGGAATCGGGGACGTGGTCTTTCTACCCCCAACTATTTACAGGCTCGAGGCCAACAATTCTTCCTCGTCTCTACTCCAATAGGTCTCAATTTGTCCCCAACCGGAACGAGAAAGACTAAGTCTGATTCAAGAAAGGTTTCTTTGGCGGGCTTCATTGCTCCATCCGATCCACTGGTCTCTGGCCTTCAGGTGCCACGCAGCAGCACTAAATGCCAGACCACCAATCCATCCATACACACCCGATTGAATAAGATACCGCATCTGGGCCCCACAAAGAGGACCAGAACCCAGATAATGATACCTCTCCATGAGCCCGTTCCAGATACGTAACGTCTCTCTATCGCCAGCCTCAATGGGAATCAGCTTAACCTGTCCCAATTGCTCCAGCGTACACGCAATCTTGTCGATTCTTCCCAGAACATCCCCCTCTTCACACCGCCTCCTAAGTCCAAGTAAATTCCGTCCCACCGGTTCAGGCAGCGGAATAAGACCCTGCCTGTTAAGCTTCAGTAACGCAGTACGACAGGACATGTCCTTGAGCTTTTCATTGGGAGATCTCCAGTGAAGCCATTCACAACACACGCATGGACAAGGCTCGAAGAGACAGCCCCAGCCCATTCTCAACCACAGTCGCCGAGATCCGCTGCACTATCTCATCGTCGAATTCCTGTCCGCATATCAGCATGCCTCCCTTCTATAATCAACTCCATGCAGTGTTCAGCAATAATGTGGAACATGCTCAGGATCACGTCGGGCATGACAAAGGATGGCCCGAAGAGCTAATCACATAAAGCGGCCAGATCTTCAAGGCGCCCTAAACGGTCATGGAACACGCCGCAAACACAGTCTTTGATTCCGACAGAAATTTAGAGAGACACTATATATTTTCGTGTCTCCATTATCGGACGTCAGCCGCTCAGATTGCCGCGACTAATCACTCCGTAAAATCTGTTGGTTTAATCGTATTCTCGGCAAGCAAGACGACCAAATTTATACTCCTCCATCTCTTTAGATCCACTTCTTTCTACGGAAGAGAACGAGCATTGCCACGACTATTGTTCCAGCCGCCACCATGACTGCGGGATACCCCCACGGAGATTCGAGTTCTGGCATGTATTTGAAGTTCATGCCATACCATCCTACTAGAAAAGTGAGCGGTATGAAGATAGTGGCGATGATAGTCAGCAGCTTCATGATCTGGTTGAGTTTGTTGCTGACGCTAGACAAATAAATGTCGAGCATTCCCGAGACCATTTCTCTGAAGGTCTCCATGCTGTCAACTGCGTGAATGGTGTGATCAAAAAGATCTCTTAAGTACGGTTTAGTCGCGTCCCGTATGAACGGAGAGTCCTCATTTATCAGCCTATTGACAGCTTCCCTTGTTGGCCATAGGGACCTCCTCAAAAAAATAAGGTTGCTTTTGAGTTTGTGTAGTATTTTAAGGGTCTCCGGCGTTGGGTTACGAACGAGATTTTCTTCAAGCAGCTCGATTCGCTCGGCTATCTTGTCCAGGACAACGAAATAGTTGTCAACAACGAGGTCTGCCATACAATAGGCAAGATAATCTGGCCCCGCTCTCCTCGCACGGCTGCTATTCAGTCTCAAGCGTACTTTGACAGGTTCGAACCTGTTGTCTCCGCCCTCTTGAAATGACAATATAAAACTATTTCCAATTATGAGACTTGCCTGCTGAGAATACAGTTCATTTGTTTCCTCATCATAATCGAGCATCTTGATGATGATGACTATGTAGTCGTCAAAGTCTTCTATTTTAGGCCTTTCGGTAGTATTCAGAATGTCTTCGAGGACTAATGGATGAATTCCAAAACATGAGCCTATGGCACGGACCCGGTCGGTTTCATGAAGTCCGTCCAGATTCACCCACAAATTGGTTGGTGCTTGCTTCAGCGATTCCAGCTTGGCGGAGTCTGGATCTTCGGTCTCACAAATCCGGGTCTCGTCGTACGCCACAGCGAAAACGCTGGTCCTGTCAGTGCGAATCGTCCCCACGTGGAATAGCGTCCCAGGCTCCTGCCCACTTTTTTGCGATTGTCTTCTGCGACTTGGTCTGGACAACTTCACTCACTTAGTCTGATAGCCGGATCTCATAATGGCATTCGACCCAATGATCGCCCAAACTAGCTTGCTTCGTTACGCGACCAATGGCCCAAAGAAATTCGGCACTCTCCACGGCTCGTATGGATGCCATCTTATGGTCATTCTATCACTAGACTTAGTATGTTAAATCACGCTAGAGGTTTGGAACACAAGAAAAAAAACTGTTCAAAAAGGAACTTTTGTCTTATGTTTCTTGAACGTAGGAAAACCCCATTTCTTTTGAAGAAAGCCCGTGTATGATGGAGAACTTTCTCTCACAGAATGAACTCAGGCGGCGTATTCTAGACAAAGGCTTATGCGCAGCATGTGGAGGATGCGTAGGGGGATGTCCGTATCTTGTGGCATTCAGGGGCAGGACAGTAGTTCTGGACGCCTGCGCAGTAGAGAACGGGCGTTGCTATGCGTCATGTCCCGTCATCCCCATGGATTCTTCACAGATAATTGGTCTCATCTTTGGAGAATCTCGTCCGCTCACTGGTCTAGGCATTTATCACAATGTATTGGCGTCCCGCGCTGCTGATGAAAATGTGGCATGTCGCGGTCAGGGGGGTGGTACGGTCACGGCGCTCATGATGCACGCTCTTGAACAGGGCCTCATTGATAGCACCATTCTCACAGGTGTTTCTGAAGATGGGGCGTTCCCAGTAGGTATCGTGGCGCAAACGCCCGCGGAAGTGGCTTCTTGCGCTGGGTCAAAATATATGGGCGCCCACGGTCTGTCAGCCCTCCGTAAGGCGCTCGACATGGGCAAACAGGCCATTGGAGTTGTTGGACTCCCTTGTCAGGTCTTGTCAGTCAGAAAGATGATGCTCGCCGATATCAAGCAGGAGGACATCAGGCGCAGAATAAAACTTGTGGTGGGCCTCTTCTGCAACTGGGCCTTTTCTGCTAGGGAGTTCACAGCCTTCTTGGCTGAGCGCTTCCCCGAAACAGCAATTAGGCGAATCCATATTCCGCCTCCTCCAGCGAATTGTCTCGAAATGGATACAGATAAAGGAGTCATGGCGGTCTCTCTGGACGAGGTGCGGCACATTATCCAGGCTTCCTGCCTGCAATGTCCGGACATGACATCAGAACTGGCTGACGTTTCTGTAGGGATGTATGAGGGGAGGCCCGGGTGGAATACCCTTGTGATCCGGAGTGACTTTGGTCGGGAACTCATCGATAGAATCATCCAGAGCCGTGTTATAGAAACCGAGACATTCCCCGAAGCCAACCTTGCACATCTAGAATTTGCGTCTCGCCGGAAGAAAGAGCGGCCACCTCAAGCATAAAGTTAAAAGTAAGGAGATTCTCAGGTATGTCTCTGTTGGGTCTTGACGCTCCCGGTAAGGAAGTCCTGCTCATGGGAAACGAGGCCATGGCCAGGGGGGCAATCGAATCAGGCGTAACTGTTGCTGCGGCTTATCCTGGAAATCCGTCATCAGAAATCATTGGTTCCCTCGCAGGAGTTGCAGCGGAACTCGGCATTCATGTGGAATGGTCTGTCAACGAAAAGGTGGCCCTCGAGGTTTGCGCCGCAGCGGCAGCTTCTGGTTTGAATGCATTGGTTGCCATGAAGCAGAACGGTTTGAACGTGGCGGCGGATTTTCTTCTCAACCTAAATCTAACAGGAATCCTTGGTGGTCTTGTCCTCGTAGTTTGCGACGACCCCTCAGGCATATCCAGTACTAACGAACAGGACACTAGGATTTACGCCAAGTTGGCCGATCTGCCCCTCCTAGAACCAGGCACATTTCATGAAGCAAAAGACATGATCAGAGACGCTTTCGCGCTGTCTAGGAAGATTGGCACGGTTTGCATTCTGAGAAGCGTGACCCGCATCTCCCATGCGCGCGGTAACGTGACCCTAGGTCCGATTCCTCGAGAAAGGATCAAACCTTTCTTTGATCCAAATGTCAGACTTATGGCGCTGCCGGGTGCTCCTTCGCACGTATTGGTGCATGAACGACTGAAACGGGCTGAGGAGATTCTTGAATCGGCCCCTTACAATATCTATAAAGGTCCAGAGATGCCTGAGCTCCTAATGATAACATGCGGCGCAGGTTATCTCTTCTCTCAAGAGGCAATCTCGATCCTAGGGCTGTCAGATCGAGTGGGGCTTTTGAAGATCGGAACGACATGGCCCCTCCCCGAGCGTATGATCTTAAACTCCCTGGCGAAAGCGTCTCGGGTACTCTTCGTGGAAGAAGTCGATCCCGTCCTTGAAAACAACGTAAAGGAACTTTATGCAGACAATAATAGTTGTCTCCCTCGAATTGAATTCCTCGGTAAAAAGTCAGGCCATGTTCCTGCTGTGGGTGAATTGAATCCAGGCCTTGTTATTCAGGTTGTTTCCAGGCTGATGGAAGCGCCGTGGGGTCAAAGCGGAGACGAAGAGAGCCGACTTGCTGCAGACACATTGGCGAAGTTTGCGCCGCCTCGATCTCTAGCGTTCTGCGCCGGTTGTCCACACCGTGCATCATTTTGGTCAATAAAAAATGCCTTGGCCCTCGACGGCCGCAACGGCATCCTTTTTGGCGACATCGGGTGCTATTCTCTGGCCGTGCTTCCGACAGGGTTCTGCCAATCCAAGACCCTTCATGCCATGGGCTCCGGCCCGGGTATGGCGTGCGGGTTTGGGGTCTTGGATCGTCTTGGGAGCGAACAACCCTCGCTGGCTGTATGCGGCGACTCCACATTTTATCATGCCGTAATACCGGCATTGATAAACGGAGTCCATCACTCATCAAATTTCTTACTAATTGTGCTGGATAACAATGCAACAGCTATGACAGGTTTTCAGCCTCATCCCGGGAGTACGCTGAACGCTCAAGGACTACCTGCAAAACCCCTCAGAATAGAAGACATCTGCCAATCTCTAGGAGTCAGAACGGTAATTCATGATCCGTTCGATGTTTCAGGGACGAGCCTTGTATTATGGGACTTGCTTCAGAAAAAAGGACCTCGCGTTCTCATCCTCAGGCAGGAGTGCGCCCTTGTGAGAGGCAAGAAAGAAGGGCGACGGTCTAAGGTGTCCGTAAACCCAACCAGATGTTTGGGTGAGGAATGCGGCTGTAGCCGACTCTGTACAAGGGTCTTTCGGTGCCCGGGGCTTAGGTGGAACCCAACGACCTCAAAAGCAGAGGTCGATGAAGCCATCTGCATCGGATGCGGAGTGTGCGCAGACATTTGTCCTGTTGGAGCAATACAAAAGGAGAAGCAGAGCGCATGAAAGAGCCGTATAATATCGTGATCACAGGCGTGGGAGGTCAAGGCAATGTTCTCGCCTCTCTTCTCGTCGGCGCTGTCTTGGTGGAAAAGGGCTACAAGGTGACGATTGGGGAGACGTATGGAGCTTCTCAAAGGGGCGGCTCGGTTATGAGCCACGTACGAATATCGCGCATCCAGCAGTATGGCCCGCTAATTCCACCTGGACTTGCGGACCTCGTTATTGCTTTGGAACCGGCAGAGGCTGTGCGAGTTCTAGTCCAATATGGATATCAAAATACGGTTTCCGTAGTGAACACCCGACCCGTCCATCCGGTTGACGTTATTAGCGGCAGCATGGAATACCCATCCCTTGACGCACTTTTCGAGCGTATTGAGAGTTTGAGTAAGAAGGCTTACTTTGTTGGAGCTACCGAAACCGCCTTGGAATTGGGAAATCCCATCCTGGCTAACATTACCCTCATGGGCGCAGTATGCGGCCTTAATCTTCTCCCAATAGTCGCAGAGGATATTGAGAAGGCTGTTAAAACGTATCTCTCGTCCGATCGAGTGGAAATGAATCGGATAGCTTTCTTGGCGGGGCAACAACTGGTAGATGGTCTTGGAAGCCATTGCCAGAATTAGATCGGGAGGAAAGTCATGGTGGAATCTAAGCGAGCGTTAAGTTTGCCACTGGTCGTTTTGGTCTTTGGTATGTTGTTGATCCTTCCCGCGTGGGGCGCCGAGAAACCCATAAAGATAGGTATGATCGATTGCTTTTCCGGCGGCGCCGCGGCCTTTACCAAGCCTGCCTTAGCAGGTTGGAGCATGGTAGTCGAGGAATTCAATGCAAAGGGGGGCTTCAAGGGGAGAAAGATAGAAATAATCACGCGAGACGATAAGTTTAAGCCTGATGAAGCTCAAGCGCACGCAAAGGAATTAGTTCTGAAGGAAGGGGTGGATTTTTTAGCCGGTACCACGAACAGCGCGTCGGCCCTGGCTGTGTCCGACTATGCGAAGCAAAAGAAGAAACTGTTCTTAATCCATATAGCCAGGAGCGAACGAATCACAGGCGAAAAGGGCAATGAATACGTCTTTAGAGGTTGTCCTAACGCTGAATTAGAAGGAATGGCCGGCGGGGCCTACGCAGCGACCCAGCCTTACAAAAAGTGGTTTATACTAGGAGAAGACTACGAATATGGTCATTCCATAGCGGACAACTTCTGGAAAGGATTGACCAAGAATAAGCCTGACGTTGAGAAAGTCGGTGAAGCATGGCCCAAACTCCAAGAAACTGACTATACCCCGTATCTTACTGCCCTCGCGGCGAAGAAACCAGAAGCGGTTTACGTTGCCTTTGGAGCGTCGGGGCTTATTGCCCTCATGAAACAGGCTAAACTCTTCGGGCTGACCGAAAAATTCCCTGTTTTCGTGTTCGGTCTAGCAGACTCTGTTTTCCCCAAATTTTTGGGCGAAAGCATGCCGTCTGATGTTTACGGCGGGTCTAATTATTTGTGGTACTATCCCGACACACCTGCGAACAAGGATTTCGTGAAACAGTGCGCTGAATATACGGGCAAAGACGGCAAGCCCGACCTGCATCCCTCGGGTATCGGCTTCTTCGGCGGGTACTGCTGCGCCAAGTTTCTCATAGGGGCGATACAAAAAGCAGACACTACAGACACGCAAAAGGTTATAAAGGCTCTAGAAGGGTATTCCATAGACACGCCAATCGGGACCATCAAGATGCGTCCGTGCGACCACCAGGCGGAAACGCCGGGATTCTGGGGCAAACTGGTAAAAGCGGAGGGATACCCATTCCCCGTCATCAAGGACGTGTTTGAGACCCCGGCACAGAAGACTATGCCCTCGTGCGAGGAGATTGTGAAGGCGCGACAAGGCAAGCAGTAGCCTGCGGCTGTCAGGCCAACGTTTCATCGGACCTAGGGCGACTTAGATATGGAGATTGATGCGTCCATAATACTGGCTCAGGCCGTGAGCGGTCTTTGCAGGGCAATGATCTTGTTCCTGCTCGCTTCCGGCCTGACCCTCGTCTTCGGTGTCATGAGAGTCGTGAACTTTGCTCACGGCTCTTTCTATATGATAGGCGCATACCTGGCGTACAGTTTAACTCAATATTTTGGCTCCAGCCCAGAAAGGTTCTGGATTGCCCTGCTTGTCGCGCCATGTTTGGTAAGTCTGCTCGGCGGGATCGTTGAATACGGACTCATGAGGCGCATTTATGAACGGGATCATCTTCTACAGATTCTACTGACCTACGCCCTCATTTTTGTCTTGGGTGATCTCGCCAAAATGATTTGGGGTGTTGACCTACGTATCGTTGAAGCGCCGGCAGTGTTGAGCGGTCTTTTATCGGTAGGCGGACACTCTTTCCCCGCTTATTACTTCTTCATCATAGGGATGGGGACCGCAGTAGCTGCAGCCATGTGGATTATGCTCAGCTACACGAAATTTGGAAAACTCATGAGGGCGTCGTCCGAACACAGAGAAATGGTGGCGATGTTGGGCTACAACGTTAGAACCATATTTACTGTAGTGTTTATGATGGCTACTTGGTTGGGGGGATTAGCGGGTGTAGTCATTGCGCCCACGGTGAGGCTTTCATTGGGTATGGACATGGAAATCATTATCGAATGCTTCCTGGTGGTGATAATAGGAGGACTCGGTAGCGTGTGGGGCGCGCTACTCGCGGCTCTGATTACAGGAGAATTCTACTCAATGGGAATACTCGTACTCGAGAAGTACGCTATGGCGTTCCTCTTTGTGTTGGCTGGCGCTGTGATCTTATTGCTTCCTTCAGGGTTACTGGGGAGGCGAGTGCGTTGACAAAGCGGATAGCTCTTCACAGGTTGGCAGCGCGTTGGGTGTGGGTAGGAGTTCTCGTGGCTGCCTTCCTCGCGATGCTGCCGATTGGTCTCCAAATTTGGACCTCTGAATATTACATCTACCTTGCCTGCAAAGTCATCATTTGGTCGTTATTTGCAATGAGCTTCAATCTCGCGCTCGGTTACGGCGGCATGATGTCATTTGGCCACGCCGCCTTTTACGGCCTAGGCGCCTACACATGCTCTCTCCTGTTGGTGAAAGCCGCTTGGCCCATGCCCGTAGTCTTTATCCTGGCGCCAATAGTTGCAGCCTTTGGGGGCCTCGTCATTGGTTATTTTAGCGTACGTATCATGGGCATGTTTTACTTTGCAGTCCTGACTTTGTCATTTTCGCAACTGATTTACATTATGGTCTTCAAGTGGCGCTCTTTTACAATGGGAGATGACGGTATCCAAGGGATACCAGTTCCTGCCTTTATTTCAACACTGGACTCCTATTTGAACTTTTATTATTTCGCGCTTGTTGTGGCTTTAATATGCATATTCTTACTGTGGAAGGTAACGAGATCTCCTTTTGGCCTAGTATTGCGTTCTGGAAGGGAAAACCCTGATAGAACGGCTTTCATTGGCGTTGATTTGAGGCGCTACAGACTGGCGGCTTTGACGATATCGGCTTTTTTTTCGGGGATAGCCGGCGCTCTGATAGTGCTCTTAGAGACATCAGTTTCTCCTGACGTGCTTAAATGGAGCGTCTCAGGAGAAGTGATTCTCATGGGGCTACTGGGAGGCATGCGGGTATTTCTAGGGCCGATTGTCGGGGCAGTCATTATGGTGTTACTCAATTCTTTCTTGACCTCTTATACTGAATACTGGGCTTTTTTTATCGGCGGCATTCTGATATTCAGCGTGCTTTTCTTTCCCCAGGGCATAGCGGGCATAGTCTATGAGTCATGGCAGAAATTATTCATGAGGAGTCCTTCTTAGATGCCTGTCCTGGAGCTGCATGGAGTGACAAAACTGTTTGGCGGCGTAGCTGCTGTAGCGGATGTAAGCCTCTCTGTGGAATCGAATCAAATCTACGGCGTTATAGGGCCTAATGGAGCGGGTAAGACCACGCTTTTCAACCTTATCTCAGGCTATTACCGATGTGATCGCGGTAGAATCGTTTTCAACGGCGCCGAAATCCACGGCCTATCACCTTACGCCATAGTGGCCAAGGGGATAGGCAGGTCTTTTCAGGTAACGAGTTTCTTTCCTGATATGACGGTGTGGGAGAATGTTCAGGCGGCTGTCCTCGTGAAAAAGCGTCAAAGCTGGTCATTACTCAGCCATGACTCACAAGCATCCCGTCAAGAAACCGAAGTCATACTCGGGCAGGTGGAACTGCTGGACAAGATGAATGATACGGCAAAAACTCTTGCCGCCGGAGACCGCAAGAAGCTCGAACTTGGGATCGTATTAGGCACAGGGGCTCATTTTCTATTATTGGACGAACCTACCTGTGGGATGTCTCCAACGGAGACCACTTCCACCGTGGACTTCATAACGAGGATTACCGAAGAAATGAAGCTAACAATCCTTTTCACCGAGCACAAGATTGACATGGTCATGGGGATCTCGTCCCACATAGCCGTGATGCACTTCGGTTCCATTATTGCCAGCGGCAGGCCGGCAGACATTCGGATGAATGAAACAGTTCAGCAAATCTATTTCGGAGACTGAAAGTGCTGCTGGAAATTGCCCGATTGAATGCTTTCTACGATGTGTTTCAGGCTCTTTTTGACGTGAATATCGCGGTCAAGCAAGGCGAGGTGGTCTGCCTACTTGGGAGAAACGGAGCCGGAAAGACTACCACACTAAGCAGCATTGTTGGTCTTCTAAAGCGATGCAGAGGTACCGTAAGGTACAAGGGGGAGGAAATAATTGGAAAACAAACATATCAAATTGCGCGCATTGGCATTAGCTTGGTGCCTGAAACCCGCCTCATATTCAGCGAACTGAGCGTCAGAGAAAATCTCGAGATAGCTTGTCGGGGATGCTCGCGGAAGCAGCTTCACGAGCGCAAGTATAAGGTATTGGAGCTCTTTGAGCGGCTAGGACACCTGCGCGATCGCTATGCAGGCACTCTTAGCGGCGGAGAACAACAGATGCTCGCCATAGGTAGAGCGCTCATGGCAAATCCAGAATTGCTGCTTTTGGATGAATTGACAATAGGACTAGCCCCGGTAATAGTCCAGTCATTCAAGAGGCATATACGCAGGTTGAAAGATGCAGGCATCACAATCCTCTTGACGGAGCAAAACACCATATTTGCTTTGGATGTAAGCGATAGGGCTTATGTTATTGATAAAGGGTCCATAGTGTTTGACGGTTCTGTGCAAGAATTGCGGACGAGAAAAGAGGTCATGGAGAGCTTCCTGGGCGTTTCCTGATAACCGACGAGAGTCGCTGTTTGTATTTAGTGAACACATTGCGAAAGTCGATTTTTGTTGAAGATGCAGTTAGAGGGGTCGCGTCACGGGCATTGCTGCGATAGGGTAAGTTTGGCAAAAAAACACTTTTTCATAGGAGACGCCCGTGAGGCTGGTCAAAGCAATATCATGGTTGCTGAAAAATATTCAAGGGTCCTTATTCGTTTTGCTGGAGGGAGAGTTGGTCGACAGTGTTGACGAAGTGGGAACAGGGCCTTGTAGCAGTGCTTGAGGTGGTTGAGGTGGAGGCATATGTTCCTCCCAGTGCCAGCACGCAGTGGTTTGGAAGAAAGCTGCGTGAGGATGAGTCGATAAAGTGGTATTTTGTGGCCAAGGCGGGGTATGGGTATCCTTTCACGCTCTCACTGATTGAGGCTCTTCTGACATTACCGAATGTGCGACGTATCAGTGGGTTTGGGAAGGTGTCGGACATTCCTTCGGAGTCCACGTTTTCCAGGGCCTTTGCGGAATTTGCTGAGAGTGGTCTTGGGGAAAAAGTGGATGAGGCATTGGTTGCCAAATGGTTGAAGCCGGAGCTTGTTGGTCACACATCCCGGGACGCTACGGCCATAGAGGGGAGAGAAAAGCCGTTAAGGAAAGAGCCGAGGCAGAAAGCTACTCCCCGCAAGGGCGAGCAGAGGGACACCCGGGGACAGACACGTTTGGAGCGTCACTCGGGTCAGTCGGCCGAAGAGGAATTTCAAGAATTGCCGGTATTGTGTGATCGGGGGACCAAAAGGAACTCCAAGGGATTCAGAGAAACCTGGATAGGGTACAAGCTGCAAGCTGATGTCAATGACTGCGGACTACCGGTGAGTGTAGCCATGACCTCGGCATCAGTGGACGACAGCCAGGTAGCCATCCCCCTCATGAAGACGACCAGCGCCTAGGTTGACTATCTATACGATCTCATGGATGCGGACTATGACAGTAATGAAGGCTACAATGTGAGCAGAACTCTCGGTTATGTCCCCATCATAGAGAAGACCCCCGTGGGAATAGACAGACTACACCCATGGCTCCCCATGAAGCGGCTCGTTACCAAGAAAGAACAGCTATGGAGCGGTTCTACAGTCTGCCCAAGGAGGAGTTCGGTGCAGGCAATGTCATGGTCAGTGATGCGGAGAAGGTAAAATTGCACTTGATGTTCGGCGTCGTAGCGGTTTTCCCCGACCAACTGCTCAAACTGGAAACCTGATGGATGAGAAAATGCACGCTTGGCACACACCGAACACGATAGGTGCGATTAACAGACAGAAAAAATGAAAATGGCTTAAAACGGACCAAAAAACTGTCATTGAGTGGTTGGCAAGTCCCCGAAAGCACCAATGAAGGGGTCTGTGCCAGGGGGTATCACGCAACACTCAAACAGTTTTTCAAAAGGCTCAAATGTAGTCCTGGAAAAGAAATCCGCCAGAGGATAGGCGGCTAACAGTTTGTGATCATGTTTTTTTGGTGGAGCTGGACGGGATCGAACCGACGACCTCTTGAATGCCATTCAAGCGCTCTCCCAACTGAGCTACAGCCCCGGTTGGTTAACTATATATAACCAGGGAGAGCGGAGTGTCAAATGTTTCTTCTCGGTGTTTAGACAGCCCATGAATTGTCCGGCCTGTTTAGTCCTTATTATCAGGCAATTGACGGCATCTATAGCTAGTGAAGGGAGCTCAGTTGATTTTTGCCGTCCACTCTTGGTAAAGTACGTGATTTTGTCAGAACAAACTCGACGAGCGCTGGGCCATATTTTACGCCGTGACAAGCGCGGAGGTAGCAGTTATGGACTATAAAGATACATTGAATCTCCCCAAAACCTCGTTTCCCATGCGTGCTAGCCTTTCCAAGAAGGAGCCTGAAATCCTCCAGCATTGGGAGTCAATCCAGATATACAAAATGATTTTGGAGAAAAGCCAGGGTAGGAAAAAATACATTCTGCACGACGGGCCGCCCTACGCGAACGGCAGGATCCACCTTGGCACAGCCCTCAACAAGATCTTGAAAGACATGATCGTCAAGTCAAGGTTCATGGACGGATACGATTCCGACTACGTCCCGGGATGGGACTGTCATGGTCTGCCCATCGAGCACCAGGTGGACACAGAATTGGGTCGGAAAAAGGTTTCGATGTCGAGCATCGAGGTAAGGCGTCATTGTCGCAAGTATGCCGAGCGTTTTATCGATGTTCAGCGAGAAGATTTCAAGAGACTTGGGGTGTTTGGAGAATGGGGCAATCCCTATCTGACCATGAATTTCGCCTACCAAGCGTCCATTGTCCGGGAATTGGGGAGGTTCTTTCAACAGGGAGCGGTTTATAGAGGAAAGAAGCCCGTTTATTGGTGCGCATCGTGCGTCACCGCTTTGGCCGAGGCAGAGGTTGAATATGCCGATGACTCGACGCCGTCAATCTACGTCCGATTCGAGGCCTCGGATGATTTCTCTCGACGCATCCCGGAATTAAATGGCAAGAAAGTGTACTTGGTCATCTGGACCACCACCCCTTGGACAATACCCGCAAATCTTGCTATCGCCGTTCATCCCGACGAGCGCTATGCCGCGGTAGATGTAGGTAACGCAGTGTATATAGTCGCAGAGCGACTCGCTGCGATCAACATGGAAGCTTTCGGTATTCCATCGTACAAAATAGTGGCGGTGTTCAATGGGAGCGAGCTTGAGGGCCTTACCTGTGTTCACCCCCTTTATGGCAGATCGTCGCTCATTATTCTCGCTCCCTTTGTGACCCTAGACACCGGCACTGGCTGCGTGCACTGCGCGCCTGGACATGGTCAGGAGGATTATGAGGTGGGACTCTTGTATGACCTCGACGTGTACGCGCCTGTGGATGAACATGGAATTTTCACTGATGATGTGGAGTTCTTCAAAGGTAAATTTGTCTTCGATGCAAACACTGACGTAATCGAGAAACTAAGGGAAAGCGGCGCGCTCATGGCGTCAGAAGTGATCGACCATAGTTATCCTCACTGCTGGCGCTGCAAGAAACCGGTTATTTATCGTGCTACGCATCAATGGTTTATCTCGATGGAGGCTACGCACCTCCGAAGGAATGCCTTGGCAGCCATTGACGGGGTGAACTGGATACCAAAGTGGGGCCGTGACAGGATATACGGCATGATCGAGCATCGTCCAGATTGGTGTATATCTAGGCAGCGTATCTGGGGGGTTCCTATCACGGCTTTGCGTTGCGCGAATTGTGACGCTATTGTGGCGCCGCCAGAACTGTTCGATAATGCGGCAAGGCTTTTCGAGGAACAGGGGGCGGATGCGTGGTTCGAGGCAGAAGCAGAGGCGTTGGCCCCGGAGGGGCTGCGATGCCATGTGTGCAACAGCGACCGGTTCATAAAAGAAACTGACATCTTGGACGTGTGGTTCGACTCAGGGGTGAGTTGGGCTGCTGTCTGTGAGGGACGCCCTCGCCTTGTGTATCCAACCCACCTCTATTTGGAGGGAAGCGATCAGCATAGGGGTTGGTTTCATAGCGCGCTCCTGACATCGGTCGGTACAAGGGGTCAGGCCCCCTATAAAGAGGTCCTCACGCACGGCTTCGTAGTTGATGGGGAGGGGAAAAAGATGTCCAAATCCCTAGGTAATGTTGTGCAGCCCCAGGAGATTATCGACAAATACGGCGCTGACATACTAAGGCTCTGGGTATCTGCCGAAGACTATCAAGATGATATAAGGATTTCCAAAGAAATTCTGGAGCGGCTATCCGAGGCATACCGGAGGATTAGAAACACGTGTCGTTTTCTCCTCGGGAACCTCTCTGACTTCAATCCGGCCAAGGATTCCATACCCATTAATCAGATGACCGAGTTAGACCGTTTCGCTCTGGACAGTTTAAACAGGATTATCGAACGGGTCCGCACGGCCTATCAGCAATTCGAGTTTCACATCGTTTTTCACACATTGCATAACTACTGCGTGGTGGATCTGTCGTCGCTCTATTTAGACATTCTTAAAGACCGCTTGTATGTCGAATCAGCTCAGGGATCGTTGCGGCGGTCGGCACAAACTGTACTGCACGCCATCCTCTCGGGACTGGTACGACTTATGGCACCAATTCTATCCTTTACGTCCGAGGAGATATGGATGTCGTATTCTGGGAAAGACAATGATCTAGCCAGCGTACATCTGACAGGCTTCCCTGAGCCTCTAGAGGAGGCGAGACTCTCCGACACTGAAGTGGCCAAGTGGAACCAGCGTTTGTCGCTACGACAAGAGGTTTCAAAAGCCCTGGAACAGGCGCGTGCATCAAAGGTCATAGGATCGTCACTCGAGGCCAAGGTGATTATTGAAGCGCCTGAGGAACTAATTCGTACGCTTGACTCGATGGAAGATCCTCAAGGTTTCTTCATAGTGTCTCAGTTGGAACTCAGGCCCATCACTAGTACTGAGAAGTTCGAGGACATCGATCTTTCAAGGCAGGTCAATGTTGTTGTGACGCTTGCTAACGGCGCGAAATGCCCGAGATGCTGGGTATGGAGCACCGGCGTCGGTTCCGATCCTCTGCATCCGGACGTTTGCCCTAGATGCGCCCGAGTGTTGAAAGAACAGACAGCAGCTATCTGAACGGCAATATTCATTTTTTTCAAAAATGACATGGCTTTGAGTCTTATTATGCGGCAAAGCCGTGTCTTGTCAGAGGCTTCGTGAAGAAAACTTACTGGATATTCGCACTCATTTCCACATGCGTGATCGCCGCGGATCAGGCGACCAAGTGGATGGTAATGCGCTGCATACCATGGAATGATGGCATCAACGTCTTACCAGGCCTGGTAAACCTTGTTCATGTCCGTAACCCCGGGGCGGCTTTTGGCATCATGTCACAGAACACCGGCTATTTAAGGTGGTTCTTCCTCGTTGCAGTCTCCGTTGCTGCGCTCTTAATTTTGTTATGCTTGGTTGTCCGAGCCACACGGCTTGATGGATATCTCCTTACTGCTTATGCCCTTTTCTTTGCAGGAGCTGCCGGGAATTTGATAGACCGACTGAGGTATGGCGAGGTCATCGATTTCATTGATGTGTACGTCGGGAAATACCACTGGCCTGCGTTCAATGTAGCCGATTCGGTTCTTTGCGCTGGAGTGGGATTGCTGCTCGTCCATTCTTTGCGGGGCGGATTCAGAGAAACGGGCGCTTAGAGCGCAGTAAGGTCACGGTCAAAATAAATGTTTGATTTAACGTTCCCTCATCTTCGTCTTCCAGTTACATGAACTGAGATCAGTGCGCCACCTGCCAATGGTAACGAAAGGGCCGCAACTGAAATACCCATCAACGGAGAAAACGATACACCTTTGGTGGCAACGGGTATTCCCGCTTATTCAGCACAGCCCCTAGGATCTTGTCTCTTGCCCCTTCATATCTGGATAAGGCTTCGAGCAACACTGGATAACGCAGGCGCCCGGAAGCGACGACGAAAATAATGGTGTCAATTTGATATGCCAGGAATGGCGCGACATTGGACGTCAGAACGGCAGGCGTGTCCACAAATATGTAATCGTATCGTTTCGATACGATATCAACGAATATCTTCATCTCCTCTCTATGCATGACAAGTGTTTCGAGAGCTTTGGGATTGCGAAAACAAAGGTAAGCGAGGTTGGGAATGTTGGTTGAATACTCGTCGAAAGTGACTGCATACAGATCAGACGGTTCTTCGATAATAGGCGTAAGATGAGCCTCGCTCACGAGGTCACCGAGGACGCTGCCATGCCAATCAGCATCGATTAAGAGAACATGTTTGCCTGTTGTCTCCGCCACGAATCTGCCAAGTCCCATGGTCACGGTTGTGCATCCTTCTCCTCGAGACGCTGCAGAACAGAGAAAACTTCGCTTGCGGTTCTTTCCGAGCCTGGCCTGAATCGCTGCCCATAATGCGTCCATTTCATGTTGAAACCGTTGTGATGCCCACAGGCTAAAGAACGTGTCTCTGAAGTTCGGATGAAGATCTTGAGAGGTATTTTGGGCTTGAACGATGTTCATGGTCTCGTTTGGATCTTTGTTGTTTCTTAAAACTGCGGCTCTTGCAAATCTAGACTAGATTTGGCCATAAAATATTACTATATTTCAGGATATTGTAGCATTTATAGTGATATAATGGAAGATTATTTTGGTAACTACATAATATATATATAAGCATGTGATACGGATTAGGATTGGGCCCATGGAACTCAAAATCGACTGCTTAACGCTAATCTACGACGGCTAGCTGCACCAATGTTGTGTTTATATGGAAACACGTATATGATTCCATTGGTTCATGAGCTTGCCGCAAGAAATGTTAATCCAGGTTACAGACGCCCTGCATGGAGGACGGCAGATGGAAAGTATGCCTTTTCTGCATGCCAATCAGATATTTACCATCACTTTCCTTGAAGATCTTGCGTTTGCGGATGTGAGACAAATCCTCGACCATCTACTTGAGGCGGATGCATTTAAGCCAGAGGTTCAGGATGAGCGTGGCCATTACGTCATTGAGCTTGAGCGCAACTCTTTCGACGTGTGGGTTTGCGAGATGGAGGTCATTATTCAGACCAGGCAAGACAGGTCTTGGTCTAAGTGTTAATAGAACCTCGTTAGGACGATTCCCCTGAACTGGAAGGAGATAACTCCGCAATCCTGGATTTTACGAAAGCGGCATCCGGGGCTTCGGGGAAAATTTTGAGATATTGACGGTAGGACTGGACTGCTTCTTTTCTCTTGTTCATCATTTCATAGATTCGGGCGATGGTGCCGTAAGCTTCTCTACGGTAGGGGGAATCCGGGTCTTTGGCCAGTTGATCAAATATGACTACCGCTTTGTCATACTCGTTCATGGCGAGGTACGTGCGTCCTGTGTGATAGATTATTAGGGATGCCAAACCCTTTCGAGCCATTGTCGAAGACTGGAGTCGTTGGTATTTCTCCAGGGCTTGTGGGTAATCTTTCTTTAGGAAAAGGACGTGACCGGCGTATAGTGTGGCCTGTTCCCCTGCCAACAATGATGGATATGCTGATGCGATGTACTCAAAAGTTGCTAGTAGGGGACCTAGTTTTTCCGACGCACTCTGCTGGTTGACGTGGGAAATGGCCTCGTAGGCTTTTATGGCCTGCTGTAGAAGTTCATGACTCTTGCGTTCACGAGCATGCTGATAGTAATAGAATCCCACTCCGCACATGACTACTAGCACAACTGCTATGCCCACTGCGGTCGCCTGTCGGGGGTGTTCTCGAATGTATCTGAGGGTCATCCCCGTGTATGTTAGGAACTCATCAGGTTCTTTTAGAAGTTCTTTCCGTGAGATCTTCTTCTCTGCCAAACTTTTACCTCTTTAGCTTTTTGCTCTTACGAGTGATTTGAGTCGCGGCTACTTACGTCAACGTCATGGATAGCTCATAGCTGTGCCCAAGTCAATGGATTCTACGGCTTTTATTGTGAGTCAGCGTGTGGTAGCTTATCAAGAGCATTGACCGAGCCCGGTTTGAAGAACAACTTGAGAGTATCGTACGTGACGTGTATTCATTAAATTCCATCAGAGAAGCAATAGACATTCTAGCCAGCCGAGGGGATGACGCCGGTTTATTTGGCGTCAGTGGGTCGGCGTTAGCACTCTTGACCGCATCAGCGCTAAAGAAACGTGGAGGACCCTTTGTCGTTATACACCCCGATTCTGACTCAGCAACGTCTTTCCATGGCGACCTTCGTTTTTTTGCGGGTTGGGAGACCCGAGACCAAGATCCTTTAGAAGATCCCATCCTATTGTATCCTGACTCTGACAGATCACCCTATGCGTTTGGCGGCTACGAAAGCGACGTATGGGCAGCAAGATTGCACATATTGTTGCGTCTAGCCGAACAGCGCATACCGTTTGTTTTGACTGTGGCCCTTGAGGGGTTGAGACGCAAACTCATCCCCCGAGATGTAGTTCGACGGAGTACACTTGTCCTTACAATGGGGCTAGAGATTGACAGGGAGGCGCTGGTAAACGCACTCAACCTAGCTGGATATTCGCGTGCGCCGCTGGTAGAAGACGTAGGGGACTTCTCCGCTCGTGGATATATAGTGGACATATATGCCCCTCAGTATCGATTGCCTCTGAGAGTAGAGCAATTAGGAGATTGCATCGAGTCGATTCGTTTTTTTGACCCTGCTACACAAAGGTCGGGGGCAGAGTTGTTAGAAGCCGTTATAGGGCCTGTTAACCCAATAGTCCTCACTGACCGTGAGCGCAGTGAGGGCGTCAGGAGACTGATTGAACTCTGCGACGAACGAGGAGTAGAGAGAAGGCTGCGGCAGAGGATCGTGGATGAACTCGAGCACGGGATAAGGTTTCCAGGATTGGACAATTTCATGTGCCTCTTTTATCCGCGCTTAGAGAGCATCTTGGAATATCTACCAGCCGATTCTACCATCATTCTCCCAGACCCAGTCACGTTAGGAAAGACACACGAGGATCTTGAGGAGGAAATATTTCGAGGGAGACAAGCAGCCGCCGAGTCCGGCTATCCCGTTCCTGCCTCAGAGGATGTTTACCTAACCCGCTGTGATTTTGAAAAAAGACTCAAGGCTTTTCGTACAGTGGTAACCGGCCAGCTTGAGGTAATTGAACCGACCAGAAGGTCAGCGAGATTGTCGTGCAACGCAAACACCGATGTAAGAAGAGACATCGAGCATGCTACGTCACACGACGCAGGTATGAAGAATCTGGTTAATAAGTTGCGACACTGGCGGGACGAGGCCTTGGAGGTCTTTATCGTTAGTAATACCCAAGGGCAAGCCAACCGATTATTACATCTCTTGCAGCCATACAAACTGAACATGGATTTTCTGGGTGAAGGAGGAGTCCCTCGTTTACTCGATTGGGACTTAGTTCCCGGCATAAGATTGATGGTGGGTGGTCTTTCGTCCGGCTTCCGTTCGGAAGACACTGGATTGGTAATCCTCACCGAGGAAGAAATATTTGGCAAACGTGTACGTGCGCCAAAGACAAGGAAACTCAGCGGGTCATTTCTTTCCTCGTTCACCGACTTGACGGAAGGCGATGCGGTCGTTCATGAGGACTACGGGATCGGCATATTTCGGGGGCTGGCGCGGAAGGAATTTGAGGGCCAAGTAGGCGAGGTTATGGTGATTGAGTACGCCGGGGGCGACATTCTCTATCAGCCATTAAGCAGACTTCACGTAATACAGAAATACGTAGCGGCGTCCGAAGGTCCTCCTATGGTTGACAGGCTTGGGGGCAAAGGTTGGGAAAAAACCAAGGCGAAGATCAAGAAGTCAATAAGAGAAATGGCGGCCGAGCTGCTCGACATATTTGCAAAGAGACAGATCGCGCACCGAGAACCTTATTCTCCTTGTTTCGACGAGTATGCCGCATTTGAAGCGTCGTTCGAGTTTGAGGAGACCCCGGATCAGGCAAAGGCTATTCAGGATATCATGGAGGCTATGGATTCAGATGTGCCCATGGATAGGTTGGTATGTGGAGACGTTGGCTATGGCAAGACGGAGGTTGCCCTGCGCGCTGCATTCCGAGCCATAATGGAGGGCAAACAAGTGGCAGTATTGGTACCAACCACTGTATTAGCGCAGCAGCACTACGAGACGCTCAGGCGGCGTTTCGTGAATTATCCTATCTGCGTGGAAATGCTTTCGCGTTTTCGGGAACCCCGGGATCAAAAGGCTGTTTTGGAAGGATTGAAGTCAGGCAAAGTGGACCTTGTAGTGGCGACCCATAAGCTCCTGCAAGAACATGTGTCATTCAATAATCTTGGATTGCTCGTAATCGATGAGGAACACCGATTTGGGGTTGCCCACAAGGAAAGAATAAAGAAATATAAGTCGCGGATAGACGTGCTGACGTTGACCGCCACCCCGATCCCAAGGACGTTAAACCTCTCGCTCTCTGGCATCAGAGACTTATCCGTCATAGAGACTCCGCCGGCAGACAGAAAGTCCATACGGACATACGTGGTCCGCCAGTCAGATGAAGTCATAAAGGAGGCCATCGAGAGAGAATTGCAAAGAGGAGGCCAGGTTTTTTTCTTGCACAATCGGGTGCAATCGATTTATCGACGTGCTTCAGGGATTAAAACCCTTGTACCGAACGCAGCGGTTGCCGTGGCACATGGACAGATGGCTAACAAAGAGCTAGAAAAAGTAATGGTCGATTTTGTAAAGGGCAAATACAACGTTCTTGTATGTACCAGCATCATTGAGTCAGGGCTTGACATACCAAAAGCCAACACAATCCTCATTGAACGCGCTGACACCTTCGGGCTTGCTGATCTTTATCAGATCAGGGGCCGCGTAGGACGGTCCAATGCCCGCGCCTACGCATACCTCCTCACGCCGCCGGAATCAACTCTGACAACAGACGCATTAAAGCGCCTTGCTGCGATTCAAGACCATTCAAGTCTTGGACAGGGGTTCAAGATTGCCATGAGAGATATGGAGATTAGAGGGGCAGGGAACATTTTAGGAACGTCTCAGTCTGGACACGTTTCTCAAGTAGGATACGAGATGTATCTCGAGTTGCTAGAGGAGGCGGTACACGAATTAAAAGGTGAGCCAGTGTCACCCCGTACGGATGCAGAGATTCATTTGAAAGTGGGGGCTCAAATCCCCGAGTCCTATATACCAGACCCCAGGCACAGGATGAATTTCTATCGGAGGCTTTCCAAGACCGTAGGCAACCAAGAGATAGAGGAGATCGAAGAAGAGATGGTCGACCTCTATGGGAAGGAGCCTTCGGAGGTGGCTCAGTTCATGGAAATAATGCGAATCCGGACTGTTATGTGCGATCTTCGCATATCAAGGGTGGACTACAACAACCGCGACCTAATTTTGTCTTTCGACGAAGGGACCCCCATAGATCCCTCGTATCTTGTGCAATGGGTTCAGCGGGACCGCAATGTGAAACTATTAAGTGAGAACAGACTGGCATATAGAATTGGAGATGTGTCGGACGAGGCCCGCATTGAGAAATGCCGCGACATCCTACAGTTGATTCGGAGCACCTTGTTGATACAAGATTCTGAATGCAAAGATACAAGCGCAGAAAAATCCTTGCGCGGACAGGTCTGATGAAGCCAATCGAATTTACCTTTTTCACGAATGGGTGACGAAACGCCGTAAGGGATGCAAGAAATGAGTGAAGAACCTTGGAAGTCTGTCTCTGCTCACATGCCGGAAGTAATGTGTTGCCATATCAATGACATAAGTCCATACACATACTAGAGAGGCTTTGATGCCATCGAAGGTACTTATCACTCCTAGACATGATCGACTCGTAGCTCAATGCCGTGTACAAAAAGGATCGTTTACATGAAAGAAAGCGTTGTCGCCTCTATTCTTCTAATCCTCATCCTGGCCGTCCAGGCGCCTATTTGCCGAAGCGCCGCTGTCTATTCCGATAAGGTGGTGGCCGTGGTGAATAAAGACGTCATCTTGGAATCGGACATAGCCAAGTATAAGCAGCCGTTCATGAGAAATGTGTTGAATCTGCCGCTCGGTATCGTTCCCCCAGGTAAGTGGCCCACGGAGAAAGAGATCCTTGATGAACTCATCGTTATAAAATTGTTGGAGCAAGAAGCCGCTCGGAAGGGAGTGAATCTTGATGACAAAGCGGTAGAGGCTGCCATAGATTCTCTCCGGAAGCGAAACAAACTGAGCAAAGATCAATTTGTAGTGTTTCTTGCCGCTCACAATCTATCGTATCAGGAATACAAGAAATTGATGACGTTGCAGTTCAAGCTTACGAAACTTATCGAAAGCGAAGTGACCCGAAAATTAGCGCTGAGCGAAGAAGATGCTCAGAAGTATTTTCTAGCTCACAAGAACGACGTTGATATGGAATATAATAAGTTGATCGAGTCCCTTCGCCCTCCCAAAATGCCTGACCAGCAAGTAAAGCCAAACATCCCCACGCACGAAGAACTTTACATTGGTGGGAAACTAAGGCTACGCCAGATCACTCTCAAGATGCCCGCAGACGCCAAGCAAAAGGGTGTTCAGCGGGTCATGGGTACCGCTAAGCGTATATTTCAAGAGGTAGCAGCTGGGGCTGATTTTGGGAAGCTGGCGAAGAAATACTCCGAGGATCCGTGGGCCAAGAACGGGGGAGATCTTGGTTTGATGGACTACCGGGAAATGGTTCCGGGTCTTCAGAAGATTGTACAAAGGATGAAACAGGGAGACGTAACTCCACCACTGAGGACCAAAGACGCAGTCGTTATGTTTTATTTAGAGGAAGCAAAGGGACGGCAGACAAAGCAGATACCGATACCGGAGAAGACACGTAAAGAGTTGGAGAAAAAATGGAAACAGGCCATGGAACAAAGAGAAAAAGCTCAGGCATCTCATCGAGATACAGACTCATCGGCAACAGAGCCTCTTCCGAATGTGCGTGCTCCCAACCAGACGGCCAACAAACCTCCAGATAAATCTCGTTCCCTCGGTGTATTGTCGCCTGCCGAAGAAAAAGAATACGAAAGAGTTAGGAATAAGGTCGTACTCATCGTGAGGCATGATAAAATGGTTAATAGGATGAAAGAGTGGATAGAGGAGCTGAAGAATAGTTCTATTATAGACGTAAAGTTGTAGTTCTGGTAGCTCCCTTGAGGCTTGTCTATCCCTCACTTCATATGGCCAACCCGCGGCAGCGGCCCGGTAGGTCAGGAAAACAGGTTCTTCATGATTTTCAATATGTTGGCATCTAGGCTATCTAAAGACATTGCGATCGATTTAGGCACTGCCAACACGCTCGTCTTTGTCCGCGGAAAGGGCATAGTACTAAACGAGCCGTCGGTGGTCTCAATTCGCAAGAAAGGGAGGAGAAGTTCAGAAGTTTGGATAGGAGAAGATGCTAAAAAGATGCTTGGCAAGGTTCCTGAATCCATAGAGGTCTTCAGGCCCCTCAGGGAAGGGGTCATTGCGAATTTCGAAATGGCGAGCCTCATGATCAGGCATTTCATCCACAAAGTTCACAAGAGGAAATCGTTTGTTCGGCCACGGGTCATCATATCGGTTCCTTCTGGGGTGACTCCGGTGGAGCGCCGAGCAGTAAGAGACGCTACCCTAAACGCAGGTGCTCATGAGGTTTTTATAGTCGAAGAAGCAATGGCGGCTGCTATGGGAGCGGGGCTTCCGGTAACAGAACCAATGAGCAACATGATCGTGGACATAGGCGGCGGCACTACTGAATTGGCTATAATTTCGTTAAGCGGGGTCGTATATAGCAACTCCATCAAGGTGGCAGGCGATAAGCTAGACGCCGATATCCATAACTTCGTCCGCAGAAACTACAGCATGCTCATCGGTCTTGCCACCGCCGAGCAAATCAAGATGTTGGTAGGAAGAGCCTACCTCGATGATGATATGGCGGAAGTCGATGTCAAAGGAAGGGACCTCATGGATGGGATCCCTAAAACCATAACCCTCAACTCCAATGAGGTTACTATCGCGATTATGGAATCCGTTAACACCATAGTAGAAAGCGTCAAATCAGCTCTCGAACAATGCCCTCCAGAATTGGCGGCAGACATCATCGATACTGGAATCGTGCTAACGGGAGGTGGAGCGCTTCTAAGAAATTTGGACGTAAGAGTCCGTCGAGAGATAGGAGTCCCTGTGATCGTGCCAGACGATCCTCTCTCAACGGTCGCACTTGGGGCCGGCATGATGCTGGACGATATCGATCTCCTTAGGGAAATAACATATACCTAATGTCCGGTTTGCCTATCGCCGTTTTGGACGACCTTCCCCGTTCACTGAAGGCGCTGCTGAATAAACGACTTTAGTATAGTGTTGAACACGAATGGGGCTTCCAGTGAAATGAGATGCCCGGCTTTCTCAACAATATTCAGCACAGAGCCTTTTATCTCTTTGTGGAGAAACTGTGCATACTTGGGAGGCGTAAGTCTGTCGTCCTCGCCAACGATGATCCAGGTAGGAATTTGTATTTCCTTGATACGATCCATGACGTCAAATTCATCGCACGCCTTGAGATCGCCGTACACGAGGTCAGTGGGGACGATTCTCATCTTTTGGTCGAGCGATGACCTCAGGGGATCTCCTGTGCGAGGGGACAGGCAAAAATCGGCCAGCAGGGCCAGAGCCGCTGATCCGTCTGCTTTTTGCAGTCCCTCGAGGAATGAAGGATGCACACGTAAACGTGCGCCAGCACCTACCAACCCAATCGCCTTCAACCATGGTTTTCCCATCAACGCGATCCACTGGGTAATGGCGCTGCCCAAAGAACATCCAACAAGCATTACCTTGGACAGTTTTAACTCCTCTACAAAGTCCGAAACCCAGCCGGCGTATGCTGCCACATTACTCTCACCTGGGCCATCGGATTCGCCATGACCCGGCAGCTCAATCGCTATCACGGTCGCTGTAGAGGTAAGCCCGATGAGTTGGTCTCTCCAATCTTCTCGATCTCCGCCGCTGCCATGAACAAATAGCAGCGACAGGGATGAAGGATCGTAAGCGGCCGGATTCACTCCATAAGCGATCCTTCTGCCACTGACTTCAATGAACGACATAACAGTCCCCTGTGTTGATATACCCTACTCTATGACCATATTCCGCTTCCACAGCTTAGCAGTCTACCTTAGAGCCATACCTCTGGGCACGACCACAATGCCGTTTGGCGACACGGTGAATAGGCTTGCATCCCGTTCCTGATCAAAACCGATCGAATAGCCGTCCGGTACTTCCACACCTTGATCCAAGATGGCCTTGCGTATTCTAGCTCCTGCGCCCACGTGCACGCCGTCCAAGAGAACCGAACTTTCTACAAGACTTCTAGGGTCCACTCGCACGTTGGGTGACAACACGCACTGTTTCACGGTGCTCTCATAAATGACACAACCTCCACTAATTATCGTGTCCTGACAATTTCGCGAACCATCGCGTTTGCTCGATACCCCTAGTTTCATGACAATCTTAGCTGGTGGGACCTGTTCCTGATAGGTGCGTATAGGCCATTTATCGCCGTAAAGATTACACTGTGGATCCGGCGAGCATAGATCCATGTTGGCTTCCCAATAAGCGTCAATAGTTCCTATGTCCCTCCAATATCGTCCCGCCTCGTTGTTAGCCTCACGAAAGTTGTACACAAAAACACGGTTGTTTTTAATCATGGCTGGCACAACGTCTTTTCCGAAATCATGGTGAGAGGTCTTTTTTTTTGCGTCTGCGATCGCGTTTCTCACTAGCGTGTCCGTGTTAAAAATATAGACCCCCATGGAAACGAACGAGACATCATACTTCCCGGGTACCGGCTTCGGCGAGCGCGGTTTTTCCTCCCACGTAGTAATCTGATATCGATCGTCGCATCCTATCACCCCAAAGGCACTCGCTTGAGATATTGGGACCTCGACCCCAGCTACTGTAAGTTCCGCATCGTTATCAATGTGGAATTTGAGCATGTCGTTATAATTCATTTTGTACACGTGATCGCCGCTGAGGATAAGGACGCGCTGAGGACGTTCTCGCTGAAGAATGTAAATGTTTTGATAAATACTATCCGCCGTTCCTCTATACCACCTATCCACGAGTCTCTGCTGGGGAGGAACGCATTCGATAAATTCGCCGAGCTCATGATTGAATATGTTCCACCCGAGACGAATGTGTCGGTCAAGTGACAGGGACCGATATTGGGTAAGGACATAAATCCTACGAATTTGAGAGTTCAGGCAATTCGAAAGCGTGAAATCCACGATCCTGTAAATTCCCCCGAATCGCACCGATGGTTTTGCACGCGCCTTGGTGAGGGGATAAAGCCGTTCCCCCTTCCCGCCTGCCATGAGTATGCACAAGGTACTCTTCATGGGATCCCCTCTATTCATAGACCAAGCAAACCTTTGATTTCTGCAATGAGTTTCGAGGTGTCTGATGACTTCACGACATACGCATCCGCGCCCCAGGTGGTGAAATCTTCCTTGTAATGGCTGTATGCCGTATTGAGTATTACTGGTATTCCTTTATCTCGTCCCAGGAGGGTCTCGAGTGTTTCGATGCCGTCCATACCCGGCATCTGAATGTCGAGAACAATGAGATCAGGCGGGTTTCGTTCTACTTCCTCCAATGCCTGTTTGCCGGAATTCGCTATGGTTACCCTAAATCCTTCGTCCTCAAGCTCACTCTTATAAAGTTGGCAGATATGTTCTTCGTCATCCACCACCAGGATGTGTTTCATCATGCGCCTCACTTTCAGCTGACACAGGCTCTGGTTTCCGACCCTGCAACGACAAGAACATCTTCGCCCTTCTAGAAATAGCAGCGGGATAGACAAACGGCAACATTTTTCGCCCTACAGGCTTGCGCTTTGCTTCCAGTGCGGTGTCACGGGGTCTCTGAGACCAATATTGATGTTCAGTAGAGGTTCACCCGACTCTTCACGGCAGCAAGCACGTCAGCCCGAAGCCTTTCGGAGAATTCCCCCAGCCCCTGATTCAAGGCATTCACCAAGGATGCCGATCGAGAGTCTTTTGACGGCTTTTCCATGCTATATTTACGACTCAGGATGACTTTCTTACCTCCAAGCCTGGGCTCGAAATCGATAAGAGTTATCTCAAACCCGATGAGGGCGCGGATCTTTCCATCCTTGTCTCTCCCCTCCATTGTCGCGAGCGTCCCTTCCAGGGCATATCGGTATTTCGCGTCACTTATTTGGCTAACAGTATTGGCGAACATTTTCGAGTCTTGAAAATCCCTTATTAGTAACTCGGTTATGGCGTCTGCGGGGTTTTCTTCCCAGCGTGCCTCCCTCGTGATCTCTTTTCCGGTTTGCGACTTTACGACTATGGTATCAACATCCACATCAGGGGCCACGAGGAACTTGTATATCATGAGAGTGTCTCGAATAGGGGTTGGCTCCTCTTTCGCTCCAACCGGCGTGGGATAGTTGATGGAGTAATAGACTGCTTTGTCGGTGCGTAACATTGCGCAAGCGCAAACCAGCAATGCTGCACAGAACATGCAGAAAGGAACAAAGATCGCTCGTTTCTTTACCTTCGGTGTTCGATCTACAACCGCCATAAGCTCTGACTTCCCGGAAATGGAGAAGGGTTTCTCAAGAGATATCAAACCAGCCTGTGCCAAGAAAAATTCTCATCATCTTTTAGGCTGGGTTTTTTCCTCGCCTCCAAAAATGATGCTCGACGGTTTGGTCTTGATCATTCGCGTAAAATCGATGAGATTGTCGGCGCTGCGTTCCAGTTTTTGGCTCAAGCGATTGAAATTATTGTCTGCGCGTCGGATAGCCCTGTCCGCGCTCCGGATGGTGTCCGTACCTTCTTGAATCAGGTCAGAAATTTTCTCGAGTGTACGTGTAACATTCTTTGCCGGTTGGAGCCTCGTTATTTCGTCGTTGATCTTCTTTGCGGCTTCTTTGATTTCTTTCACGGCGTCGGCAAGATCAGGACCAAGGTTTTCCAGCTTTTGATCCCCAAGTATCTTGTCCAGTCGTGTCGCGATGCGCAATAAGCTAGAGGAGAGACGATCAACATCTAAGGCGTTGATCTTTTGAAATATTTTTTCTAGTGCGTTTCCTATTTCTCTGATGTCCGATGGGTAGGTTGCGATGACATGATACGGCGCCCTAAAATTGAGGTCTATCATCTCCTTCGCCTGCTCCGGGCGAAAGGTATCCATTTCAATATATTTTTGACCTGTGAGGCCCATTAGATTCATCTTGACTCCAAGATCGTCGGTCAGTTTGAAATTCTTCTGTAATCCCATCACCACTTCGATAAGTCTCCCGTCAGGCGCCATACGTATTGCCTTAACACGACCTACGGGCACCCCGCGAAACTTTACCGGGCTGTCCGCTTCCAATCCTTGGACGCTTTCGGTGAAATAGGCTACGACTGTCTTGGAATCCTCGAAGAAACGAGATGATCCAATCCAGATAAGCGCTGTGGCTCCTATTAGTAGGCTGGCGATGAAAAATATGCCTATTTTTAGTTTTCGGGATTGTCCGCTCATCGCTTTGTGTTCTCGTGCGCCAAATTATTGCGTTCTTGTTGCGTGCTGTAAGACTGTGCTCGCGATACGGTTTCTTCTTGATGACACAAAACCACCTATTATGTAAGAGAACAAGTCTGTATATTATATCAAGGAAAATGAAAGATTCACAGGCTAATAGGCTAACAATTCTTTGAATGTTTCTCTTTATTCTTTCCAGCGGCTGTCGATCTGCCGAAAAATTGCTGCACTCGGCTGTCATTGCAGCTACTTCGGAGTTCGTCCGGCGTACCTATTGCGATAATCCCTTTTTCATCTCCATCCAGCATGATCGCCCTGGATGCTACGCTAAAAATACTTGCCAGCTCGTGCGTCACGATGACAATGGTGGTATTCAAGGCTTCCGTTATGTGTAGAATGGTGAGATCGAGTTCCGCGCTGGTGACCGGATCCAGACCAGCCGAGGGCTCATCGAAAAAGAGTATTTTTGGGTCTAATGCCATGGCCCTCGCCAGTGCTGCGCGTTTTTGCATCCCGCCACTTAATTCAGAGGGAAGGTAGTGTTCCTTTCCGCTCAAACCAACCTGAGACAGCTTCATCTTTACGATGTGTTCAATGTTTCTTTCGGACAGACCCGTGAACTGCCTGAGCGGAAAAGCTACGTTTTCTGCAACCGTAAATGAGCTGAACAAGGCACCAGATTGGAAGAGCACTCCGACTTTCCGAAGGATATGTTCTGTACCGCCTTCTGACATTGGTTTAACAAGATTTCCATCGATGTAAACCGTGCCCCTCACATTATCGACAAGGCCTATCATGGCCTTGAAGAGCGTACTCTTCCCGCAACCTGATCGTCCCAGGACTGCCATTACCTCACCGGCAAAGACTTCAAAACTCACGTCCCGCAGTATAATTTCTTCGCCGTATGCAACGGTAAGATTTTCCACTCTAATAATGGGCAGGGCGCCACTTAAACCTGAACTAGATGGCGTATCGCACTCGACGGATGGTGAAACAGGTTTGTCTGTCCGACCGGTCATGTTATTTCCAAATCTGGGGAGCATAGTAAAATAGTACCGAAAAAATTGCGTCTGAAAATGTTATCACGAAAATGCACGTCACTACGGCCGAAGTGGTAGCCAGTCCTACCATTTCGGCTCCCCCGCGAACTTGAAACCCGCGAAGGCAGCCTATCATTGCGACTTCGATGCCAAATACGAAACTCTTTATTAAGCCTTTTGTTATGTCTGTTAGTTCAAGTACTTTGTGGAGTTGGTTGAAGTATCCCGTGGGTGTTATATCAAGGGAAAAGTTTGCTACTAGACAGCCGCCGAGTATGCCGGCAATGTCAGCGATCAACGTCAGGCAGGGGAGACAGATAGCGACGGCGACTATCCTAGGGGAAACGAGATACCGCATAGGGTTTATCCCCATGACGGCCAACGCGTCGATCTCTTCGGTGACGCGCATGGTGCCCAACTGGGCGGCAAAGGCAGCGCCAGACCTGCCGGCCACGATTAAGGACGTGAGCAATGGCCCCATCTCAAGGACAATGGACAGCCCTACCAAGTCGGCCACGAATATGTTCGCCCCAAATTTTCGCAACTGGATGGCCGATTGGAATGCCATGATGCCGCCCATTAAGAAACTAAGCAAAGCAACGATCGGGGTAGCATCTGTTCCGCATCTCTCGAATAGGCGCGACAGGCTATCCCAACTAGCCCTTGAAGGGCTGGCAATGTCCTTGCCCAATCCCTCGATGGCTGCTCCTATGAACACAAGTATATCTTTGCACGTGTTGTAAAAGTTTTCGATGCCTTCGCCAATCTGGATGAGGAGATTTGGCTGCCTGCGGGGCCGCAAGATACCTTTGGAGTCCAGCCCTCTTAAGGCGCCTTCTCCTACAATCGCTCTAACCCTCGGCGGGACATGAACTAGCTTCAGCTCGTTGTGGACGCGTTGACACGCCTCGTTCACATCCACAAGGACTGCCAGTCCTGAACTATCGAAATAGACTACCGATGAAAGGTCCAAAACTACATCACGAAGGGATTCATCTTCGACTATCTTCACGAGTTCGTTGCGCACCAGATCTGCGTTGTCCATGGAAATAGAGCCCGCAATCTTGATGCTGACTACGTCGAACGATTTCTTCTCCATGTCAATCTGAAAATCGTCAGAAGCCATTCGGATCTATGCGAGTCTCCTTTCTTGACCCTGGTTCTCGAATGCCAGACTTCGATCCTGAACTGCCGGAACCGGTTTGGGCTGGCATAAAGAATTGCTCAATATCAGCAACGTCTCTCTTTAGAGGGCATGAGTGAAGGCCTTTGAGAAATATCTGTCCGTACGATTTGGTGAGAATTCTTTGATCCAGGATGCATAGGACTCCGCGATCAGAGCGAGTTCTGATGAGTCTTCCTAGCCCCTGTTTAAGGGCAATGACAGCCATTGGTACTTGAAAGTCGAAGAATGGTGCTTTCTGTTCTTTTTTCAGTTTTTCAATACGCGCTGCAACTAGGGGATCCGTTGGCGAGGCAAATGGAAGCTTATCCACGATGACACACGAGAGGGCTTCTCCTTGGACATCAACCCCTTCCCAGAAGGACGAAGTGGCAAGCAGGACCGAGCCCTTAATTGCTCTGAAGTCTTCCAGCAGTTTGTGTTTAGGCTTAGACCCCTGGCGCAGCAGCGGAAAAGGCAAGGTGTTTTTGAGCTTTTCATACACCGCTTCCATATTTCGGTATGAAGTAAATAGAACGAACGCCCTACCCTGCGTCTTGTCAAGGATGTTGGGCAATACCTCAGCGATCGCGTCAGTAAATTGCTCTGAGTTTGGATCGGGGACACCGCGGGGGATAAAAAGCATGGTCTGTCTGGAATAATCAAAAGGAGATTCGAGGATCTTTTCTCTGAGTTCCACCTGACCGTCAAGCCCTAGCCGAGACTTAAAATAAGAAAAGTTAGCGTTGGAGGACAGAGTGGCGGAGGTAAACACTATAGAATTTAGTCTAGAATAGAGAGAAGATTTCATAAGAGGACCTATCTCTACCGGCGAGGCATATATAGTCACATGGCGATCCCTTGTCTCGGACCAGCATGCGTAGTCTCCTGACACCTGATCTTGCAATATGATGTTCAATTCGTCGCTCGCATGTTCACAACGTCTTGCCAGGTTCCGCAATTCTTCCGCGCCTTTCTGGAGACTAGACAGCATAGTAGAGAGGCTGTCTAGGCGGGAACATACAGATCGTTTCTTTTCTCGAACACTTGGCCCCAACCTCACTAACGCCGTGCCTTGAGTAGAGGAACACTCCGCCAGAGACTGGAAGAGGAGCTTGGCATCTTGCTCGATGTTTACAAGCGCGTCATCGAATTTCCGGCCAGTAATCTTCTGGGCTCTCAGTTCGGCTGTCACATCCCTGAGTAACCGTTGCAATTTGAAGAGACTACTTTGGACCCCGAAGTGCTTGGTGGCCGCGTCCTCAAGTCCGTGAGCCTCATCAACAATCAGCGCTTCGTACCGTGGGATAACCTCTCCAAATCCGCTTTCCCTTACCGCCACATCAGAACACAGAAGATGGTGGTTTACGATCATAAGATCAGCGTCCACGGCCCTAGACTTCATCCGCTGCACAAAACAGTCTTCTTTGTCTGGACAATACTTGCCGAGGCAGGTTTCGGTGCTGGAACATATTTCAGGCCAGATAGCATTTTCCTCAGGCAGGTTTGCTAACTCAGCCCTATCTCCTTCGCCGTCTTTGCGGGTGTGCCTGTACCAAGCCAATATATCGTCCAAGTAATCGGAATCCGCAACAAAACGAATATGTATTTGCTTGAGGAATTTTTTCACCTGGTTGTGGCAGACAAAATTCCCCCTGCCCTTGAGCAATACTACCTTCAATTTGGGAAAGAGCTGAGTTTGTACAAATGGCACGTCTTTGAAAAAAAGCTGTTCTTGCAAATTCTTCGTACCTGTCGAGATGGCGATTTTCTTTCTGCTCAGAGCCGCCGCAACAAGGTAGGCGAGGGTCTTCCCGGTGCCGGTAGGAGCCTCTATAAGCAGGTATCCCCTCCCCGTAAGGGTCTCGAAGGCTTCGCATGCCATCTCCAATTGCTGTTTGCGGAATTCGTAGTTTGGAGTCGCTCTGGCCAAGATACCGTCAGGCGCAAAGATGTGTTTTATCTTGTCCAGAGCGTCCTTCAAAAATCTTTCTCCCGTTACTGATCCTTACTCACTCGGCGTTTCGTTCGATTGCATATTAACAATCGAGGGGTGTTTCATATGCACCTACCAGTGGCCTACGGCACGCATCTATTCTTGGCAAACCGCTCTGCACTATCCAGGAGACCCCGGGCCCACAACGGCGTTCCCAGCGCATGTACATGCACATATGTGCCGAGGCAATTATATATGCATATTCCATCTCTTTTCCCATCGAATCCGTATCCCCTCATGACCTCGAAGCAGCAATAGGCTCGCTCATCTTGCGCAAGGCCGGTCACAGATGAGTAATGAAATTCATGGCCGGTGACAACGGTTCCGATGGGATAGAATGGGTTGGACCGCACTATTTCTACCTTGATATATCCATGTCCCTGCGGTTTCCGATGGAGGATCGCTTCAAGGGGAAAAACCCCAACCATAGGATAGGCCTTGTTATCCAAGTGCAGTTTGCGAGAGAGGTATATGAGCCCACCACATTCGGCATACACGGGAAGGCCATACAGGACAGCATCCACAAGAGAATTCTTGAACCTCTCGTTTAGGGCGAGCATCTCAGCGTGAGTCTCGGGAAACCCACCTCCAATATAGAGAGCATCGAGGGACGGAAGTGCCCGGTCTTCCAAGGCGTTCAATTCCACAATTGATGCGCCACTGGCTCGCAACGATTCAAGGTTCTCAGGGTAGTAAAATTGAAAGGCCGAGTCTCTGATCACTCCAATCCGCAAGCCTCTATGCTCCAGGATGGGTTGCGGCGAGTGCGAGCAAGGGGTTTCTATGACCAGATCAGAAGCAGAACGCCCGGTTTCAGCAAAGGCTTCTACATCAACATATTTGGACACTATGTCGGCGCTAGTCTCCACAAATTCCTCAGCGCGAGGATGCTCGTAAAGAGGTATCAACCCCAGATGACGCTGCGGAAAATCAGTGAGGGAAAGCCTAGGGATAGCCCCGATGACTGGTACCCCACAATAATGCTCGACAGCGTCCCTGACCACAGTTTCGTGGCGCGTTCCAGCTACTTTGTTAAGGATGACACCATTGATAGAGAGTTCAGGGTCCAGCAGCTTGCATCCTAGAATAAACGCAGCTACTGTTCGTGTTACTTTGGTGGCGTCCACTACGATGATGGTGGGCGCCCCTATCAGTTTTGCAAGCTCCGCGGTGCTGAAACTCCCCTGGGCATCAACGCCGTCGAAAATTCCCCGGTTTCCTTCTATCACCGCTATGTCATTTGAAAGAGATTGCTGGACAAATGTGTGTTTTGCTTGGTCGGGACCCGTGAGGTACGAATCGAGGTTGTAGCAAGGTCGTCGAGCCGCTAAGCCGAGCCATCCTGCATCTATGTAATCAGGCCCTTTTTTGAAGGCAGCAACCGATAAGCCCTTCCTGCGCGCGGCTCTTAGCAGCCCGATAGTGATGAACGTCTTCCCCGCCCCACCTTTGAGCGCTGCCACCACTATTCTTGGGATTTTCAGTGAGAAGGGCATTATTACCTGTCCCCCGGTTTGTACACTAATGGCCTTGTTCCGATAGTTTTTGAATTTTCTGAAGCATACCCCCGCGCTGCTGAAATAATACCCGTGGCCCAGTCCTCTTCACCAATGGCGTGTATGTGGACGTATGTCCCCAGTACATTGCGATATACTAGCCCATCCATATGATTTCCTATCCCTACCCCTCTCACCACTTCAAAAGCGCACTCAAAGGGCGGACACACCTCCGGGGAGAGAGTCGAATAGTGAAATTCATGGCCAGTCAACTCCTTGCCGATCGGGTAGAAAGGATTCTGTCGAATCACCCTGACGGCAATATAACCAAGCCCTTGGGGCGTCCTTCGAAGTACGGCATGCATGGGGAATATGTTGACCATAGGAAATGCCTTATCGTCAATGACTATTGACTGACAGAGGTACATCAGACCGCCGCATTCAGCGTAAACAGGCAGGCCGTGTTCCACAGCCTCTTTCAAAGCTGTCTTGAAGTTGACGTTAGACGCCAGTATTTCGGCGTGTGTTTCGGGAAATCCGCCACCTATGTAAAGCGCGTCGACATCGTGCAATCCTTTAGAGTTGAGAGCGCTTATCTCTATCAGTTCCGCTCCTTTGTCTTTCAGCGCCTCCAAATTTTCAGGGTAGTAGAACTGAAAGGCAGAATCTCTTACCACGCCAATTCTAACGGAATTACGAACAGGGTAGGCACAGCGCTTGAGTTTCTCCGTCATAGGCTGCGACAAGAGGTCAGGGGCGCTACGGGCGATGGTCAACAGGACGTCAAGATTTACCTGCCTCTCGACAATTTGCGCCGCCTGATCAATAAATTTGTGTGAGTCTGGGTGCTCGAAAATTGGAAGCAAACCCAAGTGTCGCTGTGGCAGCTGAGACCACATCAATTTGTCTATACACCCTAGCACCGGTACTCCCGTATCGTTTTCTATGGCCTCAGTAAGGACCTTTTTGTGCCGCTGACCGGCAACCTTGTTCAAGATTACTCCAGCCAGGGAGACATCCTGTTCCAGTCTTTGACAACCCACTACAAGCGCAGATGCTGTTCTGGTCATTTTTGTTGCGTCAATGATTAGAACCACTGGGGCTTTGAGGATTCGCGCGAGATCCGCAGTGCTGTAACTGCCCAACGCGTCGACGCCATCAAACAATCCACGGTTGCCCTCTAAAACCGCCACATCCGTTCCTATGGTATTAAATTCAAAGGAATTTCTTACGCCATCTGTTCCGAACAAGAAACGATCCAGATTGTAGCAAGGCGCGCCTGCCGCCATGGCCAACCATGCCGAATCTATATAGTCGGGACCTTTCTTGAAGGGCGCCACTCTATAGCCTCTGTTGCAGAGGGCAGCGATGATACCGATGGTGATAAGGGTCTTACCAGCCCCCCCCTTCAAGGCGGCAATGACTATTCTTGGAACGCGACGAGTGGTGATCATATCAGGTCTTAACTTCCGTGGTGTTTGGACTCACCCTCCTGAACTATATCTATTTAAATTAGTTCTTGACGCCGTTTCTGGACTCACTCTTAGCGCCTCACCAAAATGCAGAATGGCAGTCCCAGTTGGCAAGGGTGAAATTATCAGGGATTCTTTCAATATTCCCTCTTCTGGCTTCCTTGATTAGCCAAGTATCTCTTAATAAGCTGACCCAGAATACTTTTAGAAAGGTTCTCATCAAAAGATCATTCCCATTTTAGGATCTTTTTCAAAGATGTTGTTTAGCTCCTGTACGCTTATCCTGAACACCTTGTTGGGGCAAGAGACCGTGCATCAGAAGCATGCTCCGTCAAATGAACCAATCAATTCCATCCAAATGTATCTCCCTCCTTGTCTATCATGTGGTCGACTTGTGGCGACTATCCGACCGTAACTCGTACAACGCCATCGATCAGAATGTTGACATACGTGCTCGCGCTACCTGCCGTGTACGCCAATTCATCCTCGTCGAAGAACTGCGTGATTCCAACTCCTTCGATTTCTCTGAGAGCTTCGAGGTCAACGCCTAGGAAAAGTCCCGCGTGTTGCATGTTCACAGGAGTCTCCTACCTGTCGTTTATGTTTGATATTCGATAAATGCAGTATAAACCTCCGTGCGAAATGCGTCAAAAATATTCCAGAATTTGGGCTTAGTAACATTTACCTGTGTAAAGAGATTTTACGTTGGCGAGAACTTACAGCTGATGACAAATTTCTTGACAGCGGGATTAATCTTAGTAACATTTGGCCTATCATCAGATGGAAACATCGCTTGCAGTACAGATAATGTTTTGGTTTCGGTGGACAGAGTCTGCAGGGACACTGAGCTAGGGCAAGATCGTAGTGCGGCATTAGCGACGGTTCTGAACGGATCAACATCTTTCACAGAGGTAATGGAGGGCTCCAAATGGCTGATTATTACATCAACATCTTCGTTGACGATGAAAAACAACAGAAACTTGAGGGCGTCGGACTTGGAGGAGAAATCAAGGACATCGGGGGAAGGAGAGCCATACAGGTTCCCGTGACTGTCAAGGAGCAGAAAAAACTGGTCAAAGGATACCCTAGTCTGGTATTTGACGCATCCAATTCTTGTACGTTACCTGCCAATGCCGAGCAGACCTTGATGGACATCATTGTCAGCGCCAAGAGCATCGACGTCATGAAAGTTGCGATCCTGAAGCTGTATAATCCTCTGGCGGGTAAGGACTTGAGAACAAAAACGTTCTAGTCGACCAGGATCTTATCTTATGGAATTAGCGAGGTCTTTCTTGCTGATCGCATTTCCCGAACGTTAGCAGATGCGTAAGCATGCCACATCGGGGTAGCATCTTAGATAGGCAAAGTGTGCGTAGTTTCAGGTTTACCATAAGGCTCAAGTCAGCCGCAGTGTAGTCAGGACTTTGAACACCGACAGAATGTGTTGTTCCATGTTAGTCTTTATGACGGGAACATCGGGGGCCATTGGATTGTACGAGTCGATTAATGCGAGAAATGAGCGGGTCAATTCATCGGGAGGTATGGAGTTCAGGAATCCGGTAAGCTTCTGAAGAAAGGGGGGCTCCATACGTCCTTCGTCCACCTGATCGCGCAGCGCCTGGGCAAACCCGAGAATTGTATCCTTGACCGCCTGTTCCGGGCCCCAGATGATCTTGCCCAGACCGCAGTCCCTGTCCAGTCTCATCCTGAGCGTGAGGTTTAGAAGGAACATGAGTAGGGCCGTTAGTTGACAGTCTTGACTGTTATCTCTTAAGACCATCCGTGGAGCATATTGGCGAACCGTTATGAGGCGTACTTCGATGTGGTCGGCCTGTCTCGATACCACGAAGTCGCCTGCTGCGTGATGCCAAGGAAATATTTCTGAGTACGAAAAGGCGTCGTAGTAATACGTGAGTATATAGGCTGCTTGACGATATACTTCAGAGAGTTCTTTTCGGCTAAGCAGTGTGTCTCGAATTTGCGGATCCCACAGGAAGGCTTGTACTGTCTCACCTTCCCGATTTGCCCCTAAGTGAAATTCATGAAAGCCCTCAAACCACTCTGCCACGAACATGCGAACTGGGCTGTTAAGGGCTTCTTCGCTACACAATGATTGATGTCCATAGAAAAAAAATTGTGGAATGAATCGGGTCGAAAAAGTCTCGGCCAGGTATGCTAGGGCAGAACACTCTGATACAATTCTTTCATGTCCCCTTTCCGTAACTGATACGTTAACTGCTAACGGTATTACTTCTCCTCCGTGCTGAATCAGGACTCGCGCTGGATGGTAGTCGCTTCCATGCTTCTCAGCCAAGATTTTGATAGCGTCAATTGCGGAAAAATGGGGGCCGCGCAGCACGGTTGCAGTTTCTATTAGTTTATCCAGATTCTCAGTCAGGAATTTCTCTATGGCTTGGAAGTAGGCGTGCATTGTTAGGGCAGGTTTCTCCTGTCTGGCTGAACTTGGCCTCCGGATTGGAAGATAGGAACGCAGGAACTCTTCGTCGCATTCAACAGTTCCTTGCCCTGTATGGGCCATGTAAGAAAATCTGGGACAGTATCGACTGGCTGCGCGCACTTTTTTCTTTTTCCTTAATGAGCGATAGGGAATCCGGGATAATATTGTGTGCTTGTGTAACATGCATTTGTCAAGCGTGAAGATTTGCAAAGATTTTTGTTTTTTTCTTGACTTGCACGATCAGATTGAATTACATTTTATGAATCTTTTTTTTCGGTGAGCTGAACTATTCTGGTTCACTGAACTCGCCAAGAAAAATGAGGCGCCGCTCAAAGGCCCGGGCAAGTCAACGGGGATGGGGCTTGCAGTGGCCATGCGCATTTGTACGGCGCCAGTCGATGATGAAAGCGTGATCAAACCTGTGACAAAAAACCCTAAGTCGAGAGGAGGAATCTTTAATGGGCAAGCACAACACCCCCATGCTTGATGAGTTGGAGAACGGCCCGTGGCCGAGTTTTGTATCCGATATCAAGCAGCAGGGGGAAAAGGGAAAACAATTTTTGAAGGAAGCGCCTGATGATCTTCTGGGAGTGATGGAACTGTCATACAAAGACAAGGTCACCCACTGGAAGCACGGTGGAATAGTAGGCGTTTTTGGCTACGGTGGAGGCATCATAGGGCGTTACTGCGACCAACCTCAGATGTTTCCAGGGGTTGCTCACTTTCACACAGTCCGTGTCAATCAACCAGCGAGCAAGTTTTATACCACCAAGTTTCTCCGAGAGCTGTGTGCAATGTGGGAAAGGCACGGGAGCGGTCTCACCAACATGCATGGTTCGACAGGTGACATCGTTTTCTTAGGGACAACTACGGATCACCTTGAACCTCTCTTTTACGACATGACCCATGAGCTCAATCAGGATCTCGGAGGGTCTGGTTCGAATTTACGTACACCCGCATGTTGTCTTGGGAGGGCGCGTTGTCAGTATGCGTGCTACGACACGCAGGAAGTATGCTACCAGATGACCATGGAGTATCAGGATGAACTCCACCGGCCTGCATTTCCATACAAGTTCAAGTTTAAGTTTGATGGTTGTCCCAATGGATGTGTCGCTTCGATAGCGCGTTCAGACATGTCCGTAATCGGAACTTGGCGAGATGATATCCGGATAGATCAGAAGGCAGTAAAGGCGTACGTCGGTGGCGAGATCCCACCCAATGCTGGCGCGCACGCTGGCCGCGATTGGGGCAAATTCGACATCATCAAGGAGGTCGTTGACCTCTGCCCTACTCAGTGCATGCGGTGGGATGGTAACAAGTTGGAGATAAATAATCGTGAGTGCACTAGGTGCATGCACTGCCTCAACGTGATGCCCCAAGCACTGAGGATTGGACAAGATACAGGGGCTTCCATATTGTTTGGCGCCAAGGCGCCGATCCTAGAAGGTGCTCAGATGTCAACCCTGACAGTCCCATTCATGAAGATGGAGGCGCCGTTTGAAGAACTGAAGGAACTCATCGAGAAGGTTTGGGATTGGTGGATGGAAGAAGGCAAGAACCGTGAGCGCCTCGGCGAGTTGATACAGCGCAAGAGCTGGCAGGAATTCCTGCGTATCGTCGAACTCGATCCAGATCCTAGGATGGTAGATGAGCCCAGATCGAACCCGTACATCTTCTGGAAAGAAGAAGAGGTCGAGGGCGGTTGGATACGCGACATCGAAGAATTCCGAAAGAAACACCAGAGGTAGTAGGAGGAGAGAACCAATGCCTTACGATCCAAGTGATCCACTAAAGGATAGATTGACTGATTTAGGTCCGCGATATTACAAAGAATTCTTCTCTCCCGTTATCGAGAGGAATTATGGCAAGTGGCTTTACCATGAAATACTCCAAGCAGGCGTGCTCAAACATGTGTCGGAAACAGGGGATGAGATTTACACTGTTCGTGTCGGCGGCTGTCGACTCATGAGCGTAGAGCACATCAAAGAGATCTGCGACATCGCTGATAAGCACTGCGACGGGTACCTGCGGTTCACAACGAGGAACAACGTTGAATTCATGGTTGACAGCAAAGACAAACTGCAACCGCTTATCGATGATCTCAAGAGCCGGAAATTCTCCAAGGGCTCCAACAAGTTCCCTATCGGAGGAACGGGCGCAGGGGTAACCAACATCGTTCACACCCAAGGGTGGGCGCACTGCCACACACCGGCTATTGATGCCTCGGGCGTGGTGAAAGCCGTTATGGACGGCATATATGAGTATTTTGGCAGCATGACTCTGCCGGCACCTGTACGCGTTTCCTTGGCCTGCTGTCTAAATATGTGCGGGGCAGTTCATTGCTCTGACATCGCTATCCTGGGAATCCACAGGAAGCCGCCCATGATAGACCACGAATGGATAGATAAGCTGTGCGAGTTGCCGTTGGCGATAGCAGCGTGTCCTACGGGCGCGATTAAGCCGGCCAAGACAGCCTCGGGATTGAAAAGCCTCGAGGTCAACGCGGAACGCTGTATGTTCTGCGGCAACTGCTACACGATGTGCGCGGCAATGCCTCTGGCCGACGATGTGGGCAGCGGCATAGCCATTCTGGTGGGTGGAAAATTGTCAAACAGAATGACCAAACCGAAATTCTCGAAGGTAGTGATTCCTTTCATCCCTAACGAGCCACCAAGATGGCCAACGACCGTGAAGGCAGTCAAGAACATAGTGGAAGTGTACGCAAAGGATGCCAAGAAATACGAGCGCCTAGGCGATTGGGCGCAGAGAATTGGTTGGGAACGATTTTTCGAGAAGACCCAAATACCATTCTCGCACCATTTGATTGATGATTACCGCTTCGCTTATACTACTTGGCGGCAGTCAACCCAGTTCAAATTCTAACCGAAAAAGGTCAGAAGGAGTTTGATCCATGACCGCGGATGAAGCGAGACAGGTCATACTGGATGCATTGAAGTCGAAATCTAAGAGCAAGACAAAGTTTTACCTTAAGGATTTTTACGCAATGCTTCCGGATATGAAAAACAGGGAAGTAAAAAATTTGGTTAACAAGATGGTTCAGGAGGGACATCTAGAGTACTGGTCTAGCGGCAGCACTACTCTCATCGGGCTCAAGGGGATGGGGAAGCAGCACGGTGAAGAGGACTAAGGCGTTCATTTCCTGACTAAGAAAATATTGTCCACAATGGCACATAGGGAAATCCAGATGGATTTCCCTATGTGCTTTCTAGAGTCGGCATACGCCGCATGAATTCCCAGCTTGTTTTTCAACGATACACACGTTCCAAAATTAATGACCAGACTTTTTGGTGCCCTTTCAATCACCCAAGCGGGTATCCTGTTATACCGAGGAGCCGGATGCGGTGTGGCATCTCTCTATGACTTCGCCATACTGGAAGGTCATGAGAGGAATCTGACAGCACTTTCAGGAATCACTATAGTGCTCTTAACGTCAAGGTCTGCCATGAGGGGGATGCCTCACAGCCAAACGATGGAAGCCGGATGGCTACTTAACTCCCTGCCCTTGCAATTAGAGACTTCTGCCTCTCTACGTGAGGCCAAGGCGAATAAGTTTAGGCTCGGTTTTTCGTAACGAATTCGGCTCTTCATTGTTTTCTCAGCAGCAGTGAGTTCCACCCTCGTTGGTTTATACTTTCAAGGAAATCCATGCAGTTGCAGTAAGCGTCACGTACCTCCTGGATCATCTCATCAGCAATCCCTGACAGTATCAAGTAGCATGAGGCAACGGAGACTAAATTATCTCTAAGACGCAGCAGCACGGGGGCGGCAAGGTTCGCCATTACAATTTGAAAATGACTTGAAACAGCAGCCAATTCGCCCACGAAAAAGCACGGCGGGGGGAACGCCTCACCTTCCCAGTTCAGGTCGTTCAGCTCAACGTTCTTGGTGCATATAGTTAAAACTGATACGAGATCCGTATCCAGCGCCACCACTAGTCCTGCACCCAATGACCTTGCTGCTATGGCTAGGATGCCCGTCCCCGTCCCGACATCTAGTACAGATGGAGCCTCGTTGGGTTCTTGAATATGTTCCATTGCTATTTCAAGGAGTTCCAAGGCCATGACGGTCGAGGGGTGATCGCCGATGCCGAAGGCCGGACCAGGCTCTATGACAATATTCACGCGATCATGGGAGCGTGCGTAGATCTCCCATCTGGGTACAATCCTCATCCGACGGCCTACATCGACCGACGTTACCCCTCTTGTCCACCACTTCTCAAGATGAAGGCAGCGGCGTTTACTGCGTTTCAAGTCTTTCTCGTAGAGACATGAAGAAACTCTTGTCAAAGTTGAGCCTCAAAGCCGTAGGCAAGGGAAACAATAGTTCCCGCTGTGCTCTTGGGTCTATTCCAATAAGGTCGACGAGAAATTCTCTAGAGTATCCATGCAGGGTTTCATTAATCTTCGTCACGTCGATAGCCAGGTAGCCGTGATTCTTTTGGAAGCCCGTTTTGGGGCACGCTATTACTTGATCCCCTATTTTTTGTGGCGTCCCATACAGCCTGCACGTGATGGGCCTATGTTCGTAAAGGAGGCATGAGCCATCTGCATGAAGGACGCAAGGGATGCGCACAGCCCCGAGCACTTTCTCTGCTGATGTCTCCACTGCATTTTGTTCGGGCCGATCTGCTGGATATGAGCGCTTGAGGGCCTGCTCGAACATTGGTTCTACTTCTGCTGTTCTTCTAAGGACCATTTGTTGAATGTGGGCATCCACATCATGTCTGAAATAACCGTTGATGACAAAGGCCTCGATGAGGCCTACCCGAAAATAGACCGAACAGCAGTCGTTGCATCCTGGCTTGCATGGCATGAGCTGAGCATGGGATTCCCTAACTTGGTCGAATAGTGCATCCGCAGTGTTGACCAGCCCCAAGTATCTTTGAACATGATCATTTAGTTTCACGTTTTTGTTTTCCCAAATTCATTGCCTGTATTGGGCCCCAGAGCATAATGGTGGAGAGACCACCTTACCATTAACAGCTAATAATTTCATACTGCTCCTGGTACAAATTCGGATCGGGATCGAGCTGAATGACCGTACGATGGGTCCTTTGGATTTCTTCCAATTGATCGTTCTCCTGTTCAAATAACAGTTTTATGACTTCAGGATGGGCAGTCACCTTAATCTTTGGAGACTCATCGTCAGCGAGGTGCCTGGAAATTGCTCTGAGTATTTCGTAGCAGACGGTGGTTTGCGATTTTAGGAATCCCTTTCCTTCGCAGTAAGGACATTGCTCGCACAAAGTCCTGGTAAGGCTTTCTTTGGTCCTTTTCCTCGTCATTTGAACGAGGCCAAGCTCTGAAATTTTTAGGATATTAGTCTTCTGCTTATCTTTCCTCAGCGCATCCTGAAGGGCATTCGATACCTTTTCGCGGTCGGCTGGCCGGTCCATATCGATAAAATCGACAATTATTATGCCTCCTATATTCCTAAGTCTTAGCTGATAAGCGATTTCTTTGGCCGCCTCGAGGTTAGTCTTGAGTATGGTTTCCTGGAGGTTTCTTTTCCCCACGTATCGGCCGGTATTCACATCTATGGCCACAAGCGCCTCTGTAAAATCGATGTTGATGTACCCTCCTGATTTCAGCCAGACTTTGCGTCCGAGCGCCTTGTTGAGTTCCATCTCTACGCCGAAGTGATCAAATATCGGCTCATCGTCGTCGTATATTTCTACAAAAGGCTTCAGGGATGGCATGAAAGTATCCATGAACTCTAGGATCCTTTGGTACTGTCTTTCGGAATCCACGATGAGCCTCGTAACGTCTTCGGTGAAGAGGTCTCGGACCCCACGTAGGCATAGATCTAGGTCCTCGTAGAGAAGAGACGGCGCTGGTACTATTTTCTCCTTTCCTAGAATGCGCTGCCACGTTCCTTGGAGGAAGGTCAGGTCAGCCACTATTTTCTCTTGCGTTTCGTGCTCGCTCACCGTTCGAACAATGAGCCCGCATGAGGGTGGTTTGATCCGCTGAATTATTTCTTTGAGGCGACTTCTTTCCGCTTCATTTTCGATTCGCCGAGATATTCCTATGTGATCTACCGTGGGCATAAGGACGAGATGTCGGCCGGGTATCGAGATATGAGAGGTGATTCGGGCACCTTTGGTCCCCAGCGGTTCCTTGGCGATTTGTACGAGGATAGTCTGGTCTTCTTTAAGCAGCTCCTCTATTGGTATGCCTTCGGGCGATTGCTCGGGAACATTTTCTGCAATACCGTTTGGTTCTTCTTCATTATTTTCGTCCTCTTCTTCTTCGTTGACGATGCGGTTGAGGTTGCGGATATGGGGATCGATATCGCCCACGTATAAGAATGCAGCTCGCGGCAGGCCAATATCCACGAACGCAGCTTGCATGCCAGGCAATACCTTAATTACCCTTCCCTTGTAGATGTTTCCCACAATCCCGCGTTCCCCACGCCGCTCCAAATGGATCTCCGCCACTTGACCTTCTTCTATCAAGGCCAGCCGAGTCTCTCGCTTATTGACGTTCATGATGATTTCGCTCGCCATGTTATTCGGTCTATCGGCCTCCTCAAGACGGTTTGACGCTGACGGCCGTCTTTCGTATCTCCAGCGAGAGAGCTTCGCTGGGAGTAAGTTTCAGTATGGTCCGAGCAGCCACGCGGGGATTGACCGAGCCGCCGGGAGTTGTTTTCACAACCATCTTGAGCCCGTCGGCCTTGCTCTCGAGATTGGTAATCCACATCTTCAAGTCCCTGCTCCGGTGTTTCCCCTTGCGTACGTCCGATATGACAACGGTTCCGCTTTCTTGAAAGTCCTGTACTCGCGTCTCAAGCGCGTCGGATTTAATAAAGTTCTGAACATTGATTAGATACGTAATATCTTGAATTTTAGCAGAAAATGCGGGTTCATTCAACGGTGTTTCTTCAATAGAAAGGGGACTAATATCCCAGCGTAAGGCCGTCTTCAGAATTCCTAATAAACTCGCTGGATCTCCGGTGTAGCCAAGAAGATCAAAATCTACAAACTCACATTCACTTTCAATTCCCATCCCAGTAGGGGGCGAGAATCTCATACGCGGATGAGGATGAAACCCTTGTGAGTATGCAAGACGGAGCCCCAAGCGCCGGAAAGCTCTATGGAAGTACCGCTCTACATCGTGGTGTCCTAGGAGAGTCATGAATCCTCTCTTGGCGTATTGAAGCAGGAACCTTCGTTGATTGACCTGTTCGATTTCGTGGCGGTGAGGTGTCTCCTCGAATTTGTTTTCGGCTAACGGCCTTGCCAATCGCGGATAGATCGTACCAAAATCGCAAGCCCCACATCCTTTGCACTTCCCAAAACGACAGTCGCTTGTGCTTTCTTCTTTGAGCGCTTTCTCCCATTCTTCGGATAGGAAGGCTTTGCACACCCCTGTATCCATCAGATCCCACGGTAGTGTTTCATGCAATTCCCTTGAGCGCAGAAACATTGCCGCATTGAGCCCGTGTTGTTCCATCGATTGAAGCCAGAATTTTAGGCGCAGTTGGTCGCCCCAGCCATCGAAGCGCGCCCCTTTTTGGTATGCTGTTTCTATAACGTCTGCAACACGCGCATCGCCTCGAGCGAGGAAACCCTCGAGAAACGACATTTCTGGGGAATGAAAGTTGACCTTGACCCGGATCCTTTGGAGAGATCTTCTTAGGAAGTCTTGTCTTCTCTTGATCTCCGAAATGTCTATTTGCTCTGCCCACTGGAAGGGAGTATGGGCCTTAGGAACAAAGGAAGAGACTGAAACCTTTATCTTTCTATTCCCGCCAAGTTTTGTGGCTTTCTTCGTCAGTCTCGCTATGCCTTCCAGGTCTTCATCCGTCTCGGTAGGCAAGCCGATCATGAAGTAGAGTTTTACGGCCTGCCACCCATATTCAAATGCATGTACTAGTGCTTTCTCCAAATCCTCCTCGCTGTTGCCCTTGTTGATTACCTTCCTGAGCCGGTCAGTGCCCGCTTCAGGCGCGAGGGTGAAGCCTGTCTTGCGTACCTTCCGAATTTCTTCGGCCATTTCTTTTTCAAAGGTATCAGTCCTCAAGGATGGCAGAGATATTGCCACTTTCTGCGGCGCTAGCTTTCGATTCATTGTCTTGATAAGGTGACAGATGTGCGAGTAGTCTCCCGAAGACAGCGACAGCAACGCTACTTCTTCATGGCCCGTTTCCTTTAACGAGGTCTCGACGAGATCCGTTATGTTCGGCGCCGACCGTTCACGAACTGGGCGATACACCATACCCGCTTGGCAAAAACGACATCCTCGAGTGCAGCCCCGGGCTATTTCGATTCCGATGCGGTCGTGCACTGTCTCGCAGAAAGGTACAGTGATTCTAGAGGGGAAAGCAGCATTATCCAAGTCGCCTACGATACGTTTTCTAATTTTGTCCCCAGGTTGGTAGAGAGCGGGAACATATACCCCAGACAAGCTCTTCATCCTACTCAAAAGGGCTTCGCGACTTTGGCCAGACTGTTTCCACCCAATATACTCGTGGGCAATTTCCAGGATGACATCCTCCCCTTCCCCGATCACAAAGGCGTCTATAAATGGCGACATTGGAGATGGGTTGAGGACAACCGGTCCCCCTGCTATCACGAGCGGATCTGTCACTGAGCGGTCTCTCGACCGCAACGGTATTCCCCCGAGATCCAGCATCTGGAGCACGGTCGTAGCGCAGAGTTCATACTGGAGCGAAAAACCCACTACATCTAGTTGTGAAAGCGGTGTCGTTGTTTCAATTGTGGTGAGAGGTAGGTCTTGTTCACGCAAGACTTTCTCCATGTCAGGCCATGGGGCAAATGCCCGCTCTGCGTAGAAAGTGGGCTGAGAGTTTACAATGGAGTACAGTATCTTTAGCCCAAGATGCGACATGCCGATTTCATAAACATCTGGAAATGCTAGCCCTATGTGGAACTCGCAGGTCTCTGGATCTTTTAAGACTGCGTTAATTTCCTGACCTATATACCGTGCTGGTTTCTGAACCCGCAGAAAACGCTTTACACAGAGCTTAGTGCGTGGTTTGTCCGTATTTTTTTTGGTTGATGTGTTAATGGTCTTATTCATCGGAATGGACTCACTCCACTATAGTAGCGTCAACACCTTACTTTATGATAGCATGTTTTGACTGCTGATTTGTAAGGCAGGTTGCGACATAGATTCGGCTGTTGATGACTCAAGAGATTTTTCGATATTCCACCTTTGTCAAACAGTTTTAATGTGAGAACAAATAACGTATTAAAGGGCTTATTGAGCCGAGAATCACGTGAGCATCCTGGATTTTTTGTCCATTTTCTGTGGAGGTTAATCATTTATGTCGGATTTTGAAAATCATCCCCTATATGGGCTTATGCATCCGCGGAGTGTGGCTTTTTGGGGGGCTTCAAACGATCCCATGGCCATGGGAAGTGTTCAGCTTGGGGAACTGCTGGCTATGGGCTTTCGGGGACCGGTTTATCCTATTCACCCCAGTCAGAAAGAAATCTTGGGGTTGAGGGCATACACCCGCGTTACAGACGTGCAAGATCCGGTGGACTTGGCTGTTCTCGTTCTTCCGACGAAGATAGTACCCGAGATTCTCGAGGATTGCGGTAGAAAGGGCATCAAATTTGCCATCATAGTGTCTGCAGGATTCGCTGAGACTGGCGTCGCGGGTCGAGAGTTGCAGGACCGTATCATAGCAATTGCGCGGCGGTACGGGATCCGTTTCTTGGGGCCGAATTGTATAGGAGCGGTAAACCCTCGTAACAGGCTGAATACCACTTTCTATCCATACGAAGCGTCTTCCGGGTTCATCGGCATGGCATCCCAAAGCGGCAGCTTTGTTACACAGATGTTCGTTCATCTGGCAAAGTTTGGACTCGGTTTCAGCCAGGGGTTGAGTGTAGGGAACGAGGCGGTGACGGACGTCACCGATTGCATCGAGTATCTTGGCGAATGTCCTTGGACAAAAGTGATCGGTCTTTACCTCGAGGGGATTAGGAGGGGACAAGACTTTATGAGAGCCGCCGCAGACGTTTCTAAGAAGAAACCAATTGTCGCCTATTACGTTGGCGGCTCTGCATCAGGCCGTCGGGCCGGACTCTCTCATACAGGCGCGCTAGCCGGTCGAGACGAAGTGTATAATGGGGCATTCGCACAGACTGGAGTAATTCGCGCCACTTCGATGGAGGAGTTGTTCGATTTTTGTTGGGTGCTTGGCACTCAGCCCTTGCCTCATGGGAACAGAATAGCCGTTCTGACCAATAGCGGAGGGCCCGGGGCAGCCGCAGCAGACGCAGCTGAACGGAGCGGGCTGGCACTGGCTCAATTCAGCCATTCAACAAGAGAGACCCTCCGGGGACTTCTCCCCCACACAGCAAGTTTAGCCAATCCAGTTGACATGACCTTTGCCAGAAATCACTCCGATTATTTTGAAACAATACCGCGTATTATCTTAGAGGACGAAAGGGTTGATAGCCTCTTCATGTACTTTCTCATGCCCCACAAGAGGGTGATTACATCCGTTCTGAAGGCCATTACCGGGGAATCAGGAAATCCAGAGAAAACGGCAGAGAATTACATGAAAAACCTTGCGAATACTGTATCTTCTTTAGCGGTCAGGTACGACAAACCGGTAGTTGGGGGGAGCTTTTATACCAGGAATGAGTTCTTTATACGGGAACTTCAAGATCGGGGAGTGCCTGTGCTGCCCAGCCCTGAAAGGGCCGTTCGAGCCTTGGGCGCCCTGGTTCGTTACGCCTGCTTTCGTGGAGCTACGTCACAAGGATGACCCGACTGCCTTGTCAGAAGAGTCTGGAGCTCTTGAAGCAACCTTTATAAGTCTTGTTTCAACAGGCCGCCCACGGATCACCACCGTCGCCTTAGAGAGTTGTTGTAACGGAGAATTTGAGTTCCTATGGTATGGTAAATGAAGCATAAATTCATTAGCTTGCTGTAACTACGCCAGGGGGATCCATGCTGCGCTAAATTCCTTAATGAAGACGCTCTGCAGGAGGCTAACGGCAATGAGTCCAAATCACGATCCGGGACAGCGGAAGTGTGCAGTCGTTTTGATGCACCTGTGGGTTCTTATCGGCGTGCTCGCCTGTGCAGACTGCTCCTTGGCACACAAGACCATCCTATGGCTCGACTCCTATAGTCTGGATTATGATTGGTCCGCCTGCGGTAAACTCGGCCCAAGCCATGCCGGAAGTCGGCATACTTACCATTCGTACGGAAAACGTCAGCCTGGACGAGCAGTCTTGCAAGCAGCATGCTGAAGCAATTCCGGGAGACTATGTGTTACTAACCATAAGCGATACAGGTTGCGGGATAGAGACCGAATTACTAGAGAAGATTTTTGAACCGTTCTTCACTACCAAGGATGTGGGAGTAGGCACGGGCCTTGGGCTATCCATCATCTATGGGATTATGATGAGCCACAAGGGTTTCATCAAATGTGAAAGTCGCCTTGGGGTTGGTACGACATTCAGTCTTTACTTCCCGCGATTTGATACAGTAGTCGAGGAAGTTGCAATGCAAGAGGGATGTGCTAATCTTACAGGCCACGAGACGATCTTGTTGGTGGACGACGAGGACGAACTGGTCACCCTTGCCAGCGAGGCATTCGCTGGTTACGGATACACGCTGATCACGGCTGGTACAGGTGAAGACGCCGTGCGCTTATACCAAGAGCACGGCCACAAAATTGATCTGGTGGTTCTGGATTTGGTCATGCCAGGCCTGGGCGGAACGCAATGACTACAAGAATTAAAGAAAATAGATCCTAACGTGAGCGTTCTAGTTGCCAGCGGGTTTACCACTGAGGAGACCGTCAAACAGGTGCTCAAATCCGGCGCTCTCGCGCTTTATCAAGAAGCCATTCGAATTTGAAGAAATTGCTTAGGCAGATTCGGGAAATATTTGATAAGGGACCGTAGGGCCATGGGGTTTCCTAGTAGTACCTGAAATTTATTAGTTTTCCTAATCTTTCCCAGACGGCTATGTCCACATCACGCCATGACGCTGCAAAGATTACGACAAAGTCATTCTCGCCAGAATTCACGAGTGAATAAGACCATGACAGTGAATAGCTCTAGCCTTCCAACTAGCATATCGAATGTGAGCAGGAGTTTGGAAGGGCCATTGAACCAGGCGTAGTTGTCAACGGCTCCAACTTGCGCCAGTCCCGGCCCCACATTAGACAACGTAGCGCTTACAGCCCCAACCGCGGTTATCATATCGGCCTCCAGGGCAATCAGGAGCAGGGTGGATACTGCCCAGACTCCGACAAAAAGGCTTATGAATGCCATGATGCTATTGACTATAGGGCTGGCCACAGCATGAGAATCAACTTTTAGAGGCATTACTGCACGCGGGTGAACAAGAAGAAAGAGTTCTCTGAACACATGTTTTGCTACCACGATGATACGAAGGCATTTCATGCCTCCCCCTGTACTTCCAGCGCAACCACCAACAAACATTAGACATAGGAGGAGCCATTGCGTACTATAAGGCCAAAGCTCCCAGTTGGCGGTTACGTACCCAGTGGTTGTCATGATTGACGCTACTTGGAATACCGACTGACATAGGGCGTCTCCAAGCTCGTGGCAGTGTTCGCCCCATAATTGAAAGGTAATAAACAAGGAAGATCCCGCAAAAAGCATCAAATAGGTTCTAAATTCAGTAGATTGGAAGTAACATTTAGGGTTTCCACTTAATGCTTCGAAATGTAGAGTGAAATTAATACCCGCGGCAAGCATAAAAACCGTAACGACGACGTCTATGTACCGGCTGTTGTAATGGGCTATCGATGCTGTTCTGGTGGAAAACCCCCCCGTTGCCACGGTACCGAAGGTATGGCATACGGAATCAAAAAGGTTCATCCCTCCCAGACCAAGCAGAAAGATCTCTGTAACTGTCAGAATTATATACACCTTCCAAAGGGTTCGGGCAGTGCCGGTAACTCTTGGTCTCAATCTGTCTATTACGGGCGATGGGACCTCAGCCTTTAGCATCCCCATTCCTCCGACCCCAAGAAATGGCATAACGGCTACAGACAGAACAACAATCCCCATGCCCCCCAACCAGTGCGTGGTGCTTCGCCAAAAAAGAACGCTTTTCGGAAGACTTTCCGGATCAGGTATAACGGAAGCCCCCGTAGTGGAGAATCCGGAAACGGATTCAAATAGGGCATCAATAAAATTGGGTAATACCCCTGTGGCCATGTAAGGGAGAGTTCCGATGAGGCTGGCCAATAACCAACCTCCCGATACAATTATCAAGGCTTCTTTCGACCCGTATGCCATCCCGCGTTCCCTAAAGACTGCATAGATTGCGATGCCGATGATGGATGCCCCAAGAGATATCGCTGCTAGGACCTGCCAGGTGTCTTCTCCGTAGTAGAGGGCCCACGGTACGGCCGTGATGATAGAGAGACTAACTAGAGAAGAGATGGCTGCAAGACTGGACACAACAATACGGCGGTTCATCCAAAGTATTCCAGCTTCACGGTTAGGAATTTCTCGATCCTTGGCACTAATTCGCGTCGAGAAAAGATGATGACCCGATCTCCAGGCATGATGACAGTGGAACCATCTGGTATGATGAGTTCCTTACCACGCTCAACAGCGCCAACTATAGAGCCGCGGGGGAACCTCAGAGTTCTCATGGGGTGACCTACTATATCGGAAGTCTCCATCGCCTCGCACTCGAGTATCTCAACGGCATCACCTGGGAGCATTGAGACGGAGAGGACTCTTCCTTTGCGTATGAATTGGATTATATGAGCAACACCTGCGAGGCGAGGGTTTACCGCTATGTCAACCCCTATGGCAGAAGCCAGTCTGTGATATTCTATTTTGTTTGTCACGGCTCCCACCCTGTAGGACCCCATGCGTTTGGCCAAGATCGCACTCAAAGCATTTTGTTCATCGTCGTCTGTCATGGCAAAGAACGCATCTGTATCGGCGATTCCTTCACTGCGGAGGAAGCCTTCATCAAGAGTGTCCGATCTCAGCACCAACGCGTGCCGGACTTCCGCTGCTATTTTTTCGCATGCATGAGAGTCAGCCCCGATAACACGAATGTTGGTGACACCTCTTTTTTCTAGTTCGTTTACAAATTTCACTGCCACACGGGTAGTACCATAGATAATAAAACGCTTCAGAGATCGGCTTCTTAAACCGCAGATGTCAAGCAAAGTGGGTATGTCCGCTGCACTGGCCATGATATATATAGTGTCATTGGGCCTCAAGACATCTTCTCCACGAGGGATAAGGACATCGGATTCTCTGAGCAGCACCGGTATGAGGAACTTGTTGTCCGGATAGGCCGCTCTAATATTTAAGAGAGAGCGGCCCGCGAGAGGTGAATCCGCCTGTAAACAGATCCCGAATAACTTTATCCTCTGTTCCGCAAAATCCAGTACATCCGTTGCCCCAGGGACTTCGAGGATTTGAATGAGCTTTGCCACGGCTTCTCTCTCGGGACTTATTACCAGATCGATTCCAAGGTGCTTATCGTCAAGAATTTGTGGAATTGCGGAATAATCCTCCTCTCTCAATCTGGCCACCTTTTTCATGACCCCATTCAACAACTTACCGACATAGCAGGCCACGAGGTTGACTTCGTCAGAGTCGGTCACGGCTATCAACATAGACGCACTCGCTATACCAGCCTTCAAGAGCACATCGGGAGACGCGCCCTTTCCATGGATCGCACGAACGTCAAGATTTTCCTGAATCCAATAGACCCGTTCCTCGTCTCGGTCTATTAGGGTTACATCCTTGTTTTCCAGTGAGAGACGCCGTGCGAGGTGGTATCCCATTTCTCCAGCGCCTACGACAACGACACTCACGCCTATCCTCCACAAATTAAACTGTGCATCATCGTATCATACAGCAAAATCCCTTGGTTTGCGAAGATAGAATCCTGCTCGCCCTCCGATCCTGTATGTATCACATCGGTTGCGCTCTTAGGCCACGGATAGTCACGGGGATACACTCTATTCAGAACTCTTGCTGTGTTTATTCATGCACTTTGCGCAAATTCCGAGGATTTGTATGTGCTTGGCATCGAGACGTCCCCATGTTTCAATGCTCGCGGGCATTAGTACGGCATCTAGTTCAGGCCACTGAAAATCCGCTATTCCCTTGCATTCAACGCACACAAGATGGTGATGACGCATCACATTCGGATCAAAGCGAGTTCGATCATCAATTATATGGACCTTAGCTACCAAGCCACATTGAGCCAGAGTACCGAGCGTCCTGTAAACCGTGTCTAGTGAAACCGTTGGGAGTTTCTTTCTCACAGCTTCGAAAACTTCCTCGGCAGAGGGATGATCGCTTGAGCTGACCACTTCAAGAAATATCTCAAGGCGTTGAGGAGTGACCTTAATTCCCCGCTGCTTACATACCTGCCTGAATGCTGCTACTTGGTTTTTTCTACTTTCACATTCGTTGTTTTCCATAATGGGTCCTACAGTATGGCAGCTGCGATACCCTACGTTATTCTCGGGGTATAAACCTAAACAGTGCCTTGGAGTTAGCACACCCAAGGGCGTCAAGCAAGTTGGGGCATAAAAATACTGGTACGAGGCCTTCGTGAGCCTAAGAACGCTGCAGTTGAGGGCAGTCATACACTCTGATGTCTTGTACACCGGCTATGATCATTACACCCCGTTGCACGCCCGGTAGGTGTGGTTATTAGTCCTTTGCGAAGAGCATTGGCAGGATTGATTTTACCGCAACGACTTCCATACTAGTTTGTTAGCTCCAGCAGAAAGATACCTTTGCCTATCCCACTTCAGGTGACTGCCAACAATTTGGACATGGTTGATCAAATATTTCTTTGGGCAACCGCTAGACTACACAAATGCTAGCCTCCTCGACACTCTCTATACTCGGCATCCAGGAAGTTCATCCCGGATGCCGTTTTGGAGAATCAAATGGAACTCGTTCGTTTTTCCGCTAGCTAGACTGAATCCTTACACGATGACCCTATCTCTAAAGAAGCTCACGAAAACAGGTAAATGATTAATTAGGACAGGCTTATATTGCACGACTGGGACGCTAAAACGCCTAGAGCCTTCAGGAAGCTGTTGCTGCGGCTCTATCTGCGTCATTCATATCTGCGAGTTTCTTAACTTCAGACAAAGACAAGCCAAGACCTGCGGCGACCAGTTCTCCGTAACCAGAATCCGCCTTGTAAAAAAGGGCTGTCTGTCTCAGTTGTATACGTTTTATAGCGCCGGAAAGGTGATCCACGATGTTTCCTACGAGGTTTCCCCGATCTTGATCGGTCATTACAGTTCGATAAAGATTTCCTGGTTGGACAAAATCGTCGTTCGGATAATTGTAAGAATACCTGTTTGCTTGCCCCAACACATCGAAAGGAGGTTCCTCCATGGAGGAATCAGGAGCAGGCCCCCCAAAGCTATTGGGCCAATAGTTTGGCCCACATCCCCCGTTGCTGTCAGTCCGCATGAAGCCGTCACGCTGGTAACTACTCTCTGGCGCATACTTAGGAGCATTCACCGGTATTAAATGATAGTTTGGGCCCAGCCTATGAAGGTGAGTGTCGTGATAAGAAAAAAGCCTAGCCTGAAGCATCTTATCAGGAGACGGGGCTATTCCGGGAACTAAGTTGCCGGGTGAAAAAGCAGCTTGCTCGACCTCGGCAAAATAATTTTCCGGATTCCGGTTTAACACAAGCTTACCCACTTTGATGGGCGGAACATCTCCATGAGGCCATACTTTCGTGATATCAAAGATATCAAAACGATAGTCTGCTGCCTGTTCTGGGGTAATTATTTGCATTTCGAGAATCCAAGACGGATAATCACCCCGCTCAATCGCCTCACAGAGGTCTCTCGTCGCATGATCGGGGTCTTCACCCTTGAGTGTCTCAGCTTCCTGCCGAGTAAGGTTTCGTACGCCCTGGTCTGTTTTGAAGTGATACTTTACCCAGAAATATTGCCCATCCGCGTTATACCATTTGAAGGTGTGGCTACTATAACCGTTCATGTGGCGGTATGTTGCGGGTGTACCTCGATCGGAAAACAGAATTGTCACTTGGTGAATGGATTCAGGGGTAAGCGACAGAAAATCCCAAAACATGTTAGGGTCTTTGAGGTTGGAGGCGGGGTGCCTTTTTTGGGTATGTATAAAATCAGGGAATTTGAGAGGATCCCGTATAAAAAATACCGGCGTGTTGTTCCCGGTCATGTCGTAATTGCCTTCTTCGGTATAGAATTTCACGGCGAATCCTCTCGGATCTCGTTCAGCGTCCGCCGAGCCCTTCTCGCCACCGACAGTGGAGAACCTTACAAACACTTCAGTTCTTTCCCCAACCTTTGACAGAAATTTCGCGCGGGTAAATTTGGTGACATCGGCTAGGACCTCGAAATAGCCATGCGCTCCGGCACCCTTGGCATGAACAACCCGTTCGGGGATCCTTTCCCTATCAAAATGGGCTAGTTTTTCTAAGAGATGTACGTCTTGAAGGAGGACAGGGCCTCTTTGTCCCGCGGTCATGCTGTTTTGGTCATCAGCCACAGGTACTCCAAATGCTTTGGTGAGTGTCTTTTTAGGAGGGGTCATGGGTCAACTCCTTTCAGGTAATTTTGCGAGCTGTTAGCTAGGATGAGTCATTATCTAAGAATAAATCCTATCTGGAATAGTTTAGTCGCGTTCTGTGCTCCGGTCAACAGCTTATCGACCCCGACGGGAGCCACAGCAAGTCTTGGGCTGAAAGTCCTCTGTTTCAACCTCTCGCTTCGGGCTCAGCTTGTCCTGTGCAAAATGCTGCCACTGCCTGGTCCACGGAATCATACGTGTCCACCACTTGACTAAGGCGAACCAGCCGGAAAAGAGATTTCAGATGCTGAGATGGCCCCGCTATCTTCATGTGTCCATTATTTCGCTTCACGAACCGCCACGACGCGACCAGGGCGCCGCTTGCACTGCTGTCTATGAAATATGTCCGGGAGACGTCGATAACCAACTTCATACCTTGTGGTTGATTTGTTTCCATCACGAGCTCTTTGAATTTAGGCGCCGAGGCTGCATCAAATCGCTGATCCGTAGTGATAATGACCACATCATCCCTTAGACATCTTTCCATAACGGCTATCCTTTCCTGTGTCCGGCGGGGTGACAGGCTGCAGGCGAATGATAGTCAGCGATTGAGTTCTCTACGGGGCGAAGACATATAACTGTCATTACTACCTCAGCAGCCGGTCTTTTCGAGTACTCTATGCGCGTAAAGATATATAACTCAGGCGGGAAAAAATAGATATACTTTCCCATGGAAACAGAAGATACAAAAGAACATCTAGTTATGCTGTTCATGCTTACTTGACCGGACAAGGGTCGGGAGCAATGGATTGCTATTGAAACAAACTTGTTCATCAACTATAATAATTATGCCACATAAGAATTCTTAGTTTTTTCGCTATCAAAACAGATTGGAGGTGGCCTTGCCCTTGAAGAGGACGCCGCGAGTACTCGTTGCAAAACCTGGATTGGATGGGCACGATAGGGGTGCAAAAGTCATAGCGCATGCCCTTAAAGACGCTGGTTTCGAGGTGATTTACACGGGCTTACATCAAACAGTTGAAATGATAGTCGAAGCGGCAATCCAGGAAGACGTTGATGTTATTGGATTATCTATAATGTCCGGGGCGCATCTGCCAATATGCCAGAAGCTCTTTCGACTCTTGAAGGAGAAGGATGCTACAGACATAATGGTGTTGGTCGGGGGTGTAATACCGAGTCGCGATATACCTGCCCTTAAAACTCTAGGAGTCAAAGAGGTCTTTCCAGGCGGCTCAGACATCCATGCTCCAGCCGCATTCATCAAACAGCTCAACTCAGAGGCTACGTCATGAGTGGAACAGAAGAAATTTACCAGCCCTTAAACCACGTCCGCATTATCACAGCAGCGTCTTTGTTTGATGGCCACGATGCGGCCATAAACATCATGCGAAGGATTCTCCAGTCATCTGGAGCCGAGGTTATACATCTCGGCCACAATCGGTCGGTCTCGGAAATTGTCACCTCAGCCGTACAGGAAGATGTTCAGGCAATTGGGGTGAGCTCGTATCAGGGAGGCCATACGGAATTCTTCAAGTATATGGTTGACCTTTTAAAAGAATACGACTGTGGGCATATCAAAATTTTTGGAGGGGGAGGCGGGGTCATAGTCCCTGAAGAAATTAGAGAGCTAGAGGGCTACGGCGTCACGAAGATATATAGCCCTGAAGATGGTCGCGTCATGGGCCTCCAAGGGATGATTAACCATTTCCTAAAACTCAGTGATTTTCCATTGAGCGACGGCAAACTTAACGGCGATTTGTCTGGTCTCACATGGAACAATTGGCGCCTCATTGCCAGGATGATAACGACGGTCGAGGTCGCCAAGGCTTCTGGAAATGGAGACTTGCCGTTCATTCTTTCGGCCTTAGGAAAGAGTATCAATAATCGGGTAGTACCCGTAGTGGGGATCACGGGGACTGGCGGTGCCGGCAAATCATCGTTGACGGACGAAATTGTGCTTAGGTTCTTGAACGATCAGCAGGACAAGAAGATTGGTATTATCAGCGTAGATCCCAGTAGGCGGAAGACAGGAGGGGCCCTTCTGGGGGACCGCATACGGATGAATTCGATAAACTCTGAAAGGGTTTACTACCGATCCATGGCCACGCGGACCTTTGGAACGGAAGTACCGGAACATCTTCAAGAATCCTTGATGGTACTAAAAGCAGCGGGTATGGACCTCATCATCGTGGAGACCGCAGGTATTGGCCAGGGCGATGCTGCCATTGTCCCGCTAGTGGACGTGTCCCTGTATGTGATGACCTGCGACTTTGGGTCCCAAACGCAGTTAGAAAAGATTGATATGCTCGACTTCGCGGATCTGGTTGCCGTCAACAAATTTGACAGACACGGATCGGAAGATGCCCTACACGACGTTAGAAAACAGATTCAGCGCAACAGGGGAGAATTTACAAGACCCCTGACGGATTTCCATGTGTACGGAACGATAGCTTCTCGCTTCAATGACGACGGAGTAACAAGTCTCTATGTTGGGCTCATCAATGCGATTAATCGGAAGACAGGGTTGAACTGGGAGACGGGTTTGGAGGAGCGTCCTGATCGGATGCCATCATCAAGGACGGTCATCATTCCTACAGAGAGACGCGGATATTTGTCAGACGTAGCTGAAACAGTCAGGAAATACCATACATGGGGCAACGAGCAGACCGAGCTAATTCGTCGCCTATGGCAGCTTGACGGCGCAAGCATGGCATTGAGTAGGTCCGGCATTAGGGACGATGCCGAATCCATAAGACAGATACGACAGCTACAGGATGAAATCGAAAGGAGTCTTGATCCTCGAGCACTTGCGTTGGTGGGCGAATGGCAAGATCTCAAGGAAGCATATTCAGGAGAGGAATATGTATTCACCGTCCGAGGCCGCAAGATCCCCACAAAGTTGAAGACTAAGACACTTAGCGGTACTATGCTTCCCCGCGTGATCCTTCCATCCTATGCTGATCCAGGCGAGATTCTACGTTGGCGACTTAAGGAAAACCTCCCTGGTATGTTCCCATATACAGCTGGGGTGTTTCCTTTTAAGAGAAAGGACGAAGACCCTACCCGTATGTTTGCAGGAGAAGGAGATGCGTTCAGGACGAATAAACGGTTTCATTATCTCTCTGAGAACAGTTTAGCGAAGAGGCTCTCGACAGCATTTGACAGCGTTACCTTGTACGGACGCGACCCTGATCCTCGTCCTGACATATATGGAAAGATTGGCACATCAGGGGTCTCTATATGCACGGTGGATGACGTAAGAGAGCTTTTTGCCGGATTCGATCTTTCAGCGCTCAACACGTCAGTTTCCATGACTATTAATGGACCGGCCCCCATGATGTTGGCAATGTTTTTCAACGCCGCTATTGATCAGAAGCTTGACAAATTCCGCAAAGAGTTTGGCACGGAGCCATCAGCTGAACAGCGAGCCGTTATAAAAGCCGACGTTCTCAGCAATGTGAGGGGCACCGTGCAGGCAGACATCCTAAAAGAGGACCAGGGACAGAATACCTGCCTCTTTTCCATTGATTTCTCTCTGAAAATGATGGGAGACATCCAAGAATATTTTATAAAGAATTCGATTCAGAACTTTTATTCTGTATCAATCTCCGGGTACCACATCGCAGAAGCCGGCGCAAATCCAATAACTCAGCTTGCTTTCACGCTTGCCAATGGTTTCACGTATGTCGAATATTACTTGTCCAGAGGAATGAATATCGACGATTTTGCCCCGAATCTCTCTTTCTTTTTCTCAAACGGTCTTGAACCGGAATATTCAGTCATAGGACGAGTTGCCCGCCGCATTTGGGCAATAGCTATGCGCGACAAGCACGGCGCTAATGAGCGATCTCAGAAGCTCAAGTATCATATCCAGACCAGCGGCCGGTCCCTGCACGCTCAGGAGATCCAATTCAACGACATTCGAACTACGCTTCAGGCTCTAATAGCCATCTATGATAATTGCAACTCCCTTCATACCAACTCTTATGATGAGGCTATCACCACACCTAGCGAGGAATCGGTTCGCCGAGCGCTGGCAATCCAACTGATCATTAACAAGGAATGGGGGATGTCTAGGGTGGACAATTGCAACCAGGGAAGCTTCATTATCGAGGAATTGACTGATCTTGTTGAAGAGGCCGTTCTCATGGAATTCGATCGCCTGTCTCAACGCGGCGGTGTCCTCGGGGCCATGGAGACGGGCTACCAGCGCACCAAAATTCAGGATGAATCTTTATATTACGAAACTCTAAAGAGTTCCGGCGAGTATCCCATCATAGGCGTTAATACCTTTCTCCGTCGGGATGAAGACTACACGGAGAAGTGTGCAGTAGAACTGACGCGAGGTACTGAGGAGGAAAAAGAATCCCAGCTCGAGAGACTTAAGAGATTCAAGGAACGCAACAAAGAAGAAGCCCCCAAGTCGCTCGACAGGTTATTCCAGGTCGTCTTGTCTAACGGAAACATCTTTGAGGAACTAATGGAAACTGTGAAGTGTTGCAGCTTAGGACAAATCTCCGAGACGCTGTTCCGAGCAGGGGGTCAATATAGAAGGACCATGTAACCTATCGTCGCTACAAAGCATGGGACTAGTCCCGATCGGGACCGACAAGAACAGCTTGATCCTCAGACGTGGTCCCCGACGCCTTGTGTAACAGCCTTATTCGGTACTTTCCTGGTGCTAGGACGAGGCGGCCATGGTATATACCCTTCCCGTCTGTAATTATCTCCCCACAATCCTTCCAGGGGCTCTGTGATATTTGAATCGTGACGCGAGAATTCGGGAGTTGAGGGAAGCTCCCATGGAAGACAACGGTCTCCCCGGCGACCACAGCAGCCAGAGCCAAAGGCTTTTCTTGACGACCCATGGGCAGATCATGACGTCGTACAATACGCTGATAAAGGGCGTCAGACAGTTTCCGATCGTATCTCACGGAACTGGTTTGATATGGCGCAGAAAAAGGATTTTGGCCGGCCAGTAGGGCCATCCAGTCAAAAGTTAGATTAAGGGTACCGTCAATCCGGAAATAATCGCCCGCAAACCTTTCATAGCCTTTTTCGGCAGAGGCCAGAATCACCCCATTACGCATACTAGCCTGAACACCGTACCGGTAGCCCAGCATATTAGTGGATGCCCCGCGAAACGAGTTCCCCTGAGCCGTGAGCCTGAAGTCCAGGCTTTCGGTAAAGGCAGGCAGCAGCAGGGACAACGAGGCGTCCGCTCCAGTAGGCAAGGACTCTTCAATAAAGTGATTTCGATTGTGTGAGATTAGGCGGCGTTGATTAACCGGCAAATACGCATTGATGCGAAGAGACAAATCTGAATGGCGTCCTGGAAGCAAAGATAACTCAAAGCCCATGCCTGCCTGTTTGAGAAAATCTTCCTGAAGCCTTCTCGACCGTTTCCAGTCGTGAAATGCGTAAAAACCTACGAGAGCGTCGGAGGTGACAAGGTGTCGAACCCCGGCGCTGAACGAAAATGTCTCTTCCGATCTTGTGAGATTCAATCGCGGGGACACAAAAATACTCTTATCAGACCAGGCTTTTACGGGGAGAAAGTATTCCGCTCGCATGGTCGCTAATCCCTCCCACTGGTCATAGCCGGCACCGAGGTCTAACCCCGTCCTCAATGTAATGGGGAGCACCATGTTGAGCCATTGGTTTAGCATAGGCGCAACATAGGAATCAGGGATAAACGCCTGCTGATTCTTTGCGAGGTCACTGGAGGCTTTAGAGAGATACTGGACAGGAGATATTTGATCAGCATCAAGCTGGGGAAGTTGATATGGAGAGCAATTTGGTTCGGCGACCTCCCAGAATATTAGGAGTTGGATTAGAATAGCGGCCAAGAAGACTTTATATAATATTTTGCTTGAATCTTTCATTTTAATATACTAAAAATAAACACTTTTTATTCTAATATATTATGCGGACCCGTCTGTCAAGGTGATTATTCCAAATGAGGAATTTAGTGGGCTCAGCCATGAGCGGTAATGATATCACATACATAGTGGCTGCAAGAGGAAACGTCAAAATCAAAACATTCTCTCATTGTGAGGTTGCATTACGGGAGATTGCGGCGGCGTCTCCGGTTCGTCACAATGGCATCATTGAAGTTTGTGTCATTGCGAGCAAAGCGAGGCGATTTCGTCAGCCCTGAAATTCGAAAAATTAGGGCAGCCCTAAGGGAATTTGTTCACCATTATGAAAGAGGATCACGTTAGGTCGTGACTGTCTTCTCGTTATTATGGCTTTATGGTGAGGCGAATTTGCCATACCTCTTAGCCTTTTGTCGCATGGATGAACTGAGTTCTGAAAAACTTGACACATATCATCGTGGATATTAGGATGGATATGGACACGAGTCTTTGGGAATGGCATTTCTTTCAGAGCAGCGCCAGGCTACTGTCAATGGCATATCCTCATCGAAATCCCACAGCGCCAATGCTGGAAAAGAAGGAAAGGTAGAAAAGCCGTGAAGGAATTACTTTCGGGAAATGAAGCAATAGCACGCGGGGCTTACGAATACGGGGTGCGGCTGGCAGCTGCTTACCCCGGCACCCCAAGTACAGAGATTCTTGAGTACATAGGACAACGTTATCCGGAGATCAAAGCAGGGTGGGCCCCAAATGAGAAGGTCGCCGTCGAGGTAGCGGCAGGCGCAGCTTACGGGGGATCCAGAGCCATGGCAATTATGAAGCATGTAGGGCTGAACGTTGCTGCGGATCCTTTCATGACCTTGTCGTATACCGGAGTTAACGGAGGACTCGTAATCGTTGTTTGCGACGATCCTGAGATGCACTCGTCTCAGAACGAACAGGACTCCAGGCACTATTCTAAATTTGCTAAGGTTCCGTGTCTTGAGCCGGCGGACAGCCAAGAAGCCAAGGACTTGCTCGGAGAAGCATTGAGGATTAGCGAAGAATTCGATACACCAGTGATGCTAAGGAGTATGACTAGGATATCTCACTCGATGTCCCTGGTGGAAACGAAGAAAAGAATGGAAGGGCCGAAGGAGCCCGGCTTGAAGAAAGATCCTATGAAATTCGTTATGCTTCCTGGAATGGCTCGAAAGCGTCATCCTATCGTCGAGCAGCGACTCCATGACCTTAAGGTTTTTGCAGAGACGTTTCCGTATAACAAGGTGACGATGGGGGACCCATCCATGGGGATAATTGCTTCAGGTGTGAATTATCAGTACGCTAAGGAAGTTATGCCTGAAGCCTCGTTTCTTAAATTAGGTATGGTATGGCCGCTTCCTGAACAGATGGTCAAGGATTTCGCTTCGAAAGTGAAGAGGTTAGTGGTGATAGAGGACCTAGATCCTTTCATCGAGGAAGCCGTTAGGTTGATGGGTATCGGGGTAGAGGGCAAAGAGCTGACAGGCTACTGTGGAGAATTGTCCCCCGAGAAGGTCGAGATAGCGTTGAAAGGATTGTCTTCATCCAAGAGCATCGGCGCCATAGATATAGAAATTCCCATGAGACCTCCTAACATGTGTCCGGGCTGCCCCCATAGAGCCACTTTCACAGCGCTGAAGAAAAAAAAGGTATATGTCTCCGGAGACATTGGCTGTTATACCCTCGGAGCTCTGCCGCCTCTGGGAATGTTGGATCATTGTTTATGCATGGGCGCTGGCATCGGAATCGCCTCTGGACTCGACCGTTCCCTTGGGGAATTGGCGCGTGGAAAAGCAGTAGCCGTTATCGGCGACTCAACATTTTTCCACTCGGGGATGACGCCTTTGCTGGAGCTTGCATACAACGGCGGCTCTACCACAGTGATCATTTTGGACAATCGAACCACAGCAATGACGGGAGCCCAGAACCATCCTGGTACAGGCTACACTTTGAGGAATGAGCCGACTATTACGGCAGACATCGAAAAGCTGGCAGAATCGTTTGGATTTCGCCGGATAAGAAAGGTAAATCCTTACAGAGTCAAAGAGCTAGAAAAGATCGTTTCAGAAGAACTGGAAACTAATGAGCCATCTCTCATCATATCTCGTGCGCCTTGCGCCCTGTTAAAAGCTGGTAGGATTCTTCCCGACAAGCCCTACAGCATTGACCAGGATGCGTGTACAGGCTGCAAGACGTGTATCAACACAGGCTGTCCCGCACTGGAGTTTGTAAAGATAGAGAAACCGGCAGAGGGGGAAAAGAAGAGAAAAGGATATTCTCGAATCAACGCATCATTGTGCGTAGGGTGTGGGACGTGCTTTGAAGTTTGCAAGTTTGATGCTGTAAAGGAGGCCTCATGAGCAACGACAAGGTTTACAATATTTTGATAGTTGGAGTGGGAGGCCAGGGTATCATACTGGCAAGCGATATACTAGGCAAAGCTGCTGCAATTCACGGGTACGAGGTAAAGAAGAATGAAATCCACGGCATGGCTCAACGGGGAGGGTCTGTTTCGAGCCACGTCCGTTTCGGCAAATCTGTCAGTTCGCCTATCATTAAAATGGGAGAGGCGGACGTTCTTCTTTCCTTCGAGCAAATAGAAACTGTGCGTTACTTCCCGTATCTGTCAGTTACCGGTAAAGTTATCCTGAACGATGCAAGGATGTTGCCGCCTGCCGTATTCACGGGCAAGCAGGACTATCCCGAGGATATCATCGGAAAAGTGAAAAAGAAGGCGCCCGATACCCTGGTTGTGGACGGTAATGATGTGGCTTCTCGCATCGGGAATCCCAGAGTGGTCAATGTAATTTTTCTGGGTGTCTTGTCAAAGTATTTGGACATCCCTGTGGATCGATACGAACAAGTGCTGAAGGAATCCCTGAAACCGAAACTAGTGGACGTCAATATTAGGGCGTTGCACGAAGGAAGGCGTCTTGTAACAGGATAGGGAGGGCGGGGGCTCTTAATTATAGCTTGTTCCTAACAAGTGATTGTGAGTCGAGAAGACGGCATCTCTTTCCGGCATCCAGTTGGAAGCGTTAAACCAGTCTCACGTGGTGGCGGAGCGAGTCCGGCATTAAGAATCGGCCTATTGGTTGATCACGACAGTACCGCAGTATCCATAGAGGCTTCAAAGATCGCTAAGACCGTGGTAGAGGAACCCATCATTCAGGCGGAAACTTCCACAAGTCGGATTTAGAGGGAGGCTCGGTGGTTCTGTCGGATTTCTCTCATGCTTTTTGAGTGGGGAGAGCGCCACAGAGATCGCCTTTTCGCCTCTGGCTTCTCGAAATGACAAAATGCCGGTTCCTGTGATTACGAGGAAGGCAAGCTCGTCGTTCATTAAGGCAACGACGAGTGGGCCTCGCGGCTTAGTTGCATTCGAACCTCAGCGCCCCTAGAGACATTATGAGCTAGCCTGATGCCGTCAAACTTTCTGCCAGCCTCTGCCCTTGTTCGTCACGGCCATAAGATGCCTGGGCTAAAACAGCATCCTTTACCAATTTCAAGAACGGCTTCATATCGGTGAGGATCCTTTTCGTAGAGACTGCAGCGGTACCGGTATCCATCCCAGCGTAAAGCAGGACACGGCCGGGTATAGTGACCGAACTTCATGGTGCCGATTCGGCATATCCGACTCATGCAGCAACGGCCGCATCCTGTGCATTGTTGGCTGCCTTCCGGTGGATTCATGTCTCGGTTGATAGTTATTGTGACATCACTTTCAGTTCTATTTCATCTTTTGGACAGTAAATTTGCCCCGGCGTAGCGCTGCGACCAATTCCTTTTCGTCGTGCACCTGATCCACTAAATCAGTTACGCAGGTCCCCACAGCTCTTGCAATGTGGGCGTCGCTTCCTCCAACTTTGATGAGGCCAAGAGCGTCTGCGACGCTCTTTGCCATATTATTTTCCTCGTCCGTGACCATACCGTTGCAGACCTCCATCCCGTGGACGTGGGCAAATGTCGGGTTGTCAGCGGCGCTCTCCACATCAAGTTGGAGTCTTCCAAAGCCGAAGAGCAGAAACCCCCTGAAAGGGTGCGCAGCGACGCACAGTCCATTCTGTGAATCCACGATGTTTCTCAGTTGCGCCGGGGTGATCATACCTTCCGGGGCTTTTTCGATTCCATACACCAGCACATCACCGCCAGTGGTTGTTATTTCGACGCCTCTAAAGACAACTATGCCATATTTTTGGCTAAGGGCATCTGCCTCTTCTTTGGTCCAGACCACGTGATGTTCGGTTATGCATACTGCGTCTAATCCGATCTGAATGGCTGCTGTCATAAGCTGGTCCGGAGACATCACGCTGCAAGGCGAATAGGCGGTAGTGTGAATATGAAGATCTATTTTCATTATTGTCTGGACCTGTCACATTGCCCTGAGATACTCCGCCAACATTGGCTGCTGATTCATCCATTTATGAACAAATTCATTCTTGTCCAACTCGGGTTCGTTGGTCAAGGCATGGCGCAGTTCACAAGCAAGTTCTGCTCTGACGAGGGCGCGGCAGCAGTCCACCATTAGAATAGCCATGTGCCGACAGCCTGCTCGGCCTAGCTCTTTTTTGATTCTTGCTTCGATGTTCTTTTCCAATTTCCAGCCCTCAGCGTTGTTGAAAACCTCTTCGGCCTTCACACATCGTTCGGTGGTGAAGCGTTTCATTCGGGCCTGGATTGCCTCTATAGTCAAGGTCGGCCAATGCACTTGCATTTCGCATTGCATGGCATACAGCTCATCTTCAAGGACGCCGCTGACCACTCGTACATCGGCGCCTTGTTTTTGTACTCCAATGGACTTGGATCTGGCATAAGACAACATAATAAGCTCCATTATATTTCTCGAGAGCGGATCACAGCCTCAAATTGAAACTACTCTAAAGACCCCGCCGTGGAAAGGTTCTAACTCGTTGGCTTCGCCCAGCCTGATTCTGCCCGTAACGAGTCTGCTATAGCGCACTCTTAATCTTCTCTAAATGCGACGCAACTATCCTTCAGTCTCGGGTTCTCTGCCATGAGCATTGCGGCCTCCGTTCCTATGACCCTTTCATTGAGGAAGATTTTGGGACCATCGCTGCCGGCTCGGAATGGCTTTCCCCCGAACTCATTTGCTTTTCTTAGTTCAGGGACTGTAATAGCATTTATGAGCATTTCCATTGATTCGAGGACCAACTCAGATATTCGATTACTTCCCCCTTCGCCGCCTATGAGGCTTCTCACTATCTTGGTCATGCCCGGTCCCACCCTTACTCCCACCAGATTTTCCATCTGTTGGATCAGGTGCGAGGTTTCTCCGAGGTCGTCGCGTTTTATATCCAAGCGCGCGGCGCGAATATCAAGAGCTGGTGCTCTCACTTCCAATATGAGTTCAGTCCCGACTAGGTCATCGTTTACGGAGGTGATAACTCTCCAACATCCTTTTTCAATCTCTTCTACGGTGGTGAGACTATTTGACTGATAGTCCAGTATCAATGTCGTTCCTCCTAAATGATACCGTGATAAATCAACACGGGAGTCCTGGATTGGCTGTGGGAGCAGGGCGTGGGTGCTAGTTTCATCCCATTAAGTAGAAAAGTCAACGTTGCAGGCCGAGTCGGTGTTATTAATTGTCCGCTAATTCAGGTAATGACGATCTTCTGAGAACCTTTGTGCAGCTATTTTTCTACGTTACGTTTTCAAGTACGAACTTGATTCCCATGGCGATCAGCACAAGCCCCCCTATCCTTTCGGCCCATTCACCGAGATGCACCCCTGCTGTTTTTCCCAGCAAAGCGCCGAAGAGGGTCATGACAAATGCGGTTACCCCAATCAGAAGGGCGGGAAATGCAACGTCTAATCCTACAAGTCCGAACGTCAAACCTACCGCTAAAGCGTCAATGCTAGTTGCAACCGACAGACCGACCAAACTCCAGCCGCGCGTTGGGTCAAAATTGGTTTCTCTCCCATCTTCCTTGAGCGACTCTATGATCATGTTTATTCCGAGAGCTGACAATATTCCGCCTGCGATCCAGCAGTTTAAGCCGAAGAGCCATTGTGAGATCCATTCGCCCCCGAACCACCCGGAGATTATCATCATTGACTGAAAAAAACCAAAGTGCCACGTAAGGCGAAACGTGTGCCGGATAGTTAACTTTTCCAGGCTTGCTGCCACTGCGGCGGCCACCGCAAAAGCGTCAGTACCGAGGGCGATGGAGGTGGCTAGGAGGGCAGGTAGTTCCAAGACGGATACGTTAGCCTTTCTTGGGTTCCATTTAGGATCAGTAATTTATCAACGCGTCTAAGGACGGTCAACACCAGAGAGGATTCTGACGAAATATATCCGCACAATTTTTGCGCCGTTGCAACGGAGGATGGTTTTGGGCATTATAAGGCCATAGGCGTAAAAGCATAATTTTTTCATGGTATGATTGTACGAGCTTTTGATAAGGAGGCTTTTCCGGCCTTCGGATCAACGGCAGCTTCTTTAATAAACCCTCATAGCCGAATGACCCTCTGTCGATATTCGTCACCGGTTATGAATCGCTCACGACAAAAGAAGGTTCAACACGATTTAGATGAGCTCTTTTTCACATCATGAGCATTCCCACAGCCTCACGGTCCGTGAAGATCGGGGTAGCAAGAGACTCCTTCTGGCCTTCCTGCTCACTGGAGGTTTTATGGTCGTTGAGGTTGTGGGTGGCTGGCTCTTCAATTCACTAGCTTTGCTAGCCGATGGCGGCCACATGCTTTCTGATACGCTCGCCCTGGCTATGGCTTGGTTCGCATCGCGGATGGGACAGCGCTCCGCCAATGATACCCATACGTTCGGTTTCCGACGAGTTGAGATATTGGCTGCGTTTATAAACGGATTGCTGTTGTGGGTCATGGTCGCGTTTATTGCGTACGAGGCTTTTAATCGTTTTAGCAGCCCTCAGGAGATACAGGGCCTAGGACTGCTCGTGACTGCTTCCATCGGCCTAGGCGTCAACTTGTTGCTCATCCTTGTCTTGGCAAGAGATCGACACGAGACTCTGAATTTGCGAGGCGCGTTTCTGCATGTACTTTCAGACACTTTTGGCTCCGTGGGGGCTGTTGCAGCAGCAATAGCGGTTATGATGGCTGGACTTTTTTGGGTTGATTCCTTGATCAGTCTGTTCATCTGCGCTTTGATCATTTATTCCACTGTTAGTCTTCTCCGCGAAGCAACTCGCATCTTGATGGAGGGCGTCCCTTCTCATCTGGATATCAGAGAAATCGAACTAGCTATGCATAGGCTTCAAGGCGTATGCTGCGTGTACGATCTGCACATTTGGAGTATCGCCTCAGACCAAGCCGCTTTGTCAGCGCACGTGGTATTGAGTGACGGGAACCTCGATAGACAGGCATTGCTTAACCAGATCAATAGGCTCTTGCAGAAAAGGTTTCTTATCTCGCATTCCACGATTCAGTTGGAAAGCGGCCACGATTTGAAGACACACAATGGTGATCACCGTTGTCGCGTGGGGACGGCCTGCAGGCTAGAAAACCGAAAAGAATTTCAATAGCGGCGATTTTTCATGCCAGAAGAAAGACAGGAACCAAAGGGCCTCGGAATATTCGTTTCGTCACACTTAGTAGTTACAATCCTCGCGTGTTTGCTTATACTAGTTTTCATTTTTCGCGTCTTTTTATCCGCTTGGTTGAATCTGCTACCAGATGAATGCAGCTATTGGACGTGGTCTCGGCGCCTTGATTGGTCTTATTTTGACAATTCGGGCATGGTTGCGTATCTCATCCGATTGTCAACCGAACTGTTCGGCGTAAGTACACCGTTCACTGTACGATTTCCGTTTCTCGTACTTTCTTTTGCGACGACGTACCTCATCTATAGGGTAAGTGCACTTCTTTTTGTAGATAGACAACAGGCGCTTATAGCAGCAGTTGCTTTTAATTTAACCCCTGTGGGCATATTGGGCGCCGCGGCTGCTGTACATGATAATGCTTTGATATTTTTCTGGATATGTGCGCTTTGGTCCGCGGCCCGGTTCCATAGATCGTTTAACCACAATTGGTTCGTGGTAATGGGATTTACGGTCGGGCTTTCCATACAGAGTAAATACACAGGAGTACTCCTTCTGCCTTGTCTTTTCCTGTTTCTTCTCACGAGCAAGGAGCATCGAAGAAGCCTAATACGGCATGAAACATGGTTAGGGGTGGCTGTGGTGCTAGTTCTCGCTTTACCTATCATTCTCTGGAATGTGGAACACCACTGGGCCTCCCTTGGCCATATATTGTTCATAGGAACTGGCGCGAAATCGTGGTCCCAGCGGATAATGGATGGACTGGGATATCATGCCGCGCAGTTCTTGATCGTTTCACCTCTCTTTTATGTATGGATTCTTCTCAGTGCTGTTTATTCAGCTGTGGTGTGCGTGAGACTCTACAATCCTGAAAAGTTGATGCTGATTTGGTTTGGTATTCCCCTCGTGTTATTTGGGTTCATGGCATTTAGAGGCCATGTAGAGGCTAACTGGGGATTCATGGGCTACGTGTCGATCATCATCCTTTCAGTAGCTGTCATGCAGGAGAAGCTTTCGGATACGTCATCAATACTTTCGGGGTTTTTTCGCCGTAAATATCAAGTATGGGCACTAGGACTTACGCTCCTGCCCACTAGCCTCGTAGTGTTCCACGCATGGGTTGGACTGCTGCCGGCGAGCTGGGAGAGTCGATTGGCCAAGGATGACCGAATTGTATGGGAAATAGGTGGATGGCAAGACCTCGGTAAACACGTGGGGCAGTGGAGGCAGACATACGACGTTCTTGCGGCAGATACATATCAATTGTGTGCCCTGCTCGAGTTCAATGTGCCGGGCCAACCATTTGTTCGCTACCTGGCCCCCTGGGATCGCCCCACTCAGTTCGATGTCTGGGAGCCGTCTTTCGAGAACCTTCGCGGCGAAACTATACTGTTTGTGTCTTCCAAACCCCTGACGCCGTCATGCCCCCAACGCACTACGATCTACGAACATTTTTCTCGGGTTGAATCTTTACCTGTGTTCCAAGTGAGGTACCACGGCGTCGAAATCAGACAAATTTATCTGTACCGAGGTTACGACTTCAATCCTTCGGCACCTCGCAGTCTCGGGCCAAGAAAACTTAAGTATGGGAACCAGTAGCTCTTGAAGCGCCTAATTGACCGTAGTATATGGTAGGTGGTGTATTTGGTGCATGTGGTCCGTCTGTGCATGCGTGCCGAGGGACGGGCTTTCGAGAGGGAATTAATGAGATATCCATGAATGATGACAGGAGACAGAAATGATTTCATTGGAGGATATAGCATCAGAGCGAGGCTTGGACGTCAATGACGTCATTGAATTTCTCAATGATTTTGTTGATTATTCCGAGCAAGAGGATCTGAGAGAGCTTGGTGATGCTCTGAACAGTGGGGATTCCGCTAAGGTGAGAACCAGGGGGCATTCTGTGAAAGGCGCGGCTCTCAATCTCGGGTTGACTGATATTGCCAAGGTCGCTGAAACAATCGAGAAGAAGGGCGCAGAAGGATCACTGGAAGGATGCCAAGATCTTATTGAAGAACTTTCCAGAATGGTTGGAGAGTTAAGAGATTTCCTTAAACAAATGCATTGAGAGTCATCAAGGCGAATCTTGACATTGTTTTGGCTTCAATGCTAATTTGAGTGAGGAAGTGGCGGTGTAGCTCAGATGGTTAGAGCATGCGGCTCATATCCGCAGTGTCCGGGGTTCAAATCCCTGCACCGCCACCAAAGGTTTTTCTGCAACAGGTGCTCATGTTTGAAATTCTTGGACCACCAGGGCGCCTTCCCATATTAACTTTCCTACTAGGCCGATTGTGAGCTGCCTGGAACTCCCAGGTGGCGGATTGTTCGCAGTTCAGGCTTCTGTGGAGGATGCGCTGAGACGTGGCCGATCAGACAATAACGGTAGTAATACCGGCATATAATGAGGAAAAGACGATTGCCCACGTCATTCGGGCTGTAAAGCAAAACGTTCCCACAGCGCGAGTTCTTGTCATCGACGATGGATCAACAGATCGGACGGCATCTGAGGCCTCGTCATCAGGCGCTGAAGTGATTTCCCATCCGCTAAACAAGGGGAACGGCGCCGCCTTAAAAACAGCGATTAGAGCAATCAAAGGAGGGTGGGTGGCCGTAATAGACGCTGACGGGCAGCACGATCCGGCGGATCTCCCTCGTCTCCTTGAACAATTGACCAGTTACGACTTGGTAGTCGGCACTAGGGAGTTTAGTGGGGCCAACGGGGCTATTCTCAGAAACATGGGTAATGTTATTCTAAGTGGCCTCGCCTCTTTTCTCTCGGAGCAACGCATTCCAGACCTCACGTCAGGATTTAGGGCCTTTCGACATGACATAGCGTCTAAGTTTCTACACATATACCCCAACGGGTACTCATTCCCTTCAACAAGCACACTTTGCTTCATCACTTCGGGGTACAATGTACTATTTCTAACGACAAGAGTGAGTCAGAGGCCCCCGATGACCAAAAGTAAACTTCATCCTTTTCGAGACGGTTTCAGATTCCTGATGTTCATCATGCGAATAATTACTCTTGCCAATCCTAACAAGATCTTTTTTCCAACTGGCGTAGGAATGGTGTTGACGGGAATTTTTTTCACGTTAAGAAGCCTCATACTCTTTTCTCAATTTTCCAGCGCATCTGTTCTCTTCTTGGCCGGTGGCGTGAACATTATTTTTTTTGGTCTTGTTCTAGACCAGTTTGCCGCATTGCGCTTACAGGACAGAGACTGATTTCAAAGGCTGTATGATATAAATGTGCGGAATCTGCGGCGTCCTATTTCTTGAGGCAGGGCTGACCCCTTCCCGAAACGGGCTGGAAACGATGAACCGTACAATGGTTCACCGAGGGCCTGATGACGAAGGTTACTACATATCTGGCCCCGTAGGATTGGCGATGCGTCGTCTCAGCATTATTGATCTTGCGAGAGGCCGTCAGCCAATTAGCAACGAAGACGGCTCCATCCACGTTGTATTTAACGGAGAAATATACAATTTTCCCGAATTAAGAAAACATTTGTTAGCAAAGGGGCATACCTTACGCACGAATTCCGACACGGAGGTCATCGTACACCTATACGAAGAGCTTGGGCATGGCTGCGTGAGGAGCCTCTACGGTATGTTCTCATTTGCATTGTGGGATGATCGAAAAAAGACGCTCTTCATCGCCCGGGACAGGATGGGTATCAAGCCTCTCTTCTATTCTTTCAGGCCGGGGCGCCACCTTATATTTGCCAGTGAGCTGAAGGCCCTCATTGAAGGCGGCGTGAGTCGCGAACCTGACTATCAAGGGCTTTACGATTATTTGTCTTTGATGTATGTGCCCACTCCGGCCACAGCGTTTGCTGCCATAAAGAAGCTGCCTCCAGCCTCGTACCTCCTTTGTTCGTCCAAGGGTGTACAAATTTGCCAATATTGGGACATACCCCTGCCTGACGCCGGGAGCAAAGATCTAACATCAGGAGATTATGAGGAAGAGATACTCACGCTGCTGGAAAAAGCGGTCTCCAGGCACATGATTTCAGATGTACCTGTGGGTGCGTTCTTGAGCGGCGGACTGGATTCCACCACTGTGGCTGCCATTATGTCCAAAAGGCTTCGGATGCCGTTGAAAACGTTTACTATTGGTTTCCATCACAGATCGTACGATGAGTCTCAAGAAGCCCGTCTTGCCGCAGAGACGCTGGGAACAGAACACCGGGAGCAAAAAGTTGAGCCCGGGATGATTGAATCTATTCCCCGCTTACTCGACATGTTTGATGAGCCGTTTGGAGATTATTCGGCGATACCAACGTTCCTTGTGTCCAAGTTGGCATCAAGAGAAGTAAAGGTGGTACTGACCGGCGACGGTGGAGATGAAATATTTGCCGGATATCCCACCCACTACGCCTATCGAGTTAGTCGCCTATTCAGACTGATACCGATCTGGCTGCGGAAATGGGTCATCAACCCTTTGGTTGAGGCCCTGCCCACATCCATGGACAGAATCAGTATTGAATACATGGCCAAGCGTTTTATAACAGGTGTGGATCTGCCCTTCGATCGCGGCCATTATTGGTGGAAAGTGATATTCAACGAAACGGAGAAAGAGCGGCTTTGTTCTACCGATTTTTTTCACTCAAATTTGCAAGATAGTTTCGCTGTATTTGAAAAGCACTTTGATCATGCCAGGAAGGCGCACCCTCTAAATCAGCTCCTTTACGTTGATGCCAAGACGTTTCTCCTCGATGACAACCTTGTAAAAGTCGATAGGATGACGATGGTAAATTCACTCGAGGCGCGCGTGCCCCTTTTGGATCATGAGTTGGTTGAACGCCTGGCCACAATTCCTCCGCTAATCAAATCTAGAGCGTTCGAGACCAAGCGACTCCTGAGAAGAGCTGTAAGGCCCCTATTGCCGCGAAAGATCAGGCAAGGGAAAAAGAAGGGCTTTACCCCGCCTTTACCGTACTGGATCAAGGAGGAGTTGCGTCCACTATTTGAGGAATATTTCCACGAAAAGCGTCTGAAAGGGTCCGGCATGCTCGACGCTCGATACTGTCGCACGCTCCTGAAAGAGCATATGGCCGGCCGTAGAGACAATAACCGCCAGCTCTGGACGATCCTGGCCCTTATGCGTTGGTTAGAGAAACAGGGACAGGCAGCGCCCCCGAACCGGATGCCCCTGGTACGGTACTAAAACTGGCCTTACGCTGACCGCGCACTGTCTCTACAGAATGGCACAAAAAAACATGCGGTCAGAGTTTCGTGATCGCTCTAGTGAATGCTTATTTCTAAATTGCGAGGGGACATAATTTGTAATGTGGCCGCACACATGGTTTTTTGTGCCCGTTGCCAAAATTAATGACGAGATTGCTTCGCTTCGATAGCAATTACGCAAACCAGCATGGCGTAACTGCGACGAGCCGCGGCGACAAGCAGCACGACTGTACATAGTGTTTATCTAAATTTGGGTCATAATCGAAAACTGTATGCGCTGACTGTCATGGCCACTCAAGTGACTTCCAATACGTTGGCGCTTTACCATATTAGCACTTCAGGCCATGCGCTGTCATGCCTTACGTGATCGGCCATCCAGGATTCCTGGATTCCCGTATCCACAGGATTCAAAGACAGAATCATGCACGCAGTTCGCGTTTACTTTCGAGAGCCGCCATTTCTGTACAAGCCAAGGCCGTCGTATCTTATTCGTCTTCATGCCAATATTTTAATGGTGCCGGTCCTCCAACCAGCATTTAGAGAGCGGTAGGCATGGAGGCCCACCTCGGGGTAGCAAGCGACATGGCAGAAGTCACCGCGGTTCAGGGCTGGCTCAGGTGACTAATCCTACTTGACCCCAGGCAGCGGCCGTTTGAGTCACCTTATTTCTCTTAGCTTATCTCTTGCGTACCACCATGTTTAATTGGAATTACCCGCCTTGCTTCCGAACTCGAGAATGTGGAAGCCCTTCGCCTCGAATGACGCCTTTAGCGTTTTTGGATCAGCGCACTCAGCACGAATTACTACTCTGACTTTATCGGAATTTGCCTCGGGAACAGTGAAGATAGCCCGACCAACGCAACTGTTGTCGTCGATAATCTTGGAAATTTCTGAGAGTGTCCCTTTTCCCAGTTTCACGTCAGCCAGAGTAATCCTCGCCCTGTCTTTCCCTGCCTCGAGCAGTTTGAAGAGTGTCACGAATATCTCTCGATCCGAAACTACCCCTACAACCCGGTCGCCGTCCATGACAGGAAAGGTGCTCATGGTCAACTCGCGGCCTTTCAGCAAAGTTTCTTCAACGGTATCTTCGATGGAAACAGTAACAGGCATACGGACCATGACATCTTTGACCTTGAGTTTCTTGCAAAAGTAGTTCATCTCGCATTGATCTCCACTGCCGCTCACGCACATGGCAGCTTCGCTGAGATCCCTTCTGTGAACGACACCCGTTAAACGCCCTCCATCCACGACAGGAAGCATTTTAAGTTTGTTCTGCTCGATGATCGCTGCCGCTTCCACTGCTAAGGCATCGCTCGACACTGAAAATTGCTGTGGCAACATCCAATTCTTCACATACATGGTGGTCTCCCTGTGCAAGGATAGTTGTCCTGTTTTGGTCTCCTTATTCCTCAGTTACGCTTAACTCGCGGGAATATCTCGAGACATGCTTTTATAACCTCTTTAGCAAAGGTCTGGTCTTCCAGGTTTGAATGTACTTCCCTGATCTCGACATTTGGTCCGGCTGCGCTTTTCATCTTGTCCCAAAGGATCCTGTCTTGTTTTGGGTCGAACATGTGGCTTGAGCTATAGTCCACTGCCGACCATCCGAGAGTGGGAAAGAGAAAGACGACGGGGCCCTTGGCATTAATCAGTTTTTCTGCAAATACTTCAGCGACCTGAAGCATCTCCTCGTCGGAAACCCTTAGAAAGGTTCTCAATTCGTCTAAGTCAAATTTTCTCCGCTGGTAGTGCTCAGGCCTGTAATGAGACTTCCTTGGGCTGGTGAGGTTCAAGCCGCCTGGCGCAATTACCTGGGGCAAGCCGCGCTTACCAGCCTCAGTAAGACGATTCGGGCCAGCGGCCCTCATCCCGCCTAAGACTTCCTCACCGACTCCACCGGGAGCCAGCTCAAGCACCGCATCGAAGAACCCCTGGGCAATCATCTCGTCCATTGCCCTGTCACACACGCCTGCGGCCGAGAAACCGATGACTTGGTACCCGCTCTGTTCTAAACCTTCTCTGACGGCATGAGCACATTTTTCTGTTGGACCAAACATTGACAGCGCGACGAGAGGCTTTCCTGATTCACGGGCAGAGGTGTCAGTTAGCGGTTGAACTCGGGCCATGGCGGAGATGGCCGCTCCAGCTCTTTCTAATAGGTTCTTCAGTGGGCCAGAGAGCCCAGCTATCTCTATTACCGTGTGCAAAAGAGCTATGTCGCCCGTGCCGATGTATCTTGTCGCCAGTCCTGGGAGCGCGGCGGTAGATGACACCATCAGTTTCGGAAGACCAAAAGGCAAAGCCCTCATTACCTCAGTGGCCATGAGACTTCCGGTGGAACCTCCTAATCCTATGACACCGGCCAGCCTTCCAGAATGAAGATAATCAAGGGCAATCTTGGTGGCACCGTCTATCATCAACCTAGTAATCCGTTTACGATCTCGGCTCGAACGAATTTCCTCGATGTCTCCTCCTCCAGCCCGCGCCGTTTCGGCAGATCCTACGTCTGCACCCGGGTACTTGCCGGACATGCTCATGTCCAATAGCACACATACGGCTCCCTCCCTGGTTATAAATTCCTTGAGGTACAAGGTTTCCGGCCCCTTGGTATCGAGCGTTGAGAGGAGGAGTATGACGTTTTCCATCAGACTTTCCCCTCGGCAGAAACTCTTTCTTCAATGTCCTTTTTAAGGACCTTCTTGTCGACTTTCCCGGAATCTCCAACCGTGGGCATGGCCTCTAGAATCTCCAATCGCTCAGGCAGCTTGTACATAGCGAGCTTCTTCGATTTGAGGAACTGTATCATATCGTCGAAAGTAAAGGTTTCACCAGCCTTGGGCACAACGTAGGCACATGCTTTTTCGCCAAACTCCCGATCGGGCATCGCGACAATTGCTATGGAGGCCACTTTCGGATGTTCGTTGAGAAGGCCTTCTATTTCGGCTGGATATATATTTTGTCCGCCCCTAATGATAACATCTTTCTGACGACCCATGATCCAGATTCGGCCGTCCTCCAATGTGACAATGTCACCTGTAGTTGTCCAATTGTCATCATCAAAGACATCCCGGGTTGCTATAGGGTCTCTCCAATATCCGGCAGGGGAGTGAGGACCCCTCATGTAGAGTATGCCCGGGTCTCCGGGGGGTACCTCTTTCCCATTCTCATCGAGCAGCTTAATTACATTGCCTCGCAAAGGCTTACCCACTGTTCGCCTTCTCACGTCAGCAGGATCGTCTATGGAGCACCCAGAAACAGACCCTACATCCTGGGTACCCAGGTCAGAGGTGATCTTTCCTCCAAGGCGTTTTTCAGCCTCCATCGCGACCTTCGGTGGAAGATACCCACCAGCGGATCTTATAAAGCGCAGCGAGGACAGATCATACTTGGAGAGATCGCATTCCAACATTCGTATGATGTGAGTAGGGACGACGCCAATGCACGTCACTTTTTCCTTCTGAATCATCTCGAGGGCGCCTTCAGGGGTAAACTCTTCTAGCAAGACTATCTTTGCCCCCACCAGAGGTGCGGCAAAATACGTGAGAGTACCGGCGGCACCGCCAGCAAATGGGGCCACGGCCATGGCTATGTCGTTCCTGGTAAGCTTCCAGATCTCGACTCTACATTTGGAAGTCATAACCCTGGGCGCTAGGGGCCACTCAACGATTTTGGGCACGCCTGTGGTTCCACTAGTGCTTGTCAAAGCTCCCACGTCTTCTGTTGGGTGAAATCTCCTTTCTTCGAGCACCCCAGTATCCACTCTCGTCTCCCAGGGCCGGGTCACTATGTCTGGCAGCGAATAGACCCCCTTTGGATAGGGCCCGAAGATGGTAGAGTCAAGGATAAAGCAATAGGCCAGATTAGGATGATCATGCATTAGTTCTTGGATCATATCTAAGTAGTTGAACTTGCGATATATTCCAGGAATTATTATGGCTCGAGGGTCGATCTTGCCGATAATGTGGGTAAGTTCTTTGTGCCTGAGGTATGGCATCACAGTAATGTTAATAAGACCTGCCCTTTCACAGGCGATGCGAGACAAGAAACCGTACGCACAGTTTGGCCCTTGAACGATAACACGATCATCTTTGTTGAGTCCCATGTCAATCCAGGCGAGCGCCAAACGGTCCATCATCTGAGCCGCCTGTCCCCAAGTGATTCTCTGGGTAGAATCAACTAGGGCTTCATTATCGGGCATTTTCCTAGCGTTGTTTATCCAAAAGTCGGTGAACGTCTCACTAGTCCAGTATCCGGCTTTCCGAAACTCGTCAATGATGCTGTCTGTGTATCGTATCGGTCTCATTGAGGACAGTCCTCCATCTTTTGCAGTGTTTCTTTAACTGATTGCTGTTACTTCTTTGACTTGTTCTTGACTGGCGTCGCCGCAGTGGGCCGGTATCATTCCCCGGACATAAGCCGATGAGGCCAGACATACTTTATATGAAAGGGGCAGACCCTTATTATTCTCCTTCAGGGACTCTGATCTCTCCCGATATCAATCCCCTGAGAAATGGCCTTGGCTACGATTTTCAAGGCTGTAAAGGGGCTCACACCATCGTCAAAATGCTGTGGAATAGACCGAAGGGGGCAAGATTCTTCGTCCGTAAGGCGTAAGATAGTCGGCTCGCGCGAGAGTAGCCAGCCTCGGTCTGTGGTTCATTTGCAAACGGATGCTGTCCAGTCCTCGAATCCGTACTCCTTCCATCGAGAGAGCACCTTGTTTTTCACATCCTCGTCAAGGAATATCTCGATGGGCTTTCGTTCCCACTCGTATGGTGTGCAGGCGTCCAAGATGACCCTGGATACTATTTGCCTTGCATTAATCGGCAAGGCAGGGTCGAGGGGTGTAGATCGTCCTCTGTCGATGATTTGGGTGTCTCTCTTGGGGTCGTAGCGAACAGATAGTGCCCACATCACGCGCTCCCAGTCGTCCGCAGGGATGTCGTGGTCAACCACAATCACGCCTTTGAGTCCGTAATGCCCCGTAGTTGTTGCAATGACGGCGTTCCCGACTTGATTGGAGTGGCCTGGGTACTTTTGCTCCACCGACACTATGGCCCAGAAACGACCCGTCGATTCAGCGGGAATGTAAACTGACTTTATCCCCGGCACCCTCATATTCTCAAGGTCGGTCCAGAGGGTAGCAGTTCTGTTGAGCGATTGAATCATGTGGGTGTCTGTGATTGGCTTCCCGACTGTGGTTGCCCAAAACATGGGGTTTTTTCTCCGCAGTATTCTTTGTATGTGGAGGACCTGTTTGGGCCACTCTTCTCCCTTAGCGCCTGAGTAATAACCGGTATACTCGCCGAACGGCCCCTCTTCCCTGAGATCCTTTGGATCAACATATCCTTCCAAGATGATCTCGGCATTGGCAGGGAGCAAGAGTCCCGTCAGATCACTCTTGAAGACTTCGCATTGCTCGCCTCGCAGCGTACTTATAATGTCGTACTCATCCACCTGCGCGGATACCAGGGTCGAAGAAACGAGGAAGTGAACTGCATCAGCGCCTATCACTGCGGCCGCAGGCATTAATGTACCATCTTTTTTGTGCTGGTTGAAATGAAAGTCTGCATGCTTCCCCCTTATGATCTGGATTCCGCAGTGATTCCGGTCATGAATCTGCATCCTGTACGTCCCAAGGTTGGTCCATCCAGTTTCTTTATCTTTGGTTACGAGATAAACGGCCGTTCCAACGAATCGTCCTCCGTCTCTGGGATAGAAGAAAGGAACTGGCAGGGACAGTATATCCACGTCATCTCCTTCGAGTACCATTTCGCACACAGGGCCGGAATCCACGACCACTGGCTTCATGAGCTGCTTGGTGGTGAGCTTCATCCATTCTCTTGCCATGTCGCACATGCTGTAATTCAGAGGCATTCCCAGTCCGATTGCAAGTCTTCGTGGTGTAGTGAACGCACTGGTGAGCACCGGAATGTCATATCCTTTTACATTTTCAAAAAGGAGGGCCGGCCCTTTCCTCTCTTCGTTAATTTTTGCGATGTGGGAGAGTTCGAGGTTCCAATCTACCTCAGTCTTTATTCGGTGTAGCTCTCCTTCCTGCTCGCATTTGTTTATGAAATCTCTCAATTCCTTCATGCAGTCGTTTCCTCCTCTAGGGGATCTGTTCTCAAGCTAAGTGATTTTTCTTCCTTTGATGAGGCCAGCTATGATGTGTTCAATGGCGCTAGCCTTTGGCTCGATAACCGGTTTCACCTCCCTTTGACTCCAAACAGTTTCTGGACGACTCTGAACGATGAACACCGATCCCTTAGTCGGCAGCCCCTTTTCGACGGCCCACTCTATATCCATTGGCCGTCCGTAATGGAGTTCAATTCGCTTCCCCAGTTCGGCTAACTCGATAGCTTCCTTATCCAATAGACTCTGTGCCGTTCGACGTTCTGGTTCGGTCTCGATCTTTACGACCATGTCGGTGTCGGGATCAGTCGTGTAGCGAATATGCTTGTCTGATATGGTCTTCTTGGTCATTTCCATCGTAATCTTGTTGACATGAAACTCATCGGGCGTTACTTCGCCCGAGACAACACTCTCTCCATATCCCCAATTGGCATTGATGACTATTGTAGATCGATCACCTGTTGACGGATTGAGTGTAAACATTACGCCAGCGGTAAAAGAGCGAACCATTTTTTGTACAGCCACGCTGATCTGTACAACCCGGTGATCAAATCCCATTCCGATACGATAGGCTATGGCCCGAGGAGTGAATAGGCTTGCCCAGCACTTCTTGACTCTATCCAGTAAGTCATCAACCCCTCGGATCCAGAGATAGGTGTCTTGCTGACCTGCAAAACTGGCACCCGGCAAATCTTCAGCCGTAGCCGACGATCTTACCGCGACAGGGACAGCCGGCATACGGCAGCGACGCGCCAGTATTCTGTACTGTTCCGCGATAATGTCTTCCATGAACTCGCTCATTTTGCCGGCTTCTATCCATTCACGGATATGTGCGGACGCAGTCTCCACGTGCTCCGTGTTCCCAGGTTCTATGGAGGTCAACCTCTCTAAAACCTTTTCCGTCAAATTATTTTCTCTTAGAAAATCTGCGTAGGCGCCGGTGGTGATTGCAAAACCCGGAGGAACCGGGATTTGGGCCTTCAGCAGTTCCCCCAGGCTAGCACACTTGCCCCCGACACGATTGACCATATTGCGATCACACACTTCGAACGGAAGCACATACTTGGCAATATCCATTGCGATATTCCTTCGCGAGCAAACAGATTCGTTAACTGATAATGTCAATTTCTCCCTTGGAACCATCAAGACGTATTCGCTGACCAGTCTTGAGGCGGGAGGTGGCTGATCCGGTCCCCACAACAGCAGGCAACCCGTACTCACGACATACAATGGCTGCATGACACATCACGCCTCCCACATCGGTGACGGCGGCTTTGATTTTCTGAAAAGCTGGGGCCCAGCTCGGAGACGTAGTCGGCGCAACGAGTATATCTCCTTCTTTGAGTTCACCTATTTCCTTGACCGTCCTGCATACACGCACGACTCCCTCGACAACGCCAGGAGACCCCGGGAAACCCATGATTTTTGTCAGGTCCCCATCCGCAATGGCTTTAAGTCTTGCCCATGCAGACATGGATTCGCTAGTGATACCCCAAAGAACTATAGTAAAAGGTTCAGTAATCGTCTGGGGAACTGTTCCCATGGCATCGGGCGGGACCCATTTGCGGAACTTGCCCATGACGTCCTTCCGCCACGCAATCTCTTTTGGCCATACCAGCGGTCCCCGAGGCTTTGAACCCGTTGCCCAGCTAGTTACAACATCCCACAAGGCGTCTTTAATCTCGGCCCTCTTGAGATACCAGACGTCTTCCACTTCGTTGATGAATTTGTAATCTACAAGAATCTTGGCCACTTCTCGCATCTTGTTCCAGAATAAGCTGTGAAACCAATGTTCTACGTAGAAAAGGTGGTTTTCTACATACGGAAACACCGTACGTGCAGTTCCTAGCATCTGATCGAAAGTCTGACGGTCTTCATCAGTGGTAAGAAGCGCACGATATTCCGAAGCTAGGCGCTCGCGTTCCCGGCGAATAGCCTCTGTCGGTCGATCTATATTCTCACCCTTTCGGATCTTTTCTATGTAGATAGTCATTGAACTAAGCGGGACGTCTAAGTCGTCGTTCCAAGATTTGTCATGGTGATACCAACCGGTACCCGTGGATATGTAGAACCATGGCTCGCGAGCAGCTTGAAACGCCTCAAGCCACTTCTTGCCTTTTTCAGAAGCGGCCATCTCATTGAGAACAGTCTCAGCTTTCCCCTTCATGGCAATATCATCTACCCCCAGCTCTATGGATAGCTTGGCCAGTTTCTTGAGTTCTTCATCGGGGCGATAGATAATGACATCTATTCCTCCAACCATCTGCGTGATCTTTTGCAGCGGTATGTCTGGAAATGCCTTCTGGCAGAAATCCACAAACACGACGTAAGCAGCGTATCCAAGATTTAGAAACTCGAAATGGTATTGCCAAGCCAATATCCCCAAGTCGATTAGTTTATCATAGGCATGGAGGAGCCTATACCCTGTCGATACTCCTAAGCCCTCAAAGACAACCGATTCATCCTCTATCTCGGGCAACGTGGGAATTTTCAGATCCGCGAGCTGCTTGATGATGTCCCGCATCTTACCTTCCCAGTTCTCATGCAGGCGATCCCAGTTCTGGTAGTAATATCCAGCCCGTTTCATGAAGAGTTCAGCCCTCTTGGGTATCTCTGCTGGATCAGCCACGGGCAAAGGAGTAATGTAGAGGTATCCATTGTGGATCCGGTGATCGATACCCATAGCCGGCGGAACAATGAAGATGCGGGTGTTAAATTGCGATAGAGCCAGAAACCATGCCTCGTCCCAAATGATGTCGAAGGGGTACATAGGCTCTGGATAATGAAGCCCGTCATAGAACCAGAACATGTTTTCTTCGTACGCCTTCCGCTCTGGATCCTCGGTGGTGTACAGATAATGATATGGATACATTCGCTCCCACCCTTCTGTACCGGGTAACCGTTCCGCCTCATGAGGATTAGGGAATTTTAGGTCAGCCATTTCTCCACCTCCCGTGTGATTTTCTACTGCATGACATGCATAGGGGGACCGCGATGCGGTTGCCCTTCTTGAAGCCCTATCTAATCTCGAACCGGATCAGTGATACTTGCGCCCTCCCTTACTTCCACCATCCATCGCGATCCGAATCCGACAGAATTATCGAGATAACGAATAGATCGAGGGCGGAAGGCATACAGTGATACTCGTGATCCCTTTCCTAAAAGGTTACCCGAAAGGGTTTCTGGATCCTTCAAGAGGCCTTTTACAAATGGATGCCGCCCCAAATAGGTAGCCAAAGCCTTTGCAAAAGCTACCGGAGAGCTTATATGATCAACAGCACCCTCCATCTGAAGGCCCTTGATAGACCTCCAATCAGAATAATCACCGTAGATCGCTGCTGCAGCCTTTGGATTTTTTTCAAGTATCTGGACATGGCGAGACGAGGCGGACGAAAAGAACACGAGATCGTAGTGGTGTCTTGCGTAATACACGGGAGCTGTCCACGGCAGGTCGCGTATGCTGCAGGCCAACGTCATCGTCGTGTATCGATCCATAAATGACTTCACTGTTTTCTCGAACTCCTCAGGTTTCATCCTCCAGCCCATCGGTCAAAAAGCTGATGTTTGACTCCGAGTTGATCTAACGCTTTACCAAGAGTTTGATCGACAATATCGCGTATGGTCTTCGGCTTGTGATAGAAAGAAGGAACGGGCGGAAGTATGACGCCCCCAATTTCCGTAACCGATACCATCTGTCGAAGGTGCCCCAGGTGCAACGGAGTTTCCCGCACTATCAAAATGAGTTTTCGTCTCTCTTTGAGAGTCACGTCAGCAGCGCGAATTAGCAAATTGTCATTGATAGAGTTGGCAATCATAGCAAGGCTCTTTATGGAACAGGGGGCCACGATCATCCCATCCACATGGAAAGACCCGCTCGAGACACCTGCGGCTAGATTCTCAGGGGGGTAAGAGACATCTGCCAATCTTTCGACCTCTTCAGGAGTAAAAGAAGTCTCGTACTCCATGGTTACCCTGCTTGCTCTTGACATGATCAGGTGGGTCTCAATACCGTCAATCCCAGCAAGAACTTCCAACAGGCGAACTCCGTAGATCGTGCCGCTTGCTCCACTGATGCCGACGATTATGCGCCTCACACTCAGTCCTTACTCTCGGTTTTTAATGTTTGGTGTTCTAAGCACCTTCCAGACTAGTTCGGCGCCAATCAACAACCCGGATATGTTGGGTGTTAGCTCACACGCTTTATAGAATGGGCAACTAATTTTTCCTGGAATCGCTCAGCGTCGCCGCTGTGTAGTCTAGTTACAACTCACGAGTATTTTGCTTAATGATACTGGGCTGTTATTTCAGTTGTGGATGAGAATTCGACCACACCGATCGCTCCTCGAGAGCCTTGCCTGCAATTCGTTACGTCCGGAACTCTCTCTTATCTTCTCCAGTTGCTCGCGGTCCGTGAAAGTTAACCCAAATCATTTGCCGAGAGGGATTTTTTCCTCCTTGGCGCTAAAGTTTATAAGTTGTAAGGCGCAATCATCCTCCGGGGAGGGGAATTGCGGAAGGGGTAGGATGTTGTTTCTCGTTCTTAGCCACGTTTTTCACGATTAATCCAGGTTAAGGCCTAAGCGTACAGCTCCCTCGGATGCTTTCTGCAATGAGGCGGCCCGACCAAGGATCGTTCGGTTCGTGTTGCTTCAGACGTTTTTGAATTATTTGAGATTACTGTTAGGAAGTCAAGTTATAAAAAATTATATACCTATAATCTCAGCTTATACTATAATTCGAGCTAACGCATAACACTTGGAACGACAATGAACCTAAAGCATCTCGAAACCTTTCACCTTTTTTGCAAATTCAGGAGCATGTCCCAGACCGCCGAATTCCTGCATGTTACACAGCCGGCTGTATCTCAGCAGCTCAGAGGATTTGAGGAGGCCTGCGGCGTAAGGCTTTTCTTCCGTGAAGGGAATCAATACAAACTGACTGAGGTTGGGGAGTCTTTGTGGCTGCTATCAAAAGTCATCTTTTCACGCGTGGATCAAATTCATGCTCTGCTCACGAATGCACGAAAGCCTTCGTCCGGTATTCTTCGCATAGGAACGAGCAAGGATTATGCTAGAACCGTGATGCCCGACCTTCTCGCGAATTTTCAGCGCATTCATCCTTCGGTGCAGGTTTTCCTGAGCGAGGGCAATTCTGTTGAACTAATGAATCGATTAAGGAATAGAAAAGAAGATATGGTGGTAGTTGCCAGGACTTCCTACGACAAATCACTCCGTGCTATCCCTTTTGCGGCTGAAGAGATGATACTCGTGGCCCGACCTGACCATCCGCTTGCTACAGGAGCCCTAGTTTCTATTAGAATACTGGCGGGGGAGTCCCTCATAGTTCGTGAGCGAGGATCAGGATCGCGAGATGCTGTTGATAGAAGACTGCAAGAGATGGGCGTATCTCCTTCGGTGATGATCGAATCGGAGAGTTTAGGTTTCATTCTTGCCTATATTGAGAGGAATATGGGAGTGTCTTTTATTTTGTCCCGGGAGATACAACGCGAACTATCTGCCGGGATTCTAAAACAGGTGAACCTCTTGGAAGGAAATATTAGATTTTATGCCGATATATTGCTATTAAGGGGTGAGACGGTAGCTAGGCCCGTGAGAGATTTCCTGAGAATCGTAAGGGCTTGGAGGAGTCAGACAGTGCTTTCGGATTCATGATCCGCTCTTGTAGGAGTCTTTATGGATAGTCATGTCGTGGTAGTAGGTACACTCGATACCAAAGGCGACGAGATCGCATACCTGTGCAAACGTATCTCAGAATACGGGAGATCAGTGTTAGTTATTGATGTGGGCACGTTGGATCCCCCAGTCATAAATGCGGACGTATCTCGCATGCAGGTGGCGGAGGCCGCCGGATCAAGCATGGCAGAACTGGAAAACAAGAAAGACCGGCGGCAGGCAGTGGAGACGATGATTCTAGGGGCGTCTCGAATTGTAGGCGAGTTGCAACGAGAGGGAAAGATAGCTGGAATAGTTTCTGTGGGTGGGGGCACTGGTACCCATATTGGTATGGGCATCATGCGTTCTCTACCTTTGGGTGTGCCAAAGCTAATGGTTTCGACTGTGGCCTCCCGAGATATGAGAAGTTTGATAGGAACTAAGGACATCACAGTTATGCATTCTGTGGCCGATCTGCTGGGCCTCAATGCAGTCACGAGAAAAATACTTGCAAATGCAGCAGCAGGTATAAGCCAAATGGCAGCCGAGCCCACTGAGGTGAAGTCTGATCGACCGATCGTGTCTCTGACGTCCTTCGGATTCATAACGCAAGGAGCCATGCAGGTTAAGGCTGGATTGGAAAAGCTTGGCTACGAGGTGGTCCCATTTCACGCGAATGGAACGGGCGGCATGGCAATGGAGGACTTGGTGGAACAGAGGATCATACAAGGGGTGCTTGACTTTGCGCTCCATGAATTCGCAGATTCTCTTTACGGCGGCTATTGCGGGGACATTGGGGCCTCCAGGATGGAAAGCGCTGGGAAATTGGGGTTGCCCCAGGTCATTGTTCCTGGAGGTCTGGACTGCATCGTGCTGGAATTCAACTCAGTTCATAACATGCCGCCGGTAGCCAGAGATAGAAAGATATTTTGGTATGATTTCCGATCCGGGATCCGAACCAATTTAGACGACATGAAAAGTCTGGCAGAAATTATTTCCGACAAGCTAAACCGCGCAAAAGGGCCTGTCAAAATCCTCTTCCCCATGCGAGGTTTCTCGGAAGCAGACCGACAGGGCGCCGCCCTTTTTGAGCCCGAGACTAATCACTTTTTTGTAGAGCAGCTAAAATCCAGAGTCAACAGCAGCATAGACACGGTGGAGGTGGACTATCATATCAACGACCCTGAATTTACGGCGCTTGTCGTTCAGGCTATGCACTCATTGATGACCGCACATCTATCCGACAACCATGGCCCAAAATAGGTATATAGAATCCCTTCAAGGAGCATTTAGCCTTATGTATTGCCCCAATGCGGCCAGTCTGTTTCGAGCCTTCCTCCTAGTCTTTTCTTTGTCGGTGTTCCTGTCCTGTTCCGAGGGCGCAACGTTCTCCGGCAAATGCGTAGGGGTAGCCGACGGGGATACGATAACGGTATTGAAGCGAGGTAAAGCCGTCCGAGTAAGACTTTACGGAATCGACTGTCCCGAGCGAGGGCAGGATTTCTACCGGGCAGCGAAAGCGTTCACCAGTGAGCACGTTTACGGTAAGATTGTGGAAGTGTCGCCAGTTGACCAGGACGACTACGGCCGATTGGTCGCGTGGGTATCAGCGGACGGGAAAAACCTCAACAAGGAACTCGTCGCCGGCGGACTTGCCTGGTGGTACAAGAGATACGCACCTAACAGCAGGGAGCTGGCGAAATTGGAGAAGAAGGCCCGTAGGGAAAGGATCGGGATCTGGTCGCATCCTAATCCGGTTCCTCCTTGGGAATTTAGGCTTGAACATCATTATAAAAGGTTGCCATCAGCTCTCAACTAAATACATAAAATGTTCGAGTAAGAGGCGCAATTTTTCTTGATCTATTGGCTTTGAAATATAGTCATCCATGCCGGCTTCGAGACATTTTTGGCGATCTTCCTCTCTGGCATGTGCTGTCATGGCAATAATCGGGGTGTGATAGCCGGTCTCGCGCTCGTATTCACGGATAAGCGATGTGGCCTGGTGTCCGTCCATCTCGGGCATTTGGACGTCCATGAGTATTACGTCAAAACGCTTCTGGCGATTTACTTGGACGGCGTCGCGCCCATTTTCAACTGCTTCAACCACGTGACCGCATTTTTCCAATATACGTGTCGCAACTTTTCTGTTCACACGATTGTCCTCCACGAGAAGAACATGAAGAGATTTTGAGGCCTTACGATCACTGGAATCCGAGTTCGGAACTTGTCGCTGGTGGAAGACTGGCATACCAGCCGCCGACTGAATGAGTTCCTGAAGCAGTTTCTGTTTCACGGGCTTGGTGACAAACGCTTTTATGCCAAGTTTGTGAGCCCGATCTGCGTCCCCGTAGAGCGAACCGGAGGTCATCATGATGACAGGCAGATTTCTCAATTCATCGTGTTGCCTGATATCTTCAACTGTCTCAAAACCGTCGCGCTCAGGCATTTGGGCATCTAATAAAAGGATATCATAGGGGGTCCCGGAAGCACCCGCTCCGACGAGAATGGAGACTGATTCTAGCGGATTCGACGCCACCGTGCAATTCAGCCCCCAGCTTGTTAAAGTATCTTGCAGCACCTTCCTATTGGTCGAATTGTCGTCAACAACTAGGACTCGCAACCCCTGTGGTATTTGTTTGAAGGTCTTCTGGGCTGGTCGAATTACTCTCGGTGAGGTATCAGGAAGGGTGAAATGGAAGGTACTACCCTTCCCTAGCTCGCTCTCGACCCAGACCCCTCCTCCCATCTTTTCCACAAGTCTGGAACTGATCGCCAATCCTAGTCCAGTGCCTCCAAAACGTCTGGTTGACGAGTTGTCCACTTGCTCGAACACCGAGAAAATATTTGCGAATTTATCCTTTGGAATACCTATCCCCGTATCTGAAACCTCGAAGTGCACAATAGACTCCCCTGTTTCGGCTTTGTCCAGGTTTACTCTTACTACTACTTCGCCTTTGTCGGTGAACTTGATAGCGTTGCCAACAAGATTGAGTATGATCTGTCTCAACCTACCGCTGTCAGATACAATGAATTCCGGGACGTCTGGCAGAACGTGCGATATTAATTCCAAGTTCTTTTCATGCGCCTGTACAGACAGCATTGCCAAAGAATCGTCGAGCATCTGCCTGAGGTCGAATGATGTCTCGTCCAGATCGAGCTTTCCTGCCTCGATTTTCGAGAAATCGAGGATGTCGTTGATGATCCTCATGAGGGAGTCGGCAGACTCCATAACAGCGGACAAGTATTCTCGCTGTTCATTGGTCAATGGAGTGGCCAGAGCTAGTTCAGTCATGCCGATTATACCGTTCATGGGCGTCCGAATCTCATGGCTCATGTTCGCCAGGAACAGGCTCTTGGCCCGGCTGGCCTCTTCGGCTTTCTCTCTGGCCTCTATGAGTTCAGTCACCTCAAGGAATGATTCGATGCCTCCCACCGCCAGCCCGTGCTGATCCCTAATAATCCCGCTGCTCTTCAGGACTGTCAATATTCGGCCATCTTTGGCTTTCAGTTTGGCTTCGTCCATTTGGACAGGATGATTGGACGTTGGATGCGCCAAAACACATGCTTCGTGGCAAAAAGGTTCAAAAAATAAATTACACGATTTCCCTACGGCATCTTCCACGGAATATCCGGTTATTTCCGTGAATCTATTGTTGACGCTGGTGACGATCCGATCTTTGTTGACAGTAAAAATTGCTGTGGCCGCCACTTCAAGGATCCTCTCCTTGAATTCGTTGGCCAGTCTAAGCGTTTGAATGGTTTTTTTACGTTCGGTTATGTCCTCGCAGACGTGGAGCTTACCGAAATAAGTCCCTTTCTCATCTCGAATAGTGGTTTCAAAACAGCGAACCGTTCTTCCATCTCTCAACCCAATCTCTTGCTCGAGCAATACCTGTGGGTCCTGTAAGGCGGCGTTTTCAGAATCCTGTTGCCGTAAAGAAGCGCCATTGGATTTGGCTTTAAGGCTTTCCATGACCACGCCATGGGTGATTGTTCCTCCCAAGAGATCTGGTTCGAGGTGTTCTAGGCCCCACAGTGCAAGGAACTGTTTGTTGAAATAAAGTATCTCATTGGTTCTTTCGTCAGCGACATAGAACCCTAAAGGGGAGCACGCTGACATGTGTCGGAGCAAGGCTTCTTTCCACGCCAGTTGCTCTTCGGCAATCTTGCGATCAGTTATGTCCCGAGCGATGGCTTGAAATCCGATTACTGACTCTCCGCTCGTGAGCAACTGAACATTCTGCCCTAACCACACAGTTTTCCCATTTGCATCTATTATGGGAAATTCAAGGTAGGTGTTGGGGATCTTTTCCACGAACTGGCGTGAATAGAATCGAGTAGCCTTTTCCCGGTACGATGGGCGCATCAATTCAATATAATGAGTCCCGATGATCTTTTCGGCTGGCACTCCGATGGTCCGACAGGCGACGGGGTTCACGAACGTAAAGAAGCCCATTGGATCGGTACGGTATATGATATCCGTAGCGCTCTCCACGAAGAGGCGGTAGCGTTCTTCGCTAGTAGCCAATTCTTGTTGTATTCGCTTCCTATCATCAATCTCTTGCTCCAATTGAGCAGCCTTGACTTCGAGTTCTTTTGTTCCTCGGAGGACTTGCTCGTCAAGTGTATCGCGAGCTTCGTTAACTCCTTGGTGAACGTGTTTCATATGTCTCAGCGTCATGACCGAGGCAGCAAGGAGTAGGAACATCGACAGGGAAAGGGCCGCAGCAGCTACAATAAGAATTGATTGGGAATGACCGCCAGCATACTTTTGCACGGGAGCCACAGCCACCAACGCTACGGGCCAAGCGTTTAAGGGAGAGAAGGCATACATTATTGGGACGCGACCGCCATCGCCATTTGCGATCATGGTTTGTCCGTGATGCGAATTTGACTGAAAGGCTCTAATCTCGCCTATGAGTTCATGGAGATGAATTCCGATCGCATCAACCGGTCCATGAGCGATCTTGCCATTCTCGCTTGATAGCCCAAAGAAATCCCTGCTTGTTGAATTTCGATAAAGCCCCAATCGCTTCTCGACTTCCAAAGATTCCAGGCTTACGAGAATGAATCCAGCAGGGGTAGCTTCTTGAAATACAGTTTCAGCGAAGATGAAACCTTGATCGCCATCGGCATGTATAACGTATCGGTGTTTATCTTGACGCGAAAGCGGCTTTAGGCGTTCAAGAAAGGATTTGACCGAAGTCTTATCCGTCTCTTTCACGTCGCCAACGGAAATGGTGGACTCGTCCCTAAAATCGTAGAACGCCAGAAACCGGAAAACAAGCTTATTTTTCTCGTGGTATTCCTTTAAAGCTGCTTCAACCTGTTCTGTATGTTCAGAAATATCTCTATGGTGACTATTGCGAGCAACCTGTATATTCTTGATGTGTTGTGAAAAGGGTTTGCTTTGGGCAATGGAATCAACTACTTTATCGCAAGCATTCAAAAGTGATTCGATGTCTGACCTCTTTTGATAGACATCTTTGAGAAAAAGCGTTTTTTTTGATAGGGCTAACTCCTGATGAGTTTCGTACAATCGGTAGCACAGGAAGGCGCAACCAACCGTTAGGACAATAACAATGATTGAGAGCACTCGCACTGACCTGCTGAAGCTTTCGGATTCGGGCGTCAAGAATCCAATGCCTTTTTTGCTAGGTTGTAGCTCCGAGTCATGAGGAATTTCGGGTACCATGTTAATACCTCAAGGCAGCTTCTCTGGGGAATCCCCACCATCGTTCACGATTGGCTGGTGCCATAATGGCGTCTTGAGCAACCTTCTGCCCCAGTTGTCCTCTTCCCTGCAATCTGATAGGAGAAAAAGACAGCCGAAAGGGCTTGGGTTGCCGCCGCGCCACTGAGAAGATCACAGTTCCAAGGTCCTCTTTCAGACGCTGGGTCTGGAGATAACATCCAAGCCCTGTATTTATAATAATGCTTTTTCACATCCTCGGAAAGACGCCAGTGTTGTTGTCCTTGGATTTATGCTCAAGAGATCGATTGGGAACTCTCAAGAGATCTACGCCTGCCGTTTATCGTTGTTAATGGGCGGAGCCGAAATGAGGCGCAATGATAGGATTCTAACGTGACAGGAGCAGTCTGCAAGGGACTTAGATCGCCGTGTTAAAGTCGCTGAATGATGCTATACGTTTTCTCACCGTCTTCAAGGTTGGAGGGTTTGATGACGGAACCCTTGATAGGCTGGGGCAGTCATGCTGGGCCTTCCCCGTTGTGGGCGCTATTATAGGATTCATTTTGATCATTGCGTATCACGTTGTGCACAGCGTGCTACCTTCTCTCATGCAAGCGGCAGTCCTTGTGACACTCTGGATCTTCTTGACAGGGGGCCTTCATATCGACGGTTGGGTAGATTGTTGGGACAGTCTCCCAGCGCCTGTATCTCCCCAGGATCGACTCGTCATAATGAAAGACTCCAGGATAGGAACATTCGGAGCCGTCTCGCTCGTGAGCCTTTTAATGTTGAAGGTGGCTGCGTTGTCTTCAGATGGTTTTCCCTCCCTGCTGCTGTTTCTGGCTCCAGTGGCGGCGCGTACCATTATGTTGTTTGTGGCCTTTCGCGCGCCTCACAAAGGTGAAGGTATGGCTGCTGCGCTCATCGATGCGGTTTCCTCGCGAGCCTTGTTGGCAGCCTCAGTGATAGCGGCGATAGTAGTCCTGTATTGTGGTTTGTTGGGTGTGTCTGCGGCCATATGCGCGTATGCGGCTTCCATTTGGTTCAAGAGATTTGCGGTAAAACGATTGACCGTGGTGACAGGAGACGTCATTGGGGCAACGTGCGAATTGTCAGAGTGCCTTATCGTTGCTGTGGGAGCCATCGCTTTGTAGCATGTTCAAGATTGGAACTACGTCTTACATCTACCCTGCGGACATCTTGGTCAATGTGAAAAAGTTGGCGGGGAGGGTCCGGGACATCGAACTCGTTTTGTTTGAATTCGAGGAAGCTAGCAATTTTCCTGACAAAGCTGTGATAGACGAACTTGTTGATGTGAGTGATCGGTACGGAATATCCTACACAATTCATCTTCCGCTTGATCTTGCCCTAGCTGGGGAGAAACCCGATATAGAAAAGGCGATTCGTGTAATAGGTTTGACGCGCAGGTTGAATCCGGAGGGCTATATTGTGCATCTTGATGGGGGGGGCCAAAGGGATGTATCCGCCCGCCTTGAAACCTCTGTCGATTCTTTGAAAGCCCTAGCCGGCGCTGTTGACAGTTGCAGCCTGCTTTGCGTAGAAAATCTGGAGAGCCAATCTCAAGAATTCACAGACAGCGTTCTAGATGCAATGCCAGTCTCTACCTGTGCAGATGTTGGGCATCTCTGGAAGCGCGGTGAAGATCCAGCGCCCGTTCTCGCGAAACGGTTGGATCGAACGAGAATAGTCCACCTTCATGGCCTTCAGGGCCGTGACCACCGAAGTCTCTCTTTTGCAGAACCCATCGATCTGGACCCAGTAGTCGAATTCTTGCTACTCAATTACCAAGGCATTTTGACGCTTGAGGTATTTTCTGAAATCGATTTTAATGAATCGCTCGAAGCCCTTAGAGCTTCCGCTGCGCGAGTGTTACAAAGGTATCCTGTAAGATCCGGTTTTTGATTTTGAAGGTATTTTGAGATTTTTGCCGACACGGTACATCACGATCCGCAAACCTCGGATGGCAGTGAAGGAGGCTATTGTTGAATATGTTGATCACTTGGTGCCGAAGAGGAGACTCGAACTCCTACAGGCTTACGCCCACCAGACCCTGAACCTGGCGCGTCTACCACTTCCGCCACTTCGGCGCTGGCTGTATTCTTTCATTATTCTGCGACAGAAGTCAAGCTGGAAACGTCAATCGTAACCGCCGTATCTGTACAGGTGCACGCAATGCTTTTACGGAGCAACTCTGAAAAGAGAGGCTTTGGTTTGATTCATGCACTAATTTTGTCAGACTCCGGGAGATATGGCTATTTATGGATTCAGAAAGAGTTCCTTTGGCAGGAGGACAACACCTGGATGACTTTCGACTTGCAATCTGTGGGGGACGTTATTTCAAGGCCCCACAGAGGCGGTTCTTACTTGCCGTAAGGTAGTAATTATGAGAGTATTAGGTTACCTAAATTACTATTTTCAGAGCGCCTATCATGCCCTCGTGCGGCCAACACGACCAGGAATTCGCTCTCGTCCTGCAATGTCTTTCAGGCTCAAACGAAGCCTGGAACGTCTTCTATCATCGTTTCTTCCGCTTAGTCAGGACCATAGTTGTCCGTCAGCCCGCCATTCCTCGGGAGGATATCGAGGATGTCACCCAAAGTGCGTTCTTGGCACTGGTGAAAGGACTGAAGGATTATGACGGTACATATCCATTGTCTAAATTTGTTTCTATCGTTGCCCACAGGGTATGCATCGGTCACTATCGGCAACTTTCAGCCTCAAAAAGATCGGGGGAGCATAGGCCTATTCGTGAGCTCTCTTCGGATAGCCAGGAGGGCTGTGTCATGACAAGTGCAAATGCTTGTCAAGAAGAGCTGCTCGCCCGAGAAGAACTCGTGCTCATACTCAAGAAGTCCCTCGAACAAATAGGGCTGCGTTGTAGACGTTTGCTGGAACTCAGGTATTTGGAGGAACTCCCGTTCGGAGAAATTGCAGAAATGCTAGGTGTCAAGGAAAACACGCTTACTGTTCAGACCAAACGGTGTCTTGAACAGTTAAGTTCAGAATACGCCAAAGGACTTCGGCAAGGTGTACGCAAATGAAATCCATGCCCCCTACCCCTAACCCCCATCCAAAAGATCTTCTTCTCTTATATGTCGAAGGTCTTCTGTCAGCGGAAACAAGGACATCCGTCATGCAACACCTTGCGGGATGCACTGAATGCAGTAGTGAAGTCGAGGTACTGTCCCAAACTGTCTCTCTCCTGCAAAGAAACAAGAACATATTTTGTCCTGAGCCTTGGGAACTGGCAGAGTTTGCCATGCGAGGAGAGGTCTGTAGCGGGAACTTGAAGCGCCATATCGAGCATTGTCCTTCGTGTGCCGCTGAATTAGAAGAGCTCTCACGTCCCGCGCCGACCTCTCCTCCCTCTGAACTTCTCGCAGCCATTCAAAAGGAATATGGCTGGACTACCCAAAAAGAGATCCGATTGTCATTGGCAAGGAGGATAGGCGCATACGCGGAGCGTGTGGCAACCGTACTCCGGATGCCGCTCATGGGCATTGGAGCGGTTGCCGCAGTAGTGTTAGTGGTCATGCTTATTCAAACCCTGCCTCCGCAAGGAAGGCCCGTAGTGGCACTCAGTCCTGTGAACTGGGACTCCTCGTCATCCGGGCTGATCCCTAAGGGTTCGATCAACCTAATGGGCACCGCAAGAAGAAAGCCCACGGCTGCTATCCTCGTTTATTTCAACTCAGAAAAAGATGCCCTCTCCCCACAACAGATAGACAAGCTTTACGAGCAACTGAAACCGGAACCCGACGTTAGGACGAAGGTTAAGATCCTCTCACCAAAAACAATCCAGACAAAATTGGGACTCGCAGGCATCGCAGCCATGTCAAGAAACGAACTCATGAGAGACCTGCAGAATAAGTGTGGGGTGTCGTTGACAGCGTTGGTATCCCTTGCCAAAGTTCGCGAAGGATACGAGGCCTCGATTGAAGTCATAGAATTGCCCTCCCAGTCGGTTGTTTACAAGAAACAGAGAGGTCCCTTTCAAGAGGCGGGACTGGGAGAGCAACTCAGAGTCTCAGTTCAAGATGGCCTGGAGCAATACGAAGTCCGTTAATGGACGCGTTACGGAAGCCCCCATTTGTATTTTTTGGCAGGCGGTGCAGGAATAGGAGTTTCTGTTTCCTGAGATGACCCTTGAGTGGCTCCTGCGTGCCCCGCAGAAACTCCCCAGCTAAACTTTCTATTAGGCTCCCCACCCTCAGCTTTTGGAGCCTCTTTGGCATCGCGCTTAGTAGAGTGCTGAACAGTGGTAACAGGTGCCAGAGGTTGGTCTGCCACAATAAAGTTGGCTCTTATGAGCACCCGCCTTGCTGGTAGATAATCGGGGAACGACGGAAACGGAGCCGCAGCGCGTATAGCGTCTAAGAGGGTACGGTCCATTTCTGCATCCCCGGATCCCCGCACCAATTGCACTGATTCTAGTCTGCCTTCCCTGCTGATGCAATAGTTGACGGCAATCTTACCCTTTAGAGCGTCTGAGCTCGCGAGACGAACAGGGGTATTCCAGGACTTCTGTATAGCGTTTCTGGTAAGATGAGTGTAGTCATTGAGCGTTTTGTCACGCGTGCTACGATCCACTACCACCAAATCAAGGAGAGCTTCGCTTGTCGCGTAACAGGGGGCGCCGAGAAAACCGAAGATAAGCGCGGCACATAAGGCTGCCGTCAAACATCTTGGTACCATATTATGTTCCTCCACTTTTTTTGAACACCGGCAGAACCGTGTCATTAGTAACTTATGTCTTGCTTACGTCTCATTCTGATGAGTTGAGTGAATTACCTGACTCATCTGCCGGATGGTTGCTATCAATAGTGGAGAAGTTGGTCAAGCAAATTATCACAAGACCTTATTTTATATGATTATATTAATTTACATCTGAGGATATAGGGGCTGCAGAGCCGTGACCGCAGCCCCACGGGGTGGCAGAACTTAGGATTAGCAGCCTAACCCAAAATGGCTTGCAGGTCAGCCTCCGCAGTACTGATGGGTTTCACATCGAAGTTCTTGACCAGAACATCCAGCACATTGGGCGTAATGAATGCGGGAAGGCTAGGCCCAAGCCGAATGCCCTTGACGCCCAGATGGAAGAGAGTCAGCAATATAGCCACGGCTTTCTGTTCGTACCAGGACAATATCATAGAAAGGGGTAACTCGTTTACGCTTACGTTGAAGGCCTGAGCCAGCGCGACTGCAATCTGTATAGCGGAATATGCGTCGTTGCACTGACCGATATCGAGCAATCGGGGGATGCCGCCAATGTCCCCAAGATCTTTGTCAAAGAATCGGAACTTGCCGCATGCGAGGGTCAACACGACGCAGTCTTTCGGGACTTTCTCCACAAATTCAGTGTAATAATTTCGCCCGGGCTTTGCGCCGTCGCAGCCGGCGACGAGGAAGAAGTGTTTGATTGCTCCACCCTTGACTGCGTCGATGACTTTATCAGCGACTGACATAACCGATTTGCGCCCGAATCCGCACGTCACGCTTTTACCATTGGTATCGGCAGCGAAGCCGGGCATTTCAAGAGCCTTTTGAATGACCGGAGCGAAGTTCTTGTCCGGTATATGACGAACTCCGGGCCACCCTACAAGGCCGGTGGTGAAGATGTTGTCAGCATACGTATCCTTAGGCCTCTGTATGCAGTTGGTCGTCATTAGAATGGCGCCTGGAAATTCGGCGAATTCCTTACGCTGATTCTGCCACGCAGTTCCATAGTGTCCGTAGAAATGGGGAAATTTCTTCAGTTCAGGGTAGCCGTGGCACGGGAGCATCTCGCCATGGGTATAAACGTAAATCCCTTTGCCTTCTGATTGTTTCAGAATTTCCTCGAGGTCTTTCAAGTCATGGCCGGATACGAGAATGGCTTTACCAGCTTTCGCGCCCAGCGGCACGCGTGTCGGCACTGGGTGACCGTAGGCACCTGTGTTTGCTGCATCTAGCAGTTCCATGGTCTTGAGATTGACGGCCCCACATTTGAGCACAAGGCCGACCCAATCGTTGAGACTGCGGTTATCATCCAAGGTCGCGGCCAACCCTTCATGAATGAAGGCATAGACCTCGTCATCGGATTTCCCTAGTATCTGGGCATGATCAGCGTAGGCGGATACACCTCTCAATCCAAGGATGAGGGTGTGCTTTAATGACCTGATATCCGGGTCCTCACCAGGATGGGGGGCGAAGCCCACTGATTCAGCCTGCTTTATCATTCCCGGAGTGTCGGAAGCAGGTTGAAAGTGCGCTGCATCATGAGCAAAATCGACTTTGCCCCCTGCTGATTTGACCTTTTCCTTGAGCCGCTCCTTAAGTTCAACCGACCGTTTGATGAGGGGTATGAGCCTATCCGGGTCAAAATCCACGTTTGTGAGCGTCGAAAACATGGCTTCGGCAGTGAAGACGTTCACTTCCGGATCAACAACCCCTACTTTCCTGCCCTCCGCAGCGTAAAGGGACAACCCTTTGAGGGCGTATGTCAGCAGGTCTTGCAGCGCTGCAGCGTCAGGAGTCTTCCCGCAAACGCCACCTTTTGTACATCCAGTACCGAATGCCGTCTGTTCACATTGATAGCAAAACATCTTTTCTTCCATGTTTCTCCTCCTTGGGACTCCCCAATAGTGTTTGAAGATGATAGTGTGACGCTGTTCTTAATCACCATGTTGTGAAGGTACGGCCTTTGAAGCATATTGTAATTGACTTAAGTCAATTTGTATTCTTTTTCTTAGAGGATTTGTCGTCGAGGGGTACGCTGGCATTCAACATCAACGGTTGTCTCTGCCGATGCTGCGATGACAAGAGGGTCAACTAAGAGTGATGTAGAGGGATTTGGCCTTAACGGCAAAAAAAATCGGTCAACGCGGGTTTTTTTGGGTATTAGCCTACCTTGCGCGTTATTTTCAGAGGTTCCGTCATGGCCCAACATCTTTATCAACAGATAGCTGCTATACCCATGTTTGACGGCCTACCGTCAGAGAATCAGGAAGCCTTGGCCTCCATTTCGGTTGAAAAGAAGTATCGGAAGGGCGAAACGATATTTTCGGAAGGCGAAGTAGCTAATGGTTTTTTTGTGGTGCAGCGCGGCAAAGTGAAAATATACAAGATTTCGTTTGAAGGAAAAGAGCAGATCATCCATATATTTGGGCCAGGGGAGCCTTTTGGTGAAGTCCCCATGTTTGAAGGGAAACATTTTCCTGCCCATGCCGTCGCCATTGAAGAGAGCGTTGTGATTTTCTTGCGACGATCTTCGTTCGTGAACCTGATACAGACAAATCCTTCTTTGGCGCTTAACATGCTTGCCGTTCTGTCACGCAGACTGAGGGGTTTAACCGTGATGGTGGAGGACTTGTCTTTGAGAGAAGTACCTGCTCGGCTTGCGGGGCATCTCTTGTATCTGAGCAACACTCAAAAGGGCGCCGTGCAATTTAACCTGGACCTTCCTAAAGGACAGTTGGCAGGACTAATCGGCACCATTCCGGAGACTATGTCTAGAATCATGTCTAAAATGGTCAAAAATGGGTTCATACAGATCGAGGGTTCAGTCGTCACCATCCTTGACCGCGATGCTCTGGTAGAACTATCCGAGGGGGAACGGCGCCTTTGATCCTGGAGAGCAAATCTTGCAGAACGGCGGAACCGTACCTGGGCACCCTTTGCACTCTTTACGATACCTACAATAGACGTGAATATGTGCATCCAGATCCGTTGGAGTTCCTCTACGACTATCCGGATCTTCGCGACCGAGAGGTCGTCGGTCTCGTGGCAGCATGCCTGGCGTACGGTAATGTCCATCAGATACTGAAGACGGTGTCCCAGGTGCTGCACCGTATAGGAAAACCATCTTCCTTTGTTATGCGCTCATCACCGGACTCGATGAGAAGTGAACTGAAGAGTTTCCGGTATCGTTTCACGACAGGCGAGGAGCTGGCTCTGCTCCTTATCGGAATAAAGGGGGTGATCGAGAAATACGGATCCCTAAACGACTGCTTCCATGAAGGGTTGATCGATGATCACGAAACGGTGCTGCCGGCCTTGCATCATTTTGTGAAAGAGCTTACCTCATGCGGCCAGGGACGCCCCCCGACTCTTCTGCCCCTGCCGGAACGCGGCAGCGCGTGCAAGCGACTCAATCTGTTCTTGCGATGGATGGTGCGCCGCGATCGCGTCGATCCCGGAGGCTGGGAAGATATCCCCCTTTCCAAGCTCGTCATTCCCTTGGACGTTCATATCATGAGGATATGTTCCAAGCTCGGGTTTACCCAGCGGAAACAGGCCGACGTCATGACAGCCCTCGAGATCACAAACGCCTTTCGGGCTGTGGAACCGGCGGATCCTGTCAAGTACGATTTTGCCCTGTCGAGACTAGGCATAAGGGATGACCTGTCTCCTGAGTCCTTCTTTTAGCAGAATCCCTCGTCCGGGGTTACCTTGAGCACGAAGCACCGAGGGATCTGATTATCTTAATCTTATTTTATCGCCTTCCTTGACTCCTTGTCGCTTGCATAACCCTGATTGAATTTCAAGGCAATAGCGGCATGAATATACAGAAGGATAGATTCGACCAGAGTTCGGTTGAATGTCTTCGTAGATGAGTTTGACTATTCCGCTGGTATCGATCCATACAGCGTCTATAGCGAACTTCATTCCCTGCATGTGAATTGCATACTGTCCCGGTTTCCCGAAATCCAATAGCATGCCTTCTTCGTCGGTTATACGACTCCATCCAAGGAGACCTTCAAGGAGGGTCTTTTCCTGATTTGCCACAACAGCCTTGATAGTTTTCTCCCCTAGGGTGACCGAGATCTCTCTTTTCTCAGACTGCTTCTCTGAGGCGCTCTGCCCCGACGGTTCCCTTGTTTGAGCCAAAGACAGGCAAGTGCATCCGAGCATTCCAAGGACTAAGCTCATGATAACAGCAGCAATTCTTTTCATCTGCTCATGTTCCTTATTTCGCGTGACCGGACAAAGTCATGGACACGCAATTATAGCGGTTTTAGCAAATAATCACCAATTCCCGCGCCTGGATGTTTGTTTTCAGATTTTTATGCGAGCGATCTCTATGGCTTCATTCCCTAGTATGTCGATGATCTTTACGGCAACAGTGCATATTCCACGTCGCGGGTATGTGTATCCTGGCGAGACAAGCTGCAGGCTCCTTTTTTTTCGGGTCCTGAAGCTCTGCCAGTATTCACGAAAAATAGCCTTTGACGCCATGATTGACTTCTCAAACGAGCTGCGCTCAACCGCCGTCGCTTCTGTCTCTTGCCCATACGTGAAGTCCACCGCCCAGTAATCTACCCAATCCTCCCATTTGTCACTGAGAACCTCACTCAATACATCCCCGTTTCTTTTATGTGTGATTCTAGTTATCCGGCCATCCCGTAATGCAACTGTGGTCGTGTGTTCACATTTAGATTCAGTATCACTGTCAGACTCATAATAGTGGCCCAGTATTCCCACTTTCTTGAGGGCGATGGACACTTGGAGGTCCCCAACGCGAGATTCGAATTGGATGTACGGAACGTCCTGGAACTTCCATGCGCTTATTTTTTCTGGTTGGCCCTGCCCCGCGTCTCCTAATATCCTTTTCAGAGTCATTCTGATTCCGGCCTGGACAGCCTCTTCAAAGACCACGGGGTACAATCCATGGTCGTAATCGCGAGCTAGGATGTGCACCTTCCTGAATTGGCTATTACAGGCCTCATCAATAACTCTGCGAAGAAAATCTGCCCCTACCGGTTCATCTTGAAGATTCACGCAAACGCCGGCGTCTCTTTTCTTGCCGCAGAAGAATGAAGGGAATTGAATTAGTTCTGCTTGATAGGCGGAAAGGATTTCTTGTAAAAGCGACATCGCTTTTGCACTGGATTCAAGATCATTCCTCGTATTACTGCTATGGCCGATTGCATCGCCGTAATGCCTGGAAGACAGCGGACACAGACGAAGTATCTCAAAGTCCCTTACGCTGTGCCCTAGTGCCAGCAAATCCCTTTGAACCTGGACAAGTCTTTTGCGAGATATCTGTATTGCAACCCGACTGCTGTCGCATCCAATCCATTTGCGTCCGAGCTTTTCAGCGACGACACATGTTGTTCCGGAACCGCAGAAGAAATCAGCCACAATATCCCCGGGATCAGATGCCGTGCGGATGATGCGTTCGAGGAGATTCTCTGGTTTCTGGGTCGGAAATCCTACGATCTCGGGCTGCGCATGGAGGAGCGGGAATTGCCACACATTATCCGCGGTGCGATATTCTCGCACGTCGTACAATCCTTTTCCATCTTTGTCCTTGAGATATACCTTCTTGCCGTTCACCTTTTTCATGCGAGACACTTTGATGGGCTTTTTTCTCTTGTCGAACTGCCAATGGAAAGGACTCGCATTCGAGTAAGCATAGTAATAGATCGTATCTGTAGAGTTCGTGTATTGACGCTTTCTCGTGTCTGGTATCTTGTTTCTGTAGTACCATACTATTTCGTTTCTGAAAGCTTCTGGACCAAATACCTCGTTAAGAAGGGATCTCAAGAGGAAATTGACCTTCCAATCGCAATGTACCCATATACTGCCGTTGGCTTTCAGGAGACCGCGCATGAGGATGAGGCGTTCGTACATCATGGACAAGTAGGTTGCAAGTCCTGATTCCCACGTATCCCGGTAAACTATCTCCTGGAGTCGATTCTGTCCTTTCTGGTCCTCATTCGTACCGACCTGGATGGTCGCACAATAATTGGTACCGACGAAAAATGGGGGGTCAATGTAAATGAGTTTTACACCTCCGGCTGTTTTGATCCGCTCTTGCAGGGGACCATGGATTAGAGACGATAACACGTACTTATTGTCTCCGTGGATCAGCATGTTTGACCAACTGGCCTCACGGTCTTGGGACTCACAGGGCTCAACAAAATTTACGGCCTGGTCTATCGGTGGCACGCTTACTCTCGGCGGCTCGACAACAGATATGCAGCCCATAGGCACCACACAGTCAGTGACTTTGGACGTCTTTCCCGGCCAAACTATCTCGACTTCGTTGGTGCTTCGAATCACTCTCATATACCCGCGGTTTGCTTTGACACAAGGCTGTCTAGAGCTGACCTGACCCTCTCATCTTGTAGGAGCGGTCTGACTCATTTGGATACGCTGAACAGTTTCTATCGCCTCTTTCTAGGAATGCTTGACCTAGACCTCGAAACGGAGGGTGTTATAGCGTTTCAATGCATTTCTGTCTGAATCGAAAACTGAATGCTCGGACTGTCATGGCCACTCAAGTGACCTCAAATACTTTGGCGCTCTACTGTAGTGGCGCTTCTGTTCCTTCCTGTTATTGCCCTGAGTGATCGGGTAGCGTGGATTCCTGAATTCCCCTGTTCTCACGGGAATAACTGATTGGGTCGCGCATGCCATTGGCGTTTACTTTAGAGAATCGCTGTAATCCTTCAGGAACCCATGGCGCTCGGATAGTACAGCCACCCTTGGGTCTCGTCAATGATGTTTGACATGAATATTGCTTGCACAGGGTTGACAAGTATTTTCTAGGCGTAATATAAAGAAATTGCGGTGGGGCCGTTAGCTCAACTGGTAGAGCAACTGACTCTTAATCAGTAGGTTTGGGGTTCGAGCCCCCGACGGCCCACCATAATATCAATAAGTCAGCCGCCTTGTAGGTGGCTTTGTTGTTTCAGGGATAACCTGAATGCGGAAAATGGGTTCGGA
>Ga0172370_10000133_pt1 | contig 102413 bp, 104 predicted proteins | sample LakKiv5m_FD_114538 | JGI IMG/M metagenome (GOLD analysis project Ga0172370, IMG submission 114538) | Freshwater microbial communities from Kabuno Bay, South-Kivu, Congo - kab_022012_11.5m | ecosystem: Environmental > Aquatic > Freshwater > Lake | place: Democratic Republic of the Congo...
AACCATGAACCATTAACTCGGCCACTGAAAGTGGCCGTAATGGGCTGTGTTGTTAACGGCCCGGGAGAAGCCAAAGAAGCTGATATAGGAGTTGCTTTCGGAAAAGGCAAGGCAGCTATATTTAGTGCAGGACATATTTTAGGCGCTACCGATGAAAATAACGTGGTTAAGGATTTGATTAAGAACATAAGAAAGGCCGAACATGGACATAAAAAGCATTAAAAAACATATCAGAAAGGAAATAGCTGCGCAGGTGCTTAAAGAAGAGCGTTTTTCTCCGGATATAATAAAACAGATGACTCTTAGGATACTTGATGCTGCCCCTAAGGATCGCGACTACCATAAATTACCGAATGATGTAAGGGAGAAGATAATAGAGGCGGTCAGTGATGATTTCTTAGGATTTGGGCCTTTAGAGAAGGTTATGGATGATCCCAGCGTAACCGAGATCATGGTAAACGGACCGCAAAAAGTTTTTGTAGAAAGAAAGGGTATAAAAACTCTTTCGGACATCGAGTTTGACGATGAGGCCCATCTTAGGTATATAATTGAGAAGATGCTTAGTTTTAGCGGAAGGCGCATAGATGAAATATTCCCTTACGTTGACTTCTCGCTTCCCAACGGCTCCCGTATCAACGTTATAATTCCACCTCTTGCAGTTGGGGGAGCTACGGTAACGATACGCAAGTTTCTTTCTAACATAAGAAGCGTGGAGGATTTGGTAAATCTGGGCACTATCGATAGGCGTATGGCGGATTTCCTGGTTGCTTGTATAAAGGGCAGAGTTAACATGTTGTTTTCAGGTGCAACCGGAAGCGGTAAGACCACTACCCTGGAAGTGCTCTCGTCTTATATAGACCCCCAGGAAAGAATTATTAGCATAGAAGATGCCTTGGAAATTATGTTGCGTCAGGACCACGTAGTACGACTGCTTACCCGTCCTTCAACTATTGAGGGTAAGGGCGAGGTTACTTTAAGGGATTTATTCCGCAATACCTTAAGGATGAGGCCCACGAGAATAATTTTAGGCGAAATAAGAGGCGAAGAGGCGATGGATTATCTCCAAGCATTAAACAGCGGGCATCGGGGATGCTTGTCGGTTATCCATGCATCAAGTCCTATAGATGCGCTGGGCCGTTTAGAGACCATGGCATTATATGCCGGGCTGAATCTGCCGGCAAAGATTATCCGGCAGCAGATAGCTTCAGGGTTAAATTTGATTATTCAGCATGAGCAGCTTCCTGACGGGAAAAGAAAGATAACCCATCTTGCCCAATTGGCAGGGTTGCATGATGAACGTATTACCGTGCAGGATATATTTTCCCATGAAATAGATAACGTAGACAGCGAAGGAAATATCAGCGGCAAGTGGAAGTGTTCCGGGATAGTCCCGGTATTTTATAATTTATTCGATAAATCCGGCATAAAACTGCCGAAGAGCATTTTTGATAAGGATTAAACTATGCTTTGGTCTAAAACATTAATACCGACATTGAAAGAAGTGCCTCAGGAGGCAGAATCGTTAAGCCATCAGCTTATGCTGCGCGCAGGTCTTGCCCGCATGCTTATGGCAGGGGCGTATTCTTATCTGCCGCTGGGCCTGAAGGTTCTCAGGAATGTAGAGAAGATAGTCAGGGAAGAGATGAATTCCTGCTCTGCGGCAGAGCTTTTGTTGCCGGCATTGCAGCCTAAGGAGCTTTGGATTAAATCCGGGCGCGAAAAAGATATCGGCGAAGTAATGATAAAGTTTACTGACCGCCGCGGCAGGCATGTGTGTCTTGGCCCTACGCACGAAGAGGTAATTACGGATTTAGTCAGATCTCAGGTGTCTTCATATAAACAGTTACCTTTGATTTTATATCAAATACAGACTAAGTTTCGCGACGAAATCAGGCCGCGTTTCGGCCTGATAAGAGCCTGTGAATTTATTATGAAGGATGCCTATAGTTTTGATAACAGCCAGGAAGGGCTGGATAAGAATTATCAGGCTATGTATGAGGCATATACCAGGATATTTAAACGTTGCGGCTTAAAAATATTAACTGTTGAGGCTGACCCTGGGGTTATGGGTGGGAATATGTCTCATGAGTTTATGGTTCCGGCAAAAGACGGTGAGGATGTTGTGTTATCTTGCCCGAAATGTCGCTTTACCGTGACATTCAAAGAGGGTGCTTCGGCCACTTGTGTAAAATGCTCCGCAGCTTTAGAAAAAATAAATTGTATTGAAGTAGGGCACATCTTTAAACTAGGGACAAAATACAGTTCGGTGCTGGGAGCTAATTTTCTGGATGCACAAGGTAAACTAAATCCTATAATCATGGGTTGTTACGGCATAGGCGTATCGAGATTAATATCGGCTATTATCGAACAGAATAACGATGCAGGCGGCATTATCTGGCCGGAAGAGATAACCCCTTACAAGGCAGTGGTTATGCCCTTAGATACCACCGATAAAGACATTATGCAGGCAGCATCCGATATTTATACGGAATTGCGTTCGGGTGGTGTGGATATTTTGCTTGATGACCGCGATGAGCGCGCCGGGGTTAAGTTCAAGGACGCCGATCTTATAGGGGTGAGTTTACAGTTAATCGTCGGTAAGGAATACAAAAAGAACGGTTCTGTAGAACTAAAATACAGGTGTAGCGGCAAGAAGTCCGTGGGCGGCAGAGAAGAAATTATAAAAGAAATAAAAGGGGCGTGTAATGGATAAGCAGGAACTTATTCAAGAATTAGTGAATATTATAGATGGTTATCTAAGAGGAGAAAACCTGGATTTAGTCGATCTTATCTATAGATATGAAGGCAGCGACTTATTTTTAAGGATTCTGGTTGATAGGCCTCAGGGTGGCATTACCATGGATGAATGCGCCCGTATTAATAAGGATATCGGAGTAGTGTTGGATGAAAATGGCATGGTTCAGGATAGGTATATTCTGGAGGTTTCCTCTCCCGGGATAGACCGGCTTTTAAAGTCAGCCAAAGATTTCTCGCGCTGTATAGATAAGCCGGTAAAATTGTTTCTTTCCCAAGCCGTAAATGAAAAAATAGAAATGGATGGGGTTATTAAGGATGTAGGAGATGACAGCGTTTTTATTCAGACAGCGCAGGGTTTAGTAGAGATACCTCTAACTAAGATTAATAAGGCAAAACAGGTTATTTAGGATTGGAGAATAAAATGAGTCAGGAATTAATAGCGATAATTGAACAGCTGGAAAGAGAAAAAGGCATTAAAAAAGAAGTTTTAATTCAGGCCGTGGAGAGCGCTTTGGCTACGGCTGCGCGTAAGGTAATCGACTTAAAGCCTGAAGATGAGCTTAAGGTTGAGATAGACCGTGATACCGGTAAAATCAAGGCCAAGAAAAATAACGAGGATATTGACTCGATAGATTTCGGGCGGATTGCCGCATCAACCGCGCGGCAGGTGATTATACAGAAGATCCGTGAAGCCGAAAAGGAAGTGGTTTTTAGCGAATTTCAGGGCAAGGTCGGAGAGATAGCCAGCGGAACAGTCTATCGTTTTGAAAAAGGTAATATTGTTGTGGATCTTTTGGGTAAAGCCGAGGGGATGCTCTTAAAGCGCGAGCAATCCACGAAAGAGGAATTTAAACAGGGGCAGCGCATAAGAGCCTATATAGTAGAAGTAAAAAAAGATGTAAAGGGGCCGCAAATTATTTTATCCCGTGCTCATCCTAATTTCGTAAGGAAGCTTTTCGAGCTGGAGGTCCCCGAAATTTACGAAGGAATTGTGGAAATAAAATCCATATCACGCGAAGCCGGAGCGCGCACAAAGATATCCGTATGGTCTAAAAACGACAAGGTGGATTCTGTGGGTGCTTGTGTAGGTATGCGCGGTAATCGTGTAAGAAATATCGTTACCGAATTGCAGGGTGAAAAAATAGATATCGTGCGTTATAATGAAGATATTCGCGAGTATATAAAGGCAGCTCTTTCTCCGGCGCAGGTATCCGAGATAAAACTGGATAAAGAGAACGCCAAGGCTCAGGTAATAGTGGAGGATGACCAGCTTTCTTTGGCTATCGGTAAGCATGGACAGAATGTCCGTTTAGCCAGCCGGCTTATCGGTTGGGATTTGGACATTCGCAGTAAATCCGCTCTGGCTAAAGCCGCCGAAGAGGCAAAAGCGGGTGAGGCTGTTAAAGAAGAAGAGCCGGTAGCAAAACCTGCGAAAGAAAAGAAGGCTAAGAAAGAAAAGAAAGCGAAAGAAGAGGTGGTTACGCTTGAAGAGCTCGGTGGCGTAGGAGAAAAAACTTTAGCTGCGCTTAAAGAGGCGGGTTTTGCAAGCGTGCAGGATATCGCCGCTGCTTCAGAGTCCGATTTAACCAAGGTAAAGGGAGTCGGTGAGAAAAAAGCTCAGAAGTTAATTGAGGAAGCCAGGAAGCTGGTTAAGAAATGAAAACTAAACTTAAGAAAGAGAAGCCCGTAGTTAAAAAGAAGGTGGCGGCAGTTACTAAAGTAAAAAAGGCCGCTGTTAAGCCGGTGAAACCAAGGGCCGTTAAGAAGCCGAAGGCAGCAGTAAAAGTTAAGCCGGTATTAAAGAAATCGACGGTTGTTCAGGAGAAACCGATTCCCGCACACCCTCACATAATTGCAAAACACGAGCCAAAGGTGGCTATTAAGCCGGTTGCACACGTAGTGAAAAAAGAAGCTTTTACTCAACCAGTTAAAAAAGATATACCCGTAGTTAAAGAAGAGCCTCTTAAACCGATAAAGAAAGAAACTCCTGTTTCTGCGCCCGTGCCTCCGGTTGCCCCTGCTCCTGTAATTCCTGCGCAGCCGCAATTAAAAGAATTAGAATTAAGACTGCCTTTAACGCTTAAAGATTTATCGATAAGGCTTCAGGAGAAGCCTTCGGCACTGATTAAGGTCCTTATGGATATGAAGATGATGATAGGCATTAATCAGACGCTTGATGAAAAGACGACTTCTTTGATTTGCGCTAAGTTTGGTTTCAGAATCAAACAGGCTCCTTCGGAAGAAGAGATTGCGTTAAGCCCGCATCAACAGGATGATACTTCCGAGATGCTTAAGCCACGTTCGCCTATAGTTACCTTTATGGGCCATGTAGATCACGGCAAGACCTCGCTTTTAGATGCTATAAGAAAGACTAAAGTCGCCGAGGGTGAACACGGAGGGATTACGCAGCACATCGGAGCATACCGTGTTGTTCTGCCCGAAGGTGAGATTACTTTTCTTGATACCCCGGGCCATGAAGCTTTTACGGCTATGCGCGCCCGCGGAGCCAGCGTTACCGATATTGTAGTTTTAGTTGTGGCAGCGGATGACGGCATCATGCCCCAGACTGTTGAGGCGATAGACCATGCCAGGGCCGCAGGCGTGCCTATTATTGTAGCAATAAATAAAATAGATAAACCTCAGGCAAGCCTGGACAGAGTTAAGAAACAGCTTTCAGAACATAACCTGGCAGCTGAAGATTGGGGCGGCAAGACCATAACCGCACCTGTTTCGGCCAAGACCGGTGAGGGTATAGACAATTTGTTGGAAATGATCCTGCTTGAGGCGGAGATGCTTGAGTTAAAAGCTAATCCCAAGCGTCCGGCAAAAGGCGTTGTCATAGAAGCCAAAATGTCTAAGGGCAGGGGGCCGGTTTCTACGCTTTTGGTTAAAACCGGGACTTTGCATTTAAATAACAGCATAATAGTGGGCCAGTATTACGGTAAGATAAGGGCTATGTTTAATGATTTGGGCCATTCTGTTACTTCTGTAGGGCCTTCGTCTCCGGTTGAGGTGCTCGGCATATCAGGCATACCCCAGGCAGGCGAAGAATTCTTTGCCATAGAAGACGAGAAAGTCGCCAAAGAATTAGCAGCTAAGCGCCAGGAACAGGGCAGGCAGGATCAGATTAAACTCGTGAAGAGGGTAAGCCTTGAAGATTTGCATGTGCAGATACAGGAAGGAAAAATCAGGGATTTGAAAATAATCATCAAGGCTGATGTGCAGGGTTCGCTTGAAGCCATCAAAGATACTTTAAATAAGCTTAATGTTTCGGAAATAAAGTTGGAGATTATTCATGAGGGCGTAGGTCAGATAAATTCATCCGACGTAATACTCGCTATCGCTTCTAATGCACTTGTTGTAGGTTTTAATGTAACCGCGGATGACCGCTCCAAAGAGATAGCGGATAAAGAAGGCGTGGATATCAGAATTTACAACATTATTTATGAGTTAGCCAATGACATTAAGGCCGCCGTAGAAGGCATGTTGGAACCTAAGCTGAAGAAAGTATTCTTAGGCAGGGCGGAGGTAAGAAAAGTTTTTAAATTATCCAGGTCCGGAACTGTTGCAGGTTGTTTTGTGACTAAGGGTAAAATTAACCGCTCCAGTAGCGTGAATATTTTACGTAATGGCGAGGTTGTATTCGAGGGCAAGATTTCCGCATTGAAGCGTTTTAAGGATGATGTCCGCGACGTCCAGGAAGGATTTGAATGCGGAATGAGTTTCTCCGGGTTCGATTCCATGCAGGAAGGCGATATTATCGAAGCGCATGAAATAGAGAAGATAGCGAGAAAACTGTGAAAAAAAGAATCTTAAGTGGTATGCGTCCGACAGGCAAGCTACACCTCGGGCATTTAGTCGGAGCTTTGGATAACTGGATGAAGCTGCAGGAGGAATACGACTGCTTTTTTATGGTTGCCGACTGGCACGCTCTTATGAGCGAATACGAAAATACCGCCAATTTAACGGAATCGATAACGGATAATGTCCTGGACTGGTTGAGCGTCGGTATAGACCCGAAGAAGTCTACACTGTTTATTCAGTCAGAAGTTAGCGCGCATCTGGACTTGTATATGATATTTTCCTGTATTACGCCGCTGGGGTGGTTGGAGAGGTGCCCAACTTATAAAGAGCAGATGCGCGAGATAAAAACTCGCAATCTGAATACTTACGGTTTCTTAGGTTATCCGGTGCTTCAGGCAGCCGATATCCTGCTTTACAAGGCCGAGAAAGTCCCGGTCGGAGAGGATCAGCTTCCGCATTTGGAGCTTACCCGTGAAATAGCCCGCAGATTCAATAGCCTGTATAAAAAGGAAGTTTTTCCTTCGCCCGATGCTATTTTAACCAAGGTCCCCAGGCTTTTAGGTTTAGATGGCCGGAAGATGAGTAAGAGCTACGATAATACTATAAATCTTTCTGATCCAGAAGATATAATCAGGAAAAAAATCTCTACCATGTTTACCGATCCTAAGAGGATTAAACTTTCCGATAAAGGCCATACAGATATCTGTAATGTCTTCTCTTATTACTCGATCTTTGACCCCCGGGAGAAAGAAGAGGTCAGGGATTGGTGCGAAAATGCTAAACTGGGTTGTACGGAATGCAAAAAGAAATTAGCCTCGGCACTTATCGAGAAACTGGAACCTATACGTAAAAAAAGACAGGAAATTGCCAAAGATAAAACAATAGTAAAGAAAATCTTAGAAGAGGGTAAAGAAAAAGCAACAGCAATTGCTTCCAAGACACTCAGCCAGGTAAAAGAGGCAATGCAGGTATGAGCTATAAAGTAAAAATAGAATTGTTCGAAGGGCCGCTTGATCTTCTTTTATACCTTGTCAAAAAAGACCACCTTAATATCTACGATATTCCGATAGCCAAAGTAACCGAACAGTATCTGCAGTATTTAAATTTGATGCAGCTTATGGACTTAAATATTGCCGGAGATTTTCTGGTTATGGCAGCTACCCTGATGCAGATTAAATCCAAGATGCTTTTGCCCGCAGAAGAAACTCCCCAGGTAGAAGAAGAGGATCCCAGGGAAGAGCTGGTTAAGCGTTTATTGGAATATGAGAAATTCAAAGAGATAGCCGAGACTCTGCGCCAGAAAGAACAAGGGCAGCAGGAAGTGTTTAAAAGGCCCCGGGGAGCGGATAAAAGCGAAATACCGGTTGAGACCGAAGTTTATTTTGAAGCCAGTATTTTTGATTTAATCAGTGCTTTTTCTAAGGCGCTGGAAGAAATCCCCAAGCAGGCATTCTACGAAGTCATTAAAGATGAGTTTACCGTTGAGGATAAGGTGCATCAGATCTTACATTTATTATTAGTCAGTCCTTCGGTTACAGTTACCGAGCTCTTCAGTAAAGCAAAGCATAAGCTGGAGGTTATCGTAACATTCCTGGCAATACTCGAACTGATCCGTATGAAGGAAGCGATGGCCATACAAAGAGAATTGTTCAGCGAAATAGAGATTACCAGGAATAAAAATAATATTATACCCTATGAGCGAAGAGACCAGACAAAAGCTGATTAGCGCTGTTTCCCAAGATACTGCTGCCGGAGACAGGGCAATAATTAAGAACCAGGAGTCCGAAGAGGAAGTGGTTCTGAATATGTCTTTGCGCCCCAAGAAATTCAGCGACTTTGTGGGCCAGAAAGAGGTAGTTGATAACTTAAAAATCTGTATCACCGCCGCAAAAGAACGCAAAGAGCCGCTTGAGCACGTGCTTTTAAGCGGGCCGCCGGGATTAGGCAAGACTTCTCTGGCGCATATCGTAGCGCATGAAATGAATTCTAAGATTACCGCTACCTCGGGCCCCGCGATAGAAAAAGCAGGCGACCTTATCGGGATATTGACTAATCTTGACAAGGGGGACATTCTTTTTATAGATGAAATACACCGGTTATCTAAGGTAGTGGAAGAGTTTTTGTATCCGGCTATGGAGAGTTTTCAGATTGATTTTATAATTGATAAAGGGCCGTATGCCAAGACAATAAAATTTAATCTTAAGCCGTTTACCTTAATCGGAGCCACTACCCGTTCCGGGCTCTTGGCTGCACCGCTACGAAGCAGGTTCGGGATATTTTACAACTTGGATTTTTATAAAATTGAGGATTTAGCCAGGATTATCAAGCATTCGGCAAAAACTTTGGGTATCGCTGTTGAAGATGACGCTGCCGATGAGATCGCCCGCCGTTCACGTGGCACACCGCGTATAGCCAATAGATTATTGCGTCGCGTACGTGATTACGCACAGGTATCGAAGGTGAGCAAAATAAATCTTATCGTGGCGGTTAAATCTTTGGATGATTTGGGTATTGATAAAGCAGGTTTCGATGAGCTGGACCGCAGAGTCTTAAAAGTGGTTTTAGAATCTTACAGCGGAGGCCCCGTGGGTATCGAGGCATTGGCAGCAAGCCTAAATGAGGAAATTGATACAATCGCAGATACGGTTGAGCCGTATCTTTTAAAGGCCGGGTATTTAAAGCGTACTTCACGCGGCCGCGTGGCTACAAAAACTACTTTCGAACATTTCGGGCTCAAATATAATAAAGAAAAACAGGAAGAGTTATTCGAAAAATGAGACTATTGTTGCATACCTGTTGTGCACCGTGCATGATTCATCCAGTGGAGGAATTACGTTCTAAGGGGTTTGAAGTCGGAAGTTTGTTTTATAATCCCAATATTCATCCTTCGGGAGAGCATGAGAAAAGGCGGCAGGCAGTAGAAGATTACAGTAAACAAATTGATACCGAGATGATATGCCCGGAATATTCTCCTTCGGATTTCTTCTGGGAGACGCAAACAAAAGAAAATTCTCCCGAAAGATGCATGATTTGCTGGCGTATGCGGCTTAAGAAAACAGCCCAGGCTGCCAGGGAAAACGGATACAGTGGTTTTTCCACGACTCTTCTGGTTAGTCCTTATCAAAGCTACGAGTTATTGGTAAATATCGGCCTTAGCGTTGCCAGGGAAGAGGGCGTATGGTTTCATTACCAAGATTTCCGCCAGGGTTTTCGCCAGGCCCATAACAAGGCAAAGGCAAGCGGTATTTACTGCCAGAATTATTGCGGCTGTATCTATTCAAAGGAAGCTCGAACCCGCACAACGAAGTGAACGTCGGCAAATACCTTATAATTTTGGGGATTATTTTACTGGGCGCAGGGTTATTGATTACCTTCGCCGGAAAGATACCTTATATCGGCAGGCTTCCCGGAGATATATGCATACAAAAAAAGAATTTTACTCTTTACTTTCCTTTAGCAACTTCCGTGTTAATCAGCGTAATTCTTTCTTTGGTTTTATGGCTAATGTCCCGCCGTTAATTCGCAGGTTAATAGTTATCGTACTTATTTTAGGTGCCCGGCATTTTGCACAACCGGCCTATGCCCAGGATTACAGATATGTACGCGTTGCCGTGATGCAGGATATTGAAAATCTGCGCCTTAAAATCAGCGGTCCTTACGAAATAATTGATTTAAGAGATAATACAGTGATATGCCGGGGCAGCGGCCTTAATACCACGGTTCTGCCTTATAGATCCGGAATAATGCTGGGGAATATTAAGCCAAAGACCGCTAAATTATTAATCAGGCCCAAGGATCAAGATTCAATATCTGTAAATAACCGCACATTCGGCGGCGACATAGAATTTATAAAAACAGATAATTCGCGTTTTCTGGTTGTAAACATAATTAATCTTGAGGATTATGTAAAGGGAATCTCGATTAGAGAGATTTCCCACTATTGGCCTCCCGAAACACTGAAAGCCGAAGTAATAGCATTCAGGACTTTCGCACTTTTTAAGATGGATGAAAGTGCAGGCAGGGATTACGATCTGACCAGCGATATATATTCTCAAGTATACGGCGGAAAGGCAGCGGAGCGCTACCGCATCAATAGCGCAGTGGATGAGACAAAAGGGCTGGTGCTGAAATATAGGGGTAAAGTTATCCCGGCTTTTTATCATGCTACCTGCGCGGGGCATACGGAAGACGCATCTGTTTTATGGAATATAAATTTGCCTCCTTTAAAAGGCGTGGCTTGCAATTTCTGTAAAGATTCTCCGCATTTTAACTGGCACTATGTTGCATCAACAGGCGAAATAAAAGAAAAGCTCGCAGAGCACGGATATAAAGTTAAAGATTTAAAAGATTTGGTTGTCTTAGGCAGCGATGCCTCGGGGCGCATCACAGACTTGAAGATAGTGTCTTCGGGAAAAGATACTTTGGTTAGTGCCAAAGATTTCAGGGATATAATAGGGCCGAATGTTATAAAGAGCGCTAACTTCAAAGTGGATGTTGTCGGCAGCGACATAGTCTTTGAAGGCTTTGGTTGGGGGCATGGTGTTGGTTTATGCCAATGGGGAGCTTATTTTATGGGCAAAGAAGGGTTTACTTATGAGCAAATTCTTAAACATTATTATCCCGGAGCCGAGATATCCCGTCTTAGCACTTAATCCTTACTCAATCCTTATGCTATGAACTTATCCGATTTTGACTATAATCTTCCTAAGGAATTAATCGCGCAATATCCGTTAAAAGAACGCGACGCCTCCAGGCTTCTCGTTCTTAACAAAAATACCGGTAAAATTGAGCATCGCACTTTCAAGGATATAACCGATTATTTCAATAAGGGCGAGCTCCTAGTTTTAAACGATACGAAGGTTCTGCCTAGCCGCCTTTTGGGAAAACGTTTAAGCGGGGGCAGAGTAGAGGTCTTACTTATCAATAAGAAAAACGGCTGTGTTTTTGATGCGTTTATCAAACCTGCCCGCGTGAAAATAGGGGAGAGCATAAAATTTAACGGCAGAAGCCTTAGCGGTAAAATCGTTGCCAAAAATGAAATAGCATTTGATGCAGCTGATGCCGCATCTATTTATGAGTTTGGGGTTATGCCATTACCTCCTTATATAAAGAGGGATTCCGAAGAGTCGGATAATGAATATTATCAGACTGTATATGCCAAGAAAGATGGAGCCATTGCTTCTCCGACAGCGGGAAGGCATTTTACCCATGAGCTATTAGCTAAGATTTCAAATCGCGGCGTAAATACGGCCTATATTACTTTGCATGTCGGCCCGGGGACATTTCTGCCGGTTAAAAATGATGATCTGACTAAGCATAAGATGGGGAGTGAGCATTTTACTGTTAGTCGGGAAGTAGCGGCTTTGGTAGATAAGGCAAAGCGCGAAGGAAAGCGCATCTTTGCCGTGGGCACCACCAGCTGCCGCGCTTTAGAAACGTATGCACAAGGGAAAAGTGAAGGCGATACGGATCTGTTTATTTATCCCGGATATAAATTCAAACTAGTAGATTGTCTTATCACCAATTTTCATTTACCCAAAACAACGCTATTTATGCTTGTTTGTGCATTTTGCAGGGAAGATTTTGTGAAAAGAGCATATCAGGAAGCGATTGATAAAAAATACAGGTTTTATAGTTACGGCGATGCGATGCTGATAATTTAAATAATAATTTAGCGTAATGCGTAAAGCGAAAAGCGTAAAGTTACAGCGCAAAGTTAAAAACTTTTAGTTTTGAGTTTTAGTTTTGCGCTTTGCGCCTTGAGTTTTTCACAGATATTAGATATGTCATTTATTCTTATTCATCAGGATAAAAATAGTAAAGCCCGTTTAGGCAAGATTACCACTGCCCGGGGAGAAATCGATACTCCCTGCTTTATGCCGGTGGGCACCCAGGGTACGGTAAAAGGAATTTCTCCGCGTGAATTAAAAGAACTCGGCGCAGAGATTATTCTTTCTAACGCGTACCATTTATTCTTGCGTCCGGGCATGGATATAATTAAAAAGGCAGGCGGCTTGCATAATTTTATGAGTTGGACAGGGCCTATACTTACTGACAGCGGAGGATACCAGGTATTTAGTTTAGCGCTTTTAAGAAAAGTAAATGACGATGGGGTAACTTTTCAGTCTCATATCGACGGCCTGAAGCATGTTTTGACCCCGGAGAGCGTGGTGGATGTGCAGGTGGTTTTAGGTTCAGATATTATGATGCCTTTGGATGAATGCGTGCATTATCCCTGCAGTAAAGACCAGGCGGAAATTGCCATGCAGCGGACGATCAAATGGGCGAGACGGTCGAAAGAGAGCTTCGTTAGTTCAAAGTTCAAAGCTAATGGTTCACAGATGCTGTTTGGAATAGTGCAGGGTGCAACTTATGACGATTTGCGCCGCGATTGCGCAAAGAAAATAGTTGATATAGATTTTGACGGCTATGCCATCGGAGGAGTTTCGGTTGGCGAGCCCAAGGATTTAATATATAATATAGTGGATGTTGCGATGGAACATCTGCCTGCCGATAAGCCGCATTATCTTATGGGCGTGGGTTTGCCGGATGATATAATAGGGGCGGTTGAGCGGGGCGTTGATATGTTCGATTGCGTAGTGCCCACGCGTTATGGGCGTAACGGCACTGCGTTTACCAGTGCAGGTAAAATCACCATCAGAAATGCGCCTTACGCCGATGATTTTAACCCGCTGGACGATAAATGTACATGTTATACTTGTAAGAATTTCAGCCGTGCGTACCTGCGCCATCTGTTTAACGGTGGCGAGATGCTGGGCTCAAGCTTAGTCTCTTTGCACAATATTCATTTTTACCTTGATTTGATGCATGATATAAGAGAAGCGATTAGTAAAGATAGATTTACGGAATTTAAAAAGGATTTTTTAAAGAGTTATAATTCAGACACTAAGTCATAAAAGATCACGGGGCATGATAGATATAATTATAGTGACTTATAATGCTGATGATAAGCTGAATAAGTGCCTATGGTCTTTAGCCAGGCATACTAGGGGCTTATCTTATCTTGTAACGATAGTTAATAATAATACCAGGGCAAAATTCCATATTCCCGCAAGCCTTAAACAAAAAACAGTAGTTATTAACACCGGAAAGAATCTTGGTTTTTCTGGTGGGGCAAACTTTGCCCTCAGGAAGACCAGCAATGAATTTGTTGTCTTTTTGGACGATGATGCCGAAGTTACGCCGGGATGGCTCTTAGGTTTGTATTCTTCCATATCCAGTAATCCCAGAATAGGTATAGTAGGCCCTAAGATTACTGATGCTAACGGCAATATTTTTAGCGCCGATTATATAGTTAATCCTGTTTACAGAAAAGAATTTCGGGGTGAATTAGATAAAGGGCAAAGAAATTATGTCAGAGCATGCGATGCTTTGGCGGGCGCTTGTTGGATTATGCGAAGAAAATTGATAGATAAGATAGGTTATTTTGATGAGCGGTTTTTCCCCTGTCAGTGGGAGGATATTGATTACTGTATGCGGGTCAGATTAGGCGGGTATAAGATTATTTATAATGGTAATATAGAAATTATCCATCGCCATCTTTTTAGAAAAGGAGAAAGCGGCAGGTATGCCGCCAATTATAATAAATATATAAAAAAATGGGAGCATTTTCTTGATAGATTTCCTTTATCAAGCAGCCACTCCGTGGACAGGTATATATCATCGGGTATACGTTTTGTAGAAAATGGCAAATTTAAAAGAGCTCTGGAGGAGTTTGATAAGGCCGATAGCTTAATTAGGATTGTTACGGTTCATTACTATAGAGGCTTAGCTTTCTTGGGCATGAATAAGATTAATAATGCACTATCAAGCTTTAAGAAATACCTAGAATTTAATCCCAGAGACTATCGTGCGCATTCACGGTTGGCCTTTATCTATAGGCAGCGGGGAGAAATGGATAACTGTAAGAAAGAATCTCTTAAGGCTATCGCTGACTACTTGTTTATGAAAAATCTTTCTAAGGATAAGTTTGGTCGGATAGCAGTTTCAGAAAATAAAGGATATAGATTATGCAGGAATTAATAATTTATGGCTCTAGCGGCCATGCCGGCGTAATAATTGATGCCGTTGAAAAAGAGGGGAAGTTTTGTATAAAGGGCTTGATTGATGATTATAGAGAAAAAGGAGATTGTACCCTGGGTTATAATGTTTTAGGAGGCTATGATTGCCTGAAGGGCCTGCTTGAAGCAGGAATCCGTAATATTTTTATTGCTGTAGGGGATAATAATGCCAGAAAGAAGCTTGCTGAACAGGTTTTAAATATGGGCTTTAAGTTTGTTTCTATTATCCATCCTTTTTCCTCTATTGGCAAGAATGCATGTATCGAAGAGGGGGCGGTTATACTCCAAGGAGCGGTATTAGATCCAAGTGTGCATGTTGGCAAAGGTGTTATTGTGGGCGATAGAGTAGCTGTAGGGCACGACAGTAAATTAGGAGATTTTTCTCATCTTGCAGGAGGAGTGTTTTTTGGCGCCAATTCTGACCTGGGAGAATGTTCTTTTATAGGCATAGGGGCTATTGTTATTTCAAATACACACATAGGCAGCAATGTATATATCGGCGCAGGCAGTTTAGTAACAAAGGATATTATAGATGATGTAAAAGCTGTAGGCTCGCCAGCCAGGATTATAAAAAATGGATAGCTTGTTGATGGGAGGATAGAAGAATTAACGTCTCTTTTTTTTCTTGCCTAGGGAACTTTCAATAGGACAAAGTTGGGTTAATGTTCTTAAGTTTCCCATTCTCTTTAAGGCAGGTGATGTATATTTCGTCACTTTCATTTTGACCTCCAAAATATATTAACACATCTGTTGGGCATGTCAAGGTGAATAAACGCGTATCTAAAAGCACTGAATTCTATAGGCTCGAGATTACATAGCAGATTGTTGTCTTACTTGTTGCATAAATATGAGGCCGAGAACTTCTTAAAGCTGGCGAACAAAGATAAAATTGAACATTTTTTTAGTCAAGTTTCTTATGTAAGTAAAGCACATAAAATTGAAGCATTGGTTTTGGCATTTCCATATTGCTTCGATAATATTGATTCATATGATTTAAGTAAGTATGCATGAGTATGTTAAGCGTGTTGCGGAAAAATACGACTTAAAGGTTTTAGACTTGTTTGACTATTGGAAAGGCATGCCAGCCGGAGAAAGGAAAAAGCTCTATTTGGCAGGTGGCCAGGGACGCCTATCTTCTTATGGAATGGAAGAATCCGCCAAGGAGTTATTTAAATATTTAACCAATACCCATGGCCCGTTGTTAAATAAAAAAAGGCATAGTTATTAAAATGAAAATACTCCTAGTAAAGGCTTATCCTAAGTTAACATTCGTTGCCTATCTGGCTAAGGGATTAAAAAATATGGGCCATGAGGTCCATGTGGCCATTCCCGGTAACCACCTGGATGCTAAAAAGATGCGAGATTTAGGCATAAAGGTGCATGTTATTAATTTCCTAAGAATGACCAAAATAGATGCGCGGAAGCGTTTTATGGACACCAGTGTTTTCAAGAGAATCACAAGCTTTCTTAAATCAAATTCTTTTGATGTTATCAACTTGAATCTTCCTCCGGGGCGTTTGCTTTGGGGGACAGCGGCAATTTTTTCTAAAGAGGCCGCTATTACCTCTAGTATTCAGGGTTTTGAGGGTGGGTATGTAAAGGCAAGTAACTATTTTAATAATACCAGTATCGCCGTATCTTCCGCGGTGAAGCGTTTCCTTATATCAAAGGGCGTGTCAGCGAATAAAATTTGGGTAATACATAATGGTATTGATATTGGCGAAATGGACACGATTAAAGAGAATAAGTTTTATTTGCATAAAGAGTTGGGCCTTGATCCGGGCATCAGGCTTGTTGGGATGGTAGCTTATTTTTATAACCGCACGGATAAAGGGCATAAATATTTTCTGGATGCTGCCAAGATAGTGCTAAGCAGATTTCCGGACACACGATTTGTCCTGATAGGCTCGGATGCATTATCAAAAGGTAATAAAGAATACTTTGAAAGTTATGCCCGTAAACTGGGTCTTAGGGGTAAGGTTTATTTTCTTGGCGAGCGCAGTGATGTTGCTGCCATAATGAGCTCTTTATATCTAGTAGCTTTACCTTCTTTGTCGGAAGGCTGCCCTATGTCTTTACTTGAGGCTATGGCAAGAAAAGTACCGATTGTGGCCTCAGATATTGAAAGTATCAAAGAAGTTGTGCTTGACGGTAAAACAGGGATCCTTTTTAAGCCTGGCAATGCCAAGGCTCTCGCTAGATTTGTTAGTTTTCTTTTAGGGCATCCCGAGAAAGCAAAAAGGCTAGGCCTCGCCGGGCGCCTGCGGGTCGAGAGATATTTCAGAATGGAGAATATAGCAGGAAAATACGATAGTTTATTTAGGCGTCTGTTAGCCAGGAAAAGGCGAATCGTATGAAGGTCCCGGTTAAAAAGCCAACGCTTACTTTATGCATGGTTGTAAAAGACGAGGAATTGTTGCTGCCGCAATGCCTCAAGAGTATTAAGTCCATAGTTGATGAAATTGTTATAGTAGACACAGGATCGAAGGATAGGACGATAGAAATCGCAAGAAAATTCGGGGCAGTCGTTATAAAATATAAAGATGCCAAGAACTTAGGTAAAGCCAGAAACGTATGCATCAGAATGGCCAACTCTTCCTGGATATTGCTTATGGACCCGGATGAAAGGATAGCCAGAAGGGATTTATTTAAACTAAAGATGTTAACCTATGACGCCAAGGTGTCAGGTTATCTTTTTGCTATCCGTGATTACTCCAGGCAATATGATTTAATTTGCAACTGGTATCCTAATGATGGTAAGTATCCTGATGAAGATAAATTTTCTGAATGTCCAGGATGGAGGCTGGGAAGGATGGTGCGGCTCTTCCGTAAGGAAGCCGGTTTTAGTTACCGCGAAGGCTACTCGCGCCACGCTTATTTTCTAACTCCCGAGACAAAATGCGAAAATTCTATCAAGGAATCCGACGTTGTAATCCATCATTTTCAATATCTTAAGGGAAAGAATTTTATAAATAGGAAGCATACAAATTATCTTAATAATGAATTGAAAGAAATAAGAATTTTCCGTGATAATCCCTGGAGCTACCTGAATTTAGGCATATCTTTCTTTAGCCTTCACAAGGACCAGGAGGCAGCCAAATATTTAAAGAAAGCACTGGCAATAGACTCTGAGTTTAAAATGGCATATTTAGTTCTGGGTATGGTTTATCGGGAGATGAAAAAGTATAATGAAGCTAGTTTCTTTCTAAAAAAAGCTATAAGAATCGATCCCGATTATGCAGATGCATGGGCTGTTCTGGGGATGGTTTATAATGCAGAAAACAGGCATGCTGAAGCAGAGGTAGCATTGAAAAAAGCAATAAGCATCAATTCGGGGCACCTCTTAGCGCATAATAACTTAGGCGTGCTCTATCATAATCAAGCTAGATTAATGCGCGCCAAGAAGGAATATGAAAGAGCGATTAAAATTAATCCATACTATTCAGATACTTATTACAACTTAGGATTGTTATATCAGGAAAAAAGCAATTTTAGCCAGGCAGCAAAATGTTATAGCATGGTTTTGGATATTGACCCGAAAGATAAAGATGCCCGTGCCAGATTAAAATCTGTCTTAAAGGCGAGCCGCACATGAATAAAAATAACAAAGTAAAGATAACCGTGAGTATGCCCGCATATAACGCAGTTAAGTATATCAAAGCAGCTATTGATAGTGTGCTTGCGCAGGACTACGATGACTTTGAGCTTTTGATAGTAGATGACGGTTCAACAGATGGCACGGAAGACATTATTGCAAGATATAAGAATCATCCGAAGGTAAGGATATACAGAAATGATAGGAATTTAGGGGCAGGAGTGGCAAAAAATCAAACAGTTAGGCTTGCCAGAGGCGAATATTTTTCTTTCTGTGATGACGATGACCTGATGATGCCGGGCAATCTTAAGACATTAAGCCGTTTTCTGGATACACATCCTGATGTTGGATTGGTTTATCCTAAAGCGTTAATAATAGAAGTTGATAGCCGGAATAAGCTTTTGGGTAATCCTTATGCGTTAAAAGACAATTTTGACGATGGCTGGGATATTTTAAGAAATACTGTTTGTCAGGGCGGAGCAATGGTACGAAAGAAGATTCTGGTTAAGGCTGGCAGGTATGACGAGATAAAATGTTACGCCCCCGGGGATTGGGCTATTTGGCTTAGGCTTGCAGAAATTACAAAAATTAAATACCTAAAAAGTGGAATATATTATACAGTGATAAGGCGGGATAAATGTTTGACAAAGAAACAGCATGGGCAATACGAATCCTATATTCTGGAGAAAATATTTGCAGCTATAAAGAGAAGGTATGGCGTTGATTTCAAAGGATAATTATGGCAATCCGGGCTAATGATATAAAAGTTACCGTAACTATGCCTGCTTATAATGCTTCTAAATATATAGAGGCGGCTATCGAGAGTGTCTTAAGTCAGGATTATGATGATTTTGAGTTGTTGATAATGGATGACGGCTCAACGGACAGCATCTTGGATATTGTAAGAAGATATAGAAAATATTCTAAGGTAAGGATATTCAAGAATAAGGATAATTTAGGAGTAGGCAAAACTAGAAACAGGCTGATCGAATTGTCCTGCGGCCGATACATTTCACCGTGCGACGCCGATGATATAATGCTGCCGGGAAATCTTAAGACTTTTAGTAAATTCCTGGATAAGCATCCTAAAGTCGGTGCGGTATATGGGAATCTGTTGGCTTTAGAGATTAATAAAAAAGGCGTTATGACAGATTATTATATAATAAGCTCCGATTGCTCTAGAAAATGGGACTTATTAGAAAAATATTCTATAATATGCCATCCGGGCTCTATGATTAGAAAGGACCTTATTATAAAAGCCGGAGGGTATGGAGAGAATTTTTATTGCATGGATGATGCTTCTTTGTGGTCGAGGTTATCCGATATTACTAGCATCAGGCATTTAAATGACGGGGTGCATTATGTTTGGAGAAGGCATCCGAATAGCCTGACAAAAACTTGCCTTCGAGAAAGGTCTAGTTCTGACAGGATTGCCATAGAAAAAGAAGCAATTAAGAGAAGGTATGGTTTTAACTTTAAATTATAGATAACGCCATAGGAGGAAATAATGCATAAAATAGGCCCGGAAAGTATTTTAAAACAGCAGAAAGATATTGTTTGCAAGAGGCTGGAAGAAGAAACTATAATCTTGAATCTTGAAAGCGGAGATTACTTTTCTGTGCCAGAGACGGGGGCTTTTATTTGGCATTCTTTAAATGGCTCCAGAAGATTAGGTTCAGTTATTACTTCGTTTGCCTCTAAGTATGGGATTTCTAATTCAAAGGCTAATTCGGAAGCTACGGGTTTTATACAAAGTCTATATTCTAACGGCTTAATAACAGAAGTTAAATAGGTTGATGGGAAGCCTGATGGAATCAAGATAAAGTTTATATCAATTAAACAATTTGATATGAATGAACAATATAGTATAATTATGTTCGACTATGCGTGTAGATATTATTACCATATTTCCTAAGATGTTCGATTCGGTGTTTGGCGAATCTATAATTAAGAGAGCTCAGGCTAAGGGCAAGATTAAGATTCGTATTCACGACTTGCGCGATTATACTCTGAATAAGCATCGTAAGGTTGATGATCGTCCGTTTGGAGGAGGTTCGGGCATGGTTTTAGCGCCTGAGCCGATGTTCAGGGCGGTGGAGGCGATAAAGACGCAGGATAAAAAACACAAGGTGCAAACCGTTCTGCTTTCGCCTCAGGGGAATAAATTCAGCCAAAGTATGGCTAAAAAACTGGCTAAGCGTAAGCATATTATATTGCTTTGCGGTCATTATGAGGGGATAGATGAACGAGTGAGGCAGAAATTGGCAGATGAGGAGATTTCTATCGGTGATTATGTTTTAACCGGCGGGGAACTGCCGGCTATGGTTTTGGTCGATGCTTTAGTGCGTCTTGTCCCGGGAGTTTTAGGCGATAAAAATTCCTTGAATTTTGAGTCATTTGAAGGTAATCTATTAGAGTATCCGCAGTACACAAGGCCCGCGGTTTTTAGGGGGCTTAAGGTTCCCGCGATACTCTTATCGGGTAATCATAAGAAAATAGAATCCTGGAGGAAGAAGGAGTCTTTAAGCAGGACAAAGGCGAAAAGGCCGGATTTGCTTAAAAATAAAGCATAAGGAGAAACAAAATGAACAAGATTAAAATGATTGAAGAAGCATATACAAAAAAAGAAATGCCCAAGTTTAATGTCGGGGATACGGTAAAGGTTTTAGTTAAAATTCCCGAAGGCCCGGATAAAGTGCGCCTTCATCCTTTTGAGGGCGTAGTCATAGCTAAAAAGGGCAACGGTATTAAAACTTGTTTTACTGTGAGAAAAGTTTCTTACGGCGAAGGAATAGAGCGTGTATTTCCTCTCTATGCTCCGAGCATCGAACGCATCGAATTAATCAAGTCCGGAAGCGTCAGAAGAGCAAAACTCTATTACTTAAGAGGCAAAGTCGGTAAGCGCGCCACTAAGATTCAAGAAAAAGAAGAGAAACCCAGCGCGTAAATTTGTGCTATATTACGAACGCAAGTTCAAGAGTAAGGGTTACGATTTAATTATTGGCGTAGATGAAGTCGGCCGCGGCCCGTTGGCGGGCCCGGTAGTAGCAGCCGCAGTAATATTAAAAACAACGCGTTTTAAAAATCGTATAGACGATTCCAAGAAATTGACCCCTAAGCTAAGAGAATCAGCTTTCCCTGAACTTATCAAAAAGACTATATTCGGAGTGGGCATAGTCAGCGAGAAGGTGATTGATGCCGTTAATATTGAGTCTGCTACGCGCATTGCCATGGAGCAGGCAATAAGTGAGCTCATGAAGAAGCTGAAGCCGCCGAGTCATAAGCGTATACACATATTAGTTGACGGTAACGTAAAGCTTAACTCTAAATTTCCCTACATAAATATAATCAGAGGCGATTCTAAGTCTAAAAGTATCGCCTCTGCTTCGATTTTGGCCAAAGTTATCCGCGATAGAATAATGGTTTTGTATGATAAGGTGTATCCCCAATACGGATTTCTACAGCATAAAGGTTATCCTACTTATAAGCACAGGGCTGCGATTCGTCAGTACGGGCCTTCTTTAATTCATAGGATGAGTTTTAGTCATGTCTAAGGATAATCTGCGTTTGGGCTCAAGCGGAGAGGATGCCGCGGCGAAGTTTTTATCCGGCAAGGGTTACAAGATTCTATCAAAAAATTATAAGTCGAAAGTCGGAGAAATAGATATAGTCGCCCGGGATAAAGATACGTTGGTGTTTGTAGAGGTAAAAACCAGAAGTTCGGGCTTATTCGGTGAGCCTGCCGAGGCAGTTGTTTTGCGCAAAATAAGGCAGCTCTCCAAAGCGGCATTAGTTTTTTTAAAAGAAAATAATCTTTTAGATAGCAAAGCGCGGTTTGATGTTGTTTCAGTTTCTTGTTCTAAGGACATAGGCACAAAGATTGATTTAATAAAGAACGCATTTGAGCTAGACAGTAATTTTACTTACTAGGAGGCTTTAAGGCATGGAGTATAAGGACGCATCTTTGGGTAAGTATTTAGACGACTTAGCAGCTAAATTAGCGGCTCCCGGCGGCGGTTCGGCAGCAGCGATGAACGCGGCAATGGGTGTATCTTTAGTGAGCATGGTTATTAATTTTACTTTAGGAAAGCCTAAGTACGCCGCATACGAGAAAGAGCTTAAATGTTTATTGGAAAAATCCGAGAGGTTAAGAGCGGAATTCTTAAACTTGGTAGATTTAGACGTAAAGGCGTATAAAAGTAAGAATTTAAGGGATGCGCTTAATATTCCTTTTATGCTGGCACGCCTTTGTTTTGAGGCGATAAACCTGTGTACGCCTCTGGTGCGTAAAGGAAACGTTAATCTAATAAGCGATGTTGCGGTAGCTGCTATTATGCTTGAAGCAGCATTTGCTTCGGCTTATTTTAATGTCGAGATAAACTTAAAAGGCCTTGACGATAAGAAGCTTGCCGCTACGATAAGAAAAGAATTGGCCCAGAAGGCGGGAAAGATAATGAAAATCAGGGTTGAAACGGAGGAGAAAGTTGGCAAAATTATTAGAGGGTAGACCGATAGCGGATAAAATAAAAGAAGAACTGCGTCAGAGAATAGCATCTTTAAAAAGTAAGCCGGTTTTAGCTAGTATTATGGTCGGGGAAAACGCCGGTGCCGAGGCATACGTAAAATCGCAGGAGAAGACTGCTGAAGGGTTAGGTATTGAGTATCAATTCCATAAATTAAGCGCCGATACTACGGAAGGCGCGTTAACGGATTTTATCAGAAAACTAAATTCAGAAAAGGCTGTAAATGGAATAATTATTCAGATGCCTTTACCCGCACAGATAGATTATAAGAAAATTAGTCAGTTTATTTCACCCGATAAGGATGTCGAAGGTATGCATCCGGCTAATATAGGTAAGATTGTTTTTGGAAAAGCAACCATCTTGCCCTGTACACCGGCTGCGGTGATGGAATTATTGAAAGAATCAGGAGTGGATCTATACGGTAAAGAGGTGGTTGTTGTTGGCCATAGCGAAATCGTAGGCAAGCCCCTAGCACTTTTATTATTAGAAAAGTTTGCTACGGTAACTGTAGCGCATATCGGCACAAGCAAGGCTGGAAAATTAGAAGAGCATGTTAAAAGGGCGGAGGTTTTAATTGTCGCCGTAGGCAAAGCAGGATTGATCAAAGGCGATTGGGTTAAAGAGGGCGCGATTGTTATTGATGTGGGTATAAACCGGGTAGCAGATAAGATTGTCGGTGATGTGGAATTTGAGGGAGCTGAGAAACGCGCTTCTTTGATTACGCCTGTTCCCGGAGGCGTGGGGCCCCTTACAGTAACTATGTTAATGCGCAACTTAGTTGAGGCAGTCAAGTCGCAGCAATAATGTTCTTTTAGATATTTTGCTTGCGGGTTTTGTTTACGCGCTGAGTGAACTGTTTAGCGGGTCCTGCCGAGGCATATTTCTCGCAGCACCGCTTGCATTTCCTAAAGCTGTGGAAATGCTGCGCTTGGCCAGAAATTCTCGCTCTCGCATGGCATCTATTAGCGGGCGAACCGTGCCCGCTCGAATTTCTCACAAGCTGCTCGAAACATGCCTCGTCACCCGCTAAACGGCAATAGAGCGCAAAAGTACGTGCAGGGTATAGTTTCTTTGATATTTTGCGGAGGGATTTGTGAGCATGCATTAGAAAACTTTTGGCCCCTCGTTTGGTTTGAGTGCACAAGGATTTACGCCGAACGAGAGGCTGCGCCCCCGGGAAAACATCCTGGCCGAAAGTGAGGCGTAAACCGCAGTGCACGGCAAAAGTTTTCAGCATGCGAACAAAACCCGCAGCAAAATAACAAGACAGGACCCGCTAAAACCACGCTTAGGATTGATAGATGACATTTAAAGAAAAAATACAAACAGGGAAGTTTTTGGTGACTTCGGAGATTGGGCCGCCGAAGGGAATTGAGACGGCGAAACTCTTAGAAGACGCCGAACTTATCCGCGGGCGCGTTGACTGCATTAACGTTACCGACCTACAGAGTTCGGTAATGCGTTTGGGCTCGCTGGTGGTAAGTTCGTTTTTAAAACAAAAAGGTTTTGAGCCGATATTCCAGATGACCTGCCGCGACAGAAATCGCCTTGCCTTGCAGTCCGATTTGCTTTCTGCAGCAGCACTCGGTATAGAAAACGTTTTAATACTTACCGGAGACCACACTACTCTAGGCGATCATCCTGATGCGAAACCGGTATTTGATTTGGATTCCGTGCAGTTGTTACAGGTGGCGCGTAGCCTAGAATCCGGAACGGATATGAAAGGTAATAAACTAGATGGCGCTTTTCCTAAGTTTTGCTTAGGAGCAGTGGTTAATCCCGGAGCAGACCCTATAGAGCCGCAGATTATCAAGATGGAGAAAAAGATCGAAGCCGGCGCCCAGTTTTTTCAGACCCAGGCAGTTTATGATATCAAGACTTTCGAGAATTTCTTATCTAAGATAAAGCATCTTAAGACTACCATATTAGGCGGCATAGTTTTGTTAAAGTCAGCCGGCATGGCGCGTTTTATGAACAAGAATGTTTCCGGCGTGTTTGTCCCGGATAACTTTATCAAAGAAATGGAAGAGACTAAAGATAAGCAGGCGCAATCCGTAGACATCGCCGCGCGCCTGATCAAAGAGTTAAAACCCATGTGCAACGGAATCCATATAATGCCTATCGGCTGGGATAAGGTTGTCCCCAGGGTATTGGATGCATCAGGATTATAAATGGCTAATCTGCCCGCAATACCAGGAGCCAAGAAGAAGGGTGTGGTATTATTAAGTTCGCTCGATGATTTAAATAAATTAGAGGAGCAGCTTATTAATGATACCGTCTGTATTGACGGCCCCTCGAGCGTAGTATTCGATCTGGCTAAACAGATACATAGTAAATATAAGGTTGGGGTCAAGGTTGTAAGCGAACATAAATTCCAAGAGGCATTGCCCGAAGAGATCGAGAATATTACCAGCCCCATCCAGGAGATTGTCGGAGAAGGCAGGGCAGAGGCAGTAAAATTTAAAGACGGAAAAGCCGTTGGCGTATGTTTAGTTTTGTTTGCCGATAAAGCAATGGAAAATAATAAAGGAGAGGGAATGAGCGACTTACTTGTACAATTAGGGACTAAGGGTACTGATACTATAATCCAAGTTACGCGCAGCTTGCTTGAAAAGACAGTCCAGGATAAGGGTAGGGATATAAAGATAGCATTCCCCGAGACCAATTATTATCTGCCGCTGGTGAATGCGCTTTTAAACCTGGAAGTTAAGACTCTTGATGATTGTTTTACGGCACTTAAGCAGGCGGAAGATTTGAGCAAAGGCATACCTACCAAAAGCGGACTTGCTATATCGAGCTTGGGAGGCGTATTAAATAAAGGTGTGGCTACTTTACTTTGCGAAGAAATACTTGCGGCTTTATCAGTCTATAGCGGTGATCATCCCAAGGGCGGCATTGGTTTTATCCCTGATAAAATATTGCGTTCTTTAGGCCTGCAGCTTGTTGACGGAAGAATCGCCGGTATTGCCGTAATATTAGGAGCGGCAAAGGATGATGATTCCGCAGCTGAACTTATCAGAAATTTCCAGTCCAAAAGTATCGTCAGTTTGCTTGTGGGAAATATAAACGGCAAGACTTTTGCCAAACAGCTTGAGAATAAAGGCATAGAAATAGGCCTGGATAATTATATTGTTCCTTTAGGGGATGATTATCTTTCGGCGATTTATGCGGTGAACTTTGCTGTGCGAGCACCATTAATTTACGGAGGCATTAAGCCCGGCCAATGGCAGGGCGCAGCCGAATACATAAGAAACAGAGTCCCGGCATTCGTTCTGCTTTTAGGCCATGTTGATGAGGTTATTGTGGCTACCGGCCTGGGGGTTTTGGCGTTTGGGCTGCCGATAATAACCGACTTAGAGGTCCCGCAGTTAGGTAAAATTGATACCACCCTGTATGAAGCTTTGATTACAGAAAAAGATTATAAGAAGATAGCTTCAAAATGTATATTGGCCAGAGGAATTAAAGTTAAGCTTGCCGAAGTTGCCGTTCCGGTACCCTATGCCGCGGCGTTCGAAGGCGAGAGGGTAAGAAGAGAGCAGCTGCATGTTGAATTTGGCGGTAAGGCCAGCACGGCATTTGAATATCTTACTTCAAAGAGTGAAAATGAAGTTGATGACGGCAAAACAGAATTAATCGGCCCGGATATTGACCAGCTCCCCGAAGGCAGTAAGTCCTTGCCGCTGGCTATCATAGTCGAAGTCTTCGGCCGCAAGATGCAGAAAGATTTTGAACCTATTCTGGAACGCCAGATTCACCGCTTTGTAAATTATGCCATGGGGCTGATGCACGTGGGCCAGAGAGATTTAAACTGGATCAGAATATCCAAAGACGCCTTTAGTAAAGGATTCCGCTTAAAGCACATTGGCGTCATACTCCATGCTATGTTGCATCAGGAGTACAGCGCTATAGTTGATAAAGTGCAGGTGAAGCTATACACCAAGCAGGCAGACGTGGATAGATTATTGCCTGCGGCTAAAAAGGCATTTGATGAACGCGATGAGCGCATTAGCGGCATGACTGATGAGAGCGTGGATACTTTTTATTCATGTCTATTGTGTCAGTCGTTTGCGCCGAATCATGTTTGCATAGTAACTCCCGAACGTTTAGGATTATGCGGTGCTTATTCCTGGCTTGATGCCAAGGCATCTTTTGAAATAATTCCCACAGGGCCTAATCAGCCGATAAAAAAGGGCGCTACTCTCGATGCTAAATTGGGACAGTGGGATAATGTTAATGAGTTTGTGCTGCAGAAATCCAATAAGACCATTGACCATGTGAGCATGTATTCGCTGATGGATTCTCCGCAATCGTCCTGCGGGTGTTTCGAGTGTATCGTAGCAGTGATCCCTGAAGTAAGCGGTGTCATGGTGGTGAACCGTGATTATTCCGGTATCACGCCCTGTGGTATGAGCTTTACTACTTTAGCCGGATCAGTAGGCGGAGGCGTGCAGACCCCGGGATTCTTAGGAGTAGGCAAACTCTATATTTTAAGTAAGAAATTTGTTTCCGCCGAAGGTGGTTTAAAGAGGCTGGTGTGGATGCCTAAAGAATTGAAAGAGCTCTTAGGCGAGAAACTTAAGAAGCGCTGCCAAGAGATAGGCGAGCCGGATTTACTTGATAAGATAGCCGATGAGTCCGTAGCTACTACCGCGGAAGAATTAGTGAAATTCTTGGAGAATGTTAAGCACCCGGTATTAAGCATGGAGCCGCTTATTTAGTTCGTAGGTCGTAGTTCGTAGTTCGTAGGTATTATTAATAGCCCTACGAACTACTAGCTACTAACTACGAGCTGACGTATTTTATACATTTTTCTCTTGACGACATAACTACTAAGTGTATAATAGTTTACAATACAAATGCCTAAAGAATCCTTCCAAAAGATTGCAAGGTATATAATTCTAACTATAGTTTGTGCATTGACAGGCGCTTCATTATTATTCTCTCAGGAGCCCGACTACACTGCACAGGCTGATAATAAAGGATACATTGTTTCCGGTTCAGCCCCCGAATTAAAGAAGACAGCCCCGGATTCTAAAGAAAAGATTGCTGCTTTAAAGAAGAGGGCCGATTCCTCTAAGATCGACAGGTCATTAACAGAGTTGCAGAGGCAGGCCAGATTTTACCGCGATGAAGGGCTTAAGGCACAGAAAATCGGCAATGTAAATAGCGCATTGGCTTTTTATCAGAAGGCCATACAATTAGACCCTCATTTCGCGGTTGTTTATAATGATTTAGGTGTTTTGTATGAGGGTTACGGTGAAACTGAGCGGGCAGAGAATAGTTATCTTGAGGCAATAAAAGTAGATCCTAATTATCTTAGCTCTTACACAAATTTAGCTTTAATATATGAAGACAGGCGCGACATAGATAAGGCAGCCGCATGCTGGAAGAAGAGATGGGAATTAGATCCCGTACAAGACGACCCCTGGGCATTAAAAGCACATCAGCGTTATGACGATATTATGGCAGTAAAGCAGGGAAAGTCATTTGTCGTCAACATCAGAGAGCAGGAAGTATTGGGCCTGACAAAGGATGTAATAAAACAAAAAGATTTGTACAGGAAGGATAGTGGTGCGCTTGCCAAAGCGCATTTTCAGAAGGCCAAAGAATGCTTTAAGAAGCAAGACGAGGTAACCGCTTTAAAAGAAGCAATAGATGCGCAGCAGCTTGATCCCGGTAATAAAGACATAGAAGCGTTCATCGATAAGGTTCAACACAGGCTGTTATCAAAATAGAGAAGCCGCGAGTTTCCTACCAAAGCCAGATTCCATGAATTAATCAATGAAGAAAAAAAGATTATATTTGATAGACGCTACAGCATTTTGTTATCGCGCTTTCTATGCGTTCAGTAATTTGTCAACTTCCTTTGGTCAGCCGACAAATGCCGTATATGGTTTTGTCAGGATGCTGAATAAAACGCTTAAAGATAACTCGCCCGATTATATCGCGGTATGTTTTGATGTTTCGCGGGATACGTTCAGGCAGAAGAAATTCGCGGAGTATAAATTACAGCGTCCTCCTATGCCGCACGATCTTTCCAGCCAGATACCGTTTATTAAAGAAATAGTATCCGCTTACGGTATAAGCATATTGGAAAAAGAAGGATTTGAGGCTGATGATGTTATGGCGACAATGGCCAGGCGGGCCGTAAAAGACAAGCTGGAAGTGACAATCATCAGTTCCGATAAAGATATTCTGCAGCTTGTAAATGCCCATACAATAGTTTTTAGCCCCTACAAAGATGAGGGGACGACTTACACGGCTAAAAAGGTTGAGGAACGTTTCGGCGTAGGTGCCGATAAGATCACCGATATTATTGCTCTTATGGGTGATGATGTGGATAATATTCCGGGCGTACCGGGGATAGGCGAAAAAACCGCGGTTGAGCTTATCAAGCAATTCGGATCGGTTGAGAAGCTACTGCACGATCTTAAAAAACTAAGTAAAGAGAAGCTTAAAATATCTATATCCGAGAATACAGAGAGAATAAAGTTGAATAAGGAATTAGCGGTGCTTGACGAGGACATGGATATTGATTATGATTTGGATAAGCTTAAAATAAAAGATCCCGATCTGGATGAATTAGTTAAGATTTTCAGCTATTTGGAGTTTAAGAGTTTTTTAAGAGAACTGCCTTTAAAGCATGAACCTGCCGTGCCTACGCAATTCTCTGCGTATGACGATAAAAGCCTTAAAGGCCTCGGAAGTGAATTATTTCTCTATGCCGAAGAGGCTAACCGTATATTCTTCGGCATAAATGATAAAAACTTTATTGCCGATAAGCTAGGCGAAAATTTAAAATCTGCCCTAGTTGATCCGGGGGTAAAGAAGATAGGGCACGACCTTAAAAAATTAAAGATATTATTAGCCGGGCAGGGGATACTGCTTGAAGGCATATATTTTGATACGATGATCGCAGGGCATTTGTTAAATCCTTCGAAGCCGGAATATTCTTTGTCTGATCTGGCATTTGATTATTTATCTAAAACCGCTGTGCTTAAAACTTTTGATCCAGAGACAGCTCTGCCTTTATTGATGCAATTAAAGCCGAAGTTAGAGCAGGAGCTTGTAAGCAAATCCCTGATTAATCTATTCACGGATATTGAGATGCCGCTTGTTGAGGTGCTTTCCGAAATGGAGCTGGCCGGGGTAAAGCTCGACTTAGAAGTTTTAAAATCACTTTCCCGGGATATCGAGAAACGCCTGGTTAAGCTGATTGAAAAGATTTACCAAATAAGCGGCACAGAATTCAATATAAATTCGCCCAAGCAATTAAGAGAAATACTTTTTGTCCAATTGAAACTCCCGGTATTTAAGAAAAGCAAGACCGGCCCCTCAACCGATGAAGAGGTCTTAAGAAAATTATCCGATAAGCATGAATTACCCGCCATGCTTCTTGAATACCGCCAGTTGATGAAGCTAAAGACCACTTATATTGATGCGTTGCCGCAGTTGGTGGATAAGGCAGGCAAAATTCATACTTCTTTTAATCAGACCGTGACTGAAACCGGCAGGCTTAGCTCTACTAATCCGAATCTGCAGAATATCCCGGTAAAGACCGATATCGGCCGTCAGATTCGGCGTGCAATAATAGCTTCGGATAAAAAGAATTGCCTTATATCATGCGATTATTCCCAGGTAGAATTGCGCATCTTAGCGCACTTGTCCAAGGATGAAAACTTAATAGAGGCATTTATTCAAGGTAAGGATATACATAAGGCTACCGCAAGCCTGATATACGGCCTAAGCGAGGATGATGTGGATGATGATATGCGTAACATGGCCAAGAGAGTTAATTTCGGGATTGTTTACGGACTGACTGCTTACGGTTTGGCGCGTGACTTAAATATCCCCGTTGATGAGGCCCAGAATTTTATCGAAGCATATTTCACCAGGTATCCAAGGGTTAAAGATTATATACAGGAGAAAATAGATTTGGCTAAAAGCGAGGGGTTTGTTACCACTATATCCGGAAGGCGCAGGTATATCCCTGAAATCAACAATAAAAATCAGGGGCTAAGGCAGTTTGCCGAACGTCAGGCGGTTAATACACCCATACAGGGCTCAGCTTCGGATCTTATTAAACTGGCAATGATAGATATACAGCGTAAGATTAAGGAGAAGGGTTTGCATTCTAAGATGGTGCTTCAGATACACGATGAGTTAGTCTTTGATGCGCTCGAAACCGAGAGTGATGTGTTGGTGGGTTTAGTAAGAGAGAGAATGGAGAATGTCTTAAAACTGGATGTGCCTATAAAGGCAGATATTAAAAAGGGTCAGAATTGGTTAGAGATGGAGGAGGTCAAATGAAGATAGTGATGTGCGCTTCGGAGGTTGTGCCTTTTGCAAAGACTGGCGGTCTGGCGGATGTTGCCGGAGCCTTGCCTTTAGCTTTGGAAGAATTGGGGCAGGACATTATTATTGTTATGCCGTTGTATAAAGCAGTTAATAGTTCAAAGTTCATAGTTCATAGTCTTAAGGACGATGTTTTGTATACAAAGATAGGCAAGAATATTAAAGTCTATTTTATTAAAAAGGATGAATATTTCAATCGCGATACCCTCTACGGCGACAAGACAGGCGATTATAAGGATAACCTGGACAGATTCTCGTTTTATTGCAGGCGTATGCTTGATTTTTTAAAAGAGATTAAATTTAAACCCGATGTCATCCATTGCCACGATTGGCAATCGTCCCTTGTGCCGGTGTATTTAAAGACAATTTACGGTCAGGATGCGTTTTACAAAAATACCAAAACGATCCTGACAATACATAATATCGGTTACCAGGGATTATTCCCTAAAGAGGAATTTCCCAAGCTTGGGCTTGACTGGGGCTTGTTTAATATAGAAGGCCTAGAGTTTTACGATAAGATAAATATTCTAAAAGGCGGCATGGTTTTCTCCGATATCATTAACACTGTCAGCCCCACATACAGCAAAGAAATACAGAGTAAAGAATTCGGATTCGGGCTCGAAGGTGTTTTAAATAAACGCAAAGATTCGGTATTCGGGATATTAAACGGGATAGATTATACAATTTGGAACCCCCAGACCGATAAATTCATTGCCAAGAATTTCTCCGATACTAACCTTGAAGGAAAGGCTAAGGATAAAGAGGATCTGCAGAAATTATGCGGGCTCCCGCTTAAAAAAGATGTTCCGCTTTTCGGTATCGTCTCGCGCCTTGCCGAGCAGAAAGGATTTGATATCCTTGCCGAAGGAATTGACGCTGTATGCCGTATGGGCTTGCAATTGGTTATCTTAGGCACCGGAGACTTGAAATACCATCTTATACTGGAAGATATGGTGAAGAAATATCCTAAAGTTATATCTTTAAACCTTAAGTTTGACGATGCCCTGGCGCATAAGATATATGCAGGTTCGGATATCTTTTTGATGCCCTCTAAATATGAACCGTGCGGCCTGGGGCAGTTAATAAGTTTGCGCTATGCGACTATACCACTCGTGTTTAAAACCGGCGGTCTGGCGGATACCGTGGATAAGAATAACGGGTTTATTTTCGATAAATACAGCAAAGACGAGCTGATTAAGACAATAAAGAAAGCAACGGAAAGCTTTGCCGATAAAAAGAAGTGGACTGGCCTGACAAAAAGAGCCATCTCCTGCGACTTTTCCTGGGAAGAGTCAGCCAGAGAATATTTGTGTTTGTATGAAAAAGCAGGCAAAAAGAAATAAGAAACTGGTAGTCGGGTTAACGGGTACTTTCGGCAGCGGCAAGAGTACGGTTGCCGGTATGTTTAAAGCGCTTGGCGCAAAGATAGTCGATGCTGATTCTATTGCCCACGAAGTGATAAACCCCGGTACGCGAGTTTATAAGAATATAGTCGGTATTTTTAGCCGTGATATTCTGGGTAAAAACAACAGGATAGACAGATGCAAACTCGCGAAAATTGTTTTTAAAAACAAAGGTTCACTCAGGCGGCTTGAGAAAATCGTGCATCCTGCGATTATCAGAGACATCAAAGCAGGGATTAAAAAGATAAAATCCGGGATCGTGGTATTGGATGCGCCTTTGCTTATCGAAGTCGGCTTAGCGGATTTAGCCGATAAATTAGTCGTGGTAAAAATAAACCAAAAAGAACAAATATCCCGCATATTTAAGAAAACCGGGCTTTCCCGTAAACATATATTAGAAAGGATAAAGTATCAGATGCCGCTTAAGGCTAAGTTGGCCCTGGCGGATTTTATAATAGATAATAACGGAACCATCGAGAAAACAAGAATGCAGGTAAAGAGTGTATGGAGGAAGTTGAATTTAGATCCTTGACGCAGAGCGGCATTAAAATTTAAGTTAGCGTCAAGGATTAATTCGGCCAAACGACTTACGTTCGCTATCGCTGCCGTAAGTCGTGGCCTCATTTAAGGAGGAGTTGTGGAAAAGTTAGATATTAGAAATTTAAAGGATATGAAGATAACTGAGTTAAATAAGCTCGCCAAAGAGCTTAATGTTAACGGCATATCCGGAATCAAAAAACAGGACCTTATTTTTAAGATACTTCAGGCGCAGGCAGAAAAAGAAGGCTTGATGTTTGGAGAAGGAGTCCTAGAGATTCTCCCCGAGGGTTTCGGGTTCTTAAGGTCAACCAATTATAATTATTTGCCTTGTCCGGATGATATTTATGTTTCTCCTTCGCAGATAAGAAAATTTGATCTGCGTACCGGAGATACCGTAAGCGGCCAGATACGTCCGCCCAAGGAAGGCGAGAAATATTTTGCGCTTTTAAAGGTTGAGGCAGTTAATTTTGAAAATCCCGAGGAGTCAAAAGAGAAAATATTATTCGATAACCTTACTCCCGTTTATCCTAAGGATCCTTTCAATCTGGAGACCAAGCCGGATGAAGTTTCTATGCGGATAATGAGCCTTTTAACGCCCATAGGTAAGGGTCAGCGCGGATTGATCGTTGCCCAGCCTTACAGCGGCAAGACAGTGCTTTTAAAGAAAATTGCCAATGCCATCACTACCAATAATCCGGATGCGGTTATCATAGTGCTTCTGATAGACGAACGTCCCGAAGAAGTCACGGATATGCAGCGTAACGTAAAAGGCGAAGTTATATCTTCGACCTTTGATGAACCTCCGGAGAGGCATGTGCAGGTTGCTGAGATCGTGCTTGAGAAAGCCAAGCGCCTTGTTGAGCACAAAAAAGACGTGGTTATTCTTCTAGATAGCATAACCCGCCTTGCGCGCGCTTATAACTCGGTAGTGCCCCATAGCGGTAAGGTTTTATCAGGCGGCATCGATTCAAACGCCCTGCAGAAACCTAAGCGCTTCTTCGGCGCGGCCCGCGCAATTGAGGAGGGCGGCAGCCTTACCATCATTGCCACGGCTTTAGTCGATACCGGCAGCAGAATGGACGAAGTAATCTTTGAAGAGTTCAAGGGAACCGGTAATATGGAACTGCAGCTTGACAGGAACTTGTTCCAGCGCCGTATATACCCGGCAATCGATATCAAGCGTTCAAATACTCGCCATGAAGAGCTTTTGGTGAAGAACGGTAATCTGCAGAAAACCTGGATTTTAAGAAAAGTGCTGAATGAATTGAATAACGTTGAGGCCATGGAGCTTCTTATTGAGAAGCTGGCCAAGACTAAGAATAACGAAGAGTTTTTAAACAGTATGAACCAGTAAGAATATAAGGAGGAAGCAAAATGAAAGAGAAGATCCATCCCAGTTACAAGGAAAGTACCATTGTCTGCGCATGCGGCGAAACCATCCGTACGCGTTCGACAAAACAGAGCATACGCGTCGAAATATGCTCGAAGTGTCATCCGTTCTTTACCGGAAAGCAGAAATTTGTCGATTCCGCAGGTAGAGTAGATAAGTTTATGAAGAAATACGGGAAAAAATAAGTGGATAAAATATTCAACTACGTAACCTATATGTCCAATTGTTTCCTTGGCATTAACCTAAATAAAAGATTGCAAGGTAAATGCCAAGGATTAATTCGCACAGATAACTTACTCACGCTTCGCGTTCGTAAGTTATGTGCTCATTTAAATGTTTGAGCAACTCAAGAAAATAGAAGCGCGACACGACGAATTAGAGAATCTTCTGGCAACCCATGAAGTGATCTCGAATAAGGAAGAGTGTAATCGTCTGGCTAAGGAGCTTGCGGATATACGCGAGCCGGTTTCTCTCTACCGGGAGTATCAGAGGGTTGTTAAGGAGTATGATGACCTGGAAACAGCACTGAAAGAGAAGCATGACCGCGACTTTGTGGAGTTGGCTAAGACGGAGTTTCATGAACTTGAGAACAAGAAGCAGGATTTAGAGGCGCGCCTGAAGAGCATCTTGGCAGGCGAAGATAAGGATGCCGGAAAAGCATTCATTCTAGAAATCCGCCAGGGCACAGGAGGAAACGAAGCAGCTTTGTTTGCCGGTAATCTTTACCGCATGTATACGCAATATGCGGCAAGCAAGGGCTGGACAGTTGAGTTTATGTCGGGCAACCCCACGGAGTTGGGCGGGTTTAAGGAAGTAGCCTTCAGTGTTAAAGGTAAAGATGCTTTTAAGCGTCTTAAATTTGAGAGCGGAGTGCATCGCGTGCAGCGCGTTCCCGAGACCGAAGCTCAGGGCAGAATTCATACATCTACCGCTACTGTTGCAGTATTGGTAGAGCCTGAGGCACTGGATTTAAGCATAGAGCCTAAGGATCTTAAGATAGAAACATACAGGTCTTCAGGGCCCGGCGGGCAGCATATGCAAAAGACCGATTCGGCGGTGAGGATTACGCATTTACCTTCAGGGTTAGTCGTTGCTTGTCAGGATGAACGTTCACAGGGCAAGAATAAAACTAAGGCGATGAGAATATTAGCTGCGCGGTTGTTGGATATGAGGCAGCAGGAAGAAGCAAAGAAGCTTTCGCAGGAAAGAAAGTCGCAAATAGGTTCGGGCGATAGAAGTGAGAAGATCCGTACTTATAATTATCCCGACCGCAGAGTTACCGATCACAGGATAAATTTTACTTCGCATAGATTAGAGGCCATAATGGACGGTAGCCTTGATGAACTTTCCGATGCCCTGATTAAGGCATCGCAGGAGCAAAAATAAATGACGGAAGCAGAAATTTTATTCACCGAGATTCTTTGTTGTGGTAGGCCGGATCTCTATTTGAATAAAGACAGGGTTCTATCAGCTGACGAACTGGCGCGCATATCGCAGGCACTGGAACGCAGAATGCGCGGCGAGCCGCTGCAGTATATTCTAGGCAAGACAGAATTTATGGGCTTGGAATTTAAGGTTGCGCCTTGTGTCTTGATACCGCGTCCGGAGACAGAGTTGCTGGTAGAAAAAACAATAGAAGCATGTTCAAAGTTCATGGTTCATGGTTCATTGTTAGATATTTTAGACATTGGCACGGGCTCAGGATGCATTGCAGTATCACTTGCGAAATTATTACCTGGCGCCCGGATAACCGCTACGGATATTTCAAACGAGGCTTTAAAGGTAGCCCGAGAGAATGCAAAGAACAATAATGTCGATGTCCGTTTTATTCATTCAGATATCTTTTCTTCCTACGACCTACGACCTACGACCTACGACCTAATAATAGCTAATCCTCCGTACATTGCTTCCGAAGATATCGATAAGCTTCAACGCGAGTTGCAATATGAGCCTAAAGTAGCCTTAGACGGCGGTCCGGACGGATTGGATTTCTACCGCAGGATAATCGCGCAGGCACCAGCATATTTAAAAGACAACGGTTTATTAATCTTAGAAATTGGTTTCGCTCAGACAGAAAAGATGAAAGATATTTTCTTGAGTTCGGATAAAATGCAGATTTTGGAAATAACCAAAGATTACAACGGTATAGACAGGATTATTACATCCGGGAAGAGGTAATAAAAAATGGACAAATTGGTGATGGAGGGCGGCGTAAAATTAAAAGGCGAAGTTACGGCTTCAGGCTCTAAGAATTCCGTGCTGCCGATAATGGCGGCGACTCTGTTGACGGATTACCCTTGTATTATAAAAGGCGTGCCGGATTTGCGTGATGTAAACACCATGATCAGAATATTGCGCTCTTTAGGCAAAAACGCGGAGATGGATAACGGCGTTGTAACCGTAACACACAATAAAAACATAAATTTCGTAGCTGACTATAAGCTAGTCTCTACAATGAGAGCGTCTTTCTGCGTGTTAGGGCCTTTGTTAGGCAAGCTTGGCAAGGCTAAGGTTTCTCTCCCCGGAGGATGCGTTATCGGCATTCGTCCGGTAGACCTGCATATCAAAGGTATCAAGGCCTTAGGCACTGATGTAAGCGTTGAATCAGGTTATGTTTTGGCCAAGGCAAAGCGTTTAAAGGGCGCACGCATTTATTTAGGCGGAATTTACGGCTCATCCGTATTAGCTACGGGTAACGTAATGATGGCAGCTGTGCTTGCGCAGGGCAAGACTATAATTGAATCAGCCGCGTGCGAACCGGAAGTTGCGGATTTAGCGGAATTTCTTATTAAGATGGGCGCCAGGATCAAAGGCCATGGTACTCCGACAATAGAAATAGATGGTGTAAAGCATCTTCACGGAGCAGAGCATGCAATAATTCCGGATAGAATAGAGGTCGGGACTTTTCTTATTGCGGCGTTGATTACCAAAGGAGATATTACCATAAAGCATGCCTGTTATCAGCATCTGGGCGCGGTCATCGATAAGCTCCAAGAAGCAGGTGCCGTAATTACCAGCAATGATTGTTCTATACGCGTGCGTTTAAAAGGCAGGCTTAAGCCGGTGAACGTAACCACGCTTCCGTATCCGGGATTCCCTACGGATATGCAGGCGCAGATTATGAGCCTGATGACTGTTACTCCCGGCATAAGCGTTATTACCGAGAAGATATATCCGGATAGATTCATGCACGTTGCCGAACTTAATCGTATGGGTGCGCGTATTCAAAGAGAAGGCCCTCATGCCATAGTTGAAGGAGTCAAGGGTTTGTCCGGCGCTCCGGTCATGGCTTCTGACTTAAGGGCTTCTGCTTCGCTTATTTTAGCGGGCCTTGTAGCAAAAGGCCAGACCGCAGTATCGCGTATATATCATCTGGAGCGCGGCTACGATAATCTGGAAGCAAAACTTGAGAAGCTGGGTGCTAAAATCTGGAGAGAAAAAGAATGATTTTAATGATCGATAACTACGATTCTTTTACCTATAACCTTGTGCAGTATTTAGGCGGCCTGGGTGCAAATGTCAAGGTATTCAGGAATGATAAAATATCCATAGCTAAGATACGCAAGCTAGACCCTAAGAAAATAGTTATATCTCCTGGCCCCGGCAGGCCGGAGAATGCGGGTATATCCTGCGAAGTGATTAAGACTTTTGCCGGTAAGATCCCCATATTAGGCGTTTGCTTAGGGCATCAGGCCATAGGCTATGTTTACGGCGGCCGCATTGTAGGTGCTAAGTATTTGATGCATGGCAAAACCTCAATGATTTATCATAACAAGAAAGATATATTCAAGAATATTCCTAATCCTTTTGAGGCAACACGTTATCATTCTTTGCTTGTTGAGAAAAAGAGCCTGCCTAGAATTTTAGAGATTACCGCCTGGACAAAAGAAGGGGAGATTATGGGTTTAAAACACAAAGATCTTCCTGTGTGGGGCGTACAGTTTCATCCGGAATCTATTTTGACCAAACATGGCAAGGATATTCTAGATAATTTTCTGAAACTATGATTAAAGATGCGGTAAAAAAGTTGATTGAGAAACAAGATTTAAGTGCTGAAGAAATGCAACAGGCGATGGAAGAGATTTTCTCCGGCGTTACCGATACGGCAGATATTATAAGTTTCCTTACTCTTTTAAATGCCAAGGGCGAGACAGTAGAAGAGTTGAGTTCGGCAGTCAAGGTTATGCTTAAATACGTAGAGCCCATTATCGTAGATAAACCGAATATTCTGGATACCTGCGGCACAGGCGGAGACAAAAAAGGCACGTTTAATATTTCCACTATTACTGCATTTGTGGCAAGCGGTGCAGGTGTAACTGTAGCAAAGCATGGCAACCGTTCGGTTTCCAGTTCTTGCGGAAGCGCCGATATATTAGAAGCACTGGGCGTGAATATCAATATGGATAGGCCGCTGATTAAAAGATGCCTTGAGGAAATAGGCATAGCGTTTCTTTTTGCCCCGAATCTGCATCCGGTGATGAAACATGTTATGCCGGCAAGAAAGCAGATCGCCGGTAAAACTATGTTTAATATCTTAGGCCCTTTAATTAATCCTGCGCGCGCGACTAACCAGCTTATCGGAGTATATGCTGCTGAGTGGACAAGCATTTTAGCCCGCGTTTTATCCAATCTTGGAACGCGGCACGTGCTTGTGGTACATGGTAAAGACGGGCTTGATGAAGTGACCACAGTAGATAAAACAATAGTCTCCGAAGCCGATAAAGGAGTTTTTAAGGATTACGAGATTGCGCCTGAGGATTTCGGATTCAAACGGGGTAAGAGTGAAGATTTATCAGGCGGCAGCATAGATGATAATAAGCGCATAGTAATGCAAGTATTAAAAGGCGAAAAAGGAGCGCGCCGCGACATAGTAGTATTTAACGCTGCTTGCGCGATTTATGCAGCGAATAAATCCGCCTCGATTAAACAAGGCGTCAGGCTGGCCGCAGAATCCATAGATTCGGGTAACGCGTTAGCTAAATTAGAATTGCTGGTAAAGTACTCTAAGGGGCATTAATGGCAAAGAAGGATGTTTTAAAAGAGATTGTGCTTAAAAAGAGGGAGAGAATTGCCCTTAGTAAGCAGCAGATTTCCGAAGAAGAACTTAAAACAAAAGTCTTGAGTTTATCTCCGGCGCGGCCGTTTGTAGAGGCCATAAGCAAACCGCGGCAGATATCTTTAATCGCAGAGATAAAGAAGGCTTCTCCTTCGCGCGGCGTGATCCGCGAAAATTTCAATCATCAGGAGATAGCCAAAATTTATCAGGACACAGGCGTGCAGGCAATTTCGGTTTTAACTGAAGAGGATTTCTTTTTAGGCAATCTGCAATTCATTAATGATGTCAAGGCTGTCACTACTGTGCCTGTTTTACGTAAAGACTTTATTGTAGAACCTTATCAGGTTTATGAATCACGTTATTTTGGCGCGGATGCTATATTGCTCATTGCGGATTTATTGACGAAAGATCAAATAAGTGAATTTATGCGCATAGCTACAGAATTGGGCATGGATTCTTTAGTCGAAGTGCACGGCGAGAAAGAATTAAAGAAAGTTTTGGGCATGAAAATACCTTTAATCGGCATAAACAACCGTGACTTGCGCACTTTAGAAGTAGATTTTAAGACCACGGAGAAATTATATACACTTGTGCCCAGGGATAAGACAGTAGTGGTAGAAAGCGGCATCAAAAGTTATCAGGATGTTTTGTTCTTGAAGATTTTGGGAGTAAATGCTATTTTGGTAGGTGAGGCATTTATGGATGCCCAGGATATCGCGAATAAAATTCAGGATTTAATGGGCTGGTAGGGGAGGTAGAAGAATGGTAAAAATAAAGATATGCGGGATAACTAATGCAGAGGATGCTCAGGCTGCGGTAGATGTCGGATGCGACGCACTGGGATTTATGTTCTATAAAAAGAGTCCGCGTTATATCTCTCCGGATAAAGCAAAAGAAATAGCAGATCAATTGCCGAACAGGATTATTAAAATCGGCGTGTTTGTAAACGCCAAAGAGGAGCAAGTCCGCCGTATCGCTAAGCTCTGCGGCCTTAATATGCTGCAGTTTCACGGCAATGAATCCCCGGAGTTTTGTTCTAAATTCAAGGATTTTAAAGTTATCAAAGCATTTAGAATTAAAGACAAAGTAGATTTGGATAAGGTGTTGCGGTATAAAACATTTGCCTATCTATTCGATGCTTTTGTAAAGTCAAAATTAGGCGGCACAGGCAGGCAATTCAAATGGAAATTACTGACCGATAAAACTAATATCAAGCAGCCGATATTTTTATCCGGCGGCCTGAATTCAGGAAACGTAGTGCGGGCGATTAAGACCGTGCATCCGGAATGGGTGGATGCTTCTAGCTCTCTTGAAAAAAGCCCCGGGAAAAAAGACATTGTAAAGCTGACAAATTTTGTTAAAACAGCTAAGAAGACAGGATAATAAAGGATATGTTACCGGATAAATCAGGGCATTTTAACGGTTTTGGCGGAAGGTATGTTCCCGAGACGCTTATTTGTGCGCTTGATGAGCTAACCAAAGAATATTATAAAGCTAGAGGCGATAAGAAATTCCTTCAAGAGCTCGATTATTATCTTAAAAATTATGCCGGAAGGCCTACGCCTTTGTATTTGGCTGCTAATTTAAGTAAGCATCTGGGTATGCGTAAGATTTATCTTAAGAGAGAAGATCTGTTGCATACCGGAGCGCATAAGATCAACAATACTTTAGGCCAGGTACTTTTAGCGCTGCGCATGAAGAAGACGCGCGTTATTGCCGAGACCGGAGCAGGTCAGCATGGCGTGGCAACCGCTACTGTTGCCGCGATGTTCGGGCTTAAGTGCGATGTTTATATGGGCGAAGAGGATATCGAAAGGCAAAAACTTAATGTTTTCCGCATGAAGCTTTTAGGTACGCGGGTTATCTTGGTTAAAAGCGGTTCCAAGACTTTAAAAGATGCCATGACTGAGGCAATCAGAGATTGGGTTACTAATGTGCGCGATACCTATTATATTATCGGCAGCGTTGCCGGGCCGCATCCGTACCCGATGATGGTCAGGGATTTTCAGTCGGTTATCGGGCGTGAAGCCAGGCAGCAGATATTAAAGAAAGAGCTCCGGCTGCCGGATTATCTGGTAGCTTGCGTTGGCGGAGGAAGTAATGCCATGGGATTATTCCACCGTTTCTTTAATGATAAGAAAGTCAAATTTATCGGCGTGGAGGCTGCGGGGTTAGGTATTGCTTCGGGTAAGCATGCCGCTACTTTAGTAAAAGGCGATACAGGCGTTCTGCATGGCTCAAAGTCAGGGCTCTTGGAGGATAAATTCGGTCAGGTAAATATCGCGCATTCTATTGCTGCAGGCCTTGATTATCCCGGCGTTGGTCCGGAGCATGCGTATTATAAGAAAATAGGACGGGCAAAATATGTGGCGGTAGGCGACAACGAAGCCCTGGAAGGTTTTAGGCTATTATCTGAGACTGAAGGAATTATTCCCGCGCTTGAGCCGTCGCATGCAATATATTATCTTAAGAAGCTCTCCAATAGCATAAATAAAAATTCTATAGTCATAGTATGCCTTTCCGGAAGAGGGGATAAGGATACGCATACGGTTGCAGAAAGGCTGAAGATATGACGAGAATTGATAAGAAATTCAACGCGTTAAGAAAAAAACATAAGAAGGCCTTTATTGCTTTTATTACCGCAGGTTACCCCAACCTGGAAACCACTAAAAAGCTGGTGCTTGCATTTGATAAAATCGGAGTAGATATTATAGAGCTGGGCGTGCCTTTTTCCGACCCCATGGCTGACGGGCCGATAATCCAGGAGGCTTCACAGTCCGCTTTAAAGAAGAAGGTGCATTTGGATAATATCTTGAGTTTAGTTAAGGCGATACGCCTTAAAACTCAAGTTCCTATCTGTCTGATGACTTACTACAATCCGGTATTTTGTTTCGGAGAAGAAAAGTTTGCACGCGCAGCACACGCTTGCGGAGTAGACGGAGTGATTATCCCTGATCTGCCTCCGGATGAAGGCAAGAATTTTATTAAAATAGCCAACAAAAATAATTTAGAAGTAATATGTTTTATTTCACCGACTACTTCCTCCAAGCGCGCAAAATATATTTGCGGGATCGCTAAGGGATTTATTTATTATGTGTCTTTGACCGGCGTTACGGGGCTGCGTAAGTCATTGCCGAAAGATTTTGTTGCTCAAATCAAGTCAATTAAGAAACTGACGAATAAGCCTGTGTGCGCGGGTTTCGGCGTATCCGGGCCCGAACATGTAAAAGAAGTTTGTAAAGTTGCCGACGGCGTTATTGTAGGAAGTGCTATCGTAAAGAAAATAAAGGATAATTTTAATAACAAGAATTTGGTGGCCAATGTGGCTAAATTTGTGGAGCATTTAAAAAATGTATAAAAAGACAACTTTAGAGAATGGCTTACGCGTAGTAACTCACCGCATGCCGGAGATGAAGTCAGCGGCTCTGGGCATCTGGATTAAGGTGGGCGGTAGATATGAGACAACCGCAAATAAGGGCATAAGCCATTATTTAGAGCACCTGCTTTTTAAAGGCAGCAAAAAATACTCCTGCCGGAATATCAAGGAATCCATTGAAGGGGTAGGCGGTTCGCTTAACGGGTTTACTTCAGAGGAATTTACCTGTTACCTGGTTAAGCTACCCAGCCGTCATCTGGACATGGGCTTAGGTATACTCTCGGATATGGTCATTAATCCTTTGTTGTCCGCCGAAGAGATCAATAAAGAAAGAACGGTTATCTTAGAAGAGTTGAAGATGTATAAGGATCTGCCTCAGAGTTACGTGCAGGAACTTTTAGATGAATTGCTTTGGCCAAAACAGCCCTTAGGAGAGAGCATAATAGGAACAGTGGAATCCGTAAGTAAGATAGACAAAAAGATGCTTACGGATTATAGAAATAGCCGCTACACGCCTTCAAATATTATTGTTAGCGCTGCCGGGCTGCTGCATCACGATAAGCTTGTTTCGGGTATCAATAACGCATTTGCCAAAACAAAGGACCTGGGCGTAAATACTTTTATTCAAGTGCAGGAGACTCAAAGTAAGCCGCAATTGAATGTATTCAATAAGGATACCGAACAGACACATCTGGCATTAGGTTTCCATGGATTCAAAAGAAAGCATCCTTTAAGGTATGCTTTGGGCTTATTGCATATAATACTCGGCGGGAACATGTCCAGCCGCCTCTTTAACGAAGTCAGGGAGAAAAGAGGCCTGGCTTATGAAATCGGCACGCAGCTGAAACGTTTTCATGATACCGGCGCATTCGTAGTGCATGCCGGAACAGATAATAACAAGGTAGAGGATGCCCTGGGAGTTATCTTAGATGAGCTACTTAAGATAAGCGAAAAGCCGGTAAGTGCCGGAGAATTTAAACGGGCCAAAGAATTTTATATCGGCCAGTTGATGCTTGCCCTTGAGGATACGCTTGACCATATGCTCTGGCTCGGAGAATCATTAGCTTCTTTTAACAGAACATATTCGCTTGAAGAGATTATTAAAGAAATAAATAAAGTTAAGGTGGATGATCTGCGTAAGGTCGCAAAAATGTTATTCAAAGAGGCGAGCCTGAATTTAGCGCTCATCGGCCCGCTTGAGGGCAGAGAGTCTAATATAAGGAGCCGCCTGTATTTATGAATATGACTTCCATAATGCCCATACAGGCTGTTGTAATACTGCTTTTTGTATTGGCAGTCTTGTCATTTTTTCTTTCCGCATCAGAAACCTCTATTATAGGCTTAAGCAGGATACGCCTGCGCCACATGCTTGACCGTAAGATTAAGCATGCCCAGAGCATACAGCGCCTTATCGCCAAGCTAGATAAGTTCGTCGTAGGTATACTCGTGGGGAATAATTTCGTTAACATCGCCATATCGGCGATAGTGACTGCGATATGCGTGTTGTCTTTCGGCTACAAATGGGGCATAGTTTTAGCTACGCTTATAACATCTTTCTTTATTGTTGTCCTTTGTGAGATTACCCCTAAGATATTGGCGATAAAGCATACGGAGCGTGTTGCTTTATTTATTGCTCCAATCATGGGATTATTTATAAAAGTATTTACACCTATCATAGCTATATTTACCGGCGCAAGCAATTTTATCATCAGGCTTTTGGGGATTAAGCCTGCCAAAAGATCCCCCTTAATAACCGAAGAAGAGCTGCGTTTAATGATAGAGATGGGCAAGGAGGAAGGTTTCTTAAGCGAGGAAGAGGGTAAGATGCTGCATCGCATCTTTGAATTCGGCGATATAAAGGTGTCCGACGTCATGGTACCAATAGATAAAGTGGTTGCCGTAAATATTAACTTTAACCCCGATGAGCTGCTGAATATATTTGTCGAGCAGGGGCATGCCCGCCTGCCGGTTTATAGCGGGACAGCGGATAATGTGGTGGGCGTAATCTATGCCCGGGACCTGCTTTACATTCTAAAGGATAAGGGCTTGTTCTTGCTGCAGGATTTACTGCATAAGCCGTATTTTGTCGCCGGCAACATCAGGGTTGCTGAGCTTTTGAGGAAATTCCAGGTGGATAAGGTGCAAATGGCTATTGTTGTGGATAAGCAGAATAAGGCCCTGGGCCTGGTTACCTTGGAAGACCTTACGGAAGAAATAGTAGGCGAGATCAGGGAGGAAAAGGTCAAGCCTGTAAGGAATAAGCGTTGACCTGCGTATTTTTTATTGTATAATATTTTAGTCGCGGAGCAAGCTTAATTGACAGCGCAGCGGACTTGTGTTACCATAGATTATAAATCCTAACACGTAAGTAACAACCAATATAAGGAGGAGTTGAAATGGCAGAAAAAGGATATTGCGTTAAGTGTAAAGAAAAAAGAGACATAAAGGATGAACAGAAAGTAACCATGAAGAACGGCCGCGCGGCAGTAAAAGGAAAATGCCCTACTTGCGGTACAGGAATGTATAAGATTTTAGGAAAAAAATAAGTGCGTTTATTAGCATTGCGTATCGCGGCAATTGCTAAATCTAAGAAGGCAGAAGGCGTAGTCATCTTAGATATGCAGAAGTTAGGGACATTCTGCGATTACTTCGTGATAATGAGTGCAACCTCGCTAAGGCATACCAACGCACTTGCCCAGATTATACAGGAAGATTTAGCTCTAAAAGGAATAAAATCTCTCTCTAAGGTTTTCACCGCCGATGAATCAGGATGGGTGGTCCTTGATTACGGTTCCGTAGTTGTCCATATCTTTTATAAACCTATGAGAGAGTTTTATTCTTTGGAGCACCTTTGGTCTGACGCAAAAAAGTTGAGAGTACCAAGGTCTGAAGATGAAAAGAGACATACGCGAAGTACTGGCAGAGCTGGTAAAAGAGGCCCTAAAAGAGCTTCGCTGGAGTGATATTCCGCAGGACGAATTATACCTAGACATACCCTCAGATAGCCGTTTCGGAGACTTTTCCACAAATATCGCCCTTCGATTATGCAAACATCTTAAGAAATCTCCGCTTGATACCGCCAAGTTATTAAGCGAGAGCGTGAATAAGCTTGTCGCTGGAAGCCCGCTTAAGGATGTTGTAAAAGAAATCAGGCCCGAGGGCGTTGGATTCCTTAACTTTTATCTTGATAACAGTTATTTTTACCGGCAGCTCCTGGATGTAATCTCTGATCCTAAGCATGCCTTGAGCCCGGATGTGGGCAAGGGCAAGAAGACGCTTATAGAGTTTGTCAGCGCTAATCCTACCGGCTCATTATCAGTGGCGCATGCCCGCCAGGCAGCAGTAGGCGATATCCTGGCCAATGTTCTGGAATTTTGCGGTTTCGATGTCAAAAGAGAATACTATCTTAACGACGAAGGTAACCAGATCAACATATTAGGCGGTTCGGTAGAGCTAAGGATGAAGGAGCTTTCAGGCGAGAAGATAGAATTCCCTGAGAATTATTATCAGGGTGATTATATTTATGATATAGCTAAGACAGTTCAAAGTTCAAAGTTCAAAGTTCATAGTTTAGGAGATTTTGCCGCAGATTATATACTTAAAATCATTAAAAAAGAGCTGGAAGATTTCGGAGTAAGATTTGACTGCTGGTATTCACAGAAAGAGCTGGGTAAAAGTGGCAAGATAGAGAAGTCGCTGGATTATTTAAAGAAAAAAGAATTCTTATACGAACAAGACGGTGCCCTTTGGTTTAAGTCTACTGCCTTTGGCGATGATAAAGACAGGGTGGTTATAAAAAGTGACGGAGCATATACTTATCTTGCTCCTGATATCGCCTATCATAACGAAAAATATAAGCGGGGTTTTCAATATCTGATAAATCTCTGGGGCCCGGATCATCACGGCTATATCAACAGGATTAAGGCTGCGATCCAGGCATTGGGCCATAGCGCGGATTCTCTGGCAGTTGTTATCGTGCAGCTTGCTACAATCTTTAGAGGCGGTAAGCCGGTGCAGATGTCTACGCGCAAGGGCCAGTATATAACTTTGCGCGAGGTTTTAGATGAGGTCGGTTCGGATGCGGCAAGGTTCTTTTTTATTATGCGCCGCACCTCAAGCCATCTTGATTTTGATTTGGATGTGGCAAAAAAGCATACTGCTGAGAATCCGGTTTATTACGTGCAGTATGCCCATGCGCGTATCTCTAGTATTTTACGCAATAGCGAAGTAAAGGTTAATTACAAGAAAGCGGATTTCACCCTTTTAAAAGAAAAAGAAGAGCTCTTTCTTATTAAAAAGCTCTTAGGCTTACCGTATATATTGTATATTTGCACACAGACTGAAGATCCCTATATGCTTACGGTATATCTCCAGGAATTAGCCGAGGCGTTTCATAAATTCTACGATTTACATCGCGTATTAAGCGATGACGAATCGCTGACCCAGGCGCGCCTGAGCCTGATCGAAGCTACCAAAATTGTTATTGCCCAAGGATTGACTCTGGTAGGTGTTGCCCGTCCGGAAGAGATGTAATGGTCCACAGCCATAAAGTATTAAATATACCAACCCATAATCTGCGCCTTTCGCATACCCTGGCCAAAGAGCTGGGAATTTCTAAGGTCTTGGCCCAGGTTCTCGTGAACCGCGGTATCAAAAACACAAAAGAAGCAGGCGAATTCTTAAATATTAAGTTAGACCACCTTTTAAATCCCGATACTTTTACTGATATGTCACGCGCCGTAGCACGTGTCAGGCAGGCGCTTAAAAATAAAGAAAAAGTAATGGTTTCCGGAGATTATGATGTTGACGGTATCACCAGCCTTACTTTGGTAACCGAAGTCTTATCCGGCATGGGAGTGGATGTAATGCATTACATGCCGCACAGGGTCAAGGAAGGATACGGTCTAAATAAAAATATTATTGATGCTGCCAGGCGCAAAGGCGTTAAGCTGCTTATTACCGTTGACTGCGGCACAAGTAATCATCGCGAAATAAAAGAGCTTAACAGCCACAATATAGATACCATAATCACCGATCACCATCAGCCTTTAAACGAAGACCTCCCGCAGGCATTAAGCATTATTAATCCCAAAACTAAAGAATCAGGTTATGCTTACAAGGAATTAGCCGGCGTAGGCGTGGCCTACAAATTCTGCCAGGCAGTATCAGGCAAGAAATTGTTTGAAGAATTGGATTTAGTTTCTTTAGGCACCATTGCCGATGTTGTGCCTTTAACCGGCGAGAACCGCATTATTGCCAAAGAGGGTTTAGCCAGGCTTGCTAATACACGCAGGCAGGGCCTAAAGGCATTGATGGAGGTAAGCGGAATACAGGGTAAGCCTACGAATTCCACGTCTGTAAGTTTTATCTTAGGCCCGCGCCTTAACGCCAGCGGGCGCATGGATACAGCAGAGCTGGCTTTAAAATTATTAAAGAGTAAAGATTACGCTGAGGCTTTGGAGCTAGCCAAGTCTATCGATGGGTTTAACCGCCAGCGCCAGAAAGTTGAAGGCCAGATTTTGGAAGAAGCCGAAGCCATCATTAGCAGGGATGTAAATTTCAAGGAACACAATATTATAGTGATTGCCAAAGAAGATTGGCACCCGGGAGTTTTAGGTATTGTTGCTTCTAAACTTGCGGATAGATTCTACCGGCCATCAATAGTGATTTCTATGACCGAAGGCCTTTGCAAGGGCTCGGCGCGTTCTATAAAGAATTTCCACCTATTTGATGCTCTTTCAGAGTGCCGTCATTTATTGGAAGCTTTTGGCGGCCATGCCCATGCTGCGGGGTTAGTGATTTCTAAGGACAGTATTGCAGAGTTTAGGCAGGCGATAAATAAGTTTGCCAAAACAAAGCTGGAGTTAAAGGATCTTTTGCCTGCATTAGATGTGGATATGGAACTTAAGCTTTCGGATTTGAATGAGGATGTGGCTACGGAGTTGGAAGCTTTAGAGCCTTTTGGAGCAAGTAATCCGGAGCCGATGTTTTTTACCCGGTCTCTGAGATTAAAAGGGGAACCTCAGGTTTTAGGCAGGAATCCGCTGAAATTCTGGGTTACGGATGGCGAAGTCACTCACCAGGCCATAGGTTTTGGCATGGGAGGGCTTAAAGACAGCATATCCGTCTCCAAAGAATTTGATATGGTTTATACGCCCCGCATAGACAGCTGGCGGGGCGATGATAGCATTATTCTAGAAGCTAAGGATTTATACGTTCGCGGCCGGTAAGCATAATATTTTGTAATATGCCGCTAAGTATCAATTTTTTGATTTAAAAACTTAGAAATTGATTCTTACGGTAGGCTTAGCGGCTCTTTTGAATTCGCCTTTTTTGATGCATTTGGTGCAAATGTAGACTTTCTTGACGTGTCCACCGATTACGATACGCATTTTCTGTAGATTAGGCAGGAATTTGCGCTTGGACCAGCGGGCAATCTTGCTACCAGTGCCGCCTTTGGCCTTATATTGGCCTTTTCGCGTCACTACTTTGCCGGTAAGTTCACCTTTTTTGCATAAAGCACATTTTTTAAGCATAATTAACAACTCCTTCTTGAAGTTACTTGAAGTTATAAGTATACCCGAAAACAGGGTCTTGTCAAGCCGAAAAAACCGTTAGATTCTGCCTCTTCTTGCGTTTATTACAGTAGAGAGGTGGCGAATATGCCTTAAAGTTCTCTAGAGGGGGCAAGGTCAGTGCTATATAGATACAGATTGATTTTTACCGTTGTTGTGATAATCTTATATTTATAACGCATTGACTAATCTGTTAATCTGAGAGGATAGGTTTATGGGCGGCATACCGCATATTTATAGCCCGGATGAACTGGATAGCGCACACTCTGGAAAGAAATATACCAAGTTTCTGATAGTGCTTGAGATAGTATATGCTATTCTCATGGGCTGGGGTTTTGCACGGGTAGCGGAATATTTCTTATTCGATAATTTGTATAATTGGGCGGGGTTGGTGATAGCCGGATTTGTGCTTATAAGGTTCTTTTTTGCTCCTTCGCATAACGTGGGTGCCTTGGTAAGGTCAGCGAAAATTAACCTTTGGAAGGCGCGCCTAATTATATTCTTCGACATCCCGATTCTTATGGCGCATTCTTTTATATACTACAGGATCTGTTACAATCTTTCTATCAAAGCATACGGCCTATTCTATTTTAACCTCGCTTTGCTGCTTTTCTTAAATGCCTCCTGGCTTTCCTCGATAAAATCCCGCTTAATTAAGGAAGGGTTGGCTAGCCCGCCGAAGTTCTCTTTATGGATCAATAATAATTTTATCTCTTCTATGGCCCTGTTGGTTGTTTGGGCTACGCATAAGTATATTTTCACCGTTGATGCTGCGGTATATTTCTGGATTAGCTTTGCTATAGCAGCGTCAAATTGTATAGTTGATCTTGCCAGCTGCGCTCTGGAGTATTTCGAAGAGACATAAATATAACCGTAAACCGCACCAGAAATAGTGTTAGATTTTGCTTCCTCTTGCGTCTATTGAGATAGAGAGGGGGGCAGAAATGTCTAATTTAATAGCTGTAGAAGCGATAGCGGCAAAGATTTTGGTAATACGCGGTAAGAGGGTAATGCTGGATAGGGATTTGGCTAAGTTATATGGGGTAGAGACCAGGGAATTGAATCAGGCGGTAAAAAGAAATATATCGCGTTTTCCGGAAGATTTTATGTTTTCTTTGACAAGAGATGAGATTGAGAGGATATCACAATTTGTGATATCCTTAAAGTTCTCTAAAAGCGTCTACGTTTTTACGGAGCAAGGTGTAGCAATGCTTTCTAGTGTTCTTAGCAGCGAGCGCGCAATCAAGGTCAATATTCAGATTATGCGTGCGTTTGTTCAGCTGAAGCGGTTAATTTTAACCAATAGCGATTTAAGGCGTAAGATTGAGGCTATGGAGAAGAAATACGACAAACAATTTGTCATCGTCTTCGAGGCGATCAAGCAGTTGCTTGAACCGCCGGTAAGAGAGAAGAGGGCGATTGGGTTTTCTAAGTGATAAATGCCACTGGCAGATTTTCTCGCTCAGGTCGATTTTTTAACGCCAATGATCTTTCGCAGCTCGGCGGCTGCAGAACTCGTGGTTTTGGCCTCTGCCAAAACCACTCGGACAGCTTCGCCGTCCCTGTTTTGTCGCTTCGCTCCACAGGGATGCCCTCGCTGCTCAAGCTCCATTGGCTAAAATCGACATTCGCTCGAAAACCGCCAGTGGCATTTCGTAGCGAAGAGGTATTATTTCGTAACCGGCTTGGAATATAATAGTTAAATAAAGCGTCTTGTAAGTTGATTATTGGAGAAAAGATGGTAATCAGAGATGATTTAAGCACTAAGTTGATACACTTTACGAAAGGGTCTGTTGAAGAGGCCACTAGCAGTTTTTATTCTATACTCAATCAAAGAAAAATAGTTGGAGGGGTAGGTGGTATAAAAAATGAATCTAGATGTGTTTGTTTTACAGAATCTCCTATTGGTAAGTTTTCGTACGTTTTAGCGGAACCGGAATTATTTAAATTTCCTTACGCGCCGCTTGGAATTATGGTTGATAAGGGTTGGTTGTATGAAAAAGGAGGAAGACCAGTTATATATCAATCAGATGAAGAATACGATTTGTTACATGATTTACATAAGTATAGACATAAGAGTTATGACCCATTAAAAAATATAGACTTTACTTGGGAACGGGAATGGCGGATAAAGGTTGATGAACTTAAGCTAGAGCCTCAAAAAACAACGCTTATAGTTCCTGACAGAGGTTGGGTAGATTCATTTAAGGATAAACATACTAATCAAGTTAGGGCACAAACAATGATATTCGGCGAAAATGGATGGTTAATGGTAGATGAATTCATTTGGCATTTTATTGCCCTTGAAGATTTAGGTGTGAATATTAAATGGGGTAAAAATAAATAAGGGGCGGTTAAATTTTTGAGCAAAGAAATAAAGGGGATGGTTCTACTTATTGATTAAGTAATATGTCCCCAGAATTTGCCGAACAAAACAGAAAGCGTCTGATAAATCATTCAAAGCGGTTTTACTTAACAACAGAGCCCGTATTTATTTACTAAAGAAAGAGTATGATAAGGCTTGGCAAGATGTCTATGGTATCAAGCAATTAGGCTTTGAACCTAATTTGGAGTTAGAAAATAGATTAAAGAAAGAATCAGGCCGGGAAAAATAGAAGAGTGGCTTGTTTCTCTGTCTGCTTGGTTGTAGTAGCCAGCGGATACACTGTCCGGCTTGGTTAGGGTACAGTTTCTAGAATAAAACAGAAAGCGCCAGGTAAATTCTGATTAATTCCATGAGGCGATAACTTAAATGGCAAGAATAAAATTAGACCTACACGATATTTTTAACAAAAGTAGCGCGATTGAGGCAGAGCTTAATCGGGCTATAATGGATGCTGTAGATAAGAAAATTTCATTGGTAGAAATTATTCCGGATAAAGGAAGTGGCCAGTTAAAAAAGCGTGTTTTGCGTTTCCTAGACCAGCCCCAGATAAAAAAGTTTTACCACCGCATAGAAAAAGACGATAAGAATTTCGGCCGTATCTTTGTGCATTTCAGATTTTAGGAGTATTCATAGGTCGCCATGTTTCAATTAGGTAATTTTAGCCCTTCAAATTTATTCGCCGGTATTATTTTTGGCTCAATCGGCCTGGGTGCATTTATCTATGGAAAGAAAAATTCCTACTGGCGGCCCATGGTTATCGGGATTATTTTAATGGCGTATCCTTATGTTTTCTCCGGGACGCTAGTAATTTATCTTATTGGTATTGTTCTTGTCGCAACGCTATATTTTTGGCACGAGTAGCGCAGAATTAAAGGGTACACTGTCCGGCTTGGTTAGGGCACAGTTTCACGGACAAAACGGAAGGCGTCCGCTGAATGTTTGTAATAGGTTGGTGGAGAATAGTATATTCTTAACTAAAAAATGACGCAAACGAAAGAGAGGGTCGAATGTGGCCTAAAATAAAACGTATCTATAAAATAATTGTAGGATGGACAAGAATGATGTTACCGTTTTCATTTAATATTTTATTAATTCTTTCGTTTTTTATAATACCATTTTGTTGGCGAATCTTTAAATTGCAACTTAATGATGTAATTTTGCTCTACACATTTTGGGCTATACTGCTATATACATGGAAAACATGGCAACTAAAAGATTTAACTGCTGTCCAGTTGGCGTACACTACAAGACCCGTAGTAACGCTGATTATAGAAGAGAATAAGAAATATAATTGCTCAGGAGTATCCGCTAAGACGATTAAAGGCGAAATGTGGGTTGAGATTAAAGCAGTAGCTAAATTAAAAAATGTGGGCGAGGGCGTAGCGACTAACATAGAAATAAAGCCAATAAGAGCAACTAAAATAGGTAATAATATTGTATATGTTACTTCAGGAGAAATAATAGCTCTTGGTAGGGGTGATGAGGTATGCTTAAAACTTTTTGTTTGTAATCTATTTGATAAGGATAGTCTAGAGTGGAATTTAATTAATGCTGAAACTATAGATAATATGATTACGATAGAATACAATGATTTACAAGGGCATAAATTTTATACTTTTATGAAGCGTAAAGAAAAAGGTAGTGGTTGGCATTTTTCAGATACACATTAACTTTTATTTATGTATTTGAATACGGAAAATAGGGAAAAATAGGAGACGTTTCTATTTTTTAGCAAAAGTACACTGTCCAGCTTAAGCAGGGTACAATTTCCCGATTAAAACGGAAAGCGTCTGTTTAATTAACTTTTCGAAGGAGGAATAATGAAGAAAATCTTGCAAGGGATTAAAACTATATGGCCATGGATTGAGAAACACGCCTCCGCAATAAAAGCCGTTTGCGCACTTACTACTTTAATTCTTTTCATTGTTGGCGGTTTATTTTCGTGTTGTCTAAAATATAGACAGAGCGAACAAACATATATTGCAAGGAGGCCAAATATTAAAGTAAAATCGGTGTATTTTAAACAATATCCCTATCAACAACCAGATGGTAGCCAATCTGTGGCTCTTAGGTTTTTCATCCCGATAAAAAACGAGGGAGACATAACGGCATATGATGTCGAGATTAGAAAAAAGGAAATTAGCATACCAAGGGGTCACTATAATCTGTCCGATTCCAGTCTTAAGTCTCAGTATACGAGTTCACCTTTTGATTTAAAACAACGCCAAACAATAGAAGATACTATTTTTATTGATGAATCTCCTTCTGATATGCAAAAAATATCAAATGGCGAAGAATCGATTTCGCTAACCTATGAAATTTACTTCTATGCTGACAAGAGAAAGAATCGCGAGCCATTTATATATGAATATAAAAGTTCATTTAATAAAGGAGAGCTCGAAAGTCTGTATGAAAATGTGCAACAGGTGCTTAGGCCATAAAAGGTAAAGCGACTATGGTTCTATGTAAATATTTTGACTTAAATGGTATTGATGTTTTACGTAATTGTAGGTTGAGAATAACCAATCCTTTAACTTTTAATGATCCGTTTGAATTTTCTTCTTACATAGATGGTAGTATAAGTTTTTCAGATTTTAAGCGTTATTATAAACATCCCATCAACATTGATAGATGGTACTATATCTATAAAGATTTAGTTGGTGCAAAAAATAAAGATGAGTTTAAGAAGATGATTAGAAATAAAGATAAAAAGATGGTTTATAATAATTTTAATAATAGCATTGTTAAGAATATGAATAAAGAGCTAGACAGATTGCGCCTTAATTTCTCTAAGACTTGTCGGATTTTATGTTTTTCTGATCCTAATTTAATTGAACCATATGAGGAGATATTGATGTGGGCGCATTATAGCGATAGCCACAAAGGGCTAAAGATACACTTTGATGCGGATAAGTTTAAGTTAAGGAGCGTGGGGCCCCATAAGGTAACATATCAGAAAGAAAGAACTCGACTTGATTCTACTAAAATAATGCTTAATGATAAAGATACTCTCGATGATTTTAGTAAATCGTTAAGTGCTAAGAGTATAGCTTGGTCATATGAGCATGAATATAGGTGGTTTATAATTAAAGAAGAATGTTTTGATGGAACTAAATGCGGATTAGAGTTCGATTTTATTAAAATCAATCCAGAAGTAATAATGCGCGTTGATATAGGCGCAAGGTGTCCCGATGAGAAAGAAGAAGAGATCTTGAAAGCTTTGTCTGCTGAAGAGTTTGCGCACGTAGTTGCCAAGAAAGCCACCTTAGATAGTAAAGAATACAAGATTAATTTTGAAGATATAAAATAACAAATATATAAATATAGAGTAGTTGGGTGTTTATTAGAATTCCGAGTATGGATTTCAGTAGAAATAAAGTGGATGGTTCTAAATATAGATTTTTAGCGGGTGACGAGGCGTATTTCGAGCAGCATGTGAGAAATGCGAGCGGGCATGGTTTGCCTCGTCAAAGAAACTATCCAAGAGCGAGCATTTCTGGCCAAGCGCAGTCCCGCCGCGCTGGGGCGGGACAAGCGGTGCTGCGAGAAATATGCCTCGGCAGGACCCGCTAAAATCGATAAATAAATTATGAACAAAATACTCGAAGGTTTAAATAAGGAACAGCTGCAGGCGGTGACGCATAAGGATGGACCGCTGTTGATTATTGCTGGTGCCGGCACCGGCAAGACCACAGTGATTACGCGGCGCATTGCCTGGCTTATATCCGAAGGCCTGGCAAAGACCAGCGAAATCCTGGCACTTACCTTTACCGATAAGGCAGCGCAGGAGATGCAGGAGCGCGTGGATATCTTGGTTCCTTATGGCTACACCGATATCTGGATCTCTACATTTCATGCCTTTGGCGACCGCATCCTGCGCGAGAATGCACTTGTAGCAGGCCTTAATCCCGATTTTAAAGTACTCACTCAGCCTGAGTCCGCAGTTTTATTCCGCGAGCACTTGTTTGAATTCGCGCTTTCTTATTATCGGCCGCTGGCTGATCCTACGCGTTTTATTGAGGCAATGATTTCTTTGTTCAGCCGCGCTAAGGATGAAGATATCTCGCCGCAGGAGTATCTTAATTTTGCCCAGGAGCTGGTATTAAAGTCTAAAGCAGGCCCCAAAGACTTAACCTTAGAAGAAGAGGCGATACAACAAATGGAAGTGGCAGGCGCTTATGCAAAATATCAGGAGATATTATCTAAGGAAGGGTTGGTAGATTTCTCAAACCAGTTTTATCTGACGCTACAACTCTTAAGAACGCATCCTCTGGTATTAAAGCGCTACCAGGAACAGTTTAAATATATCCTGGTTGACGAATTTCAGGACACAAATTACGCGCAGTACCAGCTAGTTAAGCTTATTGCAGATAAGGCCCGCAATATTACCGTAACCGGAGATGATGATCAGTGTGTTTATCGCTTCCGCGGAGCTGCTTATTCTAACCTCTTAAGCTTTGTGCGTGACTTCTCCGATGCTAAAAAGGTAAGTATCATTCAGAATTACCGTTCTTCGCAGGCAATACTTGATAGCGCGTATCAGTTGATACAGCACAATAACCCCGAGCGTTTCGAGGTTAAGGCGAATATCGATAAGCGGCTCATCGGTTTAGATAAAGAGGGGAAAGCTCCGGAGCATTTAAGTTTCGACACTAATTCTACCGAAGCAGATACCGTGGCCCGGATGATAAAAGATAAAGTGGCAACAGGAGAATTTAAGTGCCGCGATTTTGCGATTCTCGTGCGCTCTAATTCTGATGCCCAGAGTTTCCTGCAAGCATTAAATATGTGCAATATACCCTGGCAGTTCAGCGGTAATGTCGGGCTATACGCCAGGGAAGAGGTGAAGCTATGCATTCATTTCCTGCGTGTTGCAGCTAATCCTTCGGATTCGCTCAGTTTGTATTATCTGGTCAGTTCAGAAGTGTATGGATTGAATCTTTCTGACTTAGGGCTCTGCAATCATTATGCCAGGCGCAGGAACCGGCCATTGTATCTGGTGTTTCAGGATCTTGATTCTGCCGAGGAGCTAAAAGATGTAAGCGAAGAATCCAGGGATAAAATAAAGAATATCCTCTCCGATATCGAAAAGTTCCTTAAAGTATCCCGCGATGAGACTACCGGCAGGTTGCTATATACTTTTCTTACTGACACAGGATATTTAAAGAAGCTGACTAAAAACCAGAGCCTGGAAAACGAAACTAAGATCAGGAATCTGGCGCGTTTCTTCGGCTTGGTGCGTAATTTTGAGCTGGTGGCTAAAGAGGACCGGGTAATCAACTTTGTAAATTATCTTAATCTTTTAATCGATGCGGGCGATGACCCGGCGACGGTAGAGGCAGACATAGATTCTGATGCGGTAAATGTTTTGACTATACATAAAGCCAAAGGCTTGGAGTTCAGAGTTGTTTTTATGGTGGGTCTGGTAAATGGCCGCTTTCCCTGGCCGCGGCGCAGGCAGCCCATTGAATTGCCGGATGTATTGATCAAGGAAGTCCTGCCTACAGGCGATTTTCATATTCAGGAAGAGCGCCGTTTATTTTATGTCGGTATGACCCGCGCTAAAGAAGAGCTATATCTGACTAATGCCGCAGATTACGGCGGCTCGCGCCTGCGCAAAGTAAGCCAATTTGTCCTGGAGGCATTGGGCAAAGAAGCGCAGGAAGCAGAAAAGAAGAGGACAAGCGCTATCGAGGCAATAGAGCGTTTTGCTAACGTCCCCAAAGAATCAATTAAGTATAAGCCGCAAGGCATACCACCGGATAAAATAATCCGCTTAAGTTATTATCAGATAGACGATTATCTCACCTGCCCTCTAAAATATAAATATGTCAATATCCTGCGCGTGCCGATTATGGAGCATCATACGGTTATTTACGGCCGGGCAATGCATGATGCGGTGAGCAAATACTTTCAGTCAAAGATGCTGGGTGAAAAGATGAGCCTGGCCGATCTTTTGGAGGCATTTCGCAGGAGTTTTGACCCGCAGGGATTTCTGGATGAAAAGCATCAGGAGGAGCGTTCGCGCGTAGGCCAGGAGGCGTTGATAAGATTCTTTAATAGCGAAGAAAAACTTAATTCGCAGCCTAAGTTTATCGAGAAAGAATTCGCGTTTATTTATGAAAACACTAGGATCGCCGGCCGTTTCGACAGAATCGATGAATATCCTGACGGCGCAGTGATTATGGACTTTAAAACCTCCGAGATTAAGGCTCAAGGCGATGCGGATAAACGCGTTAAAGAGAGTATGCAGCTTAAGCTTTATGCTGTAGGCTATAAGAGCATATTCGGGAAACTTCCCAAGCGCGTAGAACTTTATTTTCTGGAATCCGGGATTGTTGGCAGCGCGCAATTGGAAGATAAGGATTTGGATAAGGTCAAAAATATGGTGGAAGAGGTTTCTTCAGGGCTGCGTAATCAGGATTTTAAGGCCCGCCCCGCGTATATGGCATGCACCTACTGCGCCTACAATCAGATATGCCCCAATACCGCCATAAAATAAGAAAATTCAGTTTTTCCTTACCCCATGAACCATGAACCATGAACTATGAACCAACTATTTTTTTAATTGACACTATTGACTTATCAGCAAAAATAGCATATAATAGCATCACTAAAAATGAAGGGAGGTGAATGTTTTGGCATTACTAAAAGAAACAAAAACAAAAGTTATTGACGAGTTTAAGGTTCATGCTAGGGACACCGGATCAGCTGAAGTTCAGGTAGCTCTGATCACCGAGAGAATAAATACTTTAGGGGAGCACTTTAAGAACCACAAGAAGGATTTCCATTCCCGGCGCGGACTCCTTGCGCTGGTAGGAAGACGCCGCAGGTTCCTCAATTATCTCAAGAAAAAGGACGCCAAGAAATATGAAGCTGTCCTGGATAAGCTTAACTTGAGAAAATAAGCTCGGCTTTATCCCCATTAATCAGTTAGATTAGAAAGGTATTTATGCAAGATAACATCCTTAAAATCAAATTCGGCAAGGGTGATTTGGTCTTACAGACCGGTAAAATCGCCAAGCAGGCCAATGGTTCGGTTGTCGTCCAATACGGCGGCACCGTAGTTTTGGTTACTGCATGTATGTCTAAAGAAGCAAAAGTAGGACAGAGCTTTTTTCCCCTAACTGTGGAATATCAGGAAAAAACGTATGCCGCAGGCAGAATTCCGGGAGGTTTCTTTAAAAGAGAAGGACGCCCGTCGGAAAGCGAAATTCTTGCTGCGCGTTTAATTGATAGGCCAATACGGCCGTTGTTCCCCAAGGGTATGCTTAATGATATCCAGGTGATGGCCATAGTTCTTTCCAGTGACGGAGAAAACGATCCTGATATATTAGCCGTAAACGGCGCATCTATTGCCCTATTGCTTTCAGACATACCATTTAACGGCCCGCTGGCCGCATGCCGCGTAGGAAAAGTAAACGGCGAGCTTGTGCTCAATCCTACATATGCCGAGTTGGATACTTCAGAATTGGAAGTTATCATTGCCGCCAATAAAAAAGGCGTGGTCATGCTTGAATCTAAAGGTAAGGAGATATCTGAAGAAGCATATCTAGAGGCCGTCAGATTCGGATATGAAAGCCTAAAAGAGATAATTGCTACGCAGGAGGCTTTTGCTTCTAAATACGGGAAGCCTAAGGCAGTCGTTAACTTAAAGACAGTAGACCCGGATTTTAAGAAGAAAGTCGAAGGCTTAGCTTTAAATAAATTAAACGAAGTTTACGGATTGAATAAAAAAGACGAGCGCGAAGAAGCAATCGATGCGCTTTCTAAGGGGCTGCAGGAGAGTCTTGTTTCCGAAGGCCATGAAGTGGCTGATATCAAGCTGGCCTTAGAGGAAATAGAAGCAGAGCATGTAAGAAAGAAGATAACCGAAGAAAATACCCGTCCGGATGGCAGGGGTTTTCATGATATCAGGCCGATTACCTGTGAGGTATCGGTTCTGCCGCGTACCCATGGCTCAAGTTTGTTTACCCGTGGCCAGACGCAGAGTTTAGCGGTTACGACTTTAGGCACCGGCGATGACGAGCAGCTTGTTGAGGCTTTAGAGGGCGAGAAATACAAAACTTTTATGCTGCACTACAGCTTTCCGCCTTTTAGCGTAGGCGAGACAGGCCCTGTGCGCGGCCCGGGTAGGCGTGAAATAGGCCACGGCGCATTAGCAGAAAAAGCACTTTCTATAGTCATGCCGACTAAAGATAAATTTCCTTACACCATAAGAGTAGTTTCGGAAATATTAGAATCAAACGGCTCTTCTAGTATGGCCACTGTCTGTGCAGCGACATTGTCGCTGATGGATGCAGGTGTCCCAATAAAGGATGCGGTTGCCGGTATTGCTTTAGGGTTGGTTAAGGAACGCTCTAAAGTAGCCATATTAACCGACATTGCCGGATTAGAGGATCATTTCGGCGATATGGATTTTAAAGTCGCCGGTACTAAGACAGGTATTACTGCCGTGCAGTTGGATTTAAAGATAGAAGGTATAGATTTAGATTTATTAGCCAAGTGCCTTGCCCAATCAACTGAAGCGAGGTTTACCATATTAGGAAAGATGCAGCAGGCTTTAACTGCACCGCGCCAGGAACTATCGACTTATGCTCCGCGCATAGAAATAGTCAAAGTGAATCCGGAGAAGATAGGCGAACTGATCGGCCCGGGTGGTAAGAATATCAAGAAGATTATCGCGCAAACCGGCGCAAGTATTGATATTCAGGACGACGGTATTGTTTTAGTCGGCTCTACCGACGCTGCTAAAGCTGCTGAGGCGATCGCTATGATTAAGGGAGTAGCTGAAGATGTAGAAGTCGGCAGAGTCTACATGGGCAAGGTCAAGCGTATTATGCCTTTCGGCGCATTCTGCGAAATAGGGCCGAATAAAGAGGGGCTCGTGCATATTTCGGAGATGGCCGCCAGCTTTGTAAAAGATATTAATACGATTGTTAAGATAGGCGATGAATTCAAAGTTAAAGTTATCGGTATAGATGAATTAGGAAGAATAAATTTAAGCAAAAAACAAGCAGAAAACACCAGCGCTAAGTAGAGCCACTCCGCGAAAGTGAAAGAAAGAAGATTAAATGAGGTCAAAGGCGTAATTTTGATTGCCGTGGGGCTGATGGTTTTAGCCAGCCTCATCAGATTTGACCGTCTTGACCTTGCTTTTTATACCTCTAGTCCCAATATTCCCCCTAAGAACCTTTTGGGTATCTTTGGCGCTTATTTAGGTGGCGTAATTGTGCTTTTATTTGGCAGGCCGGCAAGCCTGCTTTTGCCTTTTCTGGTACTCATGCTGGGGGTAAAGTTCTTCCGCCAGGAGCATCCGTATTTAAGCCTGCCGCGCATTCTGGGCATCTTTATCCTTTTAATTTCCCTGGGTTCTCTCATTGGGATGTTTAATCTCAATAACGAATACTTAAGATTTTATAGGGCAGGTTTCTTCGGGGCATCGGCCTCTAATTTTGTTACTGCTTATTTTGGCCGCGTCGGCGCGTTCATTATTTTTATTACATTTCTCATTTTGTCGCTGGCTTTGGTTACGGAAATTTTAATATCGTCTTTATTTATAAATATAGCCGATAAAGGGAGCGCTCTTATCAAGCCGTTGTTTAGCTTTAAAAGAAAAGCGCGTTCGGTCGCAATTAAGACAGATGACAATAGAAGGGATTCCCGTACACCTCTTGTATCCGAGCCTAAAATTAAACCTGTTCAGGTTACGCCTTTAAAAGCACTACTTCCGGTTAAGCCGAATATCCAGATTAAAGATAAGCCTGCTATAGTAAATGAAATAAAATCCCGGCCGCAGGAATTAAAAATAGGAAATTATCATCTGCCTTCTTTGGATTTGCTTGAATCGCCTCCGCCTTTTGAGGCCAGGCAAATTAAAGAAGATTTGAAAGCCAATGCCCGTATTTTAGAGGAGACGCTGGAAGATTTTAATATTTCAGCCAAAGTTACGGATATCGAGCGCGGCCCGGTTATCACTCGTTACGAGCTTGAGCCTGCTCCAGGTGTTAAGTTAAATAGAATCGTAGCTTTAGGCGATGATATTGCTCTGGCTATGAAGGCGCAGTCGGTAAGAATTATTGCTCCTATCCCGGGCAAAGCCAGGGTGGGAGTAGAAGTGCCCAATATGCAGAGCAGTTTGGTTTACCTTAAGGAGATATTTGCTTCCGATGATTTTCAGAAAGCCGAGTCGAAATTAACCCTTGCCCTGGGCAAGGATATTGCCGGGCATTCGGTAGTTACTGATTTAGGTGATATGCCGCATCTTTTGATTGCCGGCACTACTGGTTCGGGTAAGACGGTTTGCGTGAACAGCTTGATTTTGTCCATGCTTTTTAGAGCGACACCCAATGAATTAAAGCTTCTCATGGTTGACCCTAAGATGGTGGAGTTGGCCCCGTATAACGGCTTACCGCATTTATTGTGCCCGGTTGTTACCGATGCCAAGAAAGCAGCTGTTGCCTTAGGCTGGGTAGTTAATGAGATGGAGGAGCGCTATCAATTATTGGCTAAGGCAGGGGCAAGAAATATAGATGCTTATAACGAGAAACAGGAAAAGATTCCTTATATAGTAGTCGTTATCGACGAAATGGCGGATCTGATGATGGCTGCCCGGGATCATATTGAAGGCGCGATTACCCGCTTAGCGCAGCTTTCGCGCGCAGTAGGCATCCATCTGATTATGGCCACACAGCGGCCTTCAGTAGATGTTATCACAGGCGTAATCAAGGCTAACTTTCCGGCGCGCATCTCATTTAAAGTGGCTTCGAAAGTAGACTCGCGCACGGTTTTGGATATGAATGGAGCAGATAAATTATTAGGCCGCGGAGATATGTTATTCCTGCGCCCGGGCGAATCAAAATTAATACGCGCGCAAGGCTCTCTCGTAGGCGATAAAGAAATTGAGAAAGTCGTTGAGTTTATCAAAGCTCAGGCAGAGCCGGTTTATGATGATGAAATATTGAAAGAACAGCAGAAATCGCATATGGCAAATGGTGAAAAAGACGATATGTATGAAGAAGCAGTGCGGATTATTATGGAAAGCAATCAGGCATCTGTTTCAATACTGCAGAGGCGCCTGCGTTTAGGCTATACCCGCGCTGCCCGCATAATAGATATGATGGAAGTCGACGGGCTTGTGGGCCCGTTTGAGGGAAGCAAACCGCGCAGGATATTGGTGGATAGAGATGCGTGGTTGCGTGAAAATCTTAAAGCAAAACAACAACAGGAAGTATCATAATGGAATCAGCAGGGACCAGATTAAGGAATTTACGTTTAGAGAAGGGCCTGACACTTGAAGAGGTGCATAAAAAGACCAAGCTTCATTTGAATGTGCTTAAATCCATAGAGGACGATAGCCTCGTCGGGATTAATCCCATATATACAAGAGGCTTCTTAAAGATATACTGTAAATTTTTAGGGGTGGACCCTAAGGACTATATCCCTAATTATAGAGAGCCGCAATATGCCTTAAGGCCGGCAGGTTCTTCGTCGGATTCGTTGAATGAATCAAAGCCGCTGATCGGGAAACGCAGATTATTCAAGCTGAATTTTTCTTTAAAGAGCGTAGGTGCGATAATAAAACCTTTGTTTATAATAGCGGTAGTTATTGTTTTTATAGTTATTACTATGAATGTGGTTAAAATGATACGCTCTAAACGTAAGGCCGTGCCTACTATATCAAGAATACCGGCTGCGGCATTGAATAAGCCTGAAACTAAAAGAGCGCCGGAGAAGCGCAAGGTTGCCGCTGTTACTGCACAGCCTAAAAAGGAGACACCTTCGGTTATAAGATTAGGGTTGCGCGCCTTAGAAAATAGCTGGGTGGATTTGAAGGTTGATGGGAAAGTGATGTTTCGCGGTGAGCTAAAAAAAGGCAAATTTGAAAGCTGGGCTGCTAACGATAGAATAGAGCTTAATTTAGGCAATGCCGGGGTCGTCGAGCTTGAGCTTGACGGCAGAGTTATTAAGCCCCTAGGCAGAAAAAGACAGAGTATCAAGGGCATACGCATTACTAAGGATGAAGGTCTGGTAATGCCAAGATGAAAAGTAAGGTTGGCATTTTAAGCCTGGGATGCCCGCGTAATTTAGTGGATTCCGAGAGTATCTTAGGTAGGCTTAATCTTAAAGGTTATCAGGTTGTTGATATTGCTAAGGCCGATATTGGCATTGTTAATACCTGCGCTTTTGTAGAAGACGCAAAAAAAGAATCCATTGAAGCAATCCTTGAATTAATAGATTTAAAGAAGGCGGGCAAGCTTAAGAAGATTATTGTTTACGGCTGTTTGCCTGAGCGCTATAAAGGCGAATTAACAAAAGAGCTTCCTGAAATAGACGCTTTTATAGGAAAAGTTTCTCTTAGTTGCTCTACGGATGTTTATCCGATAGCTCCGAAGCATTACGGTTATCTTAAAATATGCGAAGGCTGCGTTAATAACTGCAGTTTTTGTGTTATCCCTAAGATAAAAGGGCCTTTAGCCAGTTGTGATCAGGGTTCCGTAATTGCCAAGGTTAAGGATTTTAACCGCCGGAAGATTTCGGAATTAAATATTATCGGCCAGGATATTACCGGATACGGTAAAGATATTTATGGCGCTTTTAGGTTGCCGGAGCTATTAAAGAAGATAGTAAAGAATTCTAAGGATATCGGTTGGATAAGGCTTTTATACCTTTATCCCAGCCGGGTAACCGATGAGTTACTTGACATAATAGCTTCAGAGCCTAAGATCTGCAAATACCTGGATTTACCGGTACAGCATATAAATGACAGGGTCTTAAAGCTTATGCGCCGCAGCACGGCTAAGAAAGATATCCTGGAATTGATTGCTAAGATCAGAAAGAAAATTCCGGATGCGGCGATACGTACGTCTTTAATAGTAGGGTTTCCTACAGAAGCTGATAAAGAATTCTCCGAGTTGCTGGATTTTATACAGGAAGTTAAATTTGAGAGGCTGGGGGCTTTTATTTATTCCCGTGAAGAGGGCACCAGCGCCTATAGTTTTGGTAATCAGGTTACTCATAGCATAAAGGTGGAGCGCTTTAACCAGATAATGGCGCTTCAGCAGAGGATATCCGAAGAAAATAATAAAAAGCTCTTAGGCAAAGTTTTGGATGTGCTTGTGGATGAAGAGGAGAGTGGCCGTTACCTTGGGCGCACACAATACGATGCTCCGGAAGTAGACGGTTTAGTATACATTTCATCCCGCAGGAAACTTAGGGCAGGAGATTTTGTAAAAGTAAAAATCAAAGATACTTTAGAATACGATTTAGTGGGGGAGCTGACACGATGAATTTAGCGAATAGATTGACGATGTTAAGGATAGTTCTTACTTTTGTATTTTTATTCTTTTTGTTCGGCCACGGTTTCTGGGCCAAGCTTATAAGTTTAATAATATTTATTCTGGCTGCTTTGTCGGATTTATTCGACGGCATGATTGCGCATAAGAGAAACATGGTTACTGATTTCGGGCGCCTGATGGACCCGATAGCGGACAAGATACTTGTTGTAGCCGCATTTACCGCTTTTGTGCAGATGCAGCTTATTGAGGCATGGATGCTTGTTATTATAGTCTCGCGCGAGATGCTTATAACGTCACTGCGGCTTTTTGCGCTTAATAAAGGAAAGGTTCTTTCTGCAGCCAGGGCGGGAAAACATAAAACCGTCTCTCAGATGGCAGTCATATTGCTAATCTTAATGTTTATTGTTTTAAAAGAGGCAATGTTAGTATTCTTTACCTGGAACCCCGGATGGGAGAGGTCTTTCCGTAACGGGATTTATGTTTTAATGCTTATCACTGTTGGCCTTACGCTTTATTCCGGGCTTTCTTATCTCTGGGAAAACCGCAAGATAATTGCCAGGCTCTAGCCTTATCCCGCCTTCGCGGGATGTCACTAAATGGGCATATTCAACAAAGAGTGTCGAGTTAAATAACCCAGTCGCCGCGCTTATGCCCGTAGGAGTGTTCCATGCGCCTTGATGATTCTTTAAGCAAAATAATAAGCACAGTCTTTTATACCGGTTATTTCCCTTTAATACCCGGGACATTCGCCAGCTTTTTGGCGGTATGCATAGTTTATTTAATCGGTGCGAATAATGGGTTGCTTATATTATTGGTGGTCTTATCTTTTGTAGCAGGTTTTTTAACCAGCGGAAGAGCGGAAAGATTATTTGGCCGTAAAGATGCCCGTCCTATTGTAATTGATGAGTTCTGCGGCGTATTTATAAGTTTCTTGTTCCTGCCTTATGATTTAAGGCTGATTATCGTCGGTTTTCTTACCTTTAGGATACTCGATGCTTTAAAGCCGTATCCGGCGGGGAGTTTTGAACGTAAGCCCGGCAGTATCGGCATAATGTCTGATGATATAATCGCAGGCATCTACACCAACATTGTGCTTCAATTCGTTTTCAGGTTTGCTTCTTTGAGTATTTCATAGACCGGGCCAGCGGCTGTGAGGGTGCTCTTAAAGAGGGTGATTTTTCTTACCGTGAATCCTAAATTTTCCTCTTGAGGCTTACCGGACAATTCTTTTAAAAGCTGCATTAATTGCAAACGGTTTAATCCGGATTTAGACCTTCCGATAGTAATGTGACAGGAAAATTCCCGATCTTCCTGCGGTATTCCAATTGCGGTGATGTCTTTGTTTAAACTTTCGGCGATTTGTTTTATTGTCTCGCTGCCTTCATTTATGCCCACCCATATAACCCGGGGCGCAGTTATATTAGGGAAGGTCCCCAGCTCCGACAAATTCAGCGAAAACTCATTTTTAAGGCAGGCATCTTTGTCTATAATTGTCTTGATTTTATCTAACGCATAATCGTCAATATCGCCTAAGAATTTCAAGGTTAGATGGATGTTTTGCGGTTCTACCCACTTAATGTCTGCGCCACTTTTTTTTAGTTTAGCCTGTAGCCTGGCGAGATAATCTTTGATTTCCTGAGGGAGTTCGATGGCGATGAAGGCGCGCATGTTTAGTCAGGAGTTTGGAGTTGGGAATAGAGGAGTTTAATGGCTCCCAGGGCTGATTTTTTTCTAACAGCAGCACGATTACCGCTAAAAACATATTTATTACAGATAGTTTCTTTTTTGCTTGATAGGGCAATAAATACTGTGCCTACGGGTTTTCCAAAGGTTCCGCCGGTTGGTCCGGCTATACCCGTAATGCCTATTCCGTAATCAGTTTTAGCAATTTTGCGCACATTCTCTGCCATCTTTAGGGCTACTTCGCAGGATACCGCACCTTTTTTATTTATCAGGGGCGCAGGGATTCCTAAAATAAGCGTTTTGGCTTTATTGCTGTAAGCGACAACGCCTAGCATGAAGTATTTTGAGCTTTCGGATAATTGGGTAAGCAGCCCAGAGGCGATTCCGCCGGTGCAGGATTCAGCCACTGCGACTGTTTTCTTGATTTTTAAGAGCTTTCGGTGTGTTTTGCCTACGATATTCTGTTGCATACAGGTAATTATAGACGTTTTCTTTGTCATTGACAAGATAAGTTTTTGTGCTATACTATGCATATTAATCTTCAGGGCAGGTGTAATTCCTGACCGGCGGTTAAGCCCGCGAGCTTCGACGTTATGTCGGGGCAGATCCGGCAATATTCCGGAGCCGATGGTAGCGCAGTATGTATTGCGCGAAAGTCCAGATGGGAGAAGATTGCTAACACTATGCCCGAAGGTTCTCTTCGGGCTCATTGTTTATGGGGGTGTAGTGTTTAATTCAATACCTGAAATATTAGAAGATTTAAAAAAAGGCCTTATGGTTGTTGTGGTTGATGATGAAGACCGCGAGAACGAAGGCGATTTGGTAATGGCAGCTTCTTTTGCTAAGCCCCAGGATATAAACTTTATGGCTAAATTCGGCAGAGGGCTTATTTGTGTGCCGATGGAAGAAGAGCGCTTAAGAGAGTTGGACCTTCATTTGATGTTGGGTGATTCAGGTAAGTCAAATAAAAAAGATCCGTTTTCTACTGCCTGGACTATTTCCGTAGATGCTGCAAGAGGTATTACTACAGGTATTTCTGCTTTTGACCGTGCCCGCACAATCGAAATCCTTATCGATCCTAAAGCTAAGCCTGAAGATCTGATCCGACCCGGGCATATTTTTCCTCTTAGGGCGCGTAACGGCGGCATCCTGATGAGGGCAGGGCATACCGAAGCAGCAGTAGATATGATGAAACTGGCCAAACTTTATCCTGCCGGGGTAATATGCGAGATTATGAATGAGGATGGCAGCATGGCCAGGCTTACGCAGCTGCTTGAATTTGCTAAAAAGCATAATTTAAAAATATGTTCTATAGCCGATCTTATTGAATACCGCAGGCGTTCGGAAAGATTAATCGAGAGAGTTACGGATACTAAGCTTCCCACCGAACACGGCGAATATAACATGATATTATACAGAGACGTGGTGAATAATCAGGTGCATATAGCCCTTACTAGGGGAGAATTCACCGGAAGTCCTGCGCTTGTGCGCGTGCATTCCGAATGCCTGACAGGGGATGTTTTTGGTTCATTGCGCTGCGATTGCGGAAAACAACTGAAAAAAGCCATGCAGATTATCGATAAAGAAGGCAGAGGTGTCATACTTTATATGAATCAGGAGGGCCGCGGTATAGGCATAGTTGATAAGATACGCGCTTATAATCTACAGGATAAAGGTATGGATACGGTTGAGGCTAACGAAGCCCTGGGCCATAAGCCGGATTTACGGGAGTATGGAATAGGTGCTCAGATCCTGGCAGATTTAGGACTAAAAGATATCCGCTTATTGACTAATAACCCGCGCAAGATAGTGGGCCTGGAAGGTTATGGATTGAAAGTTGTAGAGCGTGTACCTTTGGAAATTGAGCCGAATCCTTCGAACTACCGTTATCTAAAAACTAAGAAGGAAAAGTTCGGCCATAATCTCAATATAGACTAAATAAAGGAGAGAGAAATGGTAAAAATTATCGAAGGAAATATGTTGGTTAAGGGTAAGAAGTTTGGTATAGTGGCTTCACGGTTTAACGATTTTCTAACCAAAGAGTTAGTTGCCGGGTGTCTGGATACTTTAGTCAGGCACGGAGCTAGTGATAACGATGCCAGCGTTGCCTGGGTGCCCGGAGCATTTGAAATTCCCACAGTTGCGGCAAAAATGGCTAAGTCAAAAAGCTATGATGCGCTGATTTGTTTAGGAACGGTTATCCGGGGAGCAACTCCGCACTTCGATTATATTGCTTCAGAGGTAGCCAAGGGTGTGTCTAAAGTTTCTTTGGATTCCGGACTACCGGTTATTTTCGGGGTTATAACTGCAGACACTATCGAGCAGGCCATTGAACGCGCAGGGACCAAGGACGGAAACAAAGGCAGAGATGCTGCGCTTTCTGCTATTGAGATGGTTAATTTGATGAGTAAGATATAAGTAAGTTCATGGTTCATTGTTCATAGTTCATGGATTTATTTGGTCTATGAACCATCAACCATGAACCAAGAACTACTTACATCTAGCCGAGGCGAATATATATGCGCAAGAGAACATTAGCAAGAGAGTACGCCTTACAGATTCTGTATCGCATTGACATTACCCGCGATAGCGTGGAGGTGTCTTTGGCCGGATTTTGGCAGTCATCTACCGAAGAAGCCGTAGATGATACGGTTAAGGAGTTTACAGCTTCACTGGTTAGCGGGGTTGTTTCTAATCTGGAAGAAATAGATAAGAAAATTGCCCAGTTTGCCGCTAATTGGCAATTAAGCCGCATGCCCGTAGTAGACAGGAACATATTACGCATCAGTTGTTACGAGCTTATCTTTCGCGATGATATCCCGCCTAAGGTTTCCATAAACGAAGCGGTGGAGCTTGCCAAGAAATATTCCGGAGATGAGGCCGGAAAATTTGTTAATGCAATCCTGGATAAAATAAAACAAGATAAAAAGAGATGAAGTTTGCTGATTTGCACTTACATACCGTATTTTCCGACGGTACATATACTCCCGAAACATTGGTGAGCAAAGCAAAAGCCGTCGGCCTTTCTTGCATAGCTGTCGTTGACCACGATACTATTTTAGGCATTGGCCCTTCGTTGGAAGCGGGTGCTAGCGAGGGGGTAGAGGTTGTTCCCGGTATAGAGCTGACCGCTGAGTACGAAGGCCATGAAATACACATCTTGGGTTATTTTCTGGATTATACAAACAAATCCTTAGTTAAAGAATTGGATTCTCTGAAACACAATCGCATTGAGCGTGTTTATAAGATCACGGATAAGCTTAAAGGTATGGGTGTTAATTTAGCCCCGGAGACGGTATTTAGCCTCGGCCAGCAGGGAACCGTAGGCCGCCTGCATATTGCCAGGGCCATGGTCCAGGAGAAAATTGTAAATTCTACGTGGGAGGCTTTTAATAAATTTATAGGCGATAAATGCCAGGCTTATGTTTCCGGTTTTAAACTGTCTCCTGTAGAGGCGATAAAATTGATTAAGTCTGCCTCGGGAATTCCTGTATTGGCCCATCCGTATATAAACAGCGCAGAGTTGGTGTTGAAATTAATAGATTGGGGCATAATGGGGCTTGAGGCTTATTATCCGGAGCATACCACCGGAGCAATTAATACTTATCTGGCGTTGGCTAAGAGCCGTAACCTATTGGTTACCGGTGGTTCGGATTGCCACGGTGAGGCAAAACCGGAAGTTAAATTAGGGCAGGTTAAGTTGCCCTACGAATTAGTCGAGAAACTGAAAGAAGCAAAGGAAAGAATGAAATGAGTTTTGACCATGCTTATTTTATGAAGATTGCCTTAAAAGAAGCCCTGAAAGCCAGGGGTAAGACTTCGCCTAATCCTATGGTAGGTGCGGTGGTCGTAAAAAACGGCAGGATTATTGCCAAAGGCTTCCATAAGAAAGCGGGTTTGCCTCATGCCGAGATTATCGCTCTTGATAAAGCGGGTTCTCTAGCTAAAGGGAGTACGCTTTATGTTACGCTTGAACCTTGCGCGCACTTCGGCCGTACGCCTCCTTGCGTAGACAGGATAATCAAAAGTGGAGTCAAAGAGGTTGTGGTCGGCATGATTGACCCCAATCCTATAAATAACGGTAAGGGTATTAAAATACTCGAGCAGCATAATATTAAAGTTAAAGTAGGCTTGCTCGAAGATGAATTAAGAAGATTAAACGAAGTATTCATAAAATATATTACCCGTAAGATGCCTTTTGTTACGGTTAAGGCTGCCCAGTCACTCGACGGTAAGATTGCCACTAGAACAGGAGACTCTAAATGGATAACATCCGATGTTTCTCGCGGGCACGCACATCGCTTGCGGAGTCAGTATGATGCTATCATGGTGGGCGTAAATACCGTATTAAGGGACAATCCCAAGTTAGATGCATGGTTTTCTGACAGGCATCCGGTGAAAATCGTTGTTGATAGCCAGCTCAGTACGCATTCCGACGCCAACATTTTCTCCGGAAAATCGAAAGTTATTATTGCGACTCTGCCTATTTCTCCCGGCCAGGAGACAGAGAACAGGCAGATACTTGCAAATCATGCCAAGATATTGGATGTAAAACAGAAGGCCGGACAGATAAACTTAAAAAATATGATGAAGAAGCTTGCGCACGAAGGCATAACTAATATTTTGGTTGAGGGTGGCGGGATGCTTATCGGCTCTTTGTTTGATGACGGGTTAGTGGATAAGATAATGTTTTTTACCAGCCCCAAGATTATCGGAGGTAAAGATGCTACAAGTTCGGTAATGGGCGAGGGCATCAGCCGCATGGATAAAGTAATAAAAGTCAAAGATATCAGACTAAAGAAGCTTGGCGAAGATATTCTAATTGAAGGATATATAAAATAAAATGTTTTCTGGCATTGTTGAGGAGTTGGGGATAGTAAAGAAAATAAGCAGATCCGGCAACAACGCCTTGTTTGAGATAAAAGCAGGTGCTGTTTTAGACGGAACTAAGATAGGCGATAGTATTGCGCTTAACGGTACCTGTACCACCGTTATTAAAATAAATCCCGATTCGTTTGTTTTTGAGGCTATGCCTGAAACGGTAAAAATCACTAATTTAGGCAGTTTAAGGATACAGGATAAGGTTAATCTTGAGCGTAGTTTAAAGGTGGGGGATAGGGTATCGGGCCATTTTGTCATGGGCCATGTTGATTGCCAGGGCTTGGTACGCAGCAAGACTTTTGTTAATGGGAATTTGTGTTTCGAAATAGCTGTCCCGGTTAATTTTATGAAATATTGCATTCCTAAGGGCTCTGTTGCTCTAGACGGCATCAGCCTGACTTTGGTCAGCAAGAAGTCAGGGGGTTTTACCGTTTATGTTATTCCGCATACGCTTAAAAATACGACATTGGGTTTTAAAGGCCCTTCGGATAAGGTTAATGTCGAATTCGATATTCTCGCCAAGAAGTAGTGTTGCCAACCGCATCAATTTCTGATATACTTATATTTTAGTTCGTAGTTCGTAGATAGTAGTTCGTAGGGAAGATTTTGCCTACCAGCTACGAGCTACCAACTACGAACTATATAGTCATTTTTTCACTTATAGCAATATCGGGGAGTAGCGCAGCTTGGCTAGCGCGTTTGGTTCGGGACCAAAAGGCCGACGGTTCAAATCCGTCCTCCCCGACCAATTTGTCGTCTATTTAGTTGCAGGCAAATTGATCCCGAGCCACAGCTATTTAATGGGCAACTGGCGAGGGACCAAAGTTCTTCTCATGAAAAAGCAGGTACACGTTTATTATACCGGCAGAGTCCAGGGTGTGGGCTTTAGGTTTACCAGCGAAGATGTAGCCAGCGATTTGGGTGTCACCGGGTGGGCAAAGAATCTGCGCGACGGCAGAGTCGAAATCATTGCCGAAGCCGAGGAAGATGTGCTCACCGAATTTCTCACTAGAATAAACAAGCACTTTGCGCCCTACATTCAGGATGCACACATTACCTGGCAGAGCGCAACAGGGGAATTCAAGGGTTTTGGGATTACATTCTGATGCGTTACGGTATCTTTTCCGACGTTCATTCCAATCTAGAGGCCTTAAATGCCGTCCTTACGGCCTACAAAAACGAATCTATAAATAAATATATTTGCGTTGGCGATGTTGTCGGGTATGCTACAAATCCCGCGGAATGTATCGACATTGTAAAATCGCTTTGTGCAGTTACGATAGCGGGCAATCACGACTGGGCATGCGTAGGGCTATTTTCTCCGGAATATTTTAATGCCGAAGCCAAGGAAGCCATATTTTGGACTAAGCGTAACATTAGCGGCGAAAACTCTGCTTTCCTCGAATCACTGAAGCTGGTGTATAAGAATGAAGATTTTACCATGGTCCACGGCGTGCTTAAAGACCCCCAAGACTTTAATTATACTACAGACGGTTACGCTGCCTGGGAAACGTTCAATTTAATGGATATGGATATTTGTTTTATCGGCCATACGCATGCTCCGGGTTTTTTTATTAAAGAAGACACAGATGCGGTTTCTTATCGGCAGGATAGCAGCCTGATTATAGAAAAAGGCAACAAATACATTATTAATGTCGGAAGCGTTGGGCAGCCGCGCGATGGCGATCCGCACAGCACGTATTGCATATACGATACAGAAGCTAAGAAAATAGAAATCAAGAGGGCTGGTTACGATACAAGAGCAGTAAGGGATAAGATATATGCTGCAGGCTTGCCTAAATATCTAGGCGATAGGCTTATTCTGGGAAGATAACTTATGACCGTACAGATAAAAAATAAAATCGAGGCTTTAAGGCAAAAGATAAGGCACCACGATTATCGTTATTACGTTTTGTCCGATCCGGAGGTTGCCGACAAAGAATATGATGATTTGATGCGCGAATTAAAATCTATCGAAGATAAATATCCGCAATACAAAACCGAGGATTCGCCCACGGCCAGGATAAGTAGCGGGATACCGGAGGGTTTTAAGACTGTTTTACATAAGCAGAAAATGCTATCTTTGGATAACACTTATTCTATTGATGAGCTTAAACAGTGGGATGAACGTGTGCGCAAAGGCCTGAAGGCCGATGAGCAGGTGGAGTATGTTGTAGAGCTTAAAATAGACGGGGTAAGCGCAAATTTGACTTACCGCAAGGGCAATCTTACGATTGGGGCCACCAGAGGAGACGGCGCAACGGGCGAAGATGTAACCGCAAACATAAAGACCATCAGGGCAATACCTCTGACACTTTTAGGTAAAGATATTCCGGACTTTATTGAAATACGCGGGGAAGTTTATATGGACAGGGGAAATTTTGATGCTATTAATAAAGAAAAAGAAGATAATGGCGAGGTTTTGTTCGCCAACCCCCGTAATGCCGCAAGCGGCTCTTTAAAACTCCTGGATACAAGTATTGTTAGTAAGCGGCGGCTTAATTTCTTTGCACATTCGCTGGGCCAACACCAGGGGTTCAATATTGATAGTCAATGGCAATTTCTGCAGCAATTAAAATCCTGGGGGCTGCGCACGAATCCGCATTCCAAGCTTTGTAAGAACCTAAACGATGTCATCGAATATTGTAATATCTGGCAAAAGAAAAAAGAGCGGATAAATTACGATGTAGACGGCATGGTAATTAAAGTAAACAGCTTTAGCCAGCAGCAGAGCTTAGGTTTTACTTTAAAGAGCCCGCGCTGGGCGGTGGCTTATAAATTTCCCGCTCAACAAGCGACGACTGTCTTGCGCAATATTACGATTCAAGTGGGCAGGACAGGGGTGATTACTCCGGTTGCAGAATTGGATCCTGTGGAATGCGCAGGCGTAGTAATATCGCGTGCAACCCTGCATAATTTTGACGAAATAGCGCGTTTAGGGGCGCGTATTGGTGACCGCGTGATTCTTGAGCGCGCAGGAGAGGTGATCCCGAAGATTATCAAGGTTGTTGAATCAGTGCGTACCGGCAAAGAAAAGATAGTTAAAATTCCCAAAGAATGCCCTGCCTGTGGTTCAGCTGTGATGAAAGAAAAAGAGGAAGAGGTAGCTTACCGTTGCATAAATCCTTCTTGTCCGGCGCAAATTGAGCGCGGATTAATTCATTTCGCCTGTCGGGACGCCATGGATATCGAAGGCATGGGTGAGGTGGTAGTAAAACAGCTTATTGATAAGGGGCTGGTTCATGATTTTGCCGACATATACTATTTAAAAAAACAAGATTTGCTTAGACTGGAATTATTTAAAGAAAAAAAGACTGAAAATCTCTTATCGGCTATAGAAAACAGTAAAAATCAGCCTTTGTCCCGGCTTATATATGGCTTAGGGATAAGGCATGTAGGCGAAAAAGCCGCATACGTATTGGCGCAGAAATTTATAACTTTAGGTAAGCTGATACATGCAAGCCGTGAGGATTTCGATGCTATTTATGAAGTAGGCACGGTTATGGCCGAGTCCATAATCAGATTCTTCAAGAACGAAAATACCAAGAAACTGGTTAAGAAATTAAAAGATTCCGGCCTTAATACGGAGGAAAAAGTAAGCGCTGTAAGAAAAACTCCTCTGACGGGCAAGGCAATTGTTTTTACCGGCGAGCTGAAAGACTACAGCCGCAGTCAGGCGCAAAGATTGGCCAGGGGTTTGGGTGCTAATGTGACTTCAGGCGTAAGCGCTCATACCGATTTTGTGGTAGTCGGGGATAGCCCGGGATCAAAATACGCAAAAGCGCAGAAGCTGGGAGTTAGGATTGTTAACGAAAAAGAATTCAAGGAGATGATTAAATGATGGTTACAAAGTCGAGCGGTCAAAAAGTCGCAAATTTATCCATTGCTTTATTTTTAATATTGAATTTAATCGGCTGCGAGGCATTTGTACGTAAGTTTACCCGTAAACCAAAGGAGGCGGATAGACAGGAGGAGATGGTTATAGCGCCCCAGGAATATAAAAATACTTTATCGCATGAAGAGCAATACCGTCAGTATTTTACTTTCTGGAAGGCCTGGCAGGATGAATTGTTAACCGCTATGGACGTGACTATAGAGCAGACGAATAATAAAAAACAAATTGATTGCGCTAATGAGGCTTTGAAGAATCTCATGAGCATGAAACCACTTTTAAACTCCGGCGCCCAGAAGAAGCTTGATCCGTATCTTAGCCGCTCAATTGATCTGAGAGATGCCCTGGAACGGGATTATTACGGCCTTAATGTTTCTCTTAATCGTCAGGAGGCCAGGCGCCTTAGAAAAGATATACTACAGAATTTCTCTTTTCCCGATATAAAGAAGGACTTGTTATGATATTGGAAATTATTACGGTAGGCGCATTGGAAGTTAACTGCTATGTTATTGCATCCGCACCTGGTGCCGAAGCACTTATTATCGACCCCGGAGACCAGGCGCACAAAATAAAGAAGGTTCTTGCTGAGCATAATCTAAAGCCGGTAGCCGTAATAAATACGCATGGACACGTTGATCACATAGGCTGTGATGACAAATTCGGAGTTCCTGTATTTATCCATAAACTTGATGCCGTCCTATTGGAGGATTCTGATCTCAATCTTTCAAGTTTTTTAAATATGCCGTTTACCGTGCATTCGGATATCCGCATGGTGGATGAAACGGATATAATAGAGTTGGCAGGTTTAAGCCTGAAAGTTATCCATATTCCCGGGCATACTCCGGGAGGTGTCGCCTTATTGCTTATGAATCAGGGCGATGGAATATTGTTTAGCGGCGACTCTTTATTTTACCGTAGTATCGGCAGGACAGATTTCCGGGGAGGGGATAATCAACTTCTGGTAAAATCCATTAAGGAGAAGCTTTTCTCTTTGCCCGATAATACGATTGTTTATCCGGGCCATGGTCCGGCGACTACTATAGGCGAAGAAAAAAAAGAGAATCCGTATATATGAAAGAACTTATAGACAGTTTCTTGAGTTATTTATCCGTAGAGCGCGGGTTGGCCAAGAATACGATCACATCTTACAGGGAAGACCTTAATTATTATGCGGATTTTCTGGATACTCAGTCGATAGGCGTTCTTTCTAAGACAAGCAGAAATGATATCGTTAACTTTATGATGCATCAAAAAGATAAAGGGCTTGCCGCAAATTCCGTTGCCCGCAGGCTCGCGGCGATAAAGATGTTCTATAGGTTTCTCGTAAGGGAAAGAGTGTTAAAGATCGATCCCACTAGTCTTATAGAGAGCCCGAAACTATGGAAAAAGATTCCCGAAACGCTTTCTTTAAACGAAGTGGAGGCGCTCCTATCCCAGCCTGATATCCATAAGAAGCAGGGCATAAGGGATAGAGCTATTCTGGAAACGCTTTATGCAACCGGCATGCGGGTCTCGGAAGCGGTGAATTTAAAGAAAGATAACGTAAATCTTGATATAGGTTTCTTGCGCTGTATCGGTAAGGGTAACAAAGAACGGGTTATCCCGCTGGGCAAGAAAGCGGTCATGAGCATAAAGCGGTATCTGGAGGCTAGCAGGACAGGATTCCTTAAGAGCAAGGAATCGGAATTTTTATTTCTCAATCGCTCGGGCAACAAAATATCGCGGCAGTCGCTTTGGAAAATTATAGTAAGGTATGCGCACGAAGCGCGGATTAAAAAGCCCATGAGGCCGCATATATTAAGGCATTCCTTTGCTACGCATTTACTCGAAAGAGGTGCTGATCTTCGTTCGGTGCAAGAGATGCTCGGGCATTCAAATATTTCTACCACTCAGATTTATACGCATATAAACAGAGACAGGCTCAAGAGCATACATAAGATGTTTCACCCCAGGCCATAATTTGAGGTTGAGGTTAAGGATATGAAAGAATATATAAAAAAGTTACCGCAGGAGATACAGGATTTGCTTTATCTGGTTTCGGATATTGCTGCTGAGTGTAATATGCAGGCATATCTGGTGGGCGGCTTTGTGCGGGATATGCTGCTGGGAGTCAAGAATCTGGATTTAGATATTACCGTAGAAGGAGACGGAATAAAATTTGCCGAACATATTGCTAAACACACGCAGTCAAAGTTTATTCGTCATAGCAGGTTTGGTACCGCTGCCATTATATTAAAGCACGGCTTGAAGATTGATATTGCGACTGCCAGATCAGAAACATACCCACATCCTGCTAGCCTTCCTGTGGTTAAGCCAGGGACTATAAAAGAGGATCTTGCGCGCAGGGATTTTACTATAAATGCCATGGCTGCCAGTATAAATAAGCACAACTTCGGAGAATTAATCGATATCTTCGGCGGGCAGGATGATCTGCGTAACAAGCAAATACGCATTTTGCATGATTTAAGTTTTGTCGATGATCCGACTAGGGTAATTAGGGGCATTCGTTTTGCCACCAGGTATAGTTTTAAAATAGAACATAAATCAGTCATTCTGATGAAACAGGCTGTTAAAAACAAAATGCTGGAGAAAGTTCAGCCGCAGAGGTTGCGCGATGAGCTGATTTTAGTGCTTAAAGAAAATAATCCGTTAAAGCAGATACGGCAGTTGGAAAAGATTGCCGGGTTAAGCTTCATTCATTTGCGCAATAAAATTACGCATTCAGAATGGGCGTTATTATCTTCTGCGGGACGCCAGATACGGTGGTTTGTAAGAAATTATCCCAACCGCAGAGAGCTTGATGCCTGGCTCGTATATCTTATTGCGTTATTTGACGGCGTTAACTTAAATAAGATCAAAGGAATATGCCGTAGCTATGTTTTTCGCAAAGGCGAAGAAAAAAGAATCTTAAGTTATAAGAAGATAAGCCGTAAATTCATAACGGATTTATCGGATAGCAAAATCAAGCCGTCCAGGATTTTCAGGCTTCTTGAACCGCTTAGCTACGAGGTAATTATACTGATAAAGGCCAAATATACCAACTGTTACCTTAAAAAACATATTGAGGATTTCTTTGAGATTTATAACGGAATGCGCATTTGGGCTTCAGGGCATGATCTTCACGGCATGGGGATAAAGCCTGGTCCGGATTATCAGAAGATTTTTACCAAGGTTCTAAATGCCAAATTAAATGGCATAGTTAAGACAAAAGAAGAAGAGCTGTCTTTAATCAGAGGGTTAATCAAAAAATAGCGGTCATACGAAATGGAGATGATTTAAAATGGGAAGACAGGACAGAGTTGCAGAGGCAATCAGAAAAGAAGTAAGTCTAATAATTCATGATGAACTAAATGACCCGCGTTTAGGATTTGTAACTATAACTGCCGTAGAGGTAACTGCCGATTTAAGAGAAGCAAAGATATTTTTTAGTGTTCTTGGCAGTGATGATGAACGTAAAAAGACTAAAGCGGCCCTGGATTCGGGATTAGGTTTTATCCGTAAGCTTATAGGCGAAAGGATACAGCTAAGATTTGTTCCGGAGTTGATGTTCAGGGAAGATAGGTCAAGCGAATACGGCACAAGGATAGAAGAGGTTCTAAACGAAATAAAGGGGCTTGCGAGTGCGGATAATCCGGTTGCTCCTCTGGAAGAGAAACCCGCGCGTAAAAAAATAAGAAAGGAAAAAACAGGTGAGCCTAAAAAGAGCCGTCGAGTGCATAAGAAAAAATAAAAACTTCTTAATTACCGCGCATACAAATCTTGAAGGCGACGCCCTGGGCTCGGAGCTTGCATTTTATTATCTAGTTAAGGCGTTGGGCAAACGCGCGGTAATCGTCAATGAAGACGCTGTTCCTTACGGCTACGATTTTCTTCCCGGGCTGAATAATATAATAAGATATAAGGATAATTTAAAAGGGATAAAATTTGATTGTTTTGCCATTTTAGATTGCTCGGGGCTTAAGAGATGCGGCGAGGTTTACCGGATTAACCGCGATAAAAAACCAGTTTTAAATATTGATCATCATATAAGCAATGAGAACTTTGCGGATGTAAATTGGGTAGAGCCGCATGTTTCATCTTGCTGCGAAATGATTTACAAGCTTTATAAAGAAATGCGCGTTGCCATAAACAAACCGAGTGCGTTTTGTTTGTATGTCGGCATGCTGACGGATACCGGATCATTTCGTTATTCTAATACCAGCAGTTTTGTGCATAAAGCCGTAGCTGAGCTTGTCGGCTACGGGCTTAATCCGGCGGAAATTTATAAGAATATATACGCAAGGGTGCCTTACGAGGACATGAAAATATTGGCCGATATCCTACCTAAAATGAATTTACTAGCGGAAGGTAAAGTGGTTTGGTTTGAAATACCCAGGAGAGCGCTTAAAGATAAAGTTATAAGCTTTGATTTGTCGGAAAGCATCCTTAATTTCGGGCGTTCGATAAAAGATGTTGAAGTGGTAGTTTTATTTAAAGAAAACTTCGGGCTTAAAAAAGAAATAAGAATTAACTTCCGCTCGCAGGGTAAGGTTGACGTAAATAAGATAGCTTCTTATTTTGGCGGGGGAGGGCATCGCTCTGCCAGCGCATGTACCATGCGCACAAGCCTTAAAGAAGCGCGCAGGAAAGTTTTGCAGAAAATAGAAGAGATTGTTGCTAAGCAATAATGAAAATCATATACGATATTAAGAAGATTGGAAAATTTAACAAGCCGGTGGTGGCGCTGGGGGTTTTTGACGGCGTGCATATCGGGCACCGCCATATTTTGACACAAGCAGTTAAAAAGGCTCGCGCCATTAAAGGTACTAGTGTAGTGATTACATTCTATCCGCACCCTCAGGCCCAGCAGAGCTTATATTCTCTTAATCATCGCTTAAAGCTTATTTCTGAATTGGGCGTAGATGTTTGCGTGGTTATAAGATTTGATTACAAATTCTCTAAAATAAGCGCCGAAGATTTTGTAAAAGAATTCTTAGTTAAGAAACTAGGGGCTAAGTTTATTTACATCGGGGATAATTTTAGATTCGGGAAATCTGCTCGGGGTGATTCCACTTTTTTACATCAGCTATCTAAGTGCTATGGTTACAAGGTAAGGGATTTTCCCGTCATTAAGATCAAGCGCCGTCCGGTAAGCAGCACTTATATACGCAGGTTAATCACCGGGGGAGAACTTGTTTTTGCAAAGAAGCTGTTGCAGAGGCCGGTTACTGTTTTGGGTACGGTGGTTAAGGGAATCTCTTTAGCGCGTAAGCTAGGATTTCCTACCGCTAACATAGATCCTCATCATGAGATTCTTCCGCCTTCAGGAGTTTATGCTGTGAAGATTTTATTTGCGAATAAGACTTTTCGCGGAGTATGTAATATTGGCAAAAAACCCACTGTTACTAGAGACGGAAAAGACAAGCACGTGGAAGTGCATATATTTGGGTTCAATGAAGATATTTACGGAAAAGATTTAGAGATTCAGTTCTTACGTAAGATAAGAGACGAGGTAAAATTCTCTTCTTTAAATGACTTAAGCAAACAGATTAAAAAAGATATAAAACAAGCCCTTCGTATTTTCTCTAACCACTAATATCACCACAATATCTGCCTATCTAAGGCCTTCATAGCCACTACCCGTTGAATTTTAATAATTTAGGTAATATTTTTCTTGACAAAATAGGCCGTTTTATCTATACTGTGGCTACAAAGTGGCTATAAGTGGAGTAAAGTGGAAAGGACGAGAATCCTATGTTCTATGGTGAGTATCTGCATTCCATAGACCGTAAAGGTCGCATTATCTTACCTGCAAAATTTCGCGAAGTCGCTAAAGCTCATTTCGTAGAGAAATTCTTTGTAACCCGCGGCCTCGATAAGTGCCTCTTTATGTTTTCCGAAGAAGAGTGGCGTTCGCAGGAAAATAAGTTTAAATCCATCTCTTTTACTAAACAAGAGTCTCGTACTTTTAACCGCATATATTTTTCCGGGGCAGGAGAAATTATCCCCGATAGGCAGGGGAGGATATTGCTGCCGCAATATTTAAAAGATTTCGCAGACATTAAAAAAGACGTAGTTATAGTCGGTGTATCTAATAGAATTGAAATTTGGGCTAAAGATAAATGGCAGGAATTTTACGGAAATTCGCGGCAGTCATTTGAGTCGATTGCTGAAAAACTAATAGAAGGTTGATTTGTAACGTGGATACCAGACTTCATACTCCTGTGATGCTGCAGGAGGTTATCGAGTACCTAGATTTAAAGCCCGGCAAGATTATAGTTGACGCTACCCTTGGCATGGGAGGGCATAGCGAGGAAATAATCAAGCGCATTACTCCGGGCGGAGAGCTTATAGGCATTGACCGTGACCAGGAATCATTAACTCTGACACAGGAAAAATTGCGCGCATATGAAGGAGCCTATAGGTTAGTGCATGGTAATTTTTCTAATATCGATACCATATTAGCAGATTTAAATATAAAGAAGATAGACGGCATAATATTTGATTTAGGAATTTCTACTTTTCAATTGGGGGATCCCCGGAGGGGCTTTACTTTTCAGCAGGAGGGGCCGTTAGATATGCGCTTAGATAGAACAAGCTATATATCCGCTTATGATCTGCTGAATAATCTCAATGAAGACGAAATCTCAGCTATCTTAAGGGATTTCGGCGAGGAGAGGTGGCACAACCGCATTGCTTATCTCTTGGTCAGGGAGAGGCAAAAGCATCCTATTGCCACCACCTCGGAATTAGTTGATATTGTGTTTCATGCAATACCTGCCCGGTATAGGCACAGGCATTACCGGATACATCCGGCCACAAGGACATTTCAGGCGGTGCGCATAGCGGTAAACAGAGAGCTTGAGGCCTTAGGGACAGCCATAGATAAGACAATAGATTTTCTCTCGCACGGCGCCAGGATTTGTATCATATCGTTTCATTCACTCGAAGACAGGATAGTAAAATTTGCTTTCCGCAGGCTTGCTGCGGAAGGAAAAATAGAGATATTAACCCCCAAACCATTTACGACCAGAGAGTCGGAGATAGCGGCTAATCCCGCAAGTCGCAGCGCCAAATTAAGAGTGGCCGAAAGGATTGCAGCATGAAATTGCATAAGTTTCTTCTAACCATAAGTTCAGTTACTCTTATTTCCCTTCTATATGTACACCAGCAAACAGAGATAGTGCGTCTTGCCTATGTTGGCGAAAAAAAGACCGTTGTTTTCCAAGAATTGCTTGATAAGAATAGTATATTAAGATACAATATAGGCAGAAGCGTTTCGTTGGTGCAGCTTGGCAGTAAGATTTCGGGAAGCGCCAATTACGAGATGCCCGGTACTTATCGGCTGGTAAAACTGGTTCCTTCGCGCGCTGTATCTAGGGCTGGGGCAGGCACAAGAGAGAAGGGAAGTTTCTTAGCTCGTTTCTTCAGCGTCAAGACACAGGCCGAAGCAAAAACACTTAATCCCTAATACCTAAATAATAGTGTATATAAATAATTATCGCCGCAGGGTTGATGCGGTGTTTATCGTCTTCATCATTTTTCTTTTATTTTGTATAGCCCGCCTGCTTTTTATCCAATTCTTTCGCTCAAAATATTTAAGCAGTATCGCCAAGAAGCAGCACAGTCTTTTTGTGGAGCTTGAACCGCGCAGGGGTACTATTTATGATATTAATCTCAAGCCTCAGGCGGTGAATATCCCGGTTGATTCTGTTTACGCCACCCCCAAAGAGACAAAAGATGCAGACAAACCCAACATCATAAAACAATTAGCCCCGATACTCAAAGTCGATTCCTCATATTTAAAAGATAAGCTTTATCGCAATAAATCTTTTGTCTGGCTTGCCCGTAAAATCAGCCCTGAGCAGAGCGAAGCGATAAAGAAGCTCAAGCTTAAGGGGGTTAATTTTATAAAAGAAACCAAGCGTTGTTATCCCAATACTTATTTAGCCAGCCAGGTTATCGGCTTTGCAGGATTGGATAACGTAGGCTTAGAGGGATTGGAGCGGTTTTGTGATAAATACCTTAAAGGCGAAGCAGGCTTTGCTTTGTTCTTTAGAGATGCCCGGCAGAAGAAGCTGGATATTTGGGAGGATATGATTGCGCCCCGAGACGGATATGACATAGTCTTGACCATCGATGAATTCGTGCAATACGTTGCGGAAAGAGAATTGGATAAGGCCTATAAGACTTATCATGCCAAGGGCGGCAGTATTATCGTTATGGACCCGCATACCGGAGCGATACTGGCTCTGGCCAACAGGCCCGGTTATGATTTAAACGAATATGCCCAGGCCAGTAAAGACCAGATGCGTAATCGTGCAGTCTGCGATTTGTTCGAACCGGGTTCCGTATTTAAAATAGTGACTGCTGCTGCAGCATTGGAAGAAAAAAGAGTTAGAGAAGAAGACAAATTTTTCTGCGAAAACGGAGAATACAGAATAGGCCGGCATACCCTGCATGATCATGATCCTTACGGCACGCTCACATTTAGAGAAATAATTGAGAATTCGAGTAATATCGGTACGGTTAAAATAGCCCAGATGCTAGGGCCAGATATTGTTTATCGCTATATAAAACTTTTTGGATTCGGTTCTAAGTTAGGGGTTGATATGCCGGGGGAGATATCCGGTATTATCAGGGAACCGCGTTTATGGTCAAAGATTTCTATAGCCGCTGTACCTATAGGCCAGGAGGTGGCGGCGACTGATATACAGCTTATTGCAGCTATGTCGGTAATTGCTAACGGCGGCCAGCTCATGAAGCCTTATATAATACAAGAGATAAAGGATAAGCATGGCGAAGTGATTAAGGAATTCGCTCCGGTTATGATACGTAAGTCCATATCTCTGGATACCGCAGCAAGACTGCGGAAGATATTGACTGGCGTAGTGGAAGAGGGAACCGGTAAGATGGCCAAAATCGAAGGTTTTACCGCAGCTGGTAAAACCGGGACAGCGCAGAAGCTTGAAGATAACGGAACGTATTCGCACAGTAAATTTGTTGCTTCTTTCGTAGGATTTGCTCCGGCAGAGGATCCGCAGATAGCTATTGTGGTTACGCTTGACGAACCGCATCCTGTTTATTACGGCGGAGTGGTGGCAGCTCCCGTGTTTAGAAATGTTGCAGCAGACACTTTAAGGCACCTTAGGGCAGAGTCGAATAATTAAGAGTTAATTATGAATAGTAAACAGTTGGTCTCATCTTTAGAAGGTTGCCGGGTTCAAGGGCAATTACCCGATTTTCAGATTAAAGGGTTAAGCTGTAATTCCGGGGATGTCAGCGATGGTTTTGTTTTTGTTGCTATCAGCGGCACCTGTGAAGACGGGCATAAGTTTATTGATGATGCAATCAATAGGGGAGCCGAAGCCGTTGTAGTTAATGGTTCATGGTTCATGGTTCATGGTGCGCAGAAAATACCTTGTATAGTAGTTGACGATACGCGTAAGGCTTTGGCGAAGCTGGCAGCTGTATTCTATGGGAATCCCTCTGATAAGATCAAAGTTGTAGGCGTTACCGGCACCAACGGTAAAACCACTATTACATATTTAATCGAGGCCATATTGCAAGAGGCGGGTTTTCACCCGGGAGTTATCGGAACAGTAAACTACCGCTTTGGCGGTGAGGTTATGCCTTCTAATAATACTACCCCGGGTCCACTTGAATTGCAGCGCATGTTTTCTGCTATGCTGGATGCCGGATGTGACTATGTGGTGATGGAAGTTTCTTCGCATGCCCTGCATCAGGATAGAGTGGAGGGGGTTAATTTTCATTCGGCAATATTCACTAATTTAACTCAGGACCATCTTGATTATCATCGCACCATCGAAGATTATTTTCAGGCCAAGTCCAGGCTCTTTAAGAATTTATTGCCAAGCGCATACGCGGTAGTTAATAATGACGATAAGCATGGTAAGACCGTAGCCAGCTTTACTAAGGCCGAGGTTTTAACTTATGGGATAGACAATGATGCCCGGATTAAGGCTGAGAATATAAAATTTGGCATAGCCAGCACGCAATTTAACGTTTCCGGTCAGAGAATAGATTTAAAGATTAACAGCCAGCTTATCGGCAGGCATAACGTATATAATATACTCGCCTCTATTGCCTGGGCATTAAAAGACGGTATTAAACCGCAGATTATAAAGTCTGCCTTAGAAAAGTTCTCTTGTGTGCCGGGCAGGCTGGAGTTGATTAAATCCGATAATGGTTTTTCTGTTTTTGTAGATTATGCGCATACCGATGATGCGCTTTTTAATGTTATAAAATCATTGAGACAAGTCTCCTCCGGTAGGATAATAGTGGTGTTTGGATGCGGAGGAGACAGGGATAAGTCTAAGAGGCCGAAGATGGGCAGAGTGGTTACTGAGTTGGCCGACATGGCTATTATTACCAGCGATAATCCGCGTTCCGAAGTTCCGCAGGCAATAATAGACGATATTAAAAGAGGGATAGAAAAAGATAATTATTGCGTTGTATCTGATAGAAGGGAAGCGATAAAAAAATCGTTAGATAGTGCTTTATCCGGAGATATAGTATTAATAGCAGGTAAAGGCCATGAAGATTATCAGATAATAGGCGGCTTAAGACAGCATTTTGACGACCGAGAGGTAGTTAAGAAATGTTTAAAGTTTCAGAGTTAATAAAGGCCACAAAAGGAAAACTCCTTTGCGGTAATTGCAACGCAGGAATCAAGTCTATATCCATTGATTCCCGTACGCTTAAGCGCGGAGATTGTTTTATTGCTATCAAAGGCGATAACTTCGACGGGCATGATTTTATCCAACAGGCGATTAAAAAAGGCGCCGGTTGCATTATTAAGGATAAGCGTCCTACGAACTACGAACTACGAACTACGAACTGTATTATAGTCAACGATACCACAAAAGCCCTCGGAGATATCGCCGGTTTTTGGCGCAATAAATTTGATATTCCGGTTATTGCTGTTACCGGAAGTAATGGCAAAACCACTACCAAAGATATGATCGCCCACGTTTTGTCCGCTAAGTTTAAAGTCCTCAAGAACGAGGGTACTAAAAATAATCACATAGGCCTGCCCATGGCTTTGCTCGGCCTCAAGCCCGCTCACGAGATGGCGGTATTAGAGATAGGCACAAATCATTTTGGCGAGGTAGCAAATCTTGCACAGGTATGCGGGCCTAACATAGGGGTTATTACCAATGTCGGGCCGTCACATCTTGAATATCTGCTTAACTTAAACGGTGTGTTGTGTGAAAAATACAGCTTATTCACCGAGCTTCGTTCTCCGGGCATAGGAATATTAAATGCGGATGATTATTTATTAAGAAGCAAGTTATCGAAGCGCGGTCAGCGCACTTTTAATATAGGCCTGAGTGTGAATGGGGCTGCGGATTTCTCAGCTTCTTGTTTAAGCCGTTCTAAAAAAGGAGTTAGTTTCTTAGTCGGAGATAAAAATAAATTTAGCTTATCTACGCCGGGGTATTATAATATTCATAATGCTTTAGCTGCCATAGCCATAGGCAGGATTCTCGGGCTTGGGCATAAAGATATCTCCAGGCGGCTTGCGAATTTTAAATTTCCTCACGGCAGGCTTAATTTTGTAACCGTGGGTGGGGTGAGATTTATTGATGATACCTATAATGCTAATCCCGCATCTTTAGCTCGTGCGTTAGATGTGCTTGCTGAATTTCGCTCAGATGGTCGCAGGATAGTTGTTATGGGGGATATGATGGAATTGGGCGTGGATAAAGAGAAATTTCATTTGGAGGCCGGCAGGCAAATTACTAAGGCCTGTGATATTTTGATAACTGTCGGCGAATTATCCGCGATAGCCGCCAGGGAGGCTTCCAGTATGGGATTCGATGCGGATAATATATTCAAATGCGTCGATGCACCCCAGGCGCGCCGGATATTATTTGATAAACTTTCACCCGGGCCAAAAGATATCGTACTTGTCAAAGGCTCGCGGGCCATGAAGATGGAGGAGGTCTTGAAAATTGGTTCGTAGTTCGCAGCTTGTAGTTCGTAGGAAAATATTTTGCTACGAGCTACGAGCCACCAGCTACGAGCTCAACGAGATTTTTTAATTATGTTATACTACTTACTTTATCCGCTGCATGATGTAATTTCCATATTTAATATATTCCGTTATATAACATTCCGCGCGATTATGGCCGCACTCACCGCATTTATCGTTAGCCTGATTCTGGGCCCGTTGGTAATAAACCTGATCAGGAGGCTTCAGATAGGTGAAAAAGTTATCAAAGATGACAGTAAGAAGTTAGATGAGCTGCACAATAAAAAACGCGGCACCCCTACGATGGGCGGGTTGCTGATATTGGCGGCTATAACTTTCTCGGTGCTATTGTGGGCCGATATATTTGACCGCAATATTATAATTGCGATGTTCGTTACTTTATGGCTGGGGGCAACCGGTTTTGTCGATGATTATCTTAAGCAGATTAAAAAGAAGTCTAAAGGCCTGACCGCTGCCACGAAATTCAGTAGTCAGGTAATCTTAGGGCTTATATTAGGAGTAGTTCTTTTCTTAGGGCCTAACAATAGCACTACCGTGGATGTTCCGTTTTTAAAGAACGTATCTTGGGATTTAGGTATTTTTTATGTAGTATTCGTTATTTTGGTTATAGCCGGGACTTCCAATGCGGTAAATCTTACCGACGGGCTTGACGGGCTGGCTATCGGTTGCGTTATTATGGCGGCTATTGCTTTTAGCGTTTTAAGTTATGTTTCCGGTAATTTAAAATTCAGCGAGTATTTATTTATTCCTTATATAAAAGGCGGCGGAGAACTTACGGTATTTTGCGCAAGTATTTTGGGCGCGAGCCTCGGATTTTTATGGTTTAACGCTCATCCGGCATCTATTTTCATGGGGGATGTCGGTTCGCTTTCCTTAGGAGGCGCTTTAGGGGTCGTAGCTATATTACTTAAAAAAGAATTGCTTTTAGTTATAGTCGGCGGCATATTTGTTTTGGAGGCTTTATCGGTAATATTGCAGGTTGCTTCTTTTCGTCTTACCGGTAAGCGTATCTTTAAAATAGCCCCGCTTCATCATCATTTTGAGTTTTCCGGTTGGCATGAGAATAAAGTTATCGTGAGGTTCTGGATAATCGCAAGTATGCTTGCGTTGCTTACTATAGTTACTTTAAAGATCCGCTAAATTTATGCGTAATACAGATTATTTCCGTAGTAAGAATATTACTATCGCAGGTATAGCCCGTTCAGGCCTTGCTTGCGCAAATCTTCTTTATGACTTAGGAGCTAATGTAAGTCTTACCGATAACCAGGATAGCGAGTCTACCCGTCAGGCAAAAGAGAAGTTAAAATCTAAAACCATAAAAGTGGAATTGGGCACGCATACTCTGGAATTTATAAAGGAGAGTGATTTTCTTGTCATTTCTCCCGGAGTTTCCGATAAGGCCCTCCCGGTTGTTTGGGCAAAAGAATACGGAGTTCCGGTTATAAGCGAGATAGAGGTAGCTTCGATTTTATGCCCGGCACCGATCGTGGCTATTACCGGCACAAACGGCAAGACTACGGTTACTACTCTTATCGGAAGGATTATTCAGGCTTCTGGTAAGAAGGCTTATTCCTGCGGCAATATCGGAAATCCGTTTTCTGCAGTGGTGAGTGATATCCGTCCGGAAGATTTTGTCTCTCTTGAAATAAGTTCATTTCAGCTGGAGCATATAATTAATTTTAAACCAAAAGTATCCGTGATATTGAACATAAGCCGTAATCATCTGGACAGGTATAATAATGTGGCGGAATACCTGGAGGCAAAAAAACGCATATACATGAATCAGGATAAAGGCGATTACATTGTCCTGAATTTTGACGATCCGGCGATCAGGGATTTATCCGGTGAGGCAAAGGCAAAGACGGTTTATTTTCGCAAAGATAAAGACTTGAATCCTAATCAGGCGGCGGTTTCTGCGGTAGGCGAGGTATTAGGCATCGATAAAAAGCTGATTGCAGGAGTCTTTAAGGATTTTAAAGGGGTGGAGCATCGCCTGGAGGAAGTGGCTGAATCCGGAGGAGTTAAATTTATTAATGATTCTAAGGCCACTACGGTTGATGCGACTATCTGGGCGCTTAAAAGTATTTCCGGCCCGGTAATACTTATAGCCGGCGGTAGGGAAAAGGGTAATGATTATAGCGTTATCGCGGGACTTGCGAAAGATAAAATAAAACAGGCGATCTTAATCGGAGAGTCAAAAGATAAGATACATCGCGCCTTTGAAGGGCTGTTTCCTATTAAAGAAACGGCTACTTTAGAGAGCGCGCTTAGTGCTGCTATTCTTGAGGCCAAGCCCGGAGACTCTGTGTTATTTTCTCCGATGTGTAAAAGTTTCGATATGTTTAAAGACTATGAGGACAGGGGTAGGGTTTTTAAAAGAGCGGTGCGTGAATTAACGCAGGGGCTTAAAACGGCATAAACTATGGTACGCAATATCAGGCTTAATCTATTCACGGTAACGGTTATCTTAATCTGTATAGGCATTATCATGATTTACAGCGCTTCAAGTATTTATGCCTGGGAAAGGTATAAGGACGGTTTTTTCTTTTTAAAGAGGCATATCAGTTTTCTCCTTATCGGGTTGCTGCTGGCGTTTATGGTCATGACCATGGATTATAGAAATCTAAAGCGATGGGCAAAGCCTTTGATTGTAGTTTCGGTAATACTTCTTGTTTTGGTTCTGATCCCCGGTATAGGCAGGGAGGTGTCCGGAGCCAAGCGTTGGTTCAGATTTAAGTTTTTAAGTTTCCAACCTTCGGAATTAGCTAATCTGGCAGTAATCATCTATGTAGCAGATTTTATCAGCCGCAAAGGCAATGATATAAAACTTTTTGCAAAAGGATTCTTGCCTCCGGTAATGGTTTTGGGTATGATTTCCTGTCTGATTCTTGTGCAGCCTGATTTGGGGACTACTGTAGCATTAGCCTCGGTAGTTTTTATTATGCTTTTTGTAGCAGGCGTAAGATTTCATTATTTATTATCTGTATTGTTGGCAGGATTGCCGATGCTTTATTTATTGGTGTTCAGCGTTCCCTACCGCCGGGCACGTATTTTAGCTTTCCTTAATCCGTGGATGGATCCTAAGGGCAGCGGGTTTCAGGTTATTCAGTCGCAGGTGGCATTGGGCTCGGGAGGTGTATTCGGAGTCGGACTGGGGCATTCCAAGCAGAAATTATTCTATCTTCCGGCAGCTCATACAGATTTTATATTTTCTATTATCGGCGAAGAGCTTGGGCTCATAGGAACAATAGGGATAATAATATTGTTTATGATTTTTATGCGCCAGGGGCTTAAAGTAATTAAATCCGCTTCGGATAAATTCGGATATTTCCTCTCTTTGGGATTAATACTTATGCTGGCCTTAAAAGCCGTAATAAATATTGGAGTCTCCTGTGGAATCCTGCCGACAAAAGGGCTTCCGTTGCCGTTTATCAGTTACGGCGGATCATCGTTCCTCTTTGACATGATAAGTGTAGGTATTCTAATAAATATCGCTCGTACCGGAGAGGATCCATGAAGGTCCTGGTTGTTGCCGGCGCAAGTGCGGGGCACATATTTCCTGCCCGCAGTTTTATAGATTCACTCAAAGAAACGCACCCGGATGCTGAGGTGGTTCTGGTATTGCCTAAGGTTAACTTTGCCGGAGATTTATCTTCCGCGAATGCGTGCGTAAAATACATCTCAACAACATTAGTGTCTTTGCGTTTTAGCTTTAAAAGCCTAAAGTCATTGTTTAATTTCTTAAAAGGCGCGCTTGAGAGCTTGTTTATTCTGACTGAATTTCGTCCCGATGTCGTTGTAGGGTTCGGTAGCTTACCGAGTGTTGCATTAATAATGTGGGCATGGTTGTTTCGTGTTAAAGCTTTGATACATGAACAGAATGTTATACCGGGCAAGGCAACCAGATTCCTGTCTTTTTTCTCCGATAGCATTGCTTTGTCTTTTACGCAAAGCGAAAAATATTTTAAGAAATATACATTTAAGACACGCGTTACCGGAAATCCGATACGCAAAGAATTAAAAGTAGTGGATAGGCAAGAGGCGGCTGATTTTTTTAGGCTATCTGCGGATAGCTTCACGTTGCTGGTGGTAGGCGGCAGCCAGGGCAGCAGCAATCTAAACAGGGCTTTCCTGTGGGCGGTATCGGCATTACCGAATAAAAATAATCTGCAGATTATTCATTTGGCCGGGCCTAAGGATGAGAAGTTTTTAGAAGACGGTTATGCAGGTTTAAATATAAAAGCCAAAGTGTTGGGCTTCTTGGATAAGATGTATTATGCTTATAGCGCAAGCGATATTCTCGTCTCCAGGGCTGGAGCAACCACAATATCCGAGGCTATTTTTTTCACTATTCCGGCTATTCTAGTGCCTTATCCGTTTGCCTATCAACATCAGCTAAAGAATGCCGAAGCATTAAGTGCTTTTGGCTGTGCCGTAATAGCTGATGACACACAGTTAAAAGATGATAAGCTGATGAGTATTCTACAGGATTTTATTGCTAATCCGGATAAAATAAGGCTTATGCGCGCCAATTATTCGGCAATACCGCGGTATGACAGCGCTAGATTATTGTCGGAGCAGGTCTTATCTCTTATAAGATGAAGATAAAAATATTGGTTCCGTTATTATTGTTGTGTTCTTTGTGTTCTGTTTTTGCCCAGGAAGACACAAAATGGAAGATTTCTAAGAGCACGCATTTTATCGTATATTATAATAATGCGGATGAGTCTTTTCTCAATAAGGTAGTTAATGCATCGGAAGATTATTATGATAAGATTGCCGATGCTCTGGGGTTTAGGAGGTATGACTTTTGGCTCTGGGACAACCGCGCTAAAATCTACGTATATGATGATGCTAAAAGCTATCAGCTGGCCACCGGTCAGCCGGAATGGTCTGCGGGAGCGGCATTACCCAGGGAGAAAATAATATATACTTTTCCTAACGAAAACGGATTCCTCCAGAGTATATTGCCGCATGAATTAGGGCATATTATATTCCACGAGTTTGTCGGTTTTAATAATCCTGCAATACCTCTTTGGCTTGATGAAGGTGTTGCTTGTTACCAGGAGACAGGCAGACGCCAGCAGGCCAGGGGTTTTGTCCAGCAGGCTATAAGAGACGGCAGGTTTATGAACTTAGATAGCCTGGCCGGTTTTAATCTTTTGTTTTCTCAAGACACGGATGCGGTTAATTTATTTTATGCGGAGTCATTAAGTATAATCGACTATTTAATAAAAAGATTCGGTAGTGACAAGTTTGTCCTTTTTTGCCAAATATTAAGGGATAAGAAAGACTTAGCCGGAGCTATGCGCTACACCTATTCTTTTAGCGACTTAAAAGAATTTGATGCTGCCTGGCAGAAATACATAAAAGAGAGCTAATTTACTTATGCGATATCATTTAATTGGTATAGGCGGGATAGGGATGAGCGCGATTGCCTGGTTATTATTACGGCGTGGCATCAAGGTCAGCGGCTCGGATGTAAAAGAAAATAAACTCATAAACGAACTGCGCAACCTGGGGGTAAATGTTTTTATCGGGCATGCATCTTCTAATATAGAAGGCGCTGATCTGGTTGTTTATTCGACAGCCATAAAAGAAGATAATCCTGAATTAAAGGAAGCAAGGAGAAGGCAGATACCTGTATTGCAAAGAGCTCAGGCATTGGCTGAGTTGATGAAAGATAAAACGGTTATTACCGTTACCGGCAGCCATGGTAAAACTACTACGACATCTTTGGCTTCGCTTGTGTTGTTGGAGGCCGGATTAAATCCCAGCATAGCCGTGGGTGGCATCCTAAAGAATATAGAAAATAATGCCTGTTTCGGGGACGGCAAGTTTTTTGTAGCGGAAGCAGATGAATCCGACGGATCATTTTTACGCTATCATCCGGATTATTCGCTGATTACGAATATAGACCGGGAGCATCTTGATTATTACAAGGATTTTGATAGCGAGCTTTCCGCTTTTAAGGAATTTATGAGCAGGACCGCCAAGGGCGGGTGCTTGTTTTGCTGCTATGATGATGCCAATCTTAGAAACCTGTTAAAGGAATATAAAAACAGATACATTACTTTCGGGCTTACGCCTGAATCCGATATTTATGCGGATAAAATAGACTTGAAATGGCTTAATTCTGGATTTGACTGCTTTTATAGGAATAAGTTTGTGGACAGATTTTCTTTGGCATTAGGAGGCGTACATAATATTTCTAATTCTCTTGCCGTAATTGCTTTGGGGATAGAGCTGGGTATAAATACTGTTGTTATCAAGAAGGCTCTCGCCAGCTTTAAGGGTGCGCGCAGAAGAATCGATATAAAGTTTAACGATAACAGATATCTGTTGATAGATGATTATGCGCATCATCCTACGGAAATAAAGGCTACCCTGGCGGCGGTTAGAAGCCTGAAGAACAGGATTATTGCCATATTCCAACCGCACCGCTACACGCGCACTAAATTACTTTTGGATGATTTTGCGCAAGCTTTCAAGCTGGCCGATGAGGTGGTAATTACCGATATTTACCCTGCAAGCGAACCGCCCATAGAGGGCATTAGCGGCAGGGTAGTGCAGGAGAAAATAAAAGAATATTTTCCGGAGAAAGAAGCAATATTTTTACCCAAGGAAGAAATAGCCCAATACATTCTAAAACACATACGCCCTGATGACCTGGTGTTGACGCTTGGGGCAGGAGATATAGTTAAAATCGGCGATGAACTGGCAGAAGGACTTAAAAATAAAACCTGAGCGTAAAGTTTTGCTTAAAAATCATACCACCTTTAAGATAGGGGGGCCGGCCGATTATTTTTTCTGTCCTAAGAGCCGTAATCAATTAAAGCTATTGATTAAGGCGGCAAAAAGATATAAGATACCTATTCTAGTGATAGGCGCAGGCAGTAATATTCTGGCTTCTGATAAAGGCGTGCGAACCATAGTTGTAAAGCTTAGCGCAAAAACATTCAAGAAGACATCCATAAGAAATAATTCGGTTTATGCCGCAAGTGCGGTGACGCTGCCGCAGCTTATAAATATTTGCCAGAAACATGGGTTGTCGGGACTGGAGAATTTGGTTGGCGTTCCCGGTACCGTGGGTGGTGCTTTAGTAATGAATGCTTCGGCGTGGGGCAGGGATATTAAGGACACGCTAAGAGAAGTTGAAGTTATGGATCGTGACGGCAGGATTAAGATTTTAAAGAAGGCTGCCGTAAGTTTTGGTTATCGTAAATCCGGATTGGGTAAATATATCATCCTGGGAGCGCGTTTTGATTTGACTAAAATACCTCCCCCGGAGATTAAAAACAGGATGCTTTTATATATTAAGCAGCGAAGGTCATCCCAGGATCTTTCTTATCCTTCGGCAGGATGTATTTTTAAGAATCCTTCCGGGAAATCGGCGGGCAGGCTGATCGATGCATGTGGCCTAAAGGGTATGCGTTTGGGGGATGCCGCGGTTTCCGGGAAACACGCTAATTTTATAGTGAATCTCGGTAAAGCCGGATCAGAAGATGTGATTGGCTTAATGAAGTTAATAGAAACTAAAGTGAGAAATAAATTTAATATAAATCTTAAACCGGAAATAAAAATATGGAATTGAAGCGTAACAGGCAATTCGGTAAAATCGGAGTTTTGATAGGCGGGCCGTCTTCCGAGAGGGAGATTTCGCTTAAATCCGGCAAGGCGGTTTATGATAGTTTATCCGCGGCCGGATTCGATGCGGTGGCTATAGATATAAGAAGCGAAAATATCAAAGATAATATTCACTTATTGCGGTCTTCCGGTATAGATTGCGCATTTATAGCTTTGCATGGGCGTTTTGGAGAAGACGGCCAGATGCAACAGATGCTCGATAACCTTAATATTCCTTATACTGGTTCTGGTACTATGGCCAGCAGATTGGCCATGGATAAGGTTGCTTCTCGCGTTCTTTTTCAAGGTAGAGGATTGAATGTGCCATTGTGCAAAGTTGCGGCAAAAGGTGTTTCGTTAGAAGAACTAAACGATAGAAATATGTCTTGGCCTTTAGTCGTAAAGCCTGCTGCTCAGGGCTCGAGCATAGGCCTGTCCATCATCGATAAGCAAGAGCTCTTAGCTGAGGCGATGAGCCTGGCTTTCAGTTTCGATGAAAGAGTTCTTATCGAAGAATATATAAAAGGCCGGGAGCTTACGGTTGGCATACTGGATGAGCAGCCGCTGCCGGTTGTAGAGATAATTCCGAAAAACAAATTCTTTGATTACGAAGCAAAATATAAAAAAGGTATGACTGATTACGAGGTGCCTGCAAATCTTGACGAAACGCTGGCTCACAAGATTAAAGATGCGGGCTTAAGCGCGCATCAATCTTTAGGCTGCAGGGGATGTTCTAGAGTCGATATTATTCTTGATCAAAGTAATAGGCCGTTTGTTCTGGAGGTGAACACTATTCCTGGGCTTACCGAGACCAGTCTTTTGCCCAAGGCTGCTTCAAGGGCAGGCATAGGTTTTCTTGATTTATGCCTTACTTTAATAAAATTAGCTTATGCCAAGACAAAAGAATAATTCACGCAAGAGCAATACTTACGGGTTTATTAAGAAGTTCGTAATCAGGATCGCATTGATTACCGTAGTTATATCACTGGCTGTATTGTCTATTACGGCAGGCGTAATTCACGTTCTTAAGAATTCAGATTATTTTAGGATAAAAGAAGTTCTGACCAACGAAGAGAACATCGCAGATTTGTCTTATTTAAAAGGCGAAAACATATTCGCTCTGGATTTAAATAAAGAATCAAAATATATATTAGGGCATTATTCTTCTTACAGTAACGTCAGGCTGGTAAGGATCCTGCCTAACCGTATTTATGCTCTTTTTATTAAACGCAAGCCTTTGGCTTTAGTTAAATTGTACCGTGTCTTTAGTGTGGACCAGGATATGGTTTTATTTGAAGCACCAAAAGACTTAGCGGATTCCCAGCTGCCGGTAATTACCGGGCTCGATACGAAGATTTTTGGGCCTAAGATCGGCGCCAGATACAATATCAAGGAATTAGTTTTTGCTTTAAATACGTTGAAGGCATTTAGGTTTAACCGGGTTTTAAGATTTTATAAAGTTAAACGTATCGACGCCTCAAATGTAAATAACGCATCGGTTTTTGTGGAATCCGGGTTTAAGCAGGTAGCTTTCACTAAGCCCGGTAAGCAGGAATTATCCGGATGGATAGAGATAAAATTGGGGGATAACTGGCTTAAGGATAAAGTCGGCATCCTGGCTATGATTTTGACCGAAGGCAAGAATGATTTACCAAATATTAATTATATCGATTTAAGATTTAACGAACCGCTTATTAAACTAAAGGATAACAATGTTAAGTAATTATATATGCGCTTTGGATATTGGTTCAAGCAAGATCGCAGCAGTTGTCGTTGGAATAAAGAAAGCCCGTCCAGTAAAGATTTTTTTTGAGACCATACCTTCCAAAGGGGTCCGAAAAGGCATAGTGGTTGATTCTATAGACTTGATAGGTGCTGTGGGTAAGGTGCTTAAAAAATTGCGTTCTAGGTCAGGAATAAACATTAAGTATGTCTATGTTAATATTTCGGGTCAGGATATTACGACTAAGCATAGCCGGGCAATTATTCCTCTGGCAGAACGCGGGAATAAAGTAATAACGCTATCGGACATTTACAGAGTTAATGATCAGGCCAGGATACTCGGCTCTAATCTTGAAGAAGAAATAATCCATCAAATACCATCCGGTTACAGCATAGATTCGGCTAGTGCGATAACCAATCCGCTGGGTTTGTACAGCCATAAGCTGGAGTCGGATTTATATCTTATCTGCGGAAAGTTGTCTTCTGTGCAGAGCTTAACCAGAGCCATAAATCAGGCAGGGTTCGAAATCAGAAAAGTTTTTCTTTCTTCTTTTGCTACAAGCAAGATTGTATTTGGCAACGAATTAAAATCCGGATTGAATATTTTCTGCGACATAGGAAGCGATGCCACCGAGATAGCCATTTTTAAGAACGGTATTTTAAGCGGTATAGAGATTTTGAATTTAGGCGGAGATGATTTAACCCGGCAGCTTGAAGAAGAGCTGAAGCTTCCTTATGATTTAGCCGAAGACGTCAAGAAATCATACGGGGCAGCCGGTGATTCAGGCGGTATAAGCGAAGATAAAGAAATACTTGTAAAGAAAGAAAATGCCTACAAGCCTATTAAGTACAAGTTGGTTGCTGAGATAATAAGTGTTAAGACAAAGTCAATATGTCAGAAGATAAAAGAGGCTGTAGCCAAAACAGTAGATTTGGATATGGTTGATAACTTTGTCGTCACTGGTAGGGGTGTTCTGCAGGATGGGCTCCTGGAGACTCTTGAGAATACGCTGGGTGTGCCCGTGAGAATCGGGCGCATTAATGACGCCGAATTGGCTTCTTTGGTCAGTAAAAACGAAGAACTATCCGGGCATAAATATCTTATTTATCTAACCTGCCTGGGGATGATTGCTCAGGCCGGAGCTAAGGAAGAATCTTTGAGTGTGCCGTCCAATGTGCCCGTAGGCAATCTTTTGTCCAAAACCGTTAATAGATTAAAAGAAGTTTATCAGGAATATTTTTAGCAGTTTTCTTGCGAATACACAGAATCATGATAAAAGATAATATAGCAGGCATTAGAGAGCGTATTGCCGGTGCCTGCGTTAAGTCCGGACGCGACCCGAAAGAAATAATTACAGTAGCTGTTAGCAAGGGCAGGCCTTTGGAGCAGATGTTAGAGGCCTTAAGATGCGGCATAACCGACATCGGCGAGAATAAAATACAAGAGGCAGTTGTTAAGTATCGCGGGCTAGAAGCTACGGGCTACGAACCAAAATGGCATATGGTTGGCCATTTGCAGAGCAATAAAGCAAAGGAAGCAGTCAGGATTTTTGATCTGATACATTCTGTAGACAGTTTAGGTCTTGCCGAAGAAATCAGCTACCAGGCGCTTAAGATAAATAAGGTCCAGGATATCTTGATTGAGGTTAATGTTTCCGGAGAGGTTTCAAAATTCGGCTTGAAGATCGAAGAGGCAGCCGTCGTTATGGGAGACATTGCCAAGTTAGAAAATATAAATATCCGTGGCTTGATGACTATTGCGCCCGTAGTTAATAATCCAGAAGAAGCGCGCCCTTATTTTAGGGCATTAAGAGAACTAAGGGATAAGATTGATTCCCTACGACCTACGAGCTACGAGCTACGAACTCTATCCATGGGTATGAGCGATGATTTCCAAGTCGCCATAGAAGAGGGCGCTAATATTATTAGGTTGGGCAGGGCAATCTTTAAAGGAGAACAATGGCTAATATAATAGGCGTTATCGGTTACGGTAATATGGGACAGGCGCTTGTTGAGCGGATTAAACCATTCAGTTCGCAGGTAATTATCTTTGATAAAGACAGGGAGAGGCTCAAGAATCTAAAAGGCGTAAATTTCACCCAGGATAATAAAGATTTAGCTAATAAAGCCGGTATTCTGATATTAGCCGTTAAGCCGCAGGATATAGATGCAGTATTAAGGGATATTAAGGCGTGCGTAAAGAGCCAACTGATAATTTCCATAGCCGCAGGAATAACTACTTCTTATATAGAGAAGGCGCTTGGCAAGGTTAGGGTTATCCGGGTTATGCCTAATATCGCGGCTAAGATCGGTGAGTCGGTAAGCTGCATGTGCAGGGGAGCTTTCGCAAATGAAAGCGACTTAGAGTTGGCCGAGCAGTTGTTTTATTATTTGGGTACTACAAAGGTGATAGAAGAGGGCCTAATGAATTCCGCTACTGCCATTTCCGGAAGCGGCCCGGGGTATGTTTTTAATTTTCTGGATTCTAATAGCATAGATCCGAATAATATGCCCGAACACACCGTTCATGATATTATTAAGCGTCTCGAGAGGGCTGCGGAGGCAGTGGGTTTTTCTCGTGAAGATGCGGTGTTCCTGGCAGCCAACACGGTTAATAGCAGCCTCAGCTTAATAAAGAAATTGAAGTTTTCTGCTTCAGAGTTAGTAAAACAGGTCGCCTCAAAAGGCGGCACTACAGAGGCAGCCTTAGAGATTTTGCATAAAAACGGGACATGGGAAGAGGCGGCACTTGCCGCGTTAAAACGCGCAGAGCAGTTAGCCAAGAAAGCGTAAGGTCACGGTTAACAGTTGACAGTTAACAGTGTTATATTAAGACTATGAACCATAAACCATGAACTGTGAACTTTTTCGACCGAAGGGAGAAAACAATGGGGCGTATAGGTATTATCGGCGGAAGTGGATTATACCATATTGAAGGTATAAAAAAAGTAAAAGAGGTTTCTGTAGTTACGCCTTTTGGCAGGCCTTCAGGAAAGTTTATAACCGGTATTTTGGGGGATAAAGAAGCTGTATTTGTGCCCCGTCATGATGTCAGCCACCGCATTCCGCCAAGTCATATAAATTACCGCGCTAATATCTACGGCATGAAAAAGTTAGGAGTAGATAGAATTATTTCGGTTACTGCCTGTGGGAGCCTTAAAGAAGAATTGCATCCGATGGATTTTGTAATTGTGGATCAGTTTGTGGATAGGACGAATTATGCCCGGGATATGAGTTTCTTTGAAGAGGGCATTGTGGTACATGTCGGGCTTGCGCATCCGATATGCGCTGAATTGGCGGCGAGTCTATACGATGCAGCTGATAAATCCGGGATAAGGGCACATAAGAAGGGCACTTATATTAATATGGAAGGCCCGGCGTTTTCAACATTAGCAGAATCAAATCTTTACCGTAGCTGGGGCATGGATATAATCGGCATGACTAATTTTACCGAGGCAAGGCTGGCGCGCGAAGCAGAGATGTGCTATGCAACATTGGCCGCGGTCACAGACTATGATTGCTGGCATCCGCAACATGAATCGGTTACTCTGGAGATGATCATTGAGAATTTAAAAAATAACATTGAGAATGCTAAGAAGATTCTTGTCAAGACTATAGCCAATTTAAAAGAAGGGCGCACCTGTAGTTGTAAAGATGCGCTAAAAGATTCTATTGTTACCGCTCCGAAGTTTATTCCTGCCAAGACAAAAAAAGATTTGAAAATTATAATCGGTAAATACGTTAAATAAGACAGCCTGCTTTATCCATCTGTACTATTCGGCATTAACTACCGTAATTGTAATCGTTCCTTTTGTTTCCAGCGCGCCATCGCTTGCGATAAAGGTTACGCTATGATCACCTATCTGTTCGCTAGTCGGAATCCAGCTGAAGGTATTGCCAATTAATGTTGCTCCTGTAGGAAGTCCTGTAGCTGAATAAGTGATGGTGCTTCCTTCGGGATCATAAGCAGATAATTTAAAAGTTAAAGTAGATCCTGCGGTTACAGTCTTATCACCTATTGAAGATAGGGCCGGAGGATAATTGGTAACAACAGTAGTGCTGCGTATGGAATTTTTACCTCTTCCTCCGCCGGTAGCCATTCCCACGCTCAGTTTGTTTACCGTAATACTCACCGTCGCAGTGTTAGAATTGGTTATCCCGTCATTAGCCCTGAAGGTAAAGGAATCTTTACCGTAATATCCGGCATTAGGCGTATAGACTAGATCAGGCGCTGTGCCGGTTAACAAACCATGAGTAGTCCTAGCAACTATAGCGTAGGTCAAGCTATTTCCATCGGCATCCGTAGCAATTAAGGCAATGGGCAGAGGCGTGTCTTGGTTGGTGCTTACTTTATGAGCACTGGCCACAGGTGCATGGTTGGTATTGATTACCGTAATGCTTATCGTCGCAGTGTTAGAATTGGTTATTCCATCATTAGCCCTGAAGGTAAAACTGTCCGATCCGGAATAATTAGCAGCAGGAGTGTAGACCAGATCAGGTGCTGTTCCGCTTAATGCGCCATGCGCAGGGCTGGCAACTATAGCGTAAGTCAAGCTATCTCCATCGGCATCCGTAGCAATTAAGGCAATGGGTAGAGGCGTATTCATGTTGGTGCTTACGCTCTGAGCGTTAGCCACAGGTGCATGGTTGGTATTGATTACCGTAATACTCACCGTAGCAGTGTTAGAATTGATCACTCCATCATTAGCCCTGAAAGTGAAAGCGTCTGTTCCAAAATAACCAGCAGTAGGTGTATAGGTCAGATTAGGTGCTGTCCCGCTTAATGCGCCATGCGCAGGGCTGGCAACTATAGCGTAAGTTAAACTATCGCCATCAGCATCGGTTGCGCTTAGAGTAATGGACAGAGGTGTATTTTGATTAGTACTGACACTCTGAGTGCTGGCCACAGGTGCGTGGTTAGTGCCATCGTTCACCGTTATACTAATCGTCTCTGAGTCAGTCAATGCACCGTCACTAGCGGTAAATGTCACATTGTAACTTCCAGCCTGAGCGTAACCAGGCGTCCAGGAGAAAGTATTCCCGCTAAACGTCGCTCCCGTAGGTAAGCCGCTGGCGGAATAATTTATGGCATCTCCGTCAGCATCAGTTGCGCTTATTGTAAAGCTAAGCAGGGAGCCTTCATTAACGCTTCTATTACCGATAGGGGCTAATACCGGCGCAGCATTGGTATTGGTTACCGTAATACTTACCGTTGCTATGTTAGAATCCAGCGTTCCATCATTAGCCTTAAAGGTAAAGGAATCGCTTCCGTAATAATTATTATTCGGCGTATAAGTCCTGTTAGCACCTGACCCGGTAATTACACCGTGCGCAGGTGAGGTAGCCAGAGCATAGGTTAAAGCATCTCCGTCAGCATCCGTTGCGGTTAAGGTGATGGCCAAAGGCGTATTCTGATTAGTGCTTACGCTCTGAGCGTTAGCTACCGGCGCAATGTTGATATTGGTTATTGTA